>JACKQG010000587.1_pt1 | contig 52754 bp, 40 predicted proteins | sample 8237621 | NCBI WGS metagenome assembly JACKQG01 (sample SAMN15677084, study PRJNA649215) | marine metagenome | biome: marine; feature: Black Sea; material: saline water; isolation source: suspended particulate matter (SPM) from the Black Sea western gyre | collected 2013-06-09/2013-06-10 | depth... | reverse complement strand
AAGCCTATTAACCATGACCTCCGTCAAAGACGGAGGGTTTACACATTAAACTAAATCCTGCCTTGGGCCCAATCGCCAGAACGGAATCGTCTCGAAGAAATCCCATACGTTTTTGATAATATCGTGACATTTCTGATCCTTTTGAACCATATCCATTGTTCCACTGAAACCTGAAGATGAGTTGCCATCCATATCCGCGAAATTAATTGCTGCGGCAGACATCATTAGAACGTAGGCATTCTTGCGCAGGTCGTCATACGTATATTTCGGGTGATATTTGTTACCCGCCCAGAGGGTCTCCTGAGCATAAAGAGGTTTACGGGGGTGATGATTTCTTAGAATATCGCGGCTGAGTTTTTTCCTGTCGAGCGTCTTCGGACCCTGCAGCGTGCCATAGTTAGTATAATCCTTGTCTTTGAATTCATCATCACCGGTTCGATTGTGAACCGAGAGCAGGTGGCCAAACACGTCCAGTTGCTGTATCTCCGCTCCCAGGCGGTCAAGGTCGTTGTTAAGAAAAGGCCTGCCTTTCAAGCGTGGTTCCGGGCCGGCGAGGTTGAAAAGAAGATTCCAATACGAGGCGATGCGAGCCAGTGTATATTTGATATACAGGCTTTGGTCGGCAGGATTAGCGGGATAGTCGGAATCCCTGCCGAAAAAGCCGGCAAAAGGAAATACCAATATTTTTCGGGCGGCGAGTGAATCAAGGATTGCCTCTGTCTTCTGATATTGGCGAGGATTGGGCGTTTGGCTTTCCTCGTCCCAGAGGTCAGGCGTCTGCCAACCTTTACCCCTGCCCTCGGAATCGCGGTTCAAATAATGGCTGGCGATAGAGAGCATGTTATAGCCCTGCTGTTGAAACCATTGAAGGAAACGCTTCCTGTCTTTTTCGGGCCAATTGGCCGCGAAGAAACGGTCTCCCACATGCAAACTCCTCATGAGCAGATGTTTTCCACCTTTATACCCAAACCATAGAGGGTTCGACTCATCCTTTGATATCATCCCGGGAATTTCTGATTCGACGCATTGGAAATTGCCTGAAATTCCGGGGGCGCCGTCGGAGAACCGGGCTTCGTATCGCCAGAGTCCCGGCCGGTCGGGCATAAAACGGATAATCCAGCGGGAACGGCCATCATAGAATCCCCAAAACTCCACTTTCTTTCCATCGGGTCTTGTGTATGTCACGGCCAGCGTGACATCACGGTACGGGTCTCTATAGCTCTTTGTGTTGGTCAGAGTGGTTTCAAATCGCTCCCATCGGCCGACGGTTTTTGGCCGAGATTGTGGTGGCTCATATGGACCATAATACTCTCGCAGATAGTCGAGCCACCATCGAATGCCGGGATCATCTTTTGTGCCGTAGCCGCCGGGATTATTGTTCGGGCCGTAGGGTGGGACACACTGGAGCCATGTGCCGGCCAGCATGTATCCCATTCCATTCGAGAGATGATCATTGGTTTTTTGAATCTGGCTGGCTTTCATGTCCTCATTGTAGAGACCGATGTTTATGTAGTTGTAGTAGCCATCTACCTTGCTGTATTTTCCCCAATAGTTTCCCGGTGCGTTGGAGGGTGTGGCCTCGCTTTCGATATATGGCTTACCTGCGGCTTTTTCGGAATGGTGGATACCCAGGTCGGCTTCAGGCGGCGGTAGCCCTCGAAAATTCGTGGCGATGACAAAAGTTGGGTCCAGGGCCTTGCCTGCTATGACCATCTTGCGATTGTCGAAACTTTTTGCACTGCGAGCCATGCCTTCGTTGTCAACGTCAATAAAAACATTTCGATAGTCGTGCTCTTTAAGCCAGCGTACCGTATTGGCAACCGCCAGATTCGCCTGGGTTTGTGTCCAGCTTTCCCATTTGGCCTTTGATGTGCTCCAATAAAGGCATCCGACCAAGACAACCATTCCCCTTTTGTCGGCTGCTTCGATAATCCTGCCCATTCGCTTCGAATAAACCGGATTCAAACTGGCATCTTCTCGATAGCCTTTGACGTCACCAAACCTGGACCCCATGAAAAAAACGCTGACAGTATTGACGCCGTATCGTGCAAATGTATCAAGATTGGCAATGAGCTCATCAGTGGTCCGGTCGGAAATGAGCGCATTGGAACAGCGCAGGCCTTTGACGAGAAATTCCTGGCCGTTGAGATAAGTTTTATCGCCCTTGACAGCGAAGATATAGTCACCGGCATAGCTTTGATGGCAGAGAAAACACAATAGTAGTAAAACACACATTCGAAGATAATACTTCATCCGGAATCCTCCATATATACGATACAGTAAACTACAAAGACTTTAGTCTCTGTTAGATTACCAAATCCTTCGCTGATTTTCGAGAGGATTTTCAGCTTCTCTCACCGAAATACCTTCGGGAAGAAATCAGAAATCTTGAACCATAAGGGAAGACTTGGTAGCATTATATAAAAGAGGTTCGGCAAAGTAGCTAAGTAAGAATATGTGTGATTGTATAGCAAATACCGGCCTTAAGGCCGATATCGTTTTGAATAAGAGAGTTCTGATGCGTAAGAAAGTCATAGGATTAGCTGTTGCTGCAGTAATGGTGGGCACTGCAGTAATTCTTTACAGAACTCTACAGCCAAATACATACCGTGTTGAAGATATTCTTGCCGTCTATCAGGGACACCAAGATTACAACGATATTACTATCGAATATCCCCTTAATGAAACGCTGTTCCCACCCGAGATGGTTCCGCCCTTATATCGCTGGAATGACGGCGTCACTGCATCAAGTTCATGGCTAATACGGTTTGAATTTACAGACGGCAAACCATGTATGAACTTTATGGCAACGCGGCAACATTGGACACCCCGGCCGGAAGATTGGGAGAACATAAAGAATAGATCTCTCGAGCAAGAGGCTAAAGTCGTCATACTGGGCGTTGCTACCGGCGAACCTATAAGGGTGCTGTCGCAAGCTAAGATATCCTTTAAAACTTCAAAGGACCCCGTCGGTGCTCCATTGTTCTATCGTGAGGTCAATTTGCCGTTTTTAGACGCGGACAAAGATCTGCCCGGCATCCGGTGGCGTTTTGGGTCCATCGATTCACCGATGCCGCCAATTGTCCTTCAGAACCTGCCGGTCTGCGGCAACTGTCACTCGTTCAGCCGGGACGGCTCAACACTCGCAATGGATGTGGACTATGCCAGCAACAAAGGCTCATATGTTATCACAACAATCAAAGAACAAACGGTACTGGCCAATAAAGATATAATTACCTGGGCTGACCAGGAGAATTCCGAACAGGCCAATGGCCTGCTGTCCCAGATATCGCCTGATGGCCGGTATGTCATCAGCACCGTTAAAGATATATCCGTTTTCGTACCCAAGCCGGAATTAGCCTTCTCACAACTGTTCTTCCCCGTCAAGGGTATCCTATGCGTGTTCGATAGAGAGACAGGCCGCTTTCGTGAGCTGCCCGGTGCAGACGACCCCAATTTTGTGCAGAGCAATCCGACCTGGAGCCCCGACGGAAAGTATATTGTCTTTGCCAGAGCCAAAGCACCCGATCTGCGAAACACCAAACACCAGGGCTCTGTATGGCTAACCCCGGCCGAAAGCAGAGACTTCATTGCGGCAGATGAGCCCTTCCTGTTTGACTTGTATAGAATTCCTTTTAATGATGGCGCAGGGGGTACTACCGAGCCCGTTAAAGGAGCATCCAATAATGGAATGAGCAACTTTTTTGCGCGCTATTCGCCAGACGGCCGGTGGATTGTGTTTTGCAGGGCGAAAAGCTATATGCTTCTTCAACCCGACAGCGAGCTGTACATCATACCGGCAGAAGGGGGTGACGCACGCAGGCTGTGCTGTAACACGAGCCGGATGAATTCCTGGCATAGCTGGTCACCAAACGGCAAATGGCTTGTGTTTTCATCCAAGGCATTTTCAGACTATACGCAATTATGCCTGACCCATATCGACGAGGATGGCTGCAGCACTTCACCTGTGCTTCTGGAACATCTTACGGCACCCAACCGAGCAGCGAACATCCCCGAGTTTGTCAATACTCATCCGGGGGCAATCACCAAAATCCATGCGCAATTTCTCAAGGCTAAAAAATGAAGGACTTGTAAGGCACTTAAGCCGGGATTAAAATTATTTGTTCGTCAGTTTTTTATTCTAATTAATAACAAGAGTAAGTAATATTCATGAAATCTTATTAGATAAAATCCATAATAGTGTCAGTGACAATTAATAACAGGGCCATTATAGCCTTACAAATAATTGTCACTGAATAGAAGTTAAATATTTATTTGGTGACAAAATATCATGTATGCACAGTTAAAAGAAATTAATCATAAACCGAGGCCCTTTGAGTTTTATACTGCTGATTCGTTGTGGACAGACCCTCACACCTCAGAACAGATGCTGTCTTATCATCTCAATGAAGATGTTGATTTGGCGTCGAGAAATAAGGCTTTTATTGAAAAATCCATTGATTGGATCGTTTCTCATTTCTCAGTCGGAGAGCATACTACAATATGTGATTTTGGGTGTGGTCCGGGGCTATACACAAATCGGCTGGCAGAACGAGGGGCATCTGTGACCGGAATTGACTTCTCAGACAATTCCCTTAAGTATGCACAGCAGGTAGCGACAGATAAAGAGTTGAGAGCAAACTATGTCCTGGCCAACTACTTGGAGTTTGAAACAGCCAAACGCTTTGACCTGATCATTATGATCATGTGTGATTTCTCTGTGTTACGTCCAGAGCAGAGAACAAAACTGCTCTCCACATTCATCTCACTTCTAAAGCCCGGCGGTTCGGTGCTGCTTGATGTGCATTCATTAAACTATTTTAACCAAAGGGAGGAATCCGCCACCTACGAACTGAATCAGTTGAACGGTTTTTGGTCACCAGAGGACTATTATTGTTTCGTTAACACATTCAAGTATGAGAAAGAGAAAGTGCTACTTGATAAATACACAATCATAGAAGAATCCCGACGACGTGTTGTATACAACTGGTTTCAGTGCTACGACAAAGATTCCCTGAGAAATGAATTTGAAGGAAACGGTTTTAAAGTTGAAGCATTATACTCAGACGTTGCAGGTAAAGCCTTTACTTCAGACTCAACAGAAATTGCTATAGCTGCTTCTTGGCGCTGTCAATAGGGACTGAAGGATTTTGTCTGATTCCAATTGCTCATGTATTGCCTTCATTTTACGGTGGTGCCGGTCTGGTCATCGGAGATTTTTCAGCTTGTGATTCGGCGCCGCCGCGTTAAGATACGCATATGAAAGATCCACCCGGTCAGCGACAATTTGCCACCACACACTGGAGCCTGGTGGGCGCGGCCAAGCCCGGCGAGGTGAGCCAGACGCGTGCCCGAGAAGCGCTCGAGGAACTTTGCCGGGCTTATTGGTATCCCCTCTACGCCTTCGTGCGCAGCGGCGGCTATTCAGCGGACGACGCCCAAGACCTTACGCAAGCCTTTTTTGCACGAATCATCGAAACGGGCGGATTTGCCACGGCGGATCGGGAGCGGGGCCGGTTTCGCTCTTACCTGCTGGGCGCGATGAAACATTTCCTGGCTAATGAATGGCATCGGGCCCGAAGGCATAAGCGCGGCGGCCATGTGCAAATCATCGAATGGGATGCTCTTAATCCGGAGGGTCGATACGCCGGAGCTTCGGAGCAGTCGGATAATCCAGAGCATTTGTTCGATCGCGAATGGGCGCTGGAGACCATTGCCGGGGCCCTGCAAGGGCTGCGCGACGAAATGGCAAATGCCGGCAAGAGCGAACAGTTTGACGCACTCAAGGGCAGCCTCACGGGGGAAGATGAGTTGCCCCGTGAGGAAATCGCGGTGCGACTGAGCATGAGCGAGGGGGCGGTCAAGGTTGCCGTGCACCGTTTGCGGCAACGTTACCGTAAGCTGCTGCGGGCCGCTATCGCCGAGACGGTCAGCAATGAAGCAGACCTTAATGATGAAATGCGCTATCTGGTCGCGGTTTTACGGAGTCGGTGATTTTTTTCTGTAACCGGCCAGTGTTTTTCTTTCAGGAAGAAGTGAATGGAACTTAGAACACCTAACAATTTGGAGATTGATTCATGAACGCTTCCGAAAAGAACAAATGCAAACGTTGTGGAGCGGTGGTTCGACGCGAATCAACGGAAAAGCTCTGCCCCGCCTGCCTCATGTCGGGCGCCCTGGAGCCGCCCGGCGGCGAGGGCGAGACCATCTCACTGGCACCGGGCGAATCACTGTCACTTTACGGTCCCTCTGAATTTCCCTGTGAATTCGGCGGCTACCGGCTGCTTGGATTGCTCGGGCGTGGCGGAATGGGCACGGTTTACGAAGCTGAACAACTCCCCACTGGTCGCCGCGTCGCCCTGAAAATGCTCGGGCAACAACTCGATTCGCCTGACATGCGGAAGCGGTTTCTCCGCGAAGGCCGCCTGGCCGCGGGCGTCAACCATCCGAACAGTCTATATATTTTCGGCAGCGAGGAAATCGAGGGCCTGCCTGTGATAACGATGGAGATTGCGGGGGCCGGCACTCTCAAGGACAAACTTAAGAAAAACGGCCCGCTTCCGGTGACAGAAGCGGTCGATGCGATCCTCGATGTCATCTCCGGCCTCGAATCCGCCTTCGCGGGCGGGGTGCTGCACCGTGACATCAAGCCTTCCAACTGCTTCGTCTCACCCGAAGGTTCGGTGAAGGTGGGCGACTTCGGCCTTTCGGTCTCTACTCTGGCCAGGACCGATACCTTTGTCACGGCCCACGGCAAGATTATGGGCACCCCAGCCTATGCGTCGCCCGAACAGTTGCGTGGTGATGCCCTGGACGTGCGCAGCGATATTTACTCGGTTGGGGCAACGCTTTTCAGCCTGCTGACCAACCGGGCGCCTTTCGAGGGAGACAACGCAGTGCAGGTGGTTGCCAACGCCGTCAACAAAAAACCGAAACCGCTGACCGAATTGCGCCAAGACGTGCCGCCCGGTCTTGAGCGGGTTGTGGCCCGCTGCCTGGCCAAAGAACCGGGCGGGCGTTATCCCGACTACACGGCGCTGCGCAATGTGCTATTGCCTTTCAGTTCCAAAGAACCGGAGCCTGCGTCGATGAAGGTCCGTTCGTCAGTCGGCTGGATCGATTACTTAATAGCCTTTTTGATTCCTTATGTGACTATTATGCTCTTTATCGGTGCGGATAAGTTACTTGTTCGGCCTCTGGTCGAACGCACCCTGTATTCGGCGCGATACTACATTGCGTTATTCAGTTTCGGTTTCCTCTACTTTAGTATCGTAGAGGGGATCTGGGGAGGCGGCCTCGGCAAACGGCTCAAAGGATTGCGCGTAGTCCGGACAAACGGCCGACCGCCCGGCATCGGACGGGCGCTGATCCGGATCCTTATTCCCATTGCCTGTGTTGAAGGCATCCGAATGCCCCTTATGATGGCATTGATCTCTGACGCCAACTGGACCGGGCTTCAGACCGCATTGTATGTGGTCGCCGCCATCGTCTGTGGTTGGATTCCGGTTTTGTTGATATTGAGAGCGCGCCGCGAAAACGGTTTTGCCACTGTTTGGGACCTCGCCTCCGGGACAAGGGTAGTGGTGAAGCCGAAGGGCACGGTGCGACCATTGATCGAACCTGCAGCTAAGCCGGAAATTCCCGCCGAGGGAGCGGATTCGCTTGGGCCTTATCGGATCATTAAAGAGATGGTTCCCGGGAAATGGATTGTCGGCACCGATCCTGTGCTGCGACGCGAGGTCTGGTTAATGCGGCGGAATTCATCGGAACTTTCTCTTGCTCGACGAAATCTTTCCCGGCACAGCCGTTTACGTTGGCTGCAGAAGGCAGAGACAACCGAAGCCACCTGGGATGCCTTTGAGGCGACTGAAGGAGTGCCGTTTACCAGTCTGGTCGAAGACGGAAAACGTGTGCCCTGGTCAAGTCTGCGACATTGGCTGCATGACCTGGCGTCGGAGCTATGGGACGCGACAGGGGACAAGACCCTGCCCGCCGAACTGAGCCTTGATCATGTCTGGATCACGACACAGGGACACGCCATTCTGCTCGACGAAGCCTGGCCCGGTGTTAAAATCCGTGCCGAACGCATTGGCGTTGGAGACCTCGCCGGCCAACAGCGTTTCCTGAACGCCGTCGCTGCTTGCGTCGAATCAACCAGTATGCCCCTTCATGCCAGGGGAGTTCTGCAGAATCTTGCCGATGGGAAGTTCGAGAAACTCAGCTTCCTCACCGGCATCCTGCGTGGACTCCTGGACAAACCCGCTGAGGTTAGCAAGGGGATTCGAGCAGGGTCAATCTTCATGCTGGGTCTTTATGTTTGGATCACTGTTTTTGTCGGATACTATCAAGCGGAAAGAGTTCAGCAGTGGAATGACTCTCTGGGCGGGCTCGTCATGATTTCTGCTATGGTAGTATTAGGCACCATAGCCCTGATCCAACTCCTGACACTTTTGTTGTTCCGTACTACCGCCAGTCATGCTACTTTTAGATTGGCGGTGGTCAACGCCAAAGGAGAACCGGCCAACAGAGTAACGCTGCTGCGGCGCTGGGCGATCGTTTGGCTTCCACTGTTTGTTCCAATGTCGTTCGCGGCTCTGTTGATTAACAGGGCCGAAGGTATCGCTTTCATTTGCGCCCTGGTATTGCCTGGCCTATGGATCGGAGCAGCGGTTTACAGCGTTATTGTTCCCAACCGCGGACTGCATGACCGGTTGGCGGGCACCTGGGTAGTGCGGCGTTGAATCGTAAGTTTATTGGTATCCCATCTATAAGTTCATGCGTAGCCGCGGATATTAAGTGATCGACGTCCAGGACCTTACCAAGCCTTTTTTCACAAATCATCGAAACATGTAAATTTTTTCTGTAACCAGCCGGCGTGTTTCTTTCAGGAATAAGTGAATGAAACCTAAATTGGAAATTGATTCATGTGATATTTGAATTGTTAATCAAAACAAGTAAGGAGAATACGATGGCTAATAAAGAAAAAGGCACAATCATGGGAAACAGAATTTACTTTTTAGACAATCTAAGAATTTTCATGTTTTTTTTAGTGGTATTAGTTCATGCCGGTGGCGTTTCTGAAAGCAGCGGCACCTGGGCTTCTTTCTGGATTGTTGACGACCCTTCAACCAACAATTTGTCTGGTCTTCTATTTTTAATAATGGATATTTTTATGATGCCAACCATATTTTTCATTTCAGGTTTTTTTACTCCTTTATCTATGAAAAATAAGAAAGGTTATGTATTTCTAAAATCTAAATTTAAGAGACTTATAATTCCCTGGGTTATCGCTGTTTTGACGTTAATTCCACTTTACAAAATTATATTTTTATATTCTCGAAACTTACCACAAGAAAGCTGGACTACTTACTTTCACTGGAGCAATGGAATTTGGAGTCAAAATTGGCTATGGTTTTTACCTGTCCTATTTTTGTTCAACATCCTTTATCTGCTGTTTTCAAAAGTAAAGGTCAGGATCCCAAAGATTACCCTGAAGAGAGCTGTTTGGGCAACCTTTCTAATTGGATTTGTTTATAGCGCCGGCATGGATATATTCGGCCTTCGGGGCTGGACAAAAATCGGATTTCTCGATTTTCAAAATGAAAGGTTATTGATATACTTCATGGTTTTCCTGCTGGGGGCTCTATGCTTTAAGCTGAAGGTATTTGACGCGAAGGTTGAAAGCAAGCTGCTTTACCACATCGCGAACTCGATTGCCTGGATCCCAATCACTGCTTACATCTTTTTCCTGCTCTATCCCTGGTTCAAGCCAGGTAACTATATTGTTTCAGAGATCACCCACAAATTGATCCTGTGGCTGAGCTTTCATCTTTCATTGCTATGCATGCTATACGTAATGATAAATACTTTCAGATACTATCTGAATAAACAAGGAAAAATCAGTAAAGAGCTGAACAGGAATTCCTATTATGTTTATATCATTCACGTAATCGTTATGGGTGGTATAGCATTAATCATGCTTAATACTGCAATTCCTTCACTATTAAAATTCCTGCTTTTAACAGTCTCGACCTTTGGTGCAAGTAATTTGATAATTTCTTTATATAGAAAAATCATTACCTCGAAAATATTAAATAATAGAATGGAGAAATCAACAATGAAAACCGTAACGACAGCAATGCTTCTGGTCATACTCCTTGCCGTGACCGGTTGCCCAAAGCAGGAGAATTCAGACAAGGAACAAAGGCCTCCGCGTGTAAGCCTCCACGCGGCAGCCCTTCAGGGGAATCTTGATGCGATTCGTCAGCATATAAATGCGGGTTCTGAGCTGAATAAGAAAGATGCGTATGGATCCAGTCCCCTGATTGTTGCGGTGACATTCGGCAAGACAGAAGTTGCAAGGGCGTTGATTGAGGCCGGGGCTGATATGCAAATCACAAACAACGAAGGCTCAACTCCGCTTCATATCGCTGCTTTCTTTTGCCGCACCGAGATTGTCAAGGCGCTGCTGGACAAAGGCGCTGACAAAAATGCACTAAACAAGGCTGGACGGACTGCGTTGGAGACCGTTGCAGGTCCTTTTGATGATATCAAAGGTATCTATGACAGCATTGGAAAGGGCCTTAAGCCACTGGGATTGAAACTGGACTATGAGCGGATTAAAAGGACCCGTCCCAGGATTGCGGAGATGCTGAGGTAATCACGTCAAATGATGTAGAGAACATGTGTACTGGTAAAAATGCTGCAAAAGTCTTATGATTGCCAACAAGTTTGTTGGAATGAAATATCCTGAAACACATTGAAAGCTTAGTGAAATAAAAGAATGGAGCCATGATGTTTAATGAACTAAAAGATATAAATTCACGACCTGCACCATTTCAGTTTTACACCGCAGATGAGCTATGGACTGATGAGCATACATCAAAGCAAATGCTTGAATACCATTTAAATGAATCAGTCGATCTTTCATCTCGGAAAAAGAGTTTTATCGAACAGTCAGTGGAGTGGATTGTTTCTCATTTTCAGGTAGGCAGTAATACTGAAATTGCTGATTTTGGCTGCGGCCCGGGGCTATACGCAAATATGTTGGCAGAACGGGGCGCTACTGTCACGGGGATTAATTTCTCAGAAAATTCCCTTAAGTATGCACAAAAGGTAGCTGCTGAAAAAGGATTAAAAGTAAACTATGTTCATGCAAACTATTTGGATTTTGAGGCAACAAGTCACTTCGACCTTATCATCATGATCATGTGTGATTTCTGTGTGTTAAGTCCAGAACAGAGAAAAAAGCTGCTCTCTAAATTCAGCTCGCTGCTAAAGCCGGGCGGCTCTGTGCTGCTCGATGTGCATTCCTTAAACATTTTTGAGCAAAGAGAAGAATCAGCAACCTACGAACTGAATCAGTTGAATGGATTTTGGTCGCCAGACGACTATTATTGTTTTGTTAACACATTCAAATACGAGAAAGAGAAAGTGGTACTTGATAAATACACAATCATTGAAGAATCCCGACAGCGCATCGTATACAACTGGTTTCAGTGTTACTGTGAAGATTCACTTAGGCGTGAATTTGAAGAAAATGGTTTCAAGGTAGAAGAGCTATACTCAGATGTTGCGGGAAAAGCCTTTACATCCGAATCAGCAGAATTGGCTATTGTGGCAAAGAAGCAATGAATAATCCAGCAGTACTGGAATTACTTATGAACAATAGAGACAGGACCAATTTCAGGCGCAAGATCGGCAGTGAACGCATATTATTGATGCTGCCGTTAAATATTGTAATGGTTGGCCGCATTCGAGGTACTGTGGATCGTTCAAGAATTGCAGCGGCACTGGAGAAGCTCAGATCGCGCCATCCATTTTTGGGCGTTCGTGTGCAAATCGATGACGACGGGACCGGTTCGTATGTCGCTGAAGATGTGCCCGCAATTGTGATTCATGTAGAGCCAAGGCAATGCGAGGAACAGTGGATTGATCGTTTAAAGGAAGAATTTCGCACACCATTTCCGATTGAGACAGGACCGCTGGTGCGATGTTCACTCATTCAATCGGAGGATGTGTCCGAGATCATACTATGCGGACATCACGCCATCTGCGATGGAATGTCACTGGGATACCTTATCCGTGACCTGCTGAAATACATTGCCGAACCGACACAGGATTTTGATGGCTCAATTTATCCTCCGCCCATCGACCGTACTACAGTGCCAAGTCCTCCATCCACTAATCCGCTTCTGCGGTTCATTATGACCAGAATCAACAAGAAATGGGCGGCAAAGAACATACGTTTTTCCGAGTCGGAAATGTGCCGAATGCATGAGGAGTTCTGGAAACACAATTCTGCGATACAGGTGATAGCGTGGGATATGGATCCTAGGACAACCGCAGGCCTGGTGGAACGATGCCGTGCTGAGAATGTGACGGTCAACACAGCTCTGTGGACGGCATTCCTTGCTGCACAATATGATGTTCAGGGCGACAGGCGGCGATATCGCAAGCGCTCGGCGCTGGCTGTGAGTACACGCAACAAACTAAATGTATCGGTAGGAGAGGCATTCGGGTTCTATGCTTCCTCTCTGACAGTGAAACTACCGTACTCTCGGCGGAAATCCTTCTGGGACAACGCAAGAACGGTGCATTCGAGGATCACGAAAGAACTCTCCAAGACCAACCTATTCCGAATGTTTTTCTCAGAAATGGTTCACCCAACGCTTCTCGATTCGATCTACTTCCGTAAGTACAGCCTGTTGGATGAGGCCATGCCGAAAAGATTATTGAGTAAGATGGGTTGGCACAAGATCACGTATGGATATGCGCTCACCAACGTTGGCCGATTCGACATTCCTACAACCTATGGGCCGTACCGGCTGGAGGCAGTTTACGGACCTTTGTTCTATTCAGATGTCGAAGAAAAGATGGTGGGTGTAATTACGGTTGGCGGGAGATTATCAATCATTCTGGCCAGTAATGAATCCGTTGTTGGTGATGTCACTCGTCTCAAGGAAGCTGCCATGGGGTATCTGGAAACTGGTTTACAACGGTATTGTTAATTGAAATTGAGAGGATTTAATGTGGAAAACAAGAATGAGTTAACTGCTCCGTGCGGTCTCGACTGTTTTAATTGTGGAATCCAGGAAGAGAACTTATCAGATGAGCTTGCCCAATTGATTCAAGAGAAACTGGGAGTTCCAAAGGATCAAATATCCTGTAAAGGCTGCCTGCAAAAGGATGGGAATCATTTTCATCTATCTTCAGATGGATGTGCAACATTGAATTGTGTGAAAGCAAAGGGTGTGGACTTGTGCTGCAATTGTGATGATTTCCCATGCGCTCTTCTTGCTCCCGTTGCTGACGGAGCCGCAAAATACCCTCATAACCTGAAAATCTATAATCTCTGCCGGATTAAGAAGGTTGGGCTTGAGAACTGGATTGAAGAAGCCGGGGACATTCGGAAAAAATATTACACAGGGCAATTTGTTGTAGGGAAAGGACAGTTAGAATGAAAAAAGCAAAGTTTAAAATTGCACGTTCCTCAAATAATCTAGGGACATTCAAAGATGTCGAAATGGATTGGTTCTTTAAACGAACTTTAGAGTATGCCAATTCTGGTGGAGCGGACATCGGAGATTGTTTGAGCGTAGTTGATAAAATTAAAGAACGTGATATTGAAACATGGATTGACGCGTGGGAAGAGTTGGGTAAGCGAGTTGAAAAAGAAGCGCAAGATTCGCTGAAAAGAGGTCACAAAATAAGTGCTCGTGATGCGTATTTGCGCGCATCGAACTATTACCGAGCGAGTGAATATGCGGCAGTTCCTTATCACCCGAAGTTTCATGATTTATGGAAACGAAGCCGTGATTGTTTTCACAAAGCTTGCCCGTTGTTTGAGCCGGCGATTCAGATTATTGAGGTGCCATTTGAGGGGAAACAATTGCCAGCATACTTCTGGGCACCAGATGATTCCGGGAAAAAACGTCCAACGATGTTTTCGGTTGGAGGAAATGATTCGAGTGGAGAGGAAGTGTGGTACTGGAGCGCGCAAGCGGCAGTTGATCGAGGATATAACTTTTTCACTTTTGAGTTTCCCGGGCATCGCGGCACGGTTCACTTGTATCCTGATTGTGTGAAGCGACACGATATGGAGAAACCGTTTTCGGCGGCATTTGATGTGCTTGAAAAACTTCCAGAAGTTGATGAGCGGATTGCGTTAGCGGGACATAGTTTTGGAGGTTATGTTGTATCGCGCGTGGCCATTTTTGAGAAGCGAGTAAAGGCCGTAATTCCAAGTAGTCCGTTGATTGATATAAACAGAGCGCAGAGGGCAATGCTTAATAAAATAAAGATTCCACTAAATCTTTTGGCGTGGCTGACAGAGATTAAAATGAAAAAATCACCTTTGATGAAGTCGATGATGTACTTAGCAATGTGGAACAGTGGATATGCGGGCCAATATTCCGCGAGAGAGTTATTTAATGCAGTACTCTCAGAAGATCCTGACAAGTGGTGTTTGCGTGATATAATGCACAAAATTACCTGTCCGACTTTAGCCCTCGTGGGAGAAAATGAAGGAAAAGAGCTAATTGATCAGGCTCGTGATTTTTATGAAACAATCTCCTCAAAAAAGAAACAACTTTATATTTTTTCTATGAAAAATGACGGTTCAGATGATCATTGTCAGCTTGATAACCGAACGAGTGCCAACCGAGTGATATTTGATTGGTTGGATGAATTGTTTAAGAAGAACGCATGGTAAGCAGGCATGACATAAATTTCAGACGCAAGATCGGAAGTGAGCGTATTCTATTAATGCTGCCGCTCAATGTGGTAATGGTTGGCCGCATTAGAGGTACCGTGGATCGTTCAGGAATTGCGGCGGCACTGGAGAAGTTCAGATCATGCCATCGATTTTTGTGAGTTCGCGTGTAAATCAATGACGACGGGGCCGGTTCGTATGTCGCTGAAGATGTGCCCGCAAAATACCCCCATAATTTGAAAGGAGAAATATTATGAAAAAGAAATACTCGCTACTAAGCGTTCTAATATGTTTACTATTTGCGAGCCTAATCGGTTGTGGAGATAGTCAACATGCCGATCAAAATAAGAAGATTACTACTATGAAAAAAAGGATCATTAATCCATGGACATGGCAAGACAAATTTGGCTTTGTTCAAGCGAATGAAATTACAGATGCCCAACGTATGCTTTTTACTGCTGGTATAGTATCAGTAGATAGAGAAGGAAATCTACTTCATAAAGGTGATATGGAGAAACAAATCAATCGGATTATTGACAATCTGGAATCAATACTTGAGCAAGCGAATTTTAAGCTTTCTGATGTCGTTAGATTTACATATTATACAACTGATGTTCAGGCTTTTGGAAGAGCAGCACACGTACTCATTGAGCGATTAGAAAAGGCAGGCTGCAAACCAGCGACTTCATTAATTGGTGTTAATTCATTATTCCACCCTGATTGTGTTGTAGAGATTGAAGCTACTATTGTTAATTAAATTGAGAGGATTTAATGTGGAAGACAAGAATGAATTAACAGCTTATGTACCTTTAAGAAAATCATCACCTTTACGGCCATAAGAAGCGGGAAGAATACTGCCTAAATCAATGATTCAGGCAGAGTTATAGAAAAGATTCACAGATCAAATGATAACGCGAAAATGTGTGCGCCTATGCTTCTGGAGCATCTTACGGCGTCCGACCGAGCGGCGAACATCCCTGTGTTTGTCAATACACATCCAGGGGCAATCACCAAAATCCATGCGCAATTCCTCAAGACTAAAAAATAAAGGATTTTTTCAAGCTCATTAAGCCGACATCAATAGTATTTGTTTGTTATTTTCTCTTGACAGACTAAAGAGTGTTTGTATTTTATGAGGGTACAACAGCGGCTGGGATTACTTTGAATGGCGAGAAGTTCGGGATGTTGTACGGAAACCGTATATACATAGTTAGATGCCTCAAAAAAGGAGAAAATTATGAAACTGCCTGAATACGTTACTACTGAAGAGGTAAAAACCGTCTGCAGAACAATCGGATTGAGTGATTGGTCTGAAAAAGCTGACCCAACTGTTTCGGAGGAAGAAGCATCCACGATCCTTAAAATTGTAAACACGAAATCAATGGAGATTCCTCTTGAGGATTTCAGAAAAGGTTTGGAGGTCGAGCTTGAGCACGGCACCCGATTTGATGATGCAAATGTGACGAACAATCATCCAATCTTAACGGGTAAGATTGTCATAGCCCATCTTAAAGAAACTATAGATTACTATCGCAGAATTGATGTTGCTGAAATGGAAGGCGACTTATTGAAGGCTATATTGTCTCGAAAAATCGAGAAAATAGAGTCGAAGTATAAAAAACTTATCGAAGCTCAGAACGCCCTGAATCAAGCCGTTGCAAGTCAATTGAAGGAGCGCATCTAACAAAGTTTTCGAACACGACTTCGAATACCGCGCCGAACGCGGCATCCGAAGCTGGTCAAGACTGACGTTGGCAGGGAATCAAAATGGAATTATCGACCATGGAACCAAAAGAAATACCTGAAGAAGAAGGCGATGGAACACCCGTTTGTATAAAGTGCTTCAAGCCAGTTGATCCTCTTGCTCACTATTGCCCCAATTGCGGCAGTGCAACTGGTCAATTTACGCATTATCTTCCACTTGAAAGCGTTCGCTGGCAAGCGAGCGTTTGGGGGCAGGCCTGGCGTCAAATATGGTCTCGCGATGTTTCTATTCCAGGCCGATTATTCAGAGTCATAATGATAGTATGGAATGTTCCTATTATGTTGATTGGGTTACTGTTTAGATCCAATCGTGGGATAGAAAAGGAACAGTGCCAACATGGCACTTCTGCTGATGTCCCTAACGGGCCGCCGCAGAGTTGATCATTACGCGCAGTTCAATAGAATACAGGAAGTTCCACGCTGTTCACCGACGTTTCATTGATAGATTAGCCGAACCGCAAGCATCTGGTCTTACGGTAAGAAAGTCTTGCGTGCGGCGAGTTTCTCAGGGAGGTAGTGTTCGATAACGTAGTTGAGGTTGTGAACGGCAAAGGCCTGCTGCTCGGCCCTGACTCCCATATCGAGTAACTGCTTAATCGCATCCTGCCAGGGCTTATAGTGCTGCACAAACGGATCGTTCTTTAGAGCGTCTTTGGCGCGTTTGATGTCCACATCCTTGAGCGGATGAGTGGGCAGCTTGTAGTTTACGATGTCCTGGGGTGTAACACCGAGGAACCTGGCATTGGGTACGCAAAAGTAGCGATTGATGTGCGCGGCGTTGCCGGAGCCGACCTTCAGCGTGCGGTAGATGTTGAACATGCCGTATGGGTCACAATCCACAAATGCATATACAGGGAGCTTCAACTCGTCAGCAATCCGTCGAATGAAGCGGCGACAGGCACGCGTGGGTACACCGCCCATAGATATGAGGATGCAGTTGGCTTTGCGCCAGTAGTTGTGTTTGACCAGGCGCTGAAACATACCAGCGGTCTCAATGGCGAGCACGAATTTTGCTTTTGTTTCGAATTTCAGATGCTCGACGGAGCTTGGTATCGAGTAGGCACCGGAGCCGAATTTTGTGCAGTCGATGCGCAAGGGCTTACCCCCGTCCGAATCACGGTCGATGACAATAAGCTTGCCGGCAATTTCGCCGCCTTTTTCCTCCGGGATGAATCCGAGCTGTTCGCGGTTGACCTCGAACAGGCCTTCTATGTCGTCGATTACGGTGTCCGATTCGGGCTGTTCGTCAAAGCGGGCATCGTCCCAGTTTTTGGATACATAGTACGCCTCTCGCTTAGTCATGATTTCGTCATCTTCAACGAGAGTCTTGGCCTGGGACATCATTCGCAGGGTTTGGGCAAAGGTCTTGACCGTGGCGACCGTGAGCGTTCGTATCTTTTTTTTGCCTTTAAGCTCAAGGAAGCCTTTCTTCGGGTGGTACGTCACATTGCTCAGCGAGCGCAGGGGAAACGAGAGAGTGGGCTTGCTCTTTCGCTGGATTTTGTTTCTAACTGAGTTTGCAGTTTCTTTGATTTGATTTGCAACCTTAACCTTGCTCATGATCGGCTCCTTTGAAGGACGTCAGTCAACTGTCTTACCATTGTGTGCTCCTGGCGCTCGTTAAGCTCCAGCATCTCCCGCAATGCAATGGCGATATGTGGAATGTATTGCTCGATGTAGGCCTTTTTCCTTTCTGATTCGGCGGCCTTACGCCTGCGACGAATAAATAAGGACAACCGCCGCCCACATTCCTGCAGTGCGAGACGGACCTCTTTGATAATTTCGGGATAGTGGGCAACCGCCTCTTTGCTCTCAGATGTAAAAGGAACCCATACAGAGGCCATGTGGACCATTATGATGAGCGGACCCGACGGCAGGGCGCCGGCAGACTGCTGGAGCGCATAGTTGCGCCAGGCGGTATTGAGGACTGAACGCGTCATCGCACAGGCCGACTGCTGATAAAGCAGGGGCACTCTATTGGCATATCGCAACACGCGTGCAAGACCTTCAACAGGTAAAGAACCACCGTACGCCAGCCCCGCTTCTATCTGGAAGGGATTACCGCGATAAACGGAAGGCGGCCGGGTTACAGCAGTATATAAGTCGGCTTCGATCTGCTTCTTCAAGCCAGCCAGAATCAACTCTTCGCCAATCGGGCTGAGGCAGTCCGTTTGTGGATTCATAATCTTTGTCTGATTGATGGCCTTATATAAATTGTCGGCCTCCTGCCTTGCAATACGAGATGGTCGAGACCGCTCGGAGACCTTCGCTTGTTCACAGATCATCCTCGCAACCCGGCTGCTGATACGGGAGAAGTCGGAATGCAAGAACGATTGAAGGGTGCGTGCCTGGGTATCGTGGAGCATCTTAATAAGCACTCCCAACTCCACACCATAGGGATGGGGCTTGATTTCTCTTGTGTGAACGGGCAACTGCTTCGAGGCCCGCTTAAACACCTGTTTCTCTCCATCCGGCGTAGCGAACTCAAGCGAGACGTGAGGATTGGCGATTGCTGTCTGTTCGAGATATTCCTGTACCGACTGGCGGCCTTTTTGAAATTTGGCCTCCAGCTCTATCTCAACTTTGGTACCCCTCGAGACCGGCCAGTCTATAGTCTCATCCAGAATGATGCGAGGCTCGTTCTTCTTGGTATCAATCTCAAGCTCGTAGTGATGTGCAGGTTTGTTTTGCGAGGTCTTCGATGTGATAGATATGGGTTTGCCGGTCGTGAGCTGCCCGTACATACCTGCCGCAGATATACCTATGCCCTGCTGGCCTCGAGACATCTTGAGCCGATGAAACTTCGAGCCGTAAAGAAGCTTGGCGAAAATCATAGGAATCTGCGTCTTAAGAATGCCCGGACCATTGTCTTCAATGGTCACTCGAAAGCGATCTTCCTCCGTACCGGGAGCGATGAAGACCTTCACATCCGGCAGTATTCCCGCTTCTTCGCATGCATCCAGTGAATTATCGACTCCTTCTTTGATGGTCGTCAGCAGCGCCTTTCGAGGATTATCGAATCCAAGAAGGTGGCGGTTCTTTGTGAAAAATTCTGCGACGGAAATCTCTCTTTGCTGCAGCGCCATATCTTCGGCAGTGGAGTGACGTGGAGATTCCTTTCCGGGAGCTTCTTCATGGGCGTTCGTAGCTGCTTTTATTACTTTAGATTTGGTCTTTATCGAGACACAGCGTTTTTTCTTCACAGTTTTTTTTGCAGCCTTTTTAGGGGCTTTTTTTTTCGACTTTGCCCGCGTCTTCGTGACTTTTGCCATAGGCTCGACTCCTTCCTCATATGTTTGGGCTGGGCCGGACAACACAGCAACATATCGGACTACGAACATGTGCAGATCGGCCATTCTTAGCAGCTTATGATGATAACGGTCAGGAGCAACTACGTCAAGTTCGCATTACCGGATAGATTGTATATAATAGACAGGCCTTCTCAAATGACAGTCTTTCTACAGAAATGACGGCACAGAAGACAACTAATATCAGAGAAAATGGCAAAATATTTGATTAGAAGGAAATTGTTTGTTAGACTACTATGAGTACTTGTTGGAACTTTTCTTTTATGAGAAATAATCCCTGAAGGAGCCTAATTAACCACATGACTGAAATACAGCCAATTCTATTATCTGCAATTACCTGCGGCAGAGTCCTTTTTGACAAAGTTTCCGGGATGCCGAGTATTATAGATATTGTTCAAACTATCAATGCTCAACAATTTCCGGCAAGACATCCGCAAATCTTCTTTTTTTGTGAGCTTACAAACGGGCATGGCACAACGAAAATGAAAATAAGACTCGTTGATACTCAGGAAGAAGATAAATATATATTTGAAAAAGAAGGAGCCGTGCAGTTTAAGGATGTTAAGCAAATCGTTACCTTAGCGATGGATTTACACGGCGTTGTCTTTCCCAGTCCGGGAGAGTATCGTTTTCAGCTATTTGCCGGTGGAAATCTACTCGGAGAAAGACGAATTGTTTGTCGAAAGATTAACCTGCCGCCAAAGACCGAACCTGACGACCGCCGGGAAAACTGAAATTATCATCATCAAGTTTTTTAACCAGGGAAACCTTTGGACACTCTTATTTATATAATTGCCTGCCCGCTTTTTCTCATATCCATAGCTGCACATTTCTATATTAAAATCCGCCTGCGTCCAAAAGAGAACTCAGATTTAGAGGACTATTATTATGAGTTCGAAGACCAGCATCCGGACTATGCAAATTATTTAAGATGGTCAAGAATCACTTTCATCGCCGCAGTTGTGTGTGCTTTACTGCTGTTTATTGCTGCGGTAATTTAACACTCTCGTCCTCAAGTCCAGATATTTCCCGAGCTCTTGATGTCCGGTAAATAGCTTAATTCGCCATATTTCCATCTTTATTGAGCTTTTTATGCACATTCTCTTGGAGTTCTATTGTTAATGTCTCTATGGATTATGACGATATATGGGAATCAGCATATTGATTACTGTAAAAAATCTTATTGTGCGACTGAAGTTCCTGAGAATTGTTTGACGATATTCCTCAAAAGGAGATATTATAATGGAAAGTATGTTAATGGAAGTAGATGAGCAGACAGAAGTGACTAAAAAATGTCCTTTTTGCGCCGAGCAAATCCAGAATGAAGCTGTAAAATGCCGTTATTGCGGTGAGTTTCTCGATAAGCCCGTTGGCACTGGCTCGGGGCCATCTTACGGTGCAAAAACAAAATGGTACTATACCAGATCAACGATTGTAATTGCACTTTTATGTCTGGGTCCGCTTGCTTTGCCGCTTGTATGGATAAATCCACGTTACAAAACAGCTTCCAAGCTCGTAGTGTCGCTCATCGTCATCGGCGTTAGCATTTTATTTGGTTATCTCATAGTGAATACATACTTTCAATTGATCGAACAAATGAAGTCGCTGGGGATTGGTTAAGGCCGGGCGTTGTTCAAAGCTGTTTCAAAGCTCAATTTTCGCTACGAACGGAGCCTATACTGAATGATTCAGTATAAGCTCCGAATTAATACATATCTGCAATGTCAACCACTCAATCAATTGCCATTGAAATACCGGTTTAAGGTGCAGCCGAATACAGACGGATATCGTCGAAGTACATCATGCCTGAACCGCCGACAACCGGATTGCTTCTGTTGCCAAGGCCAAGAGTAATCGAACTGACATTGGCGAGATTCACGCCCTGGTCGGCAAAGGCCTGTAGGTCAATATTCCATCGGGTCCAGGAAGTTCTCAGTGCCGCATCAGGATTGTCATTAGCGACAACAGCACTATTATTGAGAGCAACATACATCTGCTCGGCAGCATTAGACAAATTGCCTCTGAACCAAATCGTCAATGAGTTGACACCATTCACCGTCCAGTCGCGATTTGAAGCCAATGTCAAAGTAGCTTCGGATTTTCCGACAGCATTATCATAGGCCATCGGCATCGACTGATTACCACTGTGAACGATAGTCTGCTCGGCAAAAGGAGGATCAAAGTTACCAACGACAGAGCCGTTTGTAGCCGGATTGTCGAATCCGTCTATCCAGGCAAGATATATCCTGTTGCTTCCAGCTTGGCCTTCATCAAGGTCATTGTAAGACTCAAAATCTTCAATGGTAAGGAAGTTGGCCGTAGTGAAGTTCCAGAGCGGACCAGTCCATGGGCTGTCAGCGTTATCGCTGTTAGCCTCGTCAATCCTCCAATAGTAGGTGGTGTTCCACTCAAGCTGTCCGGGCTCATAGCTTTCTGAACCAAGGCTTCCACTGCCTTTTTTCTCAAGTGTGCCTGCATCGGTTCCTAAATAAATTTCATATGCAGCACCTAAGCCCGAAGCCCATGTAAGAACAGGCGTTTGTATTATGTCCACAGCACCATTGGCCGGATCAAGTGCTGCAACAGCACCTTCAGTCGTGAAGCTCCAGACATCGCCTTTGTAAGTTTCGACAATGTCAAATTCATCGACTCGCCAGTAGTAAGTCCTGGCCATTTTCAGTGTGCCGGGAGTATATGTAGCACTACCCTGCGGGAGTCCACCTTCGACATTGCTGACATCGTCAAAATTGTCGCCGAAGTACACGTGATGCAATTTAGAGCCTAATCCCGGTGTCCAGCTAAGCTGTGCATTCACACTTATAGACTCAGCACCATCGGCAGGATTGGGGAAGTATGCAGTTTTTGGCGCAATACTAAAGCTCCAGACCTTGCCCTTCCAGGGACTATTCGGCTCAGTTTCATTAACCTCATCAATCCGCCAGTAGTAAGTAGTACCCGGAACAAGGCCATCCGGATATGCGAATCCGGGAAAGCCTAGAGTTAAAGTAGTTGTGGCCTGATTACCAAGAAAGGTGCCTTCAGCTCCATTGTTCACATCTTCAAAATTGTTACCGATATACACATCATGCGATACCGCAAAATCTCCGGGCCTCCAGGAAAGGTTCACCCACGTGTCGGTAAGCATGTTCCCGTCTGCAGGCTTGGGGCGTGAGGCAAGTGGATACTCAGAAGAACCAGCAGTATAGAACATCGTGGCGACCTGGTCATCGGTCAGCACCTCGTCATAGAAAGCAACACCATCCATCTTACCATCAAATTTTCTGCCCCCTCCAATCAGCCGACCAAACTTCAACTCACCTACGGCATAAACAATAGGGCCCACAGTCGGCCAGCTTTCGCTGTTGGCTGCCACAAAGGCCGCGTCCACGCTGTCACCATCCTGGAGAACGTTCATGGTGACATCACCGTCGAGATCGTGACGCAAAACAAGAAGGATCCAGGTTCCCACGGCCATATCTCTGGTGTGGAGATTTTGGGTATTTGAGCCATCCTGTCTGGACATAAACCGGAAGTTGTCTGCACTGTCACCACTGCCCGTAAACAGACGATAACTGTCCTGTAGACCTCCATCTGCAGCCGAAATGTCAACAAATCGAGTGTAATCACCGAATGCCACATCTGAGTTGATCCAGAGCAAAATCGTAAAATCTTCGGCGAATCGAAAGGCTTCACTGCTGGTAGCGTCGACAGTCGTACCGCCATCCCCGGCAAAATCAATACCGGATCCGAATTTTCCGTCAACGTCAAGAGTATCGCTGCCTCCCAACGTGGCAACATACAGACCACTTTGGTCCATTGCCGTGGTCCCGCTGGTTTCTTCAAAATCCCATCTCGCAACCTCGATGGCGTTGCAGGCCTGTGAGACCACCAAAACAAAAGAAACTAAACAAATCAATCTCTTATACATAATAATCCTCCTTCAAAAAGAATTAAAAATAACCGCATTGCGGCTACGAACCAGAATACATACTATATATCATTTTCAATATAAGAATTGCTCATTGAAATGTAAAAAACATATTCGTCGCGAAGCACAAAGTGCCCACTCGCAACTCCGTATCTTGCAAAATAATCCCTCCTCTGTCGAAAAACAAAAAAAATGCACCCGCTGTACGAACTCAAATACCACATATACCCGACTACGCAGGCACAAGCTTGAACTAATACTATCTATACCAAATTATATACCTTCAGGTCAAGGAAATTTTTTACCGCATGCATACCCAGATAAAGATAAAAAGTACAGAGGAGTATAGCTCATTATGCATTGGTACGATAAGAGTGATGAAAAAACGCAGGTAAACATTCTATCCATTGCGATTGCGTTTGTTCGGCATATTGTGTATCTTAGTGCCATACAGAGGTTCAGCAGTCTTACATAGTATTCAAGATAAGAAATGTAAAATGAATTGTGATGAAAGGCAAAATTATGCAACCAGGAAAAAAGACGATTAAGCTGTTAATACTTTTCATTATGTCAACGTTGATTTTGAGCGAAAGGTGCGGTGTTAGCTCTGGTGAGAATAAGCCGAAGATTCGACGTGAGGCAATGTCCACAGGCAGTGATTCCGGAAGTGAGGATTCAAAGACAACCAAGGCCGAGAATGAACGCTGGGAACAAACAATCCAGAGTTTTGAGGATTGGGACAGCAAGAATTCATTTCCGCTCGATGGGGTATTGTTTGTCGGCAGCTCCAGCATTCGACTTTGGCCTACACGCGAACGCTTTCCGGAATTTCCAGTGATAAATCGGGGCTTTGGAGGCAGCCATATTTCAAATGTTAATTACTTTGCTCATCGAATTGTATTGCCTTATAAGCCAAGGGTGATAGTGTTTTACGCAGGTGACAATGACATCTCAGGGAAGAAAACTCCACAGCGAGTATTCGATGACTACCGGAAATTTGTCAATCTTGTCCACAAAGAGCTTCCGGCAACACGGATTATATTTGTGGGCATTAAGCCGAGCCTGAGCCGGTGGTCACTTTGGCCGCTGATGAATGAAGCTAATTCGATGATAAAGAAATTCTCCGACAAAGATGAACGCCTGTTTGTTTTTGATTCTGCAACTCCGTTACTTGGAAGTGACGGCAAGCCAGACGAACAATATTTCCTAAAAGACAATCTGCACCTGAACAGTAAAGGTTACGATGTGTGGACCAGAACACTCAAGCCCATAGTTAAAAAAGCATTTAATCCAGAGCTGACCAAATCGTTGGCCGAACACGGCATAGAATCCGAGGGAAAGCGGACATATCTCAACGTGGAGTATGTGCCGGGCGGACACGAACGGCAAAAGCTGGATATTTACCTGCCCGAACAGGGAACAGATACGGGGCCTTTGCCTGTAGTTGTCTGGATACACGGCGGGGCATGGCGCGCCGGCAGTAAAGAGAATTGCCGTTCGAAAGTGTTCCTCAAAGACGGCTATGCGGCTGCGAGCATCAACTATCGTCTCAGTCAGCACGCTACATTCCCGGCGCAGATTGAAGATTGCAAAGCCGCAATTCGCTATCTTCGTGCCAATGCAAAAAAGTATAACCTCGATCCGGACCGTATCGGTGTCTGGGGCTCGTCTGCCGGAGGGCATCTTGTGGCGCTTTTAGGGACAACCAGTGATATTAAAGGTTTCGATAAGGGTCCCAATCTTCATGTTTCAAGCAAGGTCCAGGCTGTGTGCGATTTCTTCGGGCCTACGGATTTTACCCGGATGAGCGACTTTGAGAGCACGATGGATCATGACGCCGCTGACTCGCCTGAGTCGATACTCGTTGGAGGTCCTATTCAGAAAAACAAAGAGGCTTGCAAGCGAGCGAATCCTATTACATACGTCAGCAGGAATGACCCGCCGATTTTGATTGTGCACGGAGACAAAGACCCGCTTGTTCCGCACAATCAGAGCGAGCTTCTGTATGAGGCACTAAAGAAGGCGGATGTTGATGTTAAATTCCACACAGTCAAAGGCGGCGGTCACGGCTTTAGAGATGCGCAAGTTGACCGTATGGTTAAGGAGTTTTTCAACAGGCACTTGAAGAAATAACTCGCTCCTTTTATCTTAGAAGCTGTTTAAAAAGAATCCCGCAGCCCTTTATAAAGCTGTTGCAGCTTTTGCACTCTCTCAGAGCTGATTTTTCTGCAGTAGCGGAGGTTAGCGTATTCGAAATACCAGTCTGATATCCTTGTCCAGAATCCACTGCCGGAGTCTCGCCGCCGAAGCTGCTGAGAGAAAGCGTGTAATGGTTCATTAAAGTGACGCTGTGAACCTGCTGCTTTAACTTTGCGATCCATCCCGGTCAGCATCTTGTGCAAAGTCAAAATCTCCAGGTTTTGCGGCTGCTTCAAGTTTGTTTTATATTTCGACCTCTTCCTGCTATACCGTAACAGGGCCAGGGACAATCCACCGCCAAGAAGGCTCAACAGCAGAACCAAGCTTTTAAGTACGCCAAAGGAATCAACCAACCAGCCAAGCACACCAACAAGTCCATATTGATACAAGGCCTGCAGGAGCTGACCAAGAGAACCAATACCGCCACCCATGCGATCCAGCTCTTCCAAGGCCGGCGCAGCATCCAAATCCTCCCCCTGTGTAGCTTCGACAATAGTCCACTTGTTCTGCTGCTCATCCCACGCTTCGACCCAGGCATGGGCATCCATATTCCGCGCAATCCACGATTCACTCTGCTCATCTTTGGCAGTTACTAAGAAACCCGTAACGTATCGCGTCGGTACGTCGGCAAGACGCAGCAGAATAGCAGCACCGGAGGCAAAATACTCGCAATAGCCGGTGGATTCCTCTAACAGAAAGTGGGTCAGCTTGTCCCTGCCTGGCGGGATGTTCAGCCCGAGTACATAGGTGTAGTTAGTGCGAAAATAGCTAATGACAGCTTTGATTTTCTCGTCCGTGGTGGTGCATCCTGTGAAAATTCTGCCTGCCAGCTCATGTACACGCGGATCAAGCTCATTCGGGATATTCATCATCCCGGTCGGGGATTTTTGAGAAGCTGATTTCGTGTAGGCAATCCTGTAACTCAGACCGCTATGAGATATCGGATTATAAACAATATCATCGCCATCCCGCATCAGCACCTTGACCGGTGCCTCGATAAAAGAAGTTCCCAGCGGGGTGAACATAGTGTCATCGAACCGGGATTCATGCCGGATGGTCATAAACTGACACCGGGAAGCTTCTACCTTGTCCAGGCTGAAGACGTTTGTTCTGCCTACGAAATACATTCCGATTGTCATATGTTTTTCGGGAAGGATCGCCTCCTGGGTCGACAGATCGTGCCATTCGGATTGAAGATAGACATCAAACGATCTGGCCCTCAAGTAACCCGGACTTATGTCGCTCGAGATGCTCAACGCGGGCGTCGGATCCAGCTCTCCCTTGATTAAAAGCACACTCGACAGCTTGCCGCTGGTGGAAAAGCCCACACGTGCCATACTCCCCGATGTACTCTCCAGCGCGGTGGCTTTGCCCCAGAACAAAACCGGAAGATTGAGAACCTCTACATGGCGATAGAGTATCGAACTCACAATCCAGCCGCCATTAACTGTAACAACCACTATCAGGGTAAAAGCAAGCCAGCGGGACATGCGCCATAGGCGTCCGGGAATGCGCCTGTCCATCGAACCGTGGGCGGACGCTGCATAAAGCACAACAAGAATAACCGACAGCAGCTCTGAGAGCCGAAATGTGATGTGCATATCATTAAGCAAAAGAACTTGTCCGGCGGATATCGTGACGGCTACATGAAACAATCCCAGCGAAGAAGGGAACTGGTCGGGTCTCCCAAGAAACAGTATGAGAATCATTGAAGCCAGGAAATAGCGGGCTATTGTCTGCCAGGCGACAACCTCAGCTTGTACGGAAGTTACACGGTGAAATGAGTTGGCATATCGGTAGTGAATCGAAAACATAACCGCCAAAAACAGCAGAAGTAATGACGTAATAACGCGTCTTTCCGGCCTTATATCCCATGTAAATCGCCGTTGTAAACCCAGCAGTCCCAGCATACAAAGTATAGTCGGATACGCAATATCACCAGATACCAGCCCGGTGAGCAGCGAGCTTGTCAGCACTATAATTATAGCGATGGCTTTTTGCGTCTTCATAAACTTTTTATTTGTCCCGTTAATATCTCATCAGGAGACAGGTATCGGACATTTCCATTCCATCTCATATCGTCATCATCCACATGCATTTGTTCTGGCTCGCCTATCAGCAGAACATTACAATGGCAGCCGGCCTGATTGGCCAACTCAAGCAAATGCCGGTATGCCTTGTTCAGCCTCAATAAAATGAAAAATACTTCAGAGATTTGAGGGAACTGACTTATTAATACCGGTGATATCTTTTCGAGTGAATATCCCTTAGATGGTTGGACTCCCGCTAAAATATCCTGTATCTTATCAAGGCACACCATTTTGGGCAAGGCGGTGAGCTGATAAATTTCATTCCCGGCAAGAAGGACATCAATAAGACAATCATTGTTGATTGTGAAAGCCACCGAAGCACAAAGAGATACTGCTGCTTCGAGCTGTCTGCTTTCGTTTGAACCTGACAATAACGGGAATTCGGAAACGCAGGTATCCAATATCAGTAAAGTACGCTTGTCAAAATTATCGTGGTACTCTTTTGTGGCCGGCACAGAAAGGCGTGCCCATGCACGGGCGTCGATTCTTCGAGGGGAATCACCCGGTAAAAAAGGACGGTTCCCGGCATATTCAGGGAAAGCACTCCTTTGGCCGGCGAGTCTTGCGGCGCCAGCACAAACATTTTGACTCATGCCTATGGTGGAGAATTGGAGCCGGTAAAAAACGGGAAGAACGATAAGGGTCTCTTCTCCATCACAGGACGTGCCAAAATTAAACAAGTTAAAAGGAAATCCGGACTGGCAAATCGGTCTTTTGATTTTGTAATGGCCACGCCGGGCCGGTCGTATCTCAACAGTCACTTCGATAGTCTCGCCGGGACCAAGCCGGGGAATCATCTGTGCACCTGAGAGCTGTTTAATCGCATCAGGCAAAGCACTCAAAACCACACAGAGATTATAGGCAGGCAGGTGCGAGGTATTCTTGAGAATATAACTGAACCTTGTTATCTGTCCTACGATGACACGTTCAGGCAGATTACCGGTTATGCGGATTTTGGGCCGTAGAACAAAACCGACTACTAAAGCCATTAGCATAATCGCTACCAGGGCCGAAAGTATCCCAAAGGCAGGTACAATCAGAGCCGCTAAAGCCACAAAGCAAGTACCTCTCAGAATTACCTTGCCGGTATCCGTAAAACCAAGATGTAATCTACCGTCGTTTTCTTTCATCGTGGCAGTCACCTCTTCAAACAGGTACTTTGATACGGCCGACAATATCCGTTACAATCTGCCTGGCAGTAATACCGCCGTGGAGTGTTTTAGAGGTCAAAATAATGCGATGCGGCAATACGTGCGGAACAAGCCACAATACATCGTCGGGAATGACAAAATCCCGTTTTTGGAAATATGCTCGGGCACGGGCCGCCCGTGACATCATCAAGGTCCCGCGGGTGCTGATACCTAATCGAAGGCGATTATCATTGCGGGTAGCGTGCACGATTTCAACGATATACTCCAGAATACTATCATCGATGTGAACATCGGCCACCTCTTTCTGTATCTGCCGGACCTGCTCAAGCTGAAGTACAGGCTTTATTCTTTCGAGTGGTTCGTCATGGGCATGCGACTTGAGAATATCAATCTCGACTTCAACAGACGGATAACCTATCGCAAGACGAACCAAGAAGCGGTCAAGCTGGGCCTCAGGCAATGGATAAGTACCGTGGAACTCAATGGGATTCTCCGTGGCAATGACCATAAACGGCTTAGTTAGTGGGTAACACTGGCCTTCAATCGTAGCCTGGTTCTCATTCATTGCCTCCAGAAGGGCCGACTGGGTTCTGGGTGAAGCGCGGTTGATCTCATCTGCAAGAAGTATATTGCAGAAAATTGGGCCGGGACTGAACTTGAAGTCCCCGTTAATCGGATTGTAGATAGAAGAGCCGAGAATATCCGCAGGCAATAGATCGGGGGTGAATTGTATCCGGCTAAATTTAGCATCAATGCTTTTGGCCAATGCTTTGGCCAGCGTCGTCTTCCCGACACCCGGTACATCTTCGATTAAGACAGAGCCTCCTGCCAACAGGGACACAATCATTACATCTATACAATCGCTTTTACCGTAGATAACACTTTGAAGATTCTCATTTAACGGCGCCAATAGTGGATTCTCAATTTGTGTAGCAGTCAATTCCTTTTCTCCCAAAATACAGTCCAATTACTCTATAAGCTTAAGAGTTATATTATAAATATATACGCATCGATTGTAAATTAAGTTCTCTTCAGTCCGTATAAAAAAGAAACATAGTAGTAAAATCAATTTAAAATTGGTATCTTGATAGATAACTGATTCATCGTTGTCTAATTCAGATGTAATCAGGTTTTTAGTATCAAGAAACGAGAAGCTTCGAATTAATTTTACAGGAGGCCAGCCCATGACCCGCCAACGCAAACAGACGATTATTAGTATAATTCTGATTCTTACCGGATGTAATCTCGCCGCTGATTCAGGGAAAACGCAAATAATAAAAGTTCAATCACCCGACAAAAAAATAACTGCAACCGTGCGTTTATCCGGCTCCGGACCGGCAAGAAATCCCAACAATAAAGCACAACTGGAATACAAAGTAGATTACGCCGGCAAAGAGGTAATTTCTTACTCACCCCTTGGTATCAATCGTGCCGACGAAAAGTTCGCCAATAATCTGAAATTAATAGATACGGTGAGTAGTCCTGTGATCGACGAAACCTACACTATGCCGCATGGTAAACGTCGTATTTGTCGCAACTATTATTCTGAATCAACAATTAAACTCCTAAACAATAACGGCGCCCGGCTTGAAGTTATAATCCGAGCATATAATGATGGAGCAGCCTTGCGATATCGCTTCCCTGAAAGCGGCGACAAGACCTATACCGTCACAAAAGAGCTCACAGGCTTCCAGCTACCGGCCGGTGGTAAAGTCTGGATTCATCCTTACGATAAAGCCACCAAGTACAGCCCCGCTTACGAAACTTACTACCACGACGGCATATCCGTCGGTACACCTTCACCAAATAAGGAAGGCTGGGCATTTCCGGTTCTTTTCCGAAATGCGGACACTTCCCGCTGGGGCCTAATTACCGAAGCCGCCCTCGATCCAACCTACTGCGGCTGCCGGTTAGAGCAAAATGCTCCTAAGGGTCTCTACCGCATCCGCTTCCCCAATGAAGGTGAAGGAAACGACACCGGCCAAATCAACCCATCCTCGAAATTGCCATGGGCTACGCCCTGGCGCGTTATCATTCTCGGTGACAGCCTTGCCCCTATCGTTGAAACCACCCTCGTTACCAACCTTAATCCGCCCTCTATCATAAAAGATACTTCCTGGGTCAAGCCCGGCCGTGCTTCCTGGAGCTGGCTCTTCGACCACGACAGCCCACAGGACCACGACAAGCTCCGCCTGTGGATCGACCTTGCCGCCGAAATGGGATGGGAATACTCGCTCATCGATGCCAACTGGACGATTATGAAAAACGGTACTATCCACGATCTCATATCCTATGCCAACGCCAAAGGTGTCGGTTTGCTCCTCTGGTATAATTCCGGCGGTCCACATAATATCGTCACTGAAAAGCCCCGCGGCACTATGTTCCTAAAAGACGTCCGCCGCTTCGAATTTGCCATGCTGAAAAAATGGGGCATTAAGGGTGTGAAGGTCGATTTTTTCCAGTCCGACAAGCAAAACGTCATCCAGCTTTACCACGATATTCTCAAAGATGCAGCCGACTACCAGATTATGGTAAATTTCCACGGCTGTACCCTGCCCCGCGGCTGGTCACGCACCTATCCCCACCTGATGAGTATGGAAGCAATGAGAGGCGAGGAATGCTACAGCTTCGACAAACTATATCCCAAAATGGCGCTTTCTCATAATACAATTATCCCTTTCACCCGCAATGTTGTCGGCCCTATGGACTACACCCCCGTAATGTTCTGGGACAACGTCTATCCCCACTTGACGACCTACGCCCATGAACTCGCCCAAGCTGTTGTTTATGAATCAGGCTGGACCCACTTCGCCGACGGTACAAAAGCATACCTTGAACTGCCTGATGTACCCAAACAGTTCCTGAAAGATGTACCGGCGGCATGGGACGAGACTAAATTCATCGATGGTTTCCCGGGCAAACACATTTTCATCGCCCGTCGTAAGGGTAATCAATGGTTTCTTGGCGGTCTGACAGGAGAGGAAACCCCTCAAGAATTCAACCTTGACCTTAGTTTCCTTGATGATGGCGTATATAAAGCAACCATCATCTGCGACGGCGCAAAGCCCCGCTCTTTCAAAACATACAACCAATCCTTAACCGCCACTGATAAGCTCAAAATCACCCTGCCAAAACACGGAGGCTTCACAGCCCATCTCAAACCGTAACGAATATAACAACACCTAATGAAAGATTCTGATCATCATCAAAGGCATCAATCACAGGCTATTTGGGGATTACCTTGCTCATCCCAGCCGCGTTTTTCGTAGTACAGCGCCAGCATTTTTTCGTATTCGTCTTTGTCACAGACCTTACCGGCCAACGGGCCGCTATGGATGGGAATAAACGTTCGTGCCGGCGGATAGTCGTCGGATTTGGAAGCACCAAGCTTAACATTGATAGCACGGGTCATATTATATAGATTCTGTGATTTGACCAGCAAATCATCAAGGCTGTATTGCCGGCCTACGACTTCGCTGTAGAGTTCGGCGTAGAAATCTTCGTGGAAACCCAGCTCAATCCAGGGCAGCCGGCATACACCGAACATATCGAACAGTGAACGGATGTGTTGATGATATATTACCAGATCGACCTTTTCTTCAATACCCCAGTCGGCACCCATCTCAAGCTCCTTGCCTACAGTCCATGCCCGAGTGTGATGAGCACCGATATCGCTTGTGCCGTAAGCAAGTGCCATAGAGCTTGCGCCCCTGCAATCGTAAGCCGACTGCTCAAGACCCTTGACGTGCAGCACAATATCCTTCAGTTGAGGCCAGCGTTCAAGCACGCCTTTGGCTCCAAGGGCAAGGGTCGCGCCTATAGACTCGCATTTGGCAATCTGCTCGATAAGCTCCATTATTCGGTCATCATCGCCCCACGTGACCGGCTTGCCGTCCAGATCGTCAAGTGTTAAAAGGTCCTTTTCATAACCTTCTATCACAACAGCTATCAAATTTCCTGTGGATATCGTATCGATACCCAGTTCATCACAAAGATGATTTCCCCTTAAAATACTTGCAAAGTTATCTACACCGAGATTAGAGCCCAGCATAGCCGCTGTTTCATACTCGGGCCCTTCGGTGACAGTGCCCGCCCATTTACCTTCTTTGACAAGATTGATATTGCCGCAGCACATCGGACACCCGAAGCAGGCGGTATTACCAATCTTATGGCTCGCGAGCATCGTTTTGCCGTTGATATTTTTTGACTTTTCCCAATGCGTATCGCGGAAATTATACGTCGGAAGAATACCCATCATATTGGCATAATCGACCACACCCATCAGCCCCTGCTTTTGCCAGTGGCCCATCATATTATGAGCGCCAAGCTCCTTGTACGCCTGCTCGGAAATTTCTATTACTTTATCAACATTAGCCACGGGCAAATCCTGTTGTCCCCTCACTGCGATTGCCTTGATATTCTTACTGCCCATGACCGCCCCAATTCCGGTTCGGCCGGCGTTCCTGCTCCAGTCACTGGTCACACAAGCAAACCGCACAAGGTTCTCACCTGCTATGCCGATAGACGCCACCTTGACATCGTGATCGCCAAGATTGTCTCGAATCCTGCCCTCGGTTTCCAGGTTTCCTTTGCCCTTGAGTTCCGGACACGGCACTATCGAAACGAGATTATCATCAATAAACACATAGCTCAGCTCCGGGGCCTTTCCAACAATCGTGACGGCATCGTAGCCGGCCTGCCTCAATTCGACACCAAAACCACCACCCATGCTCGAGTCTCCGAACAATCCGGTAGCCGGCGAAATCGACGCAAAGGAATTCTTTCCCGAACTCGGCAGGTAAACACCGGTCAGCGGCCCTGCGGCGACTACGAGCATGTTCTCCGGCCCGAGCGGATCCACCCGGCCATTATTTTTTGCAAGGTTGTCCCACAAGAGCTTTATCGCAAAACCTCTTCCACCTATGAAGCTCTCAATAAACTCATCATCTACAGCTTCGGTCCTGCTTGAGCCGGTTGTCATGTCAATATGCAGTATCTTTCTGAAATATCCGCCGTTATGCTGTTTCATTCTTCGCCCCCTGTTCTGTCGCGACCTTCGGCGGCGTTGTTGTCGGCATAGTGCAGACGTTTCGGTTCGCCATGCTCAATGTACTCTATCTCCTTCATGTGGGTATAAGAAAGGACATTATTGAGCCGATGAGCCTGTCCGAATACGTGCTCCGGCATAAACAATATCGCACCAGTCGGACACATCTTAACGCATTGCGGCTGGCCGCTGTCGGCGCACAAGTCGCATTTCAAAGGTACGTCAATATCAGTATGAACATACATAGCTCCAAAAGGACAGGCGTCCACACACGCGTGACATCCGATGCAGCCATCCTCATGTATCTTAACAACACCGTTCTGTCGGTATATCACATCGGTCGGACACGCAGAAAGACACTTGGCATCCTTACACTGATTGCACACCACCGGCATACGAACAACCGGATGCGGGTATATAGTCGTCACTCGTATCCTGGCTTTTTTGGGATTATTTATCTTTTGCCTGTGAATGGCACAGGCAATCTCACAAATCCGACAGCCGGAACATTTTTCCGGCACTACTGCTATTTTGCGTCGCATAAATTACTCCTTCAAGACCAATAAACGCAGAGCACACAAGCACATAAATGCCCTGGATTACACTAACACCTTATCATATAGCTGATAACAAATCAAGAATTTACGATAATTCCAGGCAGCCAGTACTGAAATTGTTTCAAAAATGCTATCTTTGCTCCCAAAAGATCTATATGATAAAATCCCACTTGTTAGAAATTATTACCTATATATAAGATTAGGATAAGTAAATGGATGGCACAGAATTCTTAAACCGTCTCAAAAAAGGTAAACGCCTTTATGGAACCGCGATTCTTTCGGCTTCTCCTCTATGGCCTTTGGCTGTAAAGAGAACAGGTGTGGATTTTGTATTTATAGATACCGAACACATTCCTATTGACCGAAGCACTCTTGCCCAGATGTGTCAGGTTTACAAGGGGTACGGATTACCTCCGCTTGTCCGTATTCCTACTCCTGATCCGCAAGAAGTATATAAAGTCCTTGATGGAGGAGCATCGGGAATCCTTGCACCTTATATTGAATCTCCAGAGCAGGTGAGAGAACTGGTTGGTGCTGTAAAATTGCGTCCGTTAAAAGGCGAGCAATTGAAAGAGGCTTTGCACAATCAAGATTCTCTTGAACCGGAACTTAAAGATTATCTGAGAGACTGGAATAAAGACAACTTTTTAATAATAAATATAGAAAGCGTTCCGGCCGTAGAAAGACTGGAGCAAATTTTAGCAGAACCAGGCCTTGATGGAGTTATCATAGGTCCACACGATCTATCTGTAAGCCTTGGGCTGCCTGAAAAATATCATTACCCCCGATTCGAGGATGTCGTTACAAAAATAATTTCTAAAGTCAGAGAAAAAGGATTAAGTGTAGGTATCCATTTCTCTGAAGGGGCCCAATTACAAATTAAATGGGCCAAAGCGGGTGCAAATATTATCATACACAGTTCAGATATCGCCCTGTTTCAACAAAGATTAAAAGAAGATATCACAGAGATCCGTCGAGCTTTGGGGGAGGAAGATAGTGAAATACAAGAGGAAAAGGACATAATAATGTAACAAAATATCTATAAAAAAATTGAGGAGGTTTGTATGCAATTCAGAAGTCATTACATCCTTGTACTATTATTTTCAATTCTCATATCCCCTTTAAATCTACCGGCATCAGATGCAAATCTTGACTTCACCAATAGCGTTATCGTTACATCACGAAAACTGGAAAAATTAGAGCAGAAAGCTTTAACGGTACTGCGGGAAGAGATACAGAAAAGAACAGGTATTCAACTGAACACTGTAACAAGATGGCCAGGGAATAAACAGCCGGTCATCGCTATCGGACAAAAAGAACAAATAAAGTTTTTCGCAGGTCCATATTCAGACATTTTCGAAAATGGTCAAACTCCTAATAAAGAAGGATTTCAACTTTTAATTAAGGGAAATGCAATATTAGTGGTAGGAAATGATCCGAGGGGAGTCTTTTATGGTGTTGGAAGATTGCTCCGCGACTTATATATGAAAACCGGTTCGATTATAGCTCCCAAAAAAATAGACATCACCACCTCCCCTCGATACGCTATTCGCGGGCACCAACTGGGATACCGGCCAAAGACAAACGCCTATGATGCATGGGACCCTGCACAGTTTGATCAGTATATCCGGGAACTGGGGATTTTCGGTGCCAACTGCATCGAAATTATTCCGCCAAGAAGTGACGATACTCTGACGAGTCCGCACATGAAACTTGCACCCATAGAAATGATGATTAAACAGGCCGAAATCATCGATTCTTATGGAATGGATGTCTGGATATGGTATCCCAATATCGGAGAAGATTATACGCACACGGACGCCATTCGAGAAGAATTAGAGGAGAGAGAGGAGATTTTTAAGAAATTGAAACGCATTGACGTTGTCTTTGTTCCCGGTGGTGACCCCGGTGACTTACATCCCGACATTCTTTTCGTATGGCTGGAAAAAGTGGCTAAAGTCCTTAATAAATATCATCCAAAGGCGAAAATCTGGGTGTCTCCTCAGGCGTTTCGTCCAACTAAAAAGTGGTTGGATGCTTTTTACAATAACGTTAATCTGAGATTCCCCTGGTTTGGCGGGGTTGTGTTTGGGCCCTGGATTAAAACGCCTCTGCCTGAAATTCGTAAAATCGTAGATCCAAAGATTCCCATCCGCCGTTACCCGGATATCACTCACAGTATCAGTTGCCAGTATCCGGTAAAAGACTGGGATTTGTCTTTCGCGATGACACTGGGACGGGAATGTTACAATCCGCGTCCAGCCGCTGAAAAAGTGATTCATAATGCCCTGGATGAGTTTGCCAGTGGAAGTATAAGTTATTCCGAAGGGATTAATGATGACGTTAATAAATTCATCTGGAGCGGCCAGGACTGGAACCCGGAGACACCGGTCATCGAAACCTTGAGAGAATACAGCCGGTTATTTATTCACCCTGATTTTTCGGAAGATATTGCCCAGGGAATATTAGCACAGGAAGAAAATTGGCAAGGGCCTCTGATAGCCAACAATTCTGTTGAGGTAACACTAAACCAATGGAAAAATATGGAAAAACAGTTTCCGCGTGAGGTTGTTAAAAATTACCGCTTCCAAATGGGGCTGCTGCGAGCTTACTATGATGCATATACCAGAGAGCGGCTGATTCATGAAACAGCATTGGAATCAGAAGCCAGAGGGATTTTACGAAACGTCACTATCATTAATAGTCAGGAAAAAATGGAACAGGCCGAATCCATCTTAAATCAAAAGTGGGAGAAACCGGTTGCTCAGGATTACAAAGAACGTTGCTGGGAGATTGCCGATTATTTATTCGAAATAATCGGTTCACAAACCTCGGTGAAAAAACATAAAGCCAAGCCCGGACGGGGTGATTTTATGGATTATATTGATACCCCATTAAATAATGCCATTTGGCTGTTATCACAATTCGAAAGAATCCGGAAGATTACAGATGAACAAGCAAGGTTAGCTTCTTTGGACGCACTGCTTAATCGGAGCAATCCCGGGCTGGGCGGTTTTTACGATAATTTGGGAAAATCTATAAACACCCCGCGACTCGGCGATTATCCGGTGTGGGAAGAAGACCCGGGCAGCTTGCGATCGCCCCGAGTAAGTTTTGGCGCAGGATTGAAAGGCCGGGAATGGATCCATACGGTACAAGCGAGAGGATTCGATGGAAGTGCCATACCTTTGGAATGGATGAATCAAATAACCACCCTGTATGAAACACCCTTAAATGTCGTCTATGAAAATTTGGACCCCCACTCAAGTTATATTTTGAAAGTGGCATACACCGGACGCTTCCAGTCAAAAATTCAGTTAACGGCTGACGATAAATTTCAAATCCACGAAATGATAAAGACCGGAAAGACACCTGTTAATAAATTCCCTGTTCCGAAAGAGGCAACCATGGACAGCAAATTAAAACTGACATGGACGTGCTCAGAAGGCGAAAGGGGTGCTCAAGTGGCAGAGATATGGCTGATCCCCGTAAAAAAGTGAATCCAATCCATAATTATTTGAAAATTTAATCCTTTATATCTTTTATTACAAGGACCTAATCAGATATATTCTCAAAGCTCCCAACCCTTCCTGTATTCACGGGTCAGATATTTATTTGCTCTCTCGAAGTTGGTTATTTTCATGCTTGCAGTATCATAATCCACTTTTCTTCCCGCCCTTAATGCCACAGCACCGAGGTTGATGGTTTCAGTAACACAATCTGCAAACAGAAAGCTGCCGGGTGATTCTTCATTGTTTTTAATGGAATTTACCCAGGTGTTCGATCTTCTTGACCGGTCTTCTTCCTGAACCTCTTTTTCGCCGGCATAAGACCGCATTTTCTTTTCCGGGATAATCTGCGGATTGTCACCGTGGAAACTCGCCAGGATTTTACCTTTATCACCGACAAACATCATGCCCTCACCCGGTATTGATTTATTATCCACCTCAAGCTCTTCCGGAGGAAAAGGCTTCATGCCCCCATCGTACCAAAAGAGATCAAAAGCAGGCAAATCCTTCTGCTTCGGGAACTTGAACCGGATCATACAGGAGTAAGGGAAGGCTACATCATTGTTCACCGCCTGGCTGACTTGGTTTACGATAATCCGGGTAGTTGCTCCGTAGGCTTCAGCACTGGTCGGCGGAGTTTCTATGCCAAGGGTCCGGAATAAGGGAAACAGGCTGTAATGTCCCATGTCTGCGATACTGCCGCCACCGAAATCATACCAGCCGCGAAAAACGTTATGTGTATAATTTGGATGATAGGGACGGTCCGGTACAGGTCCGAGCCACAGATTCCAGTTAAATCCTTTCGGTATTGGAGGCGTGTCCGTAGGATTTGACGTCCATTGAGGCCACACGGGCCTGTGCGACCAGTTGTGTATTTCCCTGAGTTTACCAATTACACCTTCCCTGATCCACTTCCTCGTCAATTCATTTCCACGTCTGTCGCTCCATGCCAGAAGATGTGTTTTGACTCTTTTCCGCCGGGCCGTTTCAATGGTCAACCTTCCTTCCGATATCCTGTTGGCAATCGGCTTATGGGTCACGACATGCGTTCCTTTTTTCATCGCAGCAATAGCTACTGTCGCATGAAGATGGTCAGGCGTCATAATTTTTATTGCGTCCAGGTCTTTTTCCTTTTCGAGCAATTCACGGAAATCCTCATAAGAATTACATCCCTTGTATTTCCCTGAGGGCATGTTTTTAGCGTAATACTTTTCAACATACTCCCGGCCTATGTCACGCCCTCCGGGAATACCCTTCAGGTCTGCGCCCCAGGTCTGGTCATCCAACGTGTTCCGGATGCCGTTTCGTATGCCGTTCGATGACCAATCAACGTAATTGGTGGTAAATTTATTCGGATCACATACGGCCACTATCTGCACGTCCGGATTTTCAAGCATACCCGGCATTTCACGAAGGCCCTGCGTGCCACATCCGATATTTGCAACGGTCACCTTATCACTCGGAGCAACATAACTGCGGCCTCCTAATACGTGCCTGGGGACTACTGCAAAAGCTATTGAAGAAACTGCGGCAGAGCCCAGCAATTCACGACGATTCATGTTTTTTTTAGATTTCATTTCAAATCTGTGCCTCCTGAAAAAATTCCCCCTCGTTTATTTCCAAGGATTTATATAAATTCCACAATTCAACTTAGAGCAAAATGTTCTGCAATTGTCAAGGATAATCAATATCAGGATTAACAGCAAAGGGCGACTCTTATTATCCGCCACAAATATAAGGTCTTGTTAGTCCCATAGGGCATCTATGCGTCTGACGGTTTCATCCACCAGCACCTGGCCGCCCTGGGGCCCGACTACGAATTTGTCGGCGCTATATCCGCCTCCTCGAATTGCCTTTTCTGTCGGCACATAGCCGCTGTGCTGACATGACAACTGGACCAGAAAAGTCAGAGCGGCACGACTTCGTGCTTCGATGCGAATACCATAATCGAGATACAGCTCGAATGGATTCGTAGCCAGTGCAATATCTCCCAACCGTATAATATGGAATTCAATCGGCTGTACAGAATCTGTTTCATAGAAAGGTATAGACGGAGGTTCGTGGGCAGGAAGGTCAATTCGCACCACCACATGCTTGAGAATTGTTGTTGTTTGAATCTCACTTTTTGCACAGGCAAGTCCTTCCTCAACTGCGTTGGCTATCCGGCGTGCGATTTCCTGCCGCCAAGACAGTCCCCTGCTTTGCCGCATCTTGTCTTCCGCCTGCTTGCGGAACATTCTATGAGGAGAGATATCACCTGCGGCGGAACATTGAGCAAGGATGTTTAGATTATCGCAGAGGCGACTGCGAATCTCCTTTCTTGTGTCGTGCCAAAAGTCTGCGGAGATAACGCTCAGTCCTTCCGTCTCCTGAGAAGGACAAGCCAGATTTATCACAACACCAGTAAGTTTTCGATCCTGCCCCCAAAAGAAAAGCATCTCCACTGCATGATCTTCGTAACCTTCGATATGAGAAAAATTATCCTGCTGCGTTGAGCCATACATGACGGTTGACCCATCAAAATAGTGGGCCCGCCGATTCAAACCAACCACGGCATGACCCATAGCCCAGCTCATTCCACCCGGCTGCCGGCTCTGCCAGGCCTCTACCACTGCCTTTGCAATACGCTCCAGGAAAAATGAAGCATACTCCGAGGCCTTCATTACTCCTTCGTCCTGACTGACATCATACAAACCTTTGAATGCCTCATCAATAAAACCTGGCGCGGTATGCGTATGAGTTGCATTCATGAAAAGCTTGTCCACGTCGAAATCAGGCAACTTCGGTTCTACCAGCTTTCTTAGTCTTGCCTGGATTGACTTTCTGATAAAGAGTATATCACAGGAAATCATGATGGCCTGCTCTTTCTCGCCGTTATGTCTCCGCGTTTCCAGGGCTAAAACGGTTGCAGTAAGAGGATCGCGCACCGACTTCGATATCCGCTTGCTCAACTGCCCCACTAATGCGACAGGCTGCTGCGGTGTAATGTCTATACTTGCCCATCCAACATAGAGGGGCATCTCGGCTGCTTGTTCATTCAAGGCAGCAGCTCCTTGCTGAGCTGCCTCTGCCGTTGACTCGCCCATCATATTCACGCAGACAAACACAGAGAGAGTACAAAAGGACAGAAGAATTCTAACGGCCGTTTTGCCAATCATGGCTTTTCCTTTCCAGTTTATTCGGGGAAGTTTCCCAGCGTCCCGATTATTAACTTTTGGTCTCTAAGCTTTGGGCCGGACGTACTGCGGTATCTTAAGTGTTTCTCCGTCCCTTAGCGCAGACTGATGAGCAACAATACCCGGCACAGTCATCGCAAGTGCCTCATAGACGTTCACCAACGGTTCTCTATTTTCGAGAATCGAGTTTATAAACTCATTTGCCAAAAGTCCGTGTGAGCCGCCATGCCCGCCGGCAGGCATCCCGGGCGGAAGCGGCGGACGAGTGATATCCGGAAGCTTCTTCGCAATGCCGTGATATTCTGTGCCATCCATCCATCCCCGCTCGCCAAAGACACGCCCCCTTTCTACAATGAGGCTTTGGATACCTTTACACATCAGCATTCGAGACGAGCCGCCTTCGCTGGTCTTAAACAGGGCGACCTCGTCTGTGAACCGATTGTCGTACTTGTTGGCCCCGGGCCGATAGGCCTGGAATCCCGCATTGAAGCCTATACAGGATACAGAGGTGAATCTCTTTGACGTTACACCCACATAGTAAGCCGTCGAGTGTGTGGGGTACCAAAGAGGCGGCATGCCAATCCTCCAGCCTTTGAACGAATCGATCGGCGTTGAATGGTAGTGATAATACTCTCCTTCCGAATAAACAAGCCGGCCAAATCCTCCCGCCTCGTAGATTTTGCGCATGCCATAACAGTCGGCCCGAAAGCAGCTCGTTTCAGCCATCATGTATTTCAAGCCAGTCCTCTGCACCGTCTCCAGAAGCTGTTCGGCTTGTTCGATAGATCCGAATACCGCCGGGACAGCAGTCATAACATGCTTACCGTGATTAAGAACTTCAATGCAGTGCCTTACATGATTCGGTGCATCGGTTGCAACGAACACAGCTTCGATCCCGGGGTCCTTCACCAACACTTCTAAAGATTCATACGACTTATCACATCGGCAGGCCTTCATCAGCCCTTGCCGCCGCTCGGGAATTAAATCGCTGACCGCAACAATATCGACATTCGGGTGGTCCTGAAAGCCAAAGGCCGCACCAAAACGACATACGCCATAACCGACTATTCCGACACGTACCTTTCGTTCGGAGACAGGTTCCCACTTTCTTCCCTCTTGCTGCTCTCGGGCACTCACTCCCTGGATAGGAAGGCCACCGGCCATAACTGCCCCCAATGAGACTTTACCCAGCTTTTCGAGAAACTCACGCCGATAAATAGGGTTACTTGACATAGAATGACCTCCTTCATTTTAGTTTAAGTAAACTTGAACGCTTATACAGCTTGCGGATGGTCGTCTCTAATATCCGGCAGATCGGTGGCCATCGCATTTAACTCAACCTGTTCAACAGTCTTACAGCCCGGAATCACACATGTTACAGCCGGGTGTCGCAAACACCATGCGAGAGCCCATTGAGCCATGGGCGTACCTTGTGGAACTTCGCTCTGCACTTTTGCGACCTCTTCAACATGTTCATTCATTTCATTATCCGGCCAGACGCTCCGAACATCGCTGCCGGTAAACTTTGCATCTTTGCTGTATTTACCGCTTAGAAATCCACTCGCCAGAGGAACCCTTGCCAGCACGCCCAGGTTCTGCCGGATACAGGAGTCAAAAATCTGTCCCTCCGGCTTTCGCTCAATCCGGTTATATACGACCTGGATTGCTTCTGCTCCCACCGTAGATGACTTATCGACCTGATACATACTACCTTGCTTCCTGCTAATAGATACACCCAGATGCCGAACCTTACCGGCCTTGACCTGCTTTCGCAGCATTTCCCATAATCCGGGCACATCGAACATCTCATCGTTTCCACTATGGAACTGGTAAAGATCGAGATAGTCGGTTTTAAGTGATCTCAATGATTCTTCAAGTTGCTCTTGAACCTGCGCCGGCTCAAATAAGCAATCACGCTCGAAATTCGGCTTGAATTTATGGCCGAACTTGGTAGCGATAATCCACTTTTCCCGCCGACCTTTGAGGGCCTGACCAATCAGTTTTTCCGACAGGTGATCGCCATAGCACTCCGCTGTATCGATAAGGTTAACGCCCAGCTCAGCAGCTTTCTCAAGCATCGCATCAACCGCGGCCTGTTCGAATATCTTGCCCCATTCTCCCCCGAGCTGCCATGTTCCGATTCCAATGACCGACACACGAATATCTGTTTTTCCCAGCCGTCGATATTTCATGTTCACTCCATCCTGTTTTTAGTTAGTCATTCCATAAGTTTCTATAGTACTACAAGGAAAGATTATGAGCAAGAAACTCAACTACCTGATGACGAGTCTGTTCGATGGTACACGTCTTGGGTGCCATTTTCTTTAAGAACTCCCGGCAAGCGCTAACATAATCCGGCTCCGCCACATAGTTATTTACTTTCGGCTCAATCTTGTTGTTATTGCCTGCGTCAAATACCAATACATGGTCGGACAAGCCGTCACTCGAGTAAACTTTTTCAATCCGGCGTTGGGTTTTAAGGTAAGAACCCTCGATGCGCAGAAATATGAGCAACTCAAATCGATTAAAAAGTTCTTGTCGAACACCATTATCACCGCATACCTGAGCTCTTGCCTCTTCCATGTCATCCGCGTGCAGATTCGTCGCCAGCACGTGTCCGTTTTCAGACAACCTGCAATAAGTCCTCAACGTATCCGACCACAAATACGCAAAATACGACCCGGAGCCTATTTCATGACATATATAACAAGCCGGCGGAGATGTTGCTGCCTGTGATGCCTGATAAACCGCTTCCGGTGTTGCTGCAATCATCGGAACATCCACCGGCACGAAATTAAGCAAAGCGCACATAACCGTCGTCTTGCCTGCTCCCCCCGGAACAGAGCCAACCATGAAAGACGCCCCCCTGCTAATGCGGGCCATTAGATAAGCCGCCAAATCGAGGTCTAAAGTTTTTGCCGCAAGTAAATCAAAGACAGACAACATCCGCCCCCCTCGCTGATTACAGCGGTTCAATTCTTCACAGTGTCTTGCAATTGCATCATTCATTTTCAGTAACAGTTAATTCGTACCTTTTCGTATTTGAGATTTTCTCGCGGAACAGGTTCTTTCTTCTCCGCCGGATACCCGAGAGCGATTATTGATTCGACCTTCAAACCGTCCGGAATATTCAATAACTTCCTGATGTAGTCTTCCGAATTCATTTGTTCATTAAAGTTCCTGTTCCTGATTTGTATCCAACAACTGCCCAGGCCAATCGATTGAGCAACCATCTGGACGAGAATAGATGCAATAGAGCAATCCTCAACCCATACGTCGCTTTTCTTCACTTCAGCACAAATACCAATGCCAAGTGCGGCACCCTCAAGGAAACTGGCGCCATGTGGTTTGCATAAAGCAAGTTGCTTAAGAAGTTCCCGATTGTCCACAAAAATAAATTCCCACGGGTCAATACCCCTCGAAGATGGTGACCTCAAAACAGCCTCCTTCAGTATTTCAATCTTCTCCGGCTCGATAACCTTGTCTGTGTACTTTCTGATACTTCTTCTGTTTCTAAGTAATTCAATCATATCTTTCCTTTGCGAAAACCACTGTCACCATATTAAAAGCGACTCTATATAATTAGAAAGCTGCTTATTAAAGGCAGGAACTAATATTGGTTTTTATACTACTGAAAAAACAAAACCGGAGCTACTTTTCACTCATGCAGAGCAGGTTGCCATTTTCCATTGAAACATAGAGTCGTCCATAAGCCGCTGCCATTCCATCAAAGACAGGCGTTGAATCGAGCTTGTACCGTGCCAACTCGCTCCCGTCAGAGGTCGATATGGCCATGAGCACCGCCCCCCCGCTCTCGTTAAGGTCCTTCTGCCCATCACCTGTTTCCATGCGGGGCCCGGCAACAAACAGCACCTTGTCCGCCAGAACCATTGCACGGACATGAATCGTCAAAGATTTTGTCCACTGAGCTTTCCCATCGTCCCGCTTGACGGCGAAGAGCCGGTAAGTTCCGTCCTGCAGTTGGTTCGACCAGTGGACCTGCTTCCGTCCATATCCGTAAATCATCGACTCGTCAAAAACAAGCAGCCTGCCGAAGATGAGATTTCTGTCACGCCCGCTGCAACCGGTCGAGATGGAACAGCTTTTACCGAATATCCAATAAGAGCGGTGAGGCCACGAGTCATCCAAAAAATCGGTCAGCGTGAACAAGTGCGCCTTTCCCTCCGGCAATACGGCGCCGCTCTTATCGAAAACCATGTCCCGTAAGTAGATGCAGCTTTCATCACCCGTTAAAATATCCGCACGAGCACCAGGCATGGATGATGGTGCGAATTGCGGAGGCTGTTTTCCTGTTTCAGGGTCGGGGCTGTAAATCGGTGTTTTTGATAATGCCCTGCCCGTCTCGGGTTCGAGTCGATAGAGGTCGATCCCGCCATCCAGATAAGATGACCTGCCGGCCGTAGAATATATCACCCCATCTCGAACCAACACGCTTCCGAGTACGGGCGACGCAGATTCGAGCTGACCGCAAACCGATATGCGCCGTCCATCGCGAGCTATTCGCAGACGCCAATCCAGTTCGCCATCCGACGCCCGCAGGCTGTACACGCACCCGTCGCGAGAGCCGAAGATCACACGGCCATGGTATAGAGTAGGCGGTGAATCGACGCGTGCGCCAGCAGTGAAGTGCCACATAAGCCGACCCGAATCAGCGTCAATCGCACAGATCTCGTGCTCATCTATAGAGGCTGCGAACACCTTACCCTCGGCAATGGTAGGAGCCGTAATCTTGCGACCGGCTTTCATCTGCCATTTGCGGCGCAGCGCAGCAGGAACAGTGACCGGTGTAGAGCCGCTTCGCTGGACATCGAAGCGATATGTAGGCCAGTCCGAATTATTGTTGATTGACGATTGACTATTGTTGATTTTGTCATAAGCGGGGCCGCGCTCAACACAGCCCTCTTCGGATTTTCTAACCGCAAATCCGGTTTTTCTTTCCGGGGCGAGGGCATGAAATCCCGACAGCTTAACTCCCACATAGCATGCACAGGGATGAGGCGGAGTGTAGAGGAGTCCGTTGCACGGCATGACGCCATACTTGCAGACACCTCGGGCCCAGCTATGCCACAGAACATCGCCAGACTTTAGATCGATGAACTCAGTACCTCTCCTGCCTCCGAGGATGTAGCGGTCGGTGGCCTTGTTAGAGTAGCATCGATGATGGTGACTCGGGTTCTCGGGTTCGACGTGCATAAGTATTTCGCCGGTAGTCAGATCCCGCTGCGTCGCAAAGTATGGGCCCCATGAAGGCCCCCTCTTTGTCGGAAATGGCTTGAAGCCGCCCACCCAGAGCGAGCCGCCGGCAACAAACAAGTCTCGAATTTCAGTGAGTGAGGCTGCCTTGGCCCATTGTGTCTCTCCAGTCTGTGCCGACAGAGCCGTTACGGTCTTGCCATCAGCACAGAAGACGCTGTCATTACTCACCATGCGCATAGGAGCAGAGGATTCGGACCATAGCTCTCGTCCCGTTCCAAGGTCGAGGCTGACAACGTCTCTCCCGTTTTGATAGAACACCCGGTCGCCATCAGCGCACAGACTGAGCGTTCGAAGCCCGGAGACATTCGCACCATCCTTCTTCCAGAGCAAGCGCCCGGTATCGGCATCGAGAGCAAGAACAGTTTTATCGCCCTTAGCTTCGGTCGCACGAAGGCGTTTGACCAGCGGTTCGGCTGTCTCTCGCGCATCTAAAGGGGACTTCTTCCTGACAAGCTGTACCCATTGCGACAACTCGTTGACTCGCTCATCAGTAACACTTCGAACGACAAGAAGCAATGTCCCCTTGTGAAGAACGATTTCCTCGGTACCACGGGTGTTCTCATAAACTTTCAGAATCTCTCCGGTGGCCGCATCCACAGCAGTCAGCGGCGAATGAAGGCCGAGAGTAACATAGACTCGGTTCCCAACGGCAACCAGTTTTCTCTGAAGCTGACGGGGCGTTTGGCCCCAGTTAACGATATGAGGAAACCACGTACCGATCGGTTTCTTCCAGAGCTGGATTCCGTTGAAAGCATCGCGAGCTTCGAGATACCATTGCGGAGTCTGTCGGATAGATGCAACGGAAGCCTCGTCCGCGATATAAAATATCCGTCCATTTGTCGAGACCAACGCATAGATACTCGGAATATGTTCATGACTCCGCGTATGTCGAGGTTCAGCGATCCACTGGACGTGACGAGGCGGCCCGACCACCTCATCATGGGCCACCGGATTCCCGCTTGCATCGTGGAGAAAGTGTGTCCATTCGTCAATGTTTTCAGGCCGCTGTTTAACGGTACTGCTCCAGCGGCCGTCTTCCTTCTCATACAATATGCCGCCTGGCGCCAGCACGCGTATAAGCTCAATCTCTGCGACGTCACCTGCATCTTCAGCCACAACAAGGTTCACGAGGTTGTCCGCATACGGCAGCCGCTTCCCATCGAAGATGTCAACCGATACCGCGCCGTAAATTCCCAGCTCCCTGATGTGCTCTCTCGCTCTTCGCACTGCCTGAACGTCGGTGTCCAGCCCTTGAACAAGATAACTGTCACCTGCACACAACGCCGCAGTGAGCTTTCCGTCTCCACAACCAACGTGAACGATTAAACCACCTTTGATGTTAGTAGCCTCCAGAATCCGCCTGGCCTGCTGCTCAGAAACCGTTGACTGAGCTGCGATAACTGAGACCATACACAATACACACAAAACAAATACAGGTTTCGTAAACAAAAAGCGATTGGTCTTCATATCCACTTCTCCTTTAACAACAATATCATCAACAATTTATAGAGCATTGTAACAAATACACCGAATCAATTGCAACAATTCATCTTTGACGTTATAATCTATCGAGCATTCTCTAAAGCAAAGAAAGGATTTCGACGTGACCATATATAGTGCACAGAATACACGGATATTAATGTCGTGGCTTGTTGCGATTTGTTTTGCACCGGCAATAATCTCTTTCGGTGGACAAACGCCGGTTGAAAGAGGATTGGCGGCTAAGTATGCCGGTGACAAAGGAATTGAAAAAGATTCAAACGTTATCCTCTTTACTGATTTCGAGTCCGATCAATGGCACAAGTACTTCTCAGGCGGAAAACGAAAGACCGTCCGTGTGATAAACGAGGACAAAGAACGGAGCTTTGAGCCTCTGCAGAACAAGGCATTGCAAATCAAAGTGCGTAAGGGCGACCACTACGGTGCAAGTATCGAATATAATTTCAAGGACAAAACGGGGAGCGAGCCGGAAGAGATATACTTTCGGTATTATCTTCGCTTCGGTAGCGACTGGAACCCTCGAAGGGGCGGCAAGCTGCCCGGTATCGGCGGTACGTACAATCGGGGCGGCTGGGGCGGCAGACCAAGCAATGGTCGAAATGGATGGTCGGCACGGGGCCAGTTCCAGGGGCAAAAAGAAGGAAAGACGCCAACAGGATTCTATTGCTATCACGCTGATATGCGGGGCAGATACGGTAGTGCCTGGATTTGGCAGAAGGATCAACTGGGCTATCTTGAGAATAATCATTGGTACTGTATCGAACAGTACGTGAGGATGAACACACCGGGAAAGAACGATGGCATCCTTCGCGGCTGGGTCGATGGAAGGCTCGCATTCGAGAAGACAGATGTACGCATGCGCGATGTGCCCGACCTGAAGATAGAGCGTATCTGGATAAACATCTACCACGGCGGAACGTGGGCAGCAGATAGTGACGACCATCTATTTATCGACAATGTTGTTATAGCAAAGCAGTACATCGGCCCGATGCTGCCTTTGACAAACCACAAGTAGCCGGTGTTCTTATAAAACAATTCCATATTCAGGAGATGAGTTACAAATGTATACTCACAGACGAATTATAATGGCGATAGTTTTTGCTTTTTTCGGCAATTCTGTTTTGCTCGCGGCACCTAAACAGGACCAAGCCATCCCACAACAGCGTTCTATGAGATATATATCAAGGTCAGCAGACGATGCCAAAGCGTGGCAAGAAGATGTTAGAGCCAGGCTATTTCTACTGCTCAAAATGGACAATTCACTCCAGAGAAGAAACTCAATTCCTTTCAGTGCAAATGAACTCTCCCGTGCAGACAGAGGAACATACCACATCATGGAAGTCGAAATAAATTCCACATCGAGCAGGCGCATACGAGTTGTTGTTACCATACCAAGCTCAAAGGCCAAACCTGTTCCGGCAGTCGTTTGCATAGGAGGTCATGGGAGCGACCTCTATAGCCCATATGATCCCAAAACTTTTTCTGGAGAAGGCCCGAGAAAAAAATCAGACAGTATATATAAGGGATTCGGCACTGTTTTAGCTGAAACGGGATACGTAACAATTTCCACTACTGTGAGCCAGCACAAAGTTTACGAAAAAGGCCGGTTACTTATGACCGAACGGCTTTGGGACCTGATTCGATGTGTAGATTACCTGCAATCCATGTCAGAAGTGGATAAGCGCAGGATTGGCTGCGGCGGTCTGTCACTGGGTGGGGAAATGGCAATGTGGCTGGGAGCCATGGATGAAAGAATTGCAGCTACAGTAAGTGCCGGTTTCCTAACCACGATGGATCAAATGGAGCAGAATCACTGCATGTGCTGGAAATTCGAGGGGCTTAGAGAACACGTTGACTTTGCCGATGTCTATTCTCTTATCGCCCCCAGACCTCTGCAATGTCAGAACGGTATGCTTGAACCGGCCAGTCAGTTCTATGTTCCTTTAGCTCGCCGTGCGATGGATGAAATCAAAACGATATATAAAGATTTGGACAGGCCTGAAAATGTAATCCTGGATGTCCATGGAGAGGGACACGTCATAGACTTGCCGGGATTGGTATATTTCTTTGACAAGCATCTATATGAAAACCGTTGGAAACAGGAAATTTATGATATGAGAACCAAAAGGTGATACTATGTTCAACTCGAAAGATTCTATTTGTCCGAAAAATCAATCAAAGGATAACAATACAAAGGACTCGAAAGCCGGTATTTTGCCGCCGGGACATAATTGTCTGACCCGCCGCAGTGTAATCAAAGCCGTGTTGGCTTCTGCAGGTGCAGCAGCATTTTCGAGTGAAGCCCACGCAAAGAAGACGAAACGAAAGCCCGATCCGCGAAAAGGTTCACCAAAACGTTACGCTATGAAGAAATCCATCAACCAGTGGGCCTTTCCTTATCCACAGCAAATGAATTTGAAGGAGTGCCTGCAGTTAGCCAAAGATGCAGGATTTGATGGCATCGAATTAAACTACGACCTGGAGAACGACCTTTCGCCAAAATCAGGTACGAAAGATTACCAGGCCATTCGACGATTGGCCGAAAAAATCGGCATCCGGATTAGCGGGCTTTGCTCCTTTCTCTTTTGGCCTTATCCATTGAGCAGCAACGACCCGGACAAGAGGAAGAAAGGTCTCGAATTAGCCGGAAAAATCGCACAAGCCGCTCACGACCTTGGCGTGCAAGACGTACTGCTTGTACCGGGCGCTGTTGATATTCCATGGCGAGACGATTATGAGCCGGTACCCAACGACGTCTGTGATCGCCGTGCAAGAGAAGCCGTCAAAAAACTTATACCCCAGGCCGAGAAGCTGAATGTTTTCCTAAACGTTGAGAACATTTTCTTCAGCGGCTACCTGATGACTCCAATGGAAATGAACGATTTTGTTGACTCGTTTCAAAGTGAGCATGTGAAGATTCATTTCGACACCGGAAACATTTCCATTTTTCAGCATCCCGAGCATTGGATACCGATGATGGGTAAACGCATTCAAAATACCCATTTCAAGGAATTTTCAAAGAAGAGCACCGATCATTCACTGGAAACGTTCCGTCCGTTGCTGGATGGTACTACTAATTGGCCCGCTGTAATGGAAGAGTTAGACAAAGTCGGATACAGAGGATATGCCACCTTTGAATATTTTCATCCCTATCCGCACTACCCGGAGGCCCTTATCTACCAGACATCAGACTCTCTGGATCGCATCCTGGGGCGCATCTCTTAGCAGATACTTGCGGAGTTAAGCTAATCAGTAGTCCTGAAAGTTTCTCATCCATTCCGGCCAGTCGCTCGACTGAACATCGCCAGCAATGGTCCAGGGACCACGGATATCGAAATTGTTATGCCAATTCAGCGTCCATAATTCTTTGAGCCCTATTTTCCTTATGGACCAATCCAAAAATGCACCGTTGACAGCCGCACTGTGCCGGTTCAGACAGACCCGCCGCATTTCATTGCTGCCGGCAAGGTTTTCCGTCGCGGCGTCATATAGCGGAGGTTGATCGGTGTGAAACGGCCAAACATCGTACCAAAAACAATCCAGGAAAACCGGTATCTTGTCCGCAGGCTTGATATTTACATGCCTGTAGTAATTGCTCGCATTGCTGCCCGTGGTTCGATTGCACAGCCACTCATTGAAACCATAGCTTCCGAAAGAGCCGTCCGCAAATATACCCCATGCCGCAAATGGATTTTGACCCCCTTCTGATAAAGGTTTCGTCGCCGAAGGGCAGGTACGCATATCCAGATCCTTGTACTCCGTCCGCATCACGACAGGCCATCGGCCCTCGCTCGTTTGGCTCTCACCACCAAGACCCTGATGAAAATAACCGTCCCTGTCTGTTGTAAACATAGACCAGATAAGTGTCCATTGGTGCAGACTCCCCTGGCAGGTTATCGTCCGAGCCTGACTCTTAACACGTTGCAGTGCCGGCATCAATATGGCAAGCAACAGCGCAATAATAGCAATCACAACCAGAAGCTCTATTAAAGTAAAACCGTTTCGTTCGCGCATAGCGTTTATTCCTCCTTTCAGAGAGATAATCTTTTTTAGTAATATGCTCTCTGGTCATAATTATATCATACCCGGATACTATTCCGCAACAGTGGAATCCCTTAAAGCGCTATCTCTGAAAATAAGACAGTTGATACAGACCAGAGGAAATCACCCATTCTATCGCGAATATGATGCGATTAGTTCAACACCCAATTATCATGCAAAGCCGCCTTCGTAGATAATTTGCGTCAGAATAGAACAGGTTGATAATATGGGCTTTTGCTGCCCAACATGGATCCCTAATGATTAGGGTGAACTCTCAACTAAGATATCATCGAAGTAAGCGCCCGCATTGCCCCAGCTATACAGCGCTATTGTCCCGGATGAAAACGTGCTGTCATTTACCGAGAACACCGGGCTGCCGTCTATAGAGACATTCAATAAGCTGCCCTGGGCGGATATCTTAACCTGATAGTTCTTGCCTGTAACATACGGAACGGAATCTTGTGCCAGGATGGTAAATTGACCGTTAACACATT
>JACKQG010000586.1_pt1 | contig 52817 bp, 40 predicted proteins | sample 8237621 | NCBI WGS metagenome assembly JACKQG01 (sample SAMN15677084, study PRJNA649215) | marine metagenome | biome: marine; feature: Black Sea; material: saline water; isolation source: suspended particulate matter (SPM) from the Black Sea western gyre | collected 2013-06-09/2013-06-10 | depth... | reverse complement strand
CTACTGCCATGAAAAAAAATAATCCGGGGGTCAAGTTGAGAGCGGTTATATTTTCTATTGGTAAAAGCTGAGTGAATCATATAATCAATCTACTAAAGACAGAATGGTGGCATAAATGAACCCAAAGAATCGTTCTGACCTACCCAACGATCATCGCAAAACTCTACAAAATTCCGGACCACTTCGGGGGGCAGGGCATTACCGGACGATTAATTCCCCTAAAAGGGCATAACGCCTCAGTTTTCTAATTAATTTGACGCAATGGTCTTGACTTCAATTCATACACGTTTATATTAAATGCATGAAGAACGCATCGCGTATATATAGCCTACATTCCGGCGCTGTGATTCTCTTTTGCACGATGCTTGGTTTCGCTCTGCCAACGCCAAAATCACACTTGACGCCATCTATGCCAAACCCACAATATGGTTCTGTGGACTCACTCTGGGAAAATGCTACAACATCTGTAACATCTGGGCAAGGGCACGAAAACCATCGCGGTTCAGCGTGGTGTGACTTTAACAACGACGGATTACTCGATCTATACGCCACTCATTTCGGACAACACAACGGGGTCGAATATCTCGGATCACCAAACCAACTCTTAAAAAACCTCGGCGGTGGAGAATTCGTTGATATTGCAACAGAAATTTCTGCAGTTGGATCCGACCTCTCTCATCATTCAGCTTGGGCTGATATTGACAACGATGGATTACCTGATTTGTTTGTCGGACAAAGTACTAACTTTGGTCAAGATCAAAACTACTTGTTACAACACGATGCTGTTGGCTTGTTCAGTGATATTACCAACGGGAATCCACTCGCAATGTACTGGATGTCTCCCCGAGGCGTCTCATGGCAAGACGTTAACTTAGATGGGTATGTTGATTTAATGGTGACCAATTCTGGAGGAGATCATAAGAAGAATTGGCTAATGATCAACCAAGGTGATAATACATTTGTGAGAGACAGTATTGGCAGCCTTGAAGCTGAATGGAAAGAAGGGCGTGGCGCTGCGTGGACTGACTTTGATAATGATGGGCTTGCGGATCTCTATGTTGTGAATGGATCAGAGGATAATAGTCCTCCATCATTCAGAACAAATGTGTTATTCAAAAACAATGGTGACGGAACCTGGACTGATGTTGCAACTGAAGCAGGAGTTGCTGATGTTGGTCACGGTCGAGGGGTTGCTTGGGGGGACATCAATAATGATGGCTACATGGATATTCTAGTTGGCAACCAAGTCTGTTCTGACCATCCAGGATATACCAAACTTTATGTCAACAATGGAGACGGAACATTCTCAGACATCTCTGAATCTGCGGGGATCACTGAAAATGTTCGTACTCGATGTGTTTCCATGGCTGATTACAATAACGATGGTTTGATTGATTTATACACAGTTTCGTTCGGAACTTCTGTGCCGCCAAACAGACTGTATCGCAACAACGGCGATTTAACATTTACAAATGTAGCTGTTGGAACTCTCGTTTCAGCACCAAACAATGGGAACTCCACATCTTGGGCTGATTACGACAATGATGGTTGGATCGATTTGTTTACTGTAGGCGGAAGCCCCACCGTCCCAGGAGTTGGCATGAATCAATTAATACGCAATGCCAACCATGATGGAAGCCATTGGATTGAATTTGAGCTCTGCGGAACAGTCACAAACCGTACTGCGATTGGAACGAGAGTTTCTATCACGCATCGAAATGAAAACAACGAATTGATAAGCCAAATGCGTGAAGTCCAAAGTGGTTCAGGCTATAACTCACAACACATGTTCAGAACGCACTTCGGATTAGGCGCAAGCACAATCATAGAAGAGGTTACTATTTCTTGGCCTTCAGGTACTGTGCAAACAACTTCAAACCTTGATACAAATCAAATTATTCGAGTTGTAGAAAGCCACGAATTTGCGCTTGATTGCAATCGAAATTGCATTGATGATTACACTGACATCCTTGATGGTACAAGCTTGGATTCAAACGGTGATGGTATTCCAGACGAATGCAATTGCACGCCGACAGTAGACTGCAATGAAAACTGCATTGAAGATTCAATCGACATCCAAAACGGAACGAGTGCAGATGCCAACGGCGATGGTGTTCCAGACGAATGCGAATGTGCTCCCCTCGTAGACTGCAATGATAATTGCGTGGAAGATGCCCTAGACATCGAAAATGGCACGAGCCTAGACCTTGATGGCAATGGAGTTCCTGACGAGTGCCCCTGCCCAGTGGTCTACGATTGCAATGCAAACTGTATCGAAGACGCAATTGACATTCTAAATGGTGACAGTTATGACTCCGACGAGAATGGTGTCCCTGATGAATGCGAATGTATGGCTGATTTCAACGGCAACAATGAAGTTGACATCGATGACATGCTCATTCTCTTTAGCGAATGGGAGGCTACGGATTCAGCGTATGATCTCACGGGTGATGGTGTTGTCAGTATCGATGATTTACTGGTGATAATTGATAGTTTTGGCCCTTGCCACCAGTAAATCGGTCTTTCTTGAGTTAATTCTTGCAACCGCAACGTTTCTGTTGTCTAATAGAGTGGTAGGATAAAACCCTACATTTTAAGTGGCAGTACACGCTTCGGCGAACAAGGAGAAAAAGATGACCACAGCCAAAATTTTATTATCAACCCTACTCAGCGCTTGCGTACTCTCCGGAGCCGTATCTGAAATACATATAGATGAAAATTTGCAAGATGCAATGCATGAAGTTGGCCCAAGCGGCACAGTTTCTGCACTTGTATATATGGATGAACAAGTTGATATCAAATCACTTTCGAATTCAATCAGCCGCGAAAGATTCAAACGCGCTGCTCGGCATGAACTTGTAGTTGAAACACTACAAAGTGTTGCAACAGAATCACAAGCATCTATTCTTCAGTCATTACAACAAAACAAATCTGTTGACAATGTTAAACCATTTTGGATTTCAAACGTAATACGAATCGAAGCGACACCCGCAGTGATTACGGAACTTGCAAAACGTAGCGACGTTGGTCACATTTATTTGAATTACGAAATCGAACTCGTCACGCCTGTAGAAATGGGTGATGTCGGAGAGGGCGACAACAATCGCGGCGGCGTTGAACCGGGCATTACAGCAATCCGCGCAACCGAAGTATGGAACATGGGGTACACCGGAGAAGGTGTGCTTGTTGCTACTTTAGATACTGGCGTCGATGGAAACCACGAAGCATTGGCTAGTCGATGGGCTGGATTGCGGCCTGAATATTCTGGTCACCCCGAGTGGGCTTTTCTTGATCCATACACAAACAACAATAGTTTCCCATTCGATAGCGGAAGCCACGGTAGTCATACCATGGGCACTGTTTGTGGTGGATCACCCGGACTTGGAATTGGTGTTGCACCTGATGCACACTGGATTACTTCTGCAGGTATTGATCGTGGTTCAATTGCAGAAACAGTTGCTGATTCGATCCAAACTTTCCAGTGGTTTCTCGATCCAGACGGCGATCCAGCAACTGCATGGGATGTCCCACGTGTATGTTCAAACTCTTGGGGCTTAACATCAAGTCATGGGTACCCAAACTGTGATCAAACATTTTGGACTTATCTAGATGCACTCGAAGCTGCTGGCTGCGTTGTTCTATTCTCAGCGGGCAACGAAGGAAGTTCCGGTTTGCGTCGTCCGGGCGACCGAGCTACTGACGACTACCGAACATGCGCCGTTGCAGCAATTGATCCGTACAACGCAAGTTTTCCAATTGCAAGTTTTTCTTCGCGTGGACCAACAAACTGTACACCTTCTGGCGCGTCTGCAATTAAACCAGACATCTCTGCTCCGGGTGTAAACACATACTCAAGTGTTCCGGGAGGATACTCCTCTTACAGCGGAACTTCTATGGCTTCTCCACATATCAACGGCGCAGTTGCATTGATGGTGCAAGCAAACCCCGATCTTGAAGTCGAAATGATCAAAGAAATTTTGTACGCAACTGCCGTTGATCTAGGCTCTGCGGGTGAAGACAACGACTACGGTCATGGCATTATTGATTGCGTTGCAGCAGTAAACATGGCGCTCGAAACAGTTTCACTCACGTGGGATTACCCGAGTGGTCGACCAACGTGGCTCGAACCAACTGGTGGAAGTGAAATTTCAATTACAATCAGTGGAAGTTCTGCAACACCTGATCCAAGCACCGCACGCTTGCACATCGTTGGTCAAATCAGTTCTATCCCTCTCGTACACGACGGCGGGTCCAATTACCGCGCTGTTTTCCCTGAACTTGATTGTGGTGCTACTGTGCAATATTACTTTACTGCAGAAACGACTGATGGCGAAATGTCATCGAGTCCATACAGTGCTCCCGACTCGACTTGGTCAGCAGAAGCGTGGTCGGGTTATGAATCAAGCTTTGATGACAACTTCAACACCGACACAGGTTGGCAAGTAGATGCAGGTGCTGGTACAGGCAACTGGACAAGAGTTGTTCCAACACAGGGTGGCTTCCGTTGTGATCCGGGCAGTGACTCAGATGGCTCTGGTATGTGCTATGTCACTGGCAATGCAACTGATGAAGACCTCGACGACGGAACAACAGTTCTTACTTCCCCTGCAATGGATGCCTCAGCAACTGCAGCAGTCATTTCATATGACTTCTGGTATAACAATGGTTCAACCTGCAACGGCGCAGATCCACTGAACGATATCTTCGTTGTTGAAATTTCAGACGATAACGGGGCGACTTGGAATGCACTCGACACAGTCGGTCCTTCTGGATCAGAAGTTAATGGTGGATGGATTACTCGAAATTGGGTTGTTGCAGATATTCCAAACATCTCCCCAAGCAGCACAATGAAAATTCGTTTTACAGTTGGCGATTTAAACGCTGGCTCGATTGTCGAAGCAGCAGTCGATGCAGTTAAAATTGGATACAACTATTGCAACGAAAATCTTTGTCAAGGCGATATTAATGGTGATGGTGCTGTTGGCGTAGAAGATGTTCTTGCTGTGATCGATCAATGGGGTGGCAACGGACCTGCTGATATCAATGGTGATGGCGTTGTCAATGTTGAAGATATACTCTTGCTCGTTGGCAACTGGGGCCCCTGCGAATAATTCACCTTTTTATGAACTTTTTCTAACTGCCTGTAAATATTATGTTTACAGGCAGTTTTTACATCAGACTCTATTTTTCTGCCCAGAAAAAAGGCACGTTTTTCAGGAATGTATTTGTTTCACGAATACTATTCATGTAGAGGAAACGTACAACATTCATTTACAACCAAATAGAAAGGATCTGACATGCAAATTCGACTAATAGGAAGCGTTTTATTGACAATGACAATAACCCAATTTGCCTCAGCGATAGATTGGACTGTGGTAAAGGGAGGTGCAGGAGATTTTGAAACAATACAAGAAGCTATTGCGGCTGCAAGTGACGGAGATGTGATCAACGTCCTCCCAGGCATCTATGTGTCAACAAGTGAGAATGTAGTTGACACACTTGGAAAAGCAATTACGTTGCAATCGACAGAAGGCGCTGAAAAAACTTTCATCGATGGGCAACATGTACGAAGAGGAATCATTTGTCAGACTGGTGAAACAATGGCAACACTGATAGAGGGATTCACCATCACAAATTGCAATGCACCTGACCCCGTGTATTCCCCTGCTCGCGGCGGTGGAATACTTTGTGTCAATAGTGCTCCTCGATTCGAAGATTGTATTATTTCAAATAACACCGCACCTGTTTATACATCTGAATTCGGAACACTTCCAGGATATGGCGGAGGTATTGCGGTTATAGATTATGCAGATATCACACTCAACAATTGTCTCATTATGGGCAATACCGCTGATGTTTTAAATGGAGAAACTGAACAAAGTAAAGGTGGTGGCGTGTACGCTGCAATTTATTCTAAGGTAACAATTACAAATTGTGAAATCACATACAACACTGCGTCAACCGGTGGCGGACTTTGCTTAGATGGTATAAATAACTACCCAAGCATGTCCATAATCGATCATACTTACATCGCGAATAACGAAGCCGTCCACAGTCAAGGGAAAGGAGGTGGCGGTCTAATGTGTTATTCGAATGCGTTGGACTTGATCTCTCATTGCACAATTGAATACAACACTGCAACACGTGGCGGTGGCATCCGCTGCCACACGAAGGGCGCAGAACCCACCATTGCTCGCTGCTTCATTGAACACAACACCGCCACTGAGACTCTTGCTGCAGGAGGACTTCAAAGTGATGGTGGCACTAAAATTGGTGCCATGCCAGTGCTCGAAGACAATACCTTTTGTGAAAACATACACGTTGCAACTTGGGGCAACTACGTTGATGCTGGAGGAAATATATTCAACGAAAGTTGTTGCAACAGTGATGTCAATGGAGATGGATATATTGGAGTTGACGACATTTTGGTTCTTGTCAGTCTTTGGGAAAGTGATGATGCGCAAGCAGACATCAACAACGACGGCATCGTTGGAACTGATGATCTCTTGCAATTGATTGCTGATTGGGGCCCCTGCCTATAATCGTGTTACTTTACATCAAAAGCGCAGCAACAGAGGCCAATTCAGGTCTCTGTTGTTTTATGCGCTTCGGTGCGTAACTCTTCTGCTACAAAGTACAGGAGTTCGACTCAAACCGAGAATAATGTATCTATTATGAAACGGGCTGTTTCTTTCGAGCAAGTTGCTTCCGCTTCGTTTCGCTGAGTTCTTTTTTACGCAACCGAATATCTTCCGGAGTAATTTCGACAAGTTCATCATCTTGAATATATTCAAGCGCTGATTCAAGCGTAATTTCTCTTGAAGCTTTCAATACAACCGTTGCTTCCTTGTTTGATTCGCGTACGTTTGAAAAAGCTTTCCCCTTCGAGATATTTACATCAAGATCATTATCTCGTGCATTTTCACCAACAATTTGCCCTGCATAAATAACATCTTGTGGCTCGACAAACAAAGTGCCTCGTTGTGAAATATTAAGCATCGAATAAGTCGTTGCATTACCAGGAGCAGTTGCAATCAACACACCGTTTGACCTCCGGTACATTGTTGTTCGCACTGGCGCATACTTTTGGAAGCAGTGATACATCACTGCTTCTCCACCTGTAGCTGTCAACATGTGACTTCGTAAACCGATTAAGCCCCGAGCTGGGATTTCACATTCAATGTGCATTCGATCAGCTCGCTGATCAATTGTTTGCACTTCTCCGCCTCGCAAACCCAACAACTCCATCGCTGCGCCAACATGCGGCTCATCAACATTCACAGTGAGTAATTCGATTGGTTCGCATTTTACACCATCAATTGTTTTTTCTATTACTTGCGGTCGTCCAACGGTGAGTTCATATCCTTCTCTTCGCATATTTTCTAGCAAAATACCAAGATGCAATAAACCACGACCAGAAACTTTGAATTCTTCCGCACTATCCCCAGCTTCAACGCGCAATGCCAAGTTAGATCGAAGTTCTCTCTGCAAACGATCTGAAATTTGACGAGAAGTCACAAACTTCCCTGATGTTCCCGCATTGGGTGAATCATTAACGCGAAACAACATGTGCAAGGTAGGTTCGTCAACTGCAATCCTTGCAATTGGATTAGGTTGTTCTGGGCAAGCGATGGTGTCACCGATTTCAAATTCACCAATCCCCTCAACTGCACACAAATCTCCAACGGAAACAATCTCCGCAGGTGTTTTTCCAAGGTCCTTAAAGCGATATACTTTTTGCGCTCTTGCAGAACGATTTTCATTTTCATGACAAATTGTCACTGCTTGCCCTGCTGTCAGTGCACCTGAAACAATGCGCCCAATTGCAATTCGCCCTGCGTATGGCGAGTAATCTGCGCTTGCAATCAACATTTGAAGTGGTACATCTGCATATCCAACTGGCGAAGGTAGGTGCATCATGATTGCATCAAGTAGTGGTTGCATATCTCCTTCATGTACACCTTCTTCTGTGTTTGTCCACTGATCTCTACCTGAAGCGTAGATCACTTGAAAATCTAATCGTTCATCGCTCGCACCAAGTGCAACAAGCAAGTCAAACACTTCATCAACGACTTGTTCGGAGCGTGCATTTGGTCGATCACATTTATTAATAACTACGATGATTGGATGATCTAATTCGAGTGCTTTTCCAAGTACAAAACGGGTTTGTGGCATTGGACCTTCAAACGCATCGACGAGCAACAAAACGCCATCTGCCATTTTCAGTACACGTTCAACTTCACCGCCAAAATCTGCGTGACCGGGCGTGTCAATAATGTTAATTCGACAAGTCTTATCTGCATAATCACCCGAGTGCGGCCGATAGGTCACAGCACAATTTTTTGATGTAATCGTGATACCCCGCTCTTTTTCAAGGGGATCAGAATCGAGGATGCATTCAGATTCCTCTCTGTTTAAAGTCATTGCACCGCAAAAAGCAAGCATCGAATCAACTAGAGTGGTTTTACCATGGTCAACGTGCGCAACAATGGCAACATTTCTAAGATTTGGGTCTGCGGTATGGAGCATATTTGGTGTCCTTCAACAAGTGAGTCGAGCCCCATATTCTACTCTAACCAAGGCAAGTGGGTACTATTGCAATTATGGCAGATCACACAGCACAATTAAGCGAGAACATGAGCAGTTGGTATCGAACACATGCATGCAGACCCTCAGTAGCAATGCAAAAACTCTGTGATGAAACACGCAAACTTGAAGATGGCGAAATGCTCACTTCACCAGAACAACTTCAGTTTCTTGCTTTTCTTGCTTCATCAATTGGTGCAAAAAATGCGATTGAAATTGGCGTCTACACAGGAGCGAGCACACTAGCGGTCGCTGAAATTCTTCCAGAAAACGGTACGATCGTTGCGTGTGATGCTACTGATGAAAATAGCAATCTCGCTTCCGCTGCGTGGGAAGAAGCAAACGTAGATCACAAAATTGATCTTAGAATTGGGCCCGCCCTTGGTACTCTTCAAGCACTGATTGATGAAGGACAAGAAAACAGATATGACTTTATGTATATTGATGCAGACAAAACCAATAGCAAAAATTATTATGAATTTGGTTTACAACTTCTTCGCGAAGGGGGCATCATCACGATCGACAATATGTTTTACGGTGGACAAGTCGCAGACGATTCATACACCGACGAAAATACAATTGCCACTAGGGAACTTGCAGCATTTCTAATCACAGACGACAGAGTGGACTATTCACTCTTGCCAATTGGAGACGGTCTCGCCATTGCGAGAATACGCTAGTTTTTTATACAATTCTTTTCCAAGAGTGTGATTTTTCATACACAAAATCACGTTGACCACAGGCATAAATGGTCTACAATCCCCAGATGCGAATTATTGCACTGATCACAATTTTGTTCCTTATTGCAGGCTGCGACACAATCGAGCGTGCAGATCAAAAGAAACTCCCAAAACGAGCGAGACCTACATTCAATGGTGAAGTTCCAAATATGCTTCGAGGGACGGTAAAACAACACGTTGCGCTCCGTGGATACACAAAGGAATATCGTGATGAGTACAAACCACTCATTGCCGCAGGGTACGGACTTGTTGTAAACCTTGATGGGACTGGATCGCAAGACGTTCCACCACAGGTTCGTGCGCACATGATTGCTGACCTTGCAAAAAGAGGCGTTGGCGAATCAACAAGAGGCTGGGGAGGACTTACACCCGAAGCGCTCCTCGATTCCAAGGACACTGCAGTTGTAATCGTCGAAGGCATTATTCCCCAAGTTGCTACTGGAAAAAAACCTGCACCAACTGGCGTTCGAAAAGATCATCCTGATCTAAAAGGTACGCTCTTTGATGTACAAATATTTGTAGAACCAAGTAGTGGAACATCAAGTTTGGAAGGTGGCACCCTCCTACCAACAATACTCCGCATTGGTGACTTGCGAACTGGTCGAACACAAGCAAAAGATATTGCTATTGCGCAAGGCCCTATTTTTATCAACCCCTTCGCAGATCCCGAGGCTGTTGGCAGTGATTCGATTCACCGAACTTCGGGTCGCATTCTTGAAGGCGGCGAGGTAACGAAAACTATTTCAATGCAACTTGTGTTGTTTTCGCCAAGTCACAATCGAACAATCGATATCCAAACTGCAATTAATAGGCGTTTTCCTGAGGAACCGGGACAAGGCACAGTCACAGCCCGTGCGATGAATGACGAATTGATTGATATCACCGTCCCCCCGTCTTGGAGTGAATCTGTTGATGACTTTATGAATCTCATGCTGCATATTAATCTTCGGACGAAAAATGCTGAAAAAAATGCGCTCGATATCAAGCGACTTCTTGTTGCTGATCCAAGCCCGAAAAATGCTGATGCTGCTTCTTGGCGATGGCAAGCGATTGGGGATCGTTCACTTACTGTCATTAGAGAACTCTACGATTACGCTGAAGATTTACCGCGTCTCGCTGCAATGCGCACTGGCGGTCGACTCGGCGATCCCATTGTGATTCCACATCTTCTCGATGCAGCGATCAATGGCATTGGATTCAGTGGTAGGCTTGAAGCAATTGACTTGCTCAAAGAAATGCCAACTGATCCTCAAATTGAATTAGGTCTAAGACCACTTATAAATGATGAGAATTTAGAAATACGATTGCGTACTGCCGAAGCACTGATTGATAGAGGCGATTACACAATGAAGGGAGGCGTGATTGATAAAAAGTTTGAGCTTTTTGTTGCAGAAAGTGATTACCCACTGATCTATTGCACGCAAGCGGGTCTTCCTAGAATTATCCTCCTTGGCGATCTTAAGATTCAACAACCTATTATGTTCGACACATGGTCACACAGACTGATCATCAAAGAATCGAACGAAAAAGATGTTATTGATGTTCGCTATCAAGCAAAAGATCAACGTGGAATTGTAGAAAAACAATCTTCAACGACCCTTCCGTCTTTCATCTGTTTCTTAGCACACAAGCCAATCCCAGAATCTCCATCCGAAGGTTTGAACCTCTCCTACTCACGTACAGTAGGTGTACTCCATTCACTTTGGAGGGAAGAATATCTCCTCAGTTCAAAAGACAGCAGAGTTGATTTTAAAGCACAACAAGATCGCTTACTTGCTGCAATCAATAAACTTACATCAAATACATACATTGAACCTAGGAAAAATTTTGATGATATTGTCGAAGATGATGAAGCACCGCGATTTATAGACATCAAAAGGCCCCCCATCGTCGAAGAAGATGCAAAATAGCCTAAAAACGGCATTTTATACTTAGCCAAACCTCATTTCTACGCTATGATGACGCATACACCAATGCGGTAAGCCAGAAGTAGTATGAAAAATCTCTCTTTTCTGGCTCGTAGGGAGCGTTTACCCTTTACCTTCAAGGTGTACTGAGGGGCGACTTCAGGACGAAGTCGAGTCCGAGACAGGAGGTCTTTCAAGATGCGACTATCAAAAATAACAATCGCTGGATTCAAATCCTTCGCCGACACGACGGAGTTTCTTTTCGATGCACCGATCGTTGGGATCGTTGGTCCAAACGGTTGTGGTAAATCAAATGTTGTTGACGCTCTGCGATGGGTTCTAGGCGAACGCTCCGCAAAAAGTTTACGCGGCGAAGCAATGCTTGATGTGATCTTCGCAGGCTCCGCTGTTCGCAAACCACTCGGCGCTGCTGCAGTCACGTTAACCTTTGACAACCCTGTCACAAATAAAAATGCAAAAGACGCTGCCGATCGCCGGTTCCTTTCAGTTGACACAGATGAGGTTGGTGTCACTCGCCGCCTTTACAGAGATGGTCGAAGTGAATATTTAATCAATGGCGCAAAGGTTCGCCTCAAAGATATTCGAGAACTATTCTTAGACACCGGTATCGGCACAAACGCATACTCCATCATTGAGCAGGGTCGAGTTGCTGCGATGTTGCAAGCGAACCCCGTTGAACGCCGAAACATTCTTGAAGAAGCTGCGGGCATTTCGCGGTTCAAAACTCGCCGCAAAGAATCCGAACGAAAACTTGAACGAACAGAAGTAAATCTAGTACGCATTCGAGAACAACTCGCAAGTACCGAACGAAGACTTCGCATCGTTCGCGGGCAAGCAGAAAAGGCTCGAAAATTTACAGGGCTCGACGCTCGCTGGAAAGAACTAAAAACTGCAATTGCACTAGACCAATTTCATGAACTGCACACACAAGTAATGGGATTAACAAGCCAACTTGCATCCATCGAAAAGGAACGAACTGATCTCAGCGCAACGCTCATTGAACTCGAAGATACGAAACGATCTAGAGAAGTTGCAAAAGATGAGTTACAAAAGAAATATCAGACCCTTTTGCATCAACAAACTGAAGATGAAGCGGCTCTCAGGCATGCCAATCAACGAAACGAGATGTTGACTCGTTCGATTGGTGAAACAAGAGAACAAGTTGAAGACGAACGAATCCAACTAGGCAAACTCAGAGCGCGGCTTGAATCAATCTCTGCCCAGCGAGAAGATGTAAAAGAAGAAATCGCAGCATCCGCAGAACGATTAGCTGACGCTGATCGAGCAGTTGAAACAATCACGACTCGCCATGCGCAATGCCAACAAAAAGCTGTTTCACTCCAAGATCGACTTGCAACAGTCCAAGAGGAAATTGAGACGGCAGCATCTGACGAGTCGCAATATCGATCTCGTTTTGAATCTGCGAAAGAACGACTTTCAAGTTTGACCAAGCAACGAGAGCGCCTTGCTTCAAACCAATCGCAGTTACGCGAAGAAATTTCTGATCTTGAACAACGTCTTGACACAACAACAACTGAACTACACGGTGCACAAGCCACTGTCGAAAAACACGAAGAGGTACTCCGTTCGCATGACAAAGCAGCGGCTTCCCTTGGCAAACAAGCCGAGGAACTGACTACCGATCTTGAGACGATGCGACATCAGCGAGCTGCGTCGGGTTCTAGATTGCATCTGCTTGAAGAAATGCAAGAAGCTCGCGAGGGACTCACCGATGCTGTCAAACATGTTCTAGACAATCAAGAACAGTTCGAAGGAATCCAAGGACTCATTGGTGATGCGATAGACACTAATCACGCTGATGCAAGCCTTGTTGAAGCAGCCCTTGGAACAAACATTCAACTGTTGCTTGTTGATAACACCACAGCGATACAAAACATACAAACAATATTGCAATCTGTCGTTGGAAGAGTAGGGCTCATTGCTGCCGACACAGTTGTAAAAGAACGACTCACTTCGTTTGACCATCCTTCAATCACGCCCCTTCTTTCAATCATTAAAGTCAAGGAAAATGCAAAAAATGCCGTTGAGAGTTTACTTGGCACTACTGCAGTTGTTCCTAACTTACATACAGCGTGGGAAATGAAAGCAACGATGCCTGGATGGCGTTTCGTCACAAAGAACGGCGAATTGCTTGAAGTTGATGGGCGAGTCTATATTGGTCAATCATCCACTTCAAGCCAAACGGGTTGGCTTACTCGGCGAATAGAACTCGGCGCCCTTGGCGTAGAGGTTTCTGCCCTTGATCAACAAATTGATCAACGCCAAACCCAGCTCAGTGATTTATTGCATGAAAATGAACAAGCAAAAACACAACAACGTGATTCAGCGCAACGGGTTAGAGATGCAAGAAACACGGTTGTTGAAGCGGAATACCAACAACAACGCCTCAATGATGACTTGCAACGAACAAACCGGCAGCATGTTGTTCTACAAGATGAAAATGAAGAAGTAGAAACAAGTATCCGGCAAGCACAAACTGATCATCGTGTTGCAGAAGAACAGGCAACCCAATGTGCGCAGCAAGTCGCTACCCTCGGGGCACAACGAAACGGTGTCCGTGAAGAACTTGAACAATCGCTAGAGCAAGCAAGACTCAGCACTGAAAAACTGACTTCTGCACGTGTGGACCTCGGACAAATCGGCGAGAAGCACGAAGCAAACCGACGGGAACTCCGGCACATGGATGCTGCAATCGAAGAAGCAACTCGTCAGCGTGAACTCTTCCAAGGGCAAGTCACGAGAAGGCTTGGACAAATTGAACAGTTTGAAGGATCGCAACAAGATGCCGTTGATGAAATCAATTCCAAGTCGAGCAAAATCGAAGTACTAAAAGAAGAACTTGCGACGTTTAATGAAAAGACTGATGAAATCAACACTTCCCTAGAAGAAGCTGCGAATAATTTACAACATACTCGTGAAAAAGCGACGCACCTTGAACGAGATCTCAACGCGATCGAGCTCAGTCGACGTGAGGCTGAAATTCGAAGAGAAAATCTTGAGGAACGATCACTCGAGGATCTCGAAATCGATGTACGACCAACATACGCACAGTGGAGTGAAACAAATGATGATGCAGTACGTCCTGCGGAAGATCGCGATGCAATGGACACTGAATCAGAAGATCTTCGTATAGAAATCAAAAAACTCGGGAATGTAAATCTTGATGCAATCGAAGAAGAAGTCACACTTGCAGATCGAAATGTGGATTTGGCAAATCAAGTCGTAGATATCGATGCTGCGAAAGAAACGCTTGTTTCATTAATTACTGAACTCGAAGATCTCAGCAAAACTCGTTTTGAAGAAGTCTTCAACGACATCCGTGAAAACTTTGCCGGCAAAAATGGGACGTTCCGCCATCTCTTTGGTGGCGGCAGCGCCGACATGATGTTGCTTCCAGACGAAAACGGAAACATTGACCTTCTTGAAGCAGGAATAGAAATCAAGGCAAAACCTCCAGGCAAACAGCCAAGAGTGATCAGCCAACTCTCTGGAGGCGAACAAGCAATGACTGCTGTTGCACTTCTGCTCAGTATTTTCCGTGCTAAACCTTCACCATTCTGTATTCTTGACGAAGTTGATGCGGCGCTCGATGAAGCAAATACACATCGTTTCAGTCGCTCGCTTCATGGTTTCCTAGATAACAGTCACTTCATTGTGATTACACACCACAAGCGGACGATGATGGAGTGCGACAAACTCTATGGTGTAACAATGCAAGAACGTGGTGTTTCTAAACGCGTTTCAGTAACTGTCGATGAAGTTGGTGACAACGGCACAATTGCTGCTTCAGCACACAAGCGAGAAGAGAGTCTGCCAATTGTTGAAACAACAGTCACGACGGAAGAAACTGTTACGACCGAATAATTGTTTCGAGAACGTTCCATACTTCCGCTAACTGCGTAGATGGTTCACCATCGATCGGAAATGGATTTGGTGTGTTAAACACATGATTCCCCCCATGAATCGGCTTGAAGATTGCATTCTTAGCAACTTTTACAATAGCTTCTCCAGATGAAACTAAAACAGTTTCGTCATCTTCGCCATGAATGACAGTAATAGGTACGTCAATATTCTCAACGAGAGCAAGTAAATCATGTTGTTCAGGATCTGCTAATTGCTCATCAAGGAAAATTCTTCCAATACGTAGTTTTTGATCTGTTCGTGAAGAGGGACTTTCGAGAAACCCATTGCGTAACATTTCCTGCTGCATCTCTTCAGAGAGTGGATTGCACGTTGATGGTGCTGAGAGCGGAATGAGGTATTCAACACTTATTGCCCCTCTTCCTGCTGCCAAGAGGATTGCTACGCCGCCTCTTGAATGTCCTAGAAGAATTGTAGGAAGATCAGTTGCGCAGTGTGCAATCACCGCTTGCAGGTCGTCTACCTGCGTATTCCATGACGCTGCTTCAAAGAGATCGGGTCGCTCAAATGGCCCATCGCCAGCGAGCATCCCTGAATGAGAAAAGTTAAAGCGATGCGTGATTGCTCCTGCTTCTGCAGCCTTATTCGCAAGCCAAGGGAATAGACCGTACTCCTTATACCCCTTGAATCCATGTGCAATAATTAAATTACAGGTTGCCTCACCAACAACAGCATGTGTCGTTCCATGAATCGCTTCACCCCCACTGCCTTCGATCTGCCAATTTATTTGTTGCATACGACACATCGTACTGACCCGTTGTTGTTATGGGATCACGATTGAAACGCCAACTTTAAGACGGTCTGGGTTTGAGAGGCGAGATTTGTTCGCTTCCCAGATTTGCATCCATTTATGAGGGGAACCTAGGTAATCAGAAGCAATATCACTCAATGTTTCGCCATCTCGAATGACATGGGTAGTTACATTTTCAGGAATATCTGGATTTGCGACGACAGGGCTTGAAGGAGTTGCCTTCATTTCAGGAATTCGTAGCGTTCGACCCAATTGGATCGTTCGCGGATCATCGATGTTATTCAATGCTGCAATATTGGAGGCATACTTCGCAGACCCAAGCAATTTGTGAGCGATGCCGCCGAGCGTGTCACCAGAAACAACTGTGTAAAGAATGAGATCCTTCTTTACAGGTTTTTCTTGTACTGATTCATCGACAGATGCCGGCTGAGTCACTTCTGCATCAGCAAGCGCCTCTTGGGGTTCTTCGATTTCCTCAACAACTGGTGAGGTCTCTGCAATTTCGATGATCGGAGGCGCAATACCAAGCGCTGCAGCCGCGGCTTCAAGGTCTCGCCCAAACAGTTGAACCTCATCGGGCTTGGCTCGTGTTGGGATGTCTCCAACTGCGAATTGCGGTGTATTTGCAGGCGCCATGCCGTAGTAAACAACAAGACCTGCAAGAAGAAGAACACAAATTGATAATACGGCTTTTGATGTGCCTGACATAAGATAGCCCTCCTTGGCTTCTATCTATGAATCGGCGTCTTGTCTTGTTTTACTTGAAATCAGTGCGAAAAGTTACATCATGCGTCAGTTTCAGACCGGTTTGCACGTGGCGAGTGACCCTTGAATACCAAAGGTGCAGCAACGGCAACTGAACTGTACGTACCGACCAAGATTCCAACCAACAAGCAGAAAGCAAATGGGCGAATGCCACTGCCACCAGCCATGTAAATAATGGCGACTGCGATCAAGGTTGTGAATGAAGTCAGTACGGTACGACTAATCGTTTGATTAATTGAATTGTTGACAATTTCCATTGTCGGCAATGGTCGCTTCCCACGATTTTCGCGAACACGATCAAGAATAACAATCGTATCGTTCAGGGAGTACCCGATCACGGTCAAGAGGGCTGCGATCACACCAAGGTCTATTTGGAATGCTTCTATCTTCAGTGTTTGACTAAAGAATGCTTCATTTGCAACGAATCCTGCAATTGCAAGCGCACCCAACGTGATCATCACATCGTGCATCAAGGCAACAATTGCTGCGAGTGAATATCGAAGTGAACCAAATCTAAACCAGATGTACGCAAGAATGCCAAGCAAGGATAAAACAACTGCAACAATTGCATTCGCTTTCATCGTGCGAGCAATTTGTGAAGAGAAACTGCTCACTTGATCCAAACTTTGCGGTTGGCTCAAAGCAGTTTCGACAAGTTGCCATTCTATTGCAGCAACGCGTTCGTCAACAAGTTCTGGATCGTTTCGAAGGTAATTCATGTCGGGGTCATACACTGCAACAGCAACCGAACTATAGCTGTCACCATCACCCCGCTTCACACCAAACACTTTTACTTCGCGACCAGCTGCATCACGTGCATATTCTGGCTGTTGACGCATTCGGTCAACTCGGTTCTCAACATCTTCAAGTGTTACTGCTGGGAAAATGTTATCTACATGAACAATAACACCGCCACGAAAATCACTGACGCCACCTCTCATGCCTTCACCAAGGACGTCTCCAAGTGTTTCATGTTCTCTGGATACTTGATATGTGTATTTTTGAAAATCTCTTGTTTTAACACCCGCAAATGTCAGCGCAGGTGGCACGTCAAGATCTGCGCCAAATGCTTCAGTGATCGCCTCTACAACAATTGCTGTCACAACAGTTTCATCTTCAATCGTTGGAGGGTTTGCGATTTTGATCTGGAAACCATCAGAAACGACGTTTCCTTCATCGTTCACCTGAGCATCACCGACTGTAAGTACTGTGGCACCAGAGAGTTCAGCAAGGATTTTGTCCTTCATCGTATCGCCTGTAACCGCTTCACCAATTGCATGGACGCGAGCTTCAACCGAACCATCGCCAGTATGTGGAAGCATCAGCCTTCCCTCATCTATTGGCTTCGTTCGCATTGTGATCGAAACGCCACCACGGAACTCCGTGTCAAGAATTTGTACGCCCCTTTGCATCACTGCCCAAATCGAAACAACAAGGGCAATTGTACTAATCGTCCAGAAAACTTTCCGCATGCCCACCCAGTTCCAATTTGGATGCAACACTCGTGCTACCGCGGGGAATACTGTCGGCAACATAGGAAGTGTTCGGCGTCCAAGAACGTTCGCATAAATCGTAAAAATGACGCGAGTCATAAAGAGAGACGTAAAGAGCGTTGCAACAATACCGATTGAAAGCGTAACCGCAAAACCCTTAACTTCAGTTGTTGCAGTTTTATACAACACAAAACAAACAATAAGGTTGGTCAAGTTCGCATCGATAATCGTGCTGAATACTTTGTTGTACCCTTCTCGGATCGCCTCCCGCAGATCGCGGGCACCTGCGGCGAGTTCCTCGCGAATACGTTCATAAATCAACACGTTCGCGTCCACTGCCATACCCATCGTAAGCACGACACCTGCCAAACCGGGCAATGTGAACGTACCATCAATCAATGCCATGACACCAAAAATGATGAGACCGTTTGCAAGAAGCGCGAAGTCAGCTACCAAGCCTGCAGCGAGATAGTAAAACAACATAAACGCCATGACAGCGATAACTGAATATCCAAATGCTGAAAGTCCACGTCCAAGGTTATCTTGACCAATTGTTGGACCAATAATGTTCACTGCAATTGGCTCTGAACTCAGGCGAGCCTCCAGCGAACCAGCAGCGAGGACGCGAAGAAGATAATCAACTTCAGCTTGCGAGAAACTACCTGTAATTTGACCTTGACCATTAATTTGCGTGGATATATTCGCAACCGTGTACACCTGATCATCCAAAACAATGGCCATTGGCTCATTGACGTGAGCACCAGTGAGGCGACCCATAGTTGACGCACCAGAAGCATCAAGACGAAATGCGACTGCAGGTCGCCCGAAATCATCCGCTGAAGAATATGCAGATGTGACAGACCATTTTTTGCCACCGCGGTGCGTCATTGCACGAGGGTCATCATCGTACAACAGCAAGTAAAAATCACCATCATATTCTGCTGCTTCAAGTGAACGCGTTGAAGCAAAATAAGTTTGAACATCAGCTCGTAGCGTTGCTCGTTGTGCAGGTGTATCAGCCCACGCATTTACCTCATTAATAGGAAACCAACTTGCTACTGTTGAGTCGGTATTGTCTGGACCAACTTTTGCAAGTTGTGCACGAAGACCCGCAACATCAACGCCTTCTGCCTTGCCTGAAGAAATTGCAATGCGGAATTCCAAAACGCCTGCACCTCGAAGCATGCGAATAAGATCTTCTGGGTCATCAAAACCAGTCCGCTTTGTTTGATACTCATCAAAGTCACCTACAAGTGCACCGAGTTGCTCCGAAAGGTGTGGATACACAGAACCAAGTTCGACTAAGGCAGCATCACGTGGTGGAGTTCCTCGAAGAACTTCATCCGTTTGCTCATCGCGTAGAACATACCCATTATCGTCACGAAGCGGTTCACCTTCTCTTGAAAGTTGCAGCAAGCGAATCACTTCATTTTTATCAAGACTCATTGCAAGCAATTGCTCGCGAAGATCTTCGACATCAATTTCTAAGTCAGCAACTCGTTGCTCAAACGCTCCATCTGTTGGATCTGATTTGAGTTGGGAAAGTGCTTCTTGCAGTTCAGACCACTTGGTCTGTAAGTCTTGTACAAGTTGGCCCTTTGCTGCATCACCACCAAATGTAGCCTCTGCATTCCCCTCCTCTAATGCTTGATCGAGCGCGGCTGGTTTAATTTGTGCTTTTTCAAGTAAAACATCGAGTTTCGCACGGTATTTGTCTGCTAATTCCTTCACCTCGGCATTAGGCAATGGCATCACGACTTCGATGCGATCGGTGCCCAGTGGTGTCATTTGAATGTCAAGAACACCATCGGGATTGACGCGGTCTTTGAGCACTTCAATAGTTTGTGAAAGTACTGCTTGGCGATCAACTATATCGTCATCCATGCGTACCGAATAGATAAGACTTACGCCACCGCTCAGGTCGCGACCAAGTCGAATTTTTTTCTCAGGCGGCGTGACTGCAAAGGCACAGCCGATGAGAATGAGTGCGATCAGGATGATCTTCCAAATAAGATTCTGCATTTCTTAAAACGTCCGTAGAAAGGGGAAAGGGAAAAATAAAAACAAAGTTAATCAGTACTCTCGTTCGTTACTTGCTCAATACTGTCGCGAACTACTGTAATTCTCGTATTTGATGATTCATCAACTTTAAGAATTACACGGTCTGGTTTAATTTCAACAATAGAACCAAAAACGCCACCACGAGTAACAACCTGATCATGTTTTTTGAGTGAATCCAACATCGAAGCGCGTTTCTTGCGTTGCTTACGACCACCAAATGCACTAAACACAATCATGCCAAAAACAAAAAGCATAAGGATGAGAAAAAAGTTTCCGCCAAATGGGTCTGCTGCTGCGCTTTCTGTTTGTCCCGCAACGCCATCTACGATCGCAACAGCATCGCTCGCTTGACCGGGTGCTGCAGGACCTGCAGGATTACCCGCTGCAGGTTGATCCCACAAGGCAATGCTTGCTTTCATGGCTTCGATATTTGGTATTAAAAAGTTCATACTGGCTCCTGAGATATGTTTGTTTGGGTCGATTTCTGACCTTGTTGAAGGACTGGCCAGCGTTGAATTAGCAAAGACCACGAATCATCGCGTATTGCGGCCCGTATGTCCACCATCAACGACTGAAAGTGATGAATGTTATGCATACTTACAAGGATGCCAGAGAGCATTTCTTTGGATGTATAGAGGTGCCTGAGGTACGCTCTGCTAAAGCCAGAGGCACATGTTGTACACGTGCAACCCTCTTCAAGCACACGCTCATCCTCCCTAAAACAGGCGTTTCTGAGGTGTAATTGACCTTTTCGAGTAAAAGCATGCGCGTTTCGACCGTTCCTAGTTGGGAGTACGCAGTCAAACATATCTACCCCTGAGATCACTGCACTGAGAAGATCTCGCTCATATCCCACGCCCATTAAATATCTCGGTTTTTCTTCAGGAAGAAGGCGTGCGGTGAACTTTACGACGTTTGAGATCGCATCTGGTGATTCTCCAACAGCGACGCCGCCAATGGCATAGCCGGGCAATTCGACGCTGCATACCTGCTCAACGCTTCTCGCTCGTAAATCTACATTCGTCCCGCCTTGAACAATCCCAAAGAGTGCTTGCTCATCTGGTTTTGCGTGGGATGCAGCGCACCGCTCTAACCACCGCGCTGTTCGGTCAAGCGATTCGATTAACCGCTTTTCGTGCGCGTCCTCGGAAAGAACGCCATCACGACTTGTCAATGCGAGTCGACGTCTCGCCAAGTTTTGCGTTTGAGGTGCAACACTTGATGGGCAATCGTCAAAGGCCATGATAATGTCAGCACCAAGATTGTTTTGTATTTCAATTGATCGCTCTGGTGTAATACGAATCATCGAACCATCGATAATTGATTTAAATGTGACGCCATCTTCATCGAGTTTGTTTATGTCAGCCATCGACCAAGCTTGATACCCACCGCTGTCTGTAAGAATTGGTCGATTCCAACGCATGAACTTGTGCACACCGCCAAGTTTCGCAATCTGTTCATCGCCGGGGCGGAGTGCAAGGTGGTATGCATTGTTCAACAAAATTTCACTGCCCGTTGATCGAATTTGCGAGGGCGTTAATCCTTTGACAGTTGCGCGAGTACCAACTGGCATAAACGCAGGTGTTTGAAACGAACCGTGGGGAGTTGTAACAACTCCAGTTCGTGCAGCGTTTTCCTTACTTTTATTGTGTATCTCAAATGTAAGAGGCGTTGGCATCAGTGATCTTCCCGCCGCGACCTTGATGCATCGTGGAGGATTTTCTTTTCCTTAGTTGTTAAACTCGGAAGACCTTTACGGTGTACCTTGTCTAAAATTCGATCAACTTGATCGTCTTGAATTTTTTCAGATTTCCGAAATGCAAAATGTTCCGATGTTGGATCTGCTTTGCCAAGAAAATCAAAGAAGCCAGAAAGGTGCCTTGGATTTCGGATGAAGTACCACCCCGCTGCAGCACCGCCAAGGTGGGCAGCTTCGCCGCCAGCATTTTCTCCACTTGTAAGAACTGTATAGACTGCAATGCCAACGAAAAGATACGCCATGGTTTTGAGTTGCATGGGTATGATAAAAAACACAAGTACTTTTATCTTAGGTGCAAGGTACGCGCCTGCGATGAGCACGCCAAACACACCAGCAGATGCACCGACGAGCGGTGATCGGATGTCATTAAAGAGTAAGCCCGGAACTTCCTTGCCGATGAGCACACCGCCAAGATTAAGCAGCATATACAAGACTGCGCCAAACAATCCACAAAGAAGGTAAAACGCGAGATATCTTTTACCGCCAAGCGACCGCTCCACAAGCCCACCAAAGAAATAGAGGGCAATCATGTTAAAAAGCAAATGGGGGGGATTCGCATGCAGAAATTGAAAACCAAAGAAACGCCAAAACTGAATGCCCAAAAAACCATCTTGAGTACTGAAATGAAGCCATTCAATCAGCTTGTTTTCCATAAACCCATTGAGCACAAAGACAACGACGCAAATAGCGATAAGCCAAGCATTTACGCTCCACGGTTTGTTTCCAGCTGGCCCTCTACCTAAGCCTTGCCCGCCACTTAGTCGCGAATAATCTCGATCATGAATACCCATTACGATCATTCTACCAAAACAACCCCGCGGGTTGCTTATATCAATACACAAAAAACCCCGCCTTATGGCGGGGTTTTTAATCTAGATCGGAATAGGAAATTATTTAATCATCAACTACAACGATGTCAACGCGTCGGCTAGCCGCTTTCGTTGCAAGGGGTTTTGTTGGTCCCCAACTTTCGATGGCGATTCGGTTTTTATTCACACCTTTTGCCACCAAATAATCTCGAACTGCCCAAGCGCGATCAAAGGCGAGATGCCAATTGCTCTTAAAACTACTCTTTGTAATTTTATCCGTATCGGTATATCCCATCACAACGATGGATTGATTTGGATACCGATTATTCAATGCAGTTGCAACATCGCCAAGCGTACCCTTTGCACTCTTCTTCAAAGACGCGCTGCCCGATGAAAACAACAGATCACTTGCAACAGTAAGTGCGAGATCTTTGTCACGCATTGAAGCTGAAACGCCATCGATGGTTTCAAAAACATTGATTACTTCTGGACGTGTGTCGAGTTGCGATTGCAATGTACCGTTGCGTTCTTGTTCAGCACGCAGTGCTTCTTGTGCTCGTTGAAGATCTGAATCAGCAGCGAGTAACGCTTCTTGCGATTCTGTGTACTGTGCCCGCAACTCTTCATTTTCTGTTCTGAATGCATCCATTTGTTCGGTGTTATTTGAACAACCGACCATAGCCAACCCCATTGTCATTCCTGCTAATACTATTATTCGTCGCATCATGCGTGCCCTTTCTCCGTGTCAGAGGACCTCACCTTTCGTACGAAAAACATCCTGTTTTTCTATGCCGTTTCCAACGGCGGGCGGTGATATGTACATTGAATACGGAATTGACTCATACGTCAAATCGTCTTCGCCAATAAATGTCTGTAATTTTTCCTTTTCGACAAATCCATCTCGGGGCATCGCAACGCCCGGCATCATGATTTTCCAGCCCCGTTGCACAACTGGCATCGCTAAAACAACGATCACAGTTGCAATGGCTAGGTGTGGACCATAAGGAATTTCTCGTCTCTGCTTACCCATCTTCGCAAGAATTGCCGAAATGCCTGCCCAAATCAAACCACTGAAAGGTGCGATAAAAAAGATAAGAATTGGGTCAAACCACCCAACGACTGCCCCAACTGCAGCAAGCAGATGGACATCACCAAGGCCCATTGCTTCTTTTCCAAATGCAAGAGAACCAAAAATTCTCACTGCCCACACCAATCCACCCGCAACAAGATATCCAAGCAAACATGAGCAAATGGACTGCACCAACAACGATGGGAACCCATTTTCATATCCAATCATAAAACCTACAACAATGCCAATCATCGCAGGCAAAAGGAACAACAGTTCTCGCACCATTTCTCTGCGTGCATGTGGGTATTCAGCGAGTGGTGCATCGTCTTTAATGTACTCTTCGTAATCGGCAAAACTATAGTTGAATACACCAAGACGAAGCAAGAGCGTACTCAACAAGACACCAGAAAATCCTCCAATTGCAGCGCCCGCCCAAGTCCAATCAACCATCGGCATCATCCACGGTTGGTGCGGTGTAAAACGTAATTGAATCAATGGTTGAACAACACTCACAATCAGTGCAACCACAATCATTGCAATTGGAATTTGTATTGGAATTGTGTACGTCCTCGCATCAATCACTGTCATTGCGAGCAAGCCACTGAACATCGAAGCAAGTGCTATGAACGCTGGCAACGTTAGATAAATGCCATTCACGTGCCACCACTGTCCAAAGATTTCGCCTAAAAAAGGCGTAGATGTTGGTATCCAATAGCAGAGTGCGTACAACAATAAAAACATTGACCCAGTGATGAACTCAACAATGGGATATTCACAGGAAATTGGTGTTTTGCAATACTTACACTTTCCTCGCAAAAACAACCAACCCAAAATTGGCAAGTTTTCCCTGAAAAATTTCAGTTGATGCCCGCAACTTGGGCAACTGCTTGGTGGAGTCAACAATGGAATCTGTCGCGGCAATCGATAGATCACAACGTTCAAAAAACTTCCTACACACGCACCTAAGATGAACACAAAAATTGCTGGTGGCAAGTGTGTGAGTAAAGTTGCTTTTAGAAGCAACGAATCAATGCTTGGCTGGATAGGAGTGACGTCGATTAGTATTCCGCCTTTGGTTATGCAATATCATCAACTTCAGCCGTTTTTAACTGCTGTTCTGCTTCTGAAAGGAGTTCGCGGCAACGCTTCACCAGCGCCTGCCCGCGTGCATGTTGCCGCAACATTTCTTCAAGTTCGCCGCTTCCTTCGTCAATCGATTTCACAATTGCATCGAGTTCTTCTGAGGCTTGCTCAAAGGACATGGATGCAGGTTCTGGAAGTTCATTTTTCTTACTCATGATGTGCACTCTACCCTCGACTTGATTGTTCCGTCAGCAAGAATTGTCGTCAATTCTTGTCCATCATTGACTTCTTTCGCTGAACGAAGCACGGTTCCATCTGCACTTTGGGTCAATGAAAAGCCTCTCTTCAAGACTGCGCGAGGGCCGATTGCTTCAAGCCTTCCCGAAAGGGTTTCTATGTGGCCATTTCGCATTGAAAGTGTTCGCGTCATAGCTGCATGAAGCGATGCATCAATCCGCATGAATCGTTCTTGACGTTTTCGAAGCACTGCATGGGGACGCTTCGCTTGCAACGCTTCGTTCAATATAGAAATATATCGCATTCTTTTGTGCAGTGAACTGGTCATCGCAGCATCAAGTGTGCTGGAAAGTTGTGCCATTCTCCCTCCACCAAGTTCAATCACTCGCTGCATTGTTGTCCGCAACCGAGATGCAAAATGATCGACCATCTGCGTCAATTCTCCTGCATCAGGTACAAGCACCATTGCCGCTTGCGTCGGCGTTGACGCGCGGTGATCTGCGACCAATTCGATTATTGAAGTATCTGACTCATGTCCAATAGCAGCGACAATGGGTGTCTTTGCATTGAACGTTGCTTCTGCAACTGTGCGTTCATTAAATGACCAAAGTTCTTCGAGTGAGCCGCCACCTCGCGTCACAATGATTGCATCAATGTGCATTCTTTCCGCCGCTTGATCAACGCAATCGATTGCTTTAGTAATTGCAGGTGCGGCAGCGTCGCCTTGCACTGGAACGTTCACAATAAGCAGTGGAACTGCGGACCATCGCTGTCTTGCAGTTTCAATGACATCTCGCACAGCTGCCGATGTTGCACTGGTAATTACTGCGATGCGACGAGGATAAGCAGGCAACGGCTTTTTGTTAGTCTCTTCAAACCACCCTGCCTCGCGAAGTTCTTGAAGCAACGCTTCGTATTTTTTTTGCAACTCTCCCTTTTCTTCCGCAGCAGGCTTCATCTTCTCGACGTAAATTTGTGTTTTGCCATACTTCGAAAAATGCCCAACAGTACCACGAATAATCACCTGATCGCCCTGTTTTGGTTTCCACCCTTTTGGCTGAACAGAACGCACGGTTGATGCCCACATCGCACAATCTATGGATGCGTCGCCATCGGTCAAACTGAAGTACCAATGGTGTTTAAAACTAGGCTTATTCACCTGTCCAACGACGTCAACCCTTCCGACCCTTGCATCAAGAACAGCATGGATCTTTTTACTGAGATCCTTCACAGTGATCGGGGTGGGCGGAGATTGTGCTTCGAATAAATCCATATTCATTTCAGGTGGTATCCTTACCACTATACGTTATGCAGGATACTACCTACGAGTTACGACGCTTTGTATCAACAATTTCTGGAATCTCTCCTGACCATGTTGAGGGATTGCAAAAAATTGGCATCGAAACTGTTGCAGATTTGATCAAGCACCTTCCACTTCGTTTTGAAGAACATCATGGCGGCGTTACCATCGAAGAAGCGACAGTTATTCTTGGGGAGAATGAGAGAAGCCCAGATTTGGTCACGATCGAAGGAGAGGTAGCCGAAATCCGACCAATCCGTGGTTGGAAACGATCTAAGGCACGTGTTGAAGTCTTACTTGAAGATGAAACCGGTTCGCTCAAAATCAATTGGTTCAACCAACCGTGGATTGCAAAGAAGTTACATCCCGACATGCGAATCAGAGTCCATGGATCGCTCTCGATGTACAAAGGCAGCGTGCAAATGACAAACCCACGGTGGGAAGAGATTGATGGTGAGGAGTGCACTACAAAAGTTGAAAGTGGTTTGTGCCCTGTCTATCCCGCGAATGAACTCGTTTCATCGACTGTGATTTCAAAACTGATCAGCGAAGTACTCGATGAAGCGTTACCACAAATTGAAGATCATTTTTCCATTGAAGAACGTAAAAAACTTGCAATGCCTGAACTTCGCGAAGCGTATCGCATGGTGCACAAACCAAAAGAGCAAAATGAATCAAAAGAAGGACGACGAAGAATTGCCTACGATGAACTTTTTCTCTTACAACTTGGCGTCATGATGAAACGGCATCACAGACAAACAACGCTCCACGCTCCTTCGCTTCGGTGGGATGAAAAAGTTAAAAGTCGAATCGAAGCACGAATTCCTTTTACGCTTACTGAATCTCAACAAAAAGTAATTGGAGAAATTGCACACGATGTAACAAACACGGTACCAATGAACCGCTTGCTCCAAGGCGATGTTGGTTCTGGAAAAACGGTCGTTGCCCTGCACGCCATGCTCATGGCAGTTGTGGGCGATGCCCAAGCAGCGCTCATGGCACCCACTGAACTGCTTGCCGAACAACATTATGGAACGATAGTTGAAATGCTCGAAGGTTCTTCCGTATCGGTAGGCTTGCTCACGAGTTCACTCGGCGCAAAAGACCGCAAAACGCTGATTGAAAAGGTCAGCAATGGTGAACTTGACATTGTTGTTGGAACGCATGCTCTTCTTACAACAGATGTTGTTTTTTCCAACATCGCTGTTTCAATCGTTGACGAACAGCACCGATTTGGCGTACACCAACGCGCAACTTTGAGAAACAAAAGAGATGACGACAAAACCGTCCCACACACGCTCGTCATGACTGCAACACCAATCCCTCGTACGCTTTCACTCACAATTTTCGGCGACCTTGATGTTTCAACAATTTCAGGACTCCCCCCCGGCAGATCGCCAATCACAACTCGATTGGTGCAACCAGAAGATGTTTCAAAAGTGTATTCATTTTTCAGAGAACGCATAGACAAAGGGCAACAAGGCTATGTGGTAGTCCCACTTGTGGAAAATACTGATTCAGGAATGAAGGCGGTGTTGAGTCACGCAAAATCTTTGGAACAGGAATATTTCAATGGCAAACGAGTTGCGTTTGTACACGGCCGAATGAAAAGTGAAGAACGAGAAGAAACGATGTCTGCTTTTCGTGAAGGAAATGTTGATGTCCTTGTTGCAACAACAGTTATTGAAGTTGGTGTTGATGTTGCAAATGCAACAATGATGGTAATTGAACACGCCGACCGTTTTGGTCTTGCGCAATTGCACCAACTTCGTGGTCGAGTTGGGCGGGGCGAACTCCCAGGCGTGTGCGCGTTAATTGCCGCGCCAACAACCAACGATGCGATCGAAAGATTGAACGCAATCGTCGAAACAACTGATGGCTTTCGTATTGCAGAGAAGGATCTAGAAATTCGCGGCCCGGGCGAATTGTTTGGTGCAAAACAAAGTGGTATTGCTCCATTCAAATCAGCTCGTCTGCCGCGTGACTTAGAATTGCTTCGCATGGCTCGACGCAACGCCGTCGACTACATTCAACATGATCCCCTGCTAAAAGATGCGGAACTTCTTCGCAAACGTTTGCTAAGCAAATACGGCGAATCACTTGGGCTCGGAGATGTCGCATAATGTCAGCCAACCGAGAACTTTCTAGCATATTTCAGAAATTCGCAACAGTGTTAGAAATTAGCGGCGCAAGTGGCTTTAAAATCAATGCACACGTTAAAGTTGCACGGGTCCTTGAAGATCTTGTCGAAGACATTGCCTCAATAAAAGATCCTGAAGCACTACCGGGAGTGGGGAAAAGCAGTGCAGCAAAAATCAAAGAGTATTTGACTACTGGAGAAATCAAAGAACTTGATGAACTTCTCAATTCTATCCCCGCAGGTTTGCTCGATCTGATGCAAGTGCAAGGCCTTGGTCCAAAGACTGTGCGTCGATTGTGGCAAGAAGCAGATGTTGTTGATATTCCAACACTCAAAGCGGCTATAGCTGATGGGCGTTTAGAATCAATGCCAAGAATGGGGAAGAAAACAATTGATAATATTTCGGATTCGCTTGCGTTTCTTGAAGGTGCATCAGCGCGAAGTCGTATTGGTGATGCAATGCCAATTGCAGAATTAGTCGTTACCACACTTGAAAAAATCTCAGGAGTAAGCAAGATCGAATTCGCTGGTTCACTTCGCCGGGGCAAAGAAACCATTGGAGACATTGACATATTGGCTTCAACGATCGAACCAGAACTTCTTGCAGAGGCATTTTGCACACTAAAAGGTGTGACAAAAGTACTTGTCCGCGGTGTCACAAAATGCGCCGTTCGCCTCGATTGTGGCATGCAAGTTGATTTGAGAATTGTTGAAGAAGATGCTTTTGGTGCAGCACTGATGTATTTCACCGGAAGCAAGGAACACAACATCATGGTGCGAGAGCGCGCAATCAAACAAAACAAGCGGCTCAATGAATACGGCTTGTTTAATGCACAAGAAGCGTGTGTTGCATCTCACACTGAGCGCGCAATGTACGAAGATCTTGGGCTACCATTTATACCGCCTGAACTTCGCGAGGGAAAGCAAGAACTTACGATTGAACATACCCCTGAACTTATACAACTTGAAGACATTAAAAGTGATCTGCACGATCATACAATCGCAAGTGATGGACATCTCACCATCGTTGCACTTGCAGAAGAAGCAAAACAGCGCGGTTTTCATACCATTGCTGTCACCGATCACAGCCAATCATCTGTGCAAGCAAACGGGCTTTCCCCCGAACGACTTTTGCAACATATTTCGGATATTAAACAAGCAAATGAAGCGGTGAAAGGCATCAACATACTTGCAGGAAGTGAAGTTGATATTCACGCCGATGGCAGACTTGATTACGAAGATGAACTCCTTGCGCTCCTTGACATTGTTGTCGCTTCTCCCCACAGCGCCCTCAAGCAAGATTCAAAGAAAGCAACAGCTCGGTTACTCAAAGCAATTGAGCACCCGCTTGTCCACATCATTGGGCACCCCACTGGTCGCGTACTTGGAAAACGCCCCGGACTCGACCCAGATATGCCATCGCTTTTTGCAGCTGCAGCAGCGTGTAACACTGCCTTGGAAATCAATGCCAACAGTTGGCGCCTTGATTTGCGTGATACACATGTGCGCGGGGCAATCGATGCGGGTGCAATGATTTCGATCAACACAGATGCACACGCAGCAAATGATTTTGACCAACTTCGGTACGGGATTTTGACCGCACGCCGCGGCTGGCTCACACCCGATAAATGCATCAACTGCCTTACATTCGATGCCCTCATGGCTTGGCTCGCTCGCAGTTGCTAGAATGCAACAACTACGATGTTTGAATCACTCTCTGGAAAACTTACTGGCGCTCTAAGAAATCTTTCTGGTCGCGGAAAAATAAGCGAAAAGAACGTTCGCGACTCCATGACCGATGTCCGCAAGGCGCTCCTTGACGCTGACGTCCATGTTGATGTCGTCACGCAATTCTGCAAGGGAGTTGTCCAAGATGCGCTTGGTGCAAAAGTAACGACATCGCTGAAACCCGGCGAAGAAATGATTGGAATTGTCAATCAACGGCTTATCGATTTGATGGGCCCTGTTGAGAGTGGCATCATGCTTGTTGATCCCGGACCGACGATCATCATGATGTGTGGTCTACAAGGATCCGGCAAAACAACAACGTGCGGCAAAGTTGCTGCATACTTAAAAGCAAGAGGCAAAAAAGTTTCGCTCGTTGCAGCCGACTTGCAACGCCCTGCTGCTGTTGAACAATTACAGGTCACTGCTGAAGATGTCAATAAAAATGGCAAAGGGGTTGGAGAAGTTACGTGTTACGCAGAACCAGAAAAATGCGGCGAGTATGGAACCGCAACTGGCGTTGCGGTTGGCGTCTGCAAACGCGGTGTCAAGCACGCGCGTAAGAACAAAGTAGACGTTGTTATTCTTGATACTGCTGGTCGTTTGCATATTGACGACGAACTTATGAAGGAGCTTCGCGGTGTCGAGTCGATGACCTCGCCCCAACAGATTTTCCTCGTCGTTGATGCAATGATCGGGCAAGATGCTGTGAATGCGGCGAGTGCATTCCACTCACAACTTAAAGTCGACGGGGTCATTCTCACAAAGTTTGATTCTGACACGCGCGGTGGCGCAGCACTCTCAGTCAAAAATGTCACTGGCGTTCCGATTAAGTTCATTGGTACCGGCGAAAAGTTTGACGCGCTTGAAGAGTTCCATCCAGAGAGAATAGCGAGTCGTATCTTGGGCATGGGCGATGTTGTTTCGCTTGTTGAAAAAGCACAAGAAGAATTTTCTGAGGACGATGCAGAAAATATCGCTCAAAAAATGGCAAGCGGCACAATGACAGTGACAGATTTCATCAAACAACTGAAATCGATTCGCCGCATGGGGTCAATGAAGTCATTGCTTGGCATGCTTCCAGGTGTCGGAGCTGCAATGAAGAATGTCCAAGTAGACGACAAACAGTTTGATCGCATTGAAGCAATTGCGAATTCGATGACCAAGAAAGAGAAAAATGACATCAAACTTCTTGGCAAGGGTCGAATAAAAAGAATTGCAAAAGGTTCGGGTACAAATCCATCAGAAGTCAATCGTTTTGTCAAACAATTCGACATGATGAAGAAAATGTCGAAACAGATGGCCGGCGGTGGTCTTGGTGCCAAGATGGACGCGATGAAGGATCTCGCAGGAGGCATGGATCCAGCATCAATGGCGGGGATGTCCGGAATGCCGGGCATGACAGGACGTGGTTCCACCAAAACCAAATCCAACAAACAGCGCTTCAAACGACGCAAACGTAAATAAACTACTCCGCAGGATTGCACAATAGATAATTAACCGCGGGTGAAATAATCACTGATTGACCTGAAGTGTGTGATCCTTGCCAAAATGTACGTGATTAATTCATACCTTGGTAAAACACAATAGATAATTAACCCCGGGTGTGATGGCACAATAGATAATTAACCCGGGGGTGAAATAATCACTGATTGACCTGAAGTGTGTGATCCTTGCCAAAATGTACGTGATTAATTCATACCTTGGTAAAACACAATAGATAATTAACCCCGGGTGAAATTTTCGTTGATAAAGCAGAGACTGGCTTTCCGCGCACATGGACACGAAAAATTCACCCGCGGTTAATTATCTTCAAAGGGTAAGGGGTCTTTGGCATCACCTTGTGCCCAAGCGCGGATATTTGGCAACACCACTTCTTGCAACGTTATTTTAATACACGCTGCAACTGGAACAGCAAGCAACATCCCATACGCTCCAAGGACACTTCCACCTGCGAGAACCGCAACAAAAATGGTCACTGGGTCAAGATTCGTTGCCTTGCCAGCAATAAGTGGTGTCAAAATCCAACCATCTAATGCTTGCACAATACCGAACACAAGAGACGGCCACAGGATAATCCCCCACCACGTCATCCGACTCGCTTCGGGAACACCAAGTTGATCAAGAAACAACAAACCAACAGAAAGTGGAATGCCAACAATACCAAGAAACGGAACTGCACAAAGAATTCCGATGGCAATGCCTAACAAAATCGCATAAGGAACTCCAATGATCATCCAACCAACTGCAAGGGTCGCCCCCATGATTGCTGCAATCACAATGCGCCCACGCACAAACCCTGCAACAGCAGCATCCATTTTGGTAAGCAACGATTCGATCGTATCTCTTCCATCATCAGGAATCAAACTTCTTGCAAAAACTACAACCATCGGAAACCACAAACTAAAGAAGAAAAAGTAAAACGGAATCAATACTGCCAAGATGCCAAACCGAACGATCGACCCGAGAATTTTCAGCGCAACATCCCCCGTTTGTTTTGCAATAGTTAACAACCCGTCATTCTCTTGCGGTGCATCAGTTACCGGAACAGTGGTGCTCGCAATAATTTTTTCTTCCTTTCCAGAAGGTAAAAACGCAAGCGTTTCCTGAATATCATCCTTCATGTCTTCAGGTGCATACTTCGCAGTAACGTTTTCTAACTGCGAACGAAGTTTTCCATTTGTAACATCACCCACGAGAGAACTTGTTTGCGAAATCACCATTGGAACAGTAAGAACCAATACAAATAGAACGAACGTTGTCACAACTGTCAGCAATCCAACAATTACAGGGATTCTTCCTAAAGGAAATTTCGGATGGTTTGCTAAAAAGGAAACAAGTGGTTCAAAAAGGTACGCAAGTAACAATGCCACCAAAAGTGGAATCGTGATGTCTCGCATTGCGTACCCAAGCCAAACACCAAAGATGATTGCCAATATTAAAAAAGAATCACGCACCCATTGGATTTGCCACAGGTGGAGGCTTGAAACATCTCTTGGTTGTTGGTCGTCGCTGTTGCCACTCATGGCAATGTGCCTACTCAAAGGCTCCGATGCATTCTTTCAACTCTTGCTGATGAAATGCTTCATCAAAATCAAAGACACTACGAAAATCTTCGATCGAATCTTGGGGGCTAGTTTTCAATAACTTCATCTGTGCCATGTGGTACACAATCGCACCAAAATCATCAGTTCGATATACATCCCAGTGTCGCAATACAACTGGTGCAAGTGATCCAAAACATTCAATTGCATAATCTCGCAATCCCATGCACAACTGTTGACCAGTCACATGACGATCTAATTCATCAAAGCCGTCATCGTTTTCCTGCTCGAGGGCCACAAGGTTGGTCGTATAGCCCAATCCTCGTTCGACAAAGTCGAATGCAGCAGGTGCGTACGGTGTAGATTCCGCTACTTGTGTCCAGCCAAATTGGGTGTTAATCGTTTGGGTACTCATCTTTATTTATTCCAGTATGAATCCGCCATCATATCGGCGAAAACTGGGGCAATTGAACAATCAAGACATTTTTCTTTTAAAAAACCTGTTTTTTTGACAATAAAGGCAGAATCCACGTTGGCGGAGCAGTCGATTGCATCGCCTGATCAAATGTTGCTTCGCCTTCAGAACCCAGAAGAAGCAGCCCAGCAACGCACCCTTCCTCAAGTGTGAGCAATGTAGGATCCTCGTCCAATGCCTCTGCCCCATTGACTGTTGCCATCCTTAAGAGAAGAGAAGCATCTCTACATCCCTGCTTGTAAAGGAAACGCATCTCATCGACCACACTAATACGTTCCGGAGTGTCCAAACAAATGAGGGAATCAGTACCAAGTGCAACCGAAACCCCCCTTGCGTGCATCTCTTCGTACCTGTGATTTGTATGCCCAAAATACGCACTTGCTCTTGGACAAAACGCGACGGTAATATTTGTTTTTGCAAGTTGTTCAAGATGATGATCTTCAATGTAATTTACGTGTGCAGTAATAAGTTTACGATGTTCAAGATTTGTTACAAGCGCATCAATGGGATGGCTGTTCCATTTTTTCACTTTGTCATTCCACGCGCCTACCTTTTTCGAAAATGCAACCAAAGGGCCTTCTCCTTGCATCGTTGCTTCAAACTCTTCAGGCAGTTCCGCAAGATGTGTTGCAACTGGTTTGCCAGTTCCAAATGCTTTTCGAAACACATCGAGCCCACAAGAATATGGCGCGTGTGGCGATACACCAAACGGACTCGGTATCGAATCAATTGCATCCATTGCGGCTGTTTCACGACTGCCGAGACCAAACACTTCGACAAATGAAACACCACGTAGAACGGAAGCATGCACTTGCTTTGCAACAGCAACTGTACTTGCAATGTCACCAACCATTGCGGTTCCGCCCGCAAGTGCGAATTCAATTCCACGATCCGTTGCAGCATGCACTTCTTCTTTTGAACTCATTTTTCGAATTGGCGTAATCGTATGTTCAACCCAAGAAACGAAGGAATCTTCTGGTGGTTGGATGCCAACACCACTTAAATCCAGGTGGGAGTGGACGTTCGCAAATGGTGGAATCACCATGCCACGAACACGCGTAGGCTGAAGGTCAGTCGCGCCAATTTCTTCAGGAGAACCAGCTGCAACAACATTGTGTCCATCCAAGAGAACCGCTCCGGGCGAAGCAAGAATGCCTCGATAATCAGCAATTGTGTCACAATGGATAAGTTTACGTGTCATAGAGAGCAATTTCTTTCCCTTGCAGTGCCTACAAAGACAATCAAGGTTGATACACTGTACACCGAAGACGGGACGGAACCCGTCAAATAAGTGCAAATCAGAGGAGGATCCCACATGAGCACAACATTAACAACATCTTTAGGAATCTTGGCAATCGGCTGCGTTCTCGCAACAGGTTGTGTTCGCCAAGAACGATACGACACCAACGTAAGTGCAACCAATTCGCTCAAAGAGCAACTTGTTCGCACTGAAGCTGATTGCAACGCTGCAACAACAGCGCTTGAAACTCGCGATCGACAACTCGCCCAAGCCCAAGCCAATTTGAACGCGTTGCAAGGTCAGTACGATCTTCTCGCAGGAGAACTCGATACGATTGCAAATGCAAATGATGATTTGCTCACGCAAGTTACTGGAATCAAACTTGGTTCTTTACCAATCGAAACACAACAAAAACTTGCTGCACTCGCTGCAACATATCCAAATGATATGTGGTTCGATGCTGATACAGGCATGCTTCGTTTTGGAAGTGACTTTACATTCTCAAGCGGACAAGCACAACTTAGAAAATCTGCAGAAGAACTGATCTCCCGCGTTGCCACAATTCTTAATTCGCCAGAAGCTGCAAACTTTGAAATCGTTGTGATCGGTCACACTGATAACGTGCAACCAAAATCTTCATCCGTTCGCTATCCTACGAACTGGGAATTATCAACCGCTCGAGCTGTAAGCGTTGCAAAGGCACTCAGTTCAAACGGAACAGATCCATCACGATTCCAAGTCGCTGGCTTCGGTGAATACCGCCCACTTGTTTCAAATCGCGACGGTGGCACAAAAGAGAATCGCCGAGTTGAAATTTATCTTCAACCAACGACCGAAACCGTTTCATGGGAAACACCAGCAACAACCACTGAAACAGTGATCGTTGATATTGCTGAAGAACCAATGAAATGATGTTTCTTTGGCCCACGCGAACTCGTATGGGTCAAGTGACGCAGAATGTACGCCGGCTCCCAATAGGGAGCCGGTTTTTTCTGCTCGTTGTATTCCTCATTGCACACACGGCTGTTGCGGAGTCACTCCCCCAAGACAATCCACCATCTTATCCACTGAGGAGAGTAAATCCAACATTACACGACATCACGATATCCGTTGGTATTCCGTGGAACCAAGCATATCCTCCAATTGGTGGTGCCACCACGCCCGTTCGATGGCCAGTTATCCCGCGATCCAACTGGGCGTTTGCCGTCAATGCACAACCTCTTGTGGCAGAGCTTAAAAATGGGCAGCAATTCCTTAAGGAATCAAATGCGTGGAGACTTTGCAAACCAACGTTGCCAGCAGGTCAATGGGAATTACCAATTCCAATTGCAAAACGGTGCCATGGATCACTTACTTTTCAAGTTCGCATACGAATGAATTCATTTTCAAGCATGCTCGATGAGAATGCTGCAGCAACTATTGGATGGCAAGAAAAATGGCGTGGCGATAGTACATCTTATCTCCTTCCTTCTGATTTTATCGAATCATCAGATGAAATATTTACACAAGCGGTTCACGATGCACTTGGCGAAAATACGCATGCAATGTCTGTCCATTACACCGCCAAGACTCTCATTCGCTACTGCTTGCAAAAAATAAAAAGTGATGGACAGTATGTTGAACGATCGAGAACAAACGTTCGTGGTTTAGCGGTAAACGGAGCTGCGAAAACTGTTGAATCTGGTTCAGGAACTGCGTGCGATCTTGTGTGCGTATGCGTTGCAACCTTGCGTGCTGCAGGAATTCCTGCACGCCCAGTCATTGGGCTTACGAACAAAAATTTCATTGGGACATATACAACTGAATCGAGGTACATGGTCTGGGGGGAATATGCATTACCCGGCGCGGGCTGGGTTCCTTTCGATCCAAAACGCATGCAAGGAACGGTTGACCGCATACCCCTGAAAGATCAATGGCAAGGTCTTGGAACAATGCAGTTTCTCAACACTAGAGTCCCTATTGCATTTTCATTTGTTGTTGGTGGTGTAAAAAATGCGTACGATGCAATCGGGCCTTGGAGTTGGATTCCGATTTATAAAGATCGCCCGTTGCCTGTCCCACAGAACTTCAACTCAATCCCTTGGTACCAAACTGCAGATGAAGAAACGTATCTCCTAGTCCCCTACTCCCCCTCCACGCAACAGCTTGGTGTCGTCTCGCTTGGAACTGGAACATCTTCACCGCCGAGAGTCGAACCAAAATGATCGACGAAGGTCCAAGTCCTGAAGATATTGCACGCTTTTCTAGGGAAGATACTGGCTTTTGCCCAGATTGCGGTGAGGAAGTGTGGGATGACGCGCCAAAGTGTAAACAATGTGGGACGTGGCTATACGAGGGTGCATCAAGTCGACATCCTGCCGATGCTGCGTTTCGAAAACAATCGTTTGCGGTCATCGGTGTCATCGTTTTAATCGCATTCTTTTGGGGTCTGTGGCGCTTTTTTTAAAATTGGTTCGCCTGACTCTTCGTCAAAAGAACTGCGGGTCAAAACACAACCCGCATAATCGATACAAACGTCCGAGAGCATCGCTGTTTTTGGCATAGCCTCCTATTTTTCTCGCTAATCATTGGACAAACACTCAAGTTGGTGCATCATGAGTGTGTGACAACCAAGTCTCAAGAAAACATAAAACGAGAGAAAAGAGAAAGACTATGAACGAGAGAAATATAGAAGAGAGAATGTGCCGCCTCATTGAGAAGTTGCAAACTCTACCAAGAGAACACCGAGAGTCGCTTGAAGAACTCTGCAGAAACGAAGATGAAGAACGCTCAAGCGTTGAAGAGTCCGTTGCAAAATTGCAGAACTCACTTGACTACCTTCGCCTAAGCGTGAAGTACATGGTGTTCGACCTTGAAGCAACACGCCGAGAGAACGTGTATCTTCGAAAATTGGTAGAGCAAATCCGTCGTGATAGTTCACGGAGAAATGACATCGACGGACCTGATGAGTTCTACGGCGGCAACGGAGCAGATTGAGAGTAGTCACTTTATAGTGACGCAACACGCAACGCAGCGTCTGGTGCTTCTTGCATCAGGCGCTTTGCTGTTTTTGGGTCGTCACGCATTTCGGAAAGAAGCGTAGACAAGTGCGAATCTCGATCTCGAACCCATCGCTTAAAATACTCTTCGAGTTGACCGCGATTAAAACGTGTGAGCGGATCATCCATCCCTGTCTGAACAATTGCCCACTCCATCAAGCCTCGTCCGCTCATATCGTACTTATACAAATCTAGTGTTCTTTTCAGGCGATATTCCGGAGTGTTAAATTTGTCACGACATGCCATCGGAATGGCAAGCATGATTTCGAGGAGTTTCTTTTCCACGGCTTGGTTCAAACCGGATCGCTCAAGATCTTCTACCTCTGCAATAGCGGGTCTTTCTAAATACCGATCTCCCGGAACAGTATGCTCGCTCTGCATAGGAGTGAGTGGAAGCGCATTTCCCGCAAACACTTTAAGCCCCGCGTTGGCAAAGCGAACGGTTACTCTCGGCGCAGGCTTGCCACCAACCACGGTGTTTTCCACCTTGATGACAGCTCCACTGCCCCACTCTGGGTGCAGTTCGTGTGTAACACGATCGCCAAATGCAATAGTTTCAGTCATAATAAATTCAAATTCTCTCAAAAATATATCTATGGTTTACATTGAGATGCAAAGCCTTCGATTCGTTGATATAAACACGCCCCCTACGAGCCTGAATTATAGCATAAAAATTCATAATTTCCAATATAAAAACTAACCGGGGGTGAATTAATCGCCTCGGAGTGCCCCGTTTTACACTTACGCATAGTGCGATTATTTCACCCTCGGTTAGTTTTTTCGATTAATGAACCCCGGGTTAACTTTTTGTGGTGGAAACTAACCGGGGGTGAATTAATCGCCTCGGAGTGCCCCGTTTTACACTTACGCATAGTGCGATTATTTCACCCTAATGCGACACTGAGGGTGTGAGCGAGCACAGCAAAAGTTCGAATGGAGCCTACACGATTCCTTGTGCAACCATCGCATCTGCAACTTTGACAAAGCCGGCTATGTTTGATCCATCAACATAGTTCCCTTCGCAGCCGAATTCTTTGGATGCACCAATACATTGCGAATGGATATCACACATAATTTGTTTCAACTTTGCATCAACTTGCTCTCTCGTCCAGTACAACCGCTGGCTTGCTTGCGCCATCTCTAATCCAGAAACTGCAACCCCACCCGCATTCGCTGCTTTTGCAGGGCCGTACAAAATGCCTGCATCAACAAATGTTTGTTGCGCCTCAATTGTACTAGGCATGTTCGCCCCTTCGCTGACAAGCTCCACGCCACCTGCGAGCAAATTCTTTGCATCGACGCCATTGATTTCATTTTGCGTTGCTGAGGGGAATGCACAATCTGCTGGGACTGCCCAAAGTGGGTTGTGATCGAGGGAATCATCGCGAGCGTGAAACTCTGCATTTGTAAATTGTTCGACATACTCGCTAATTCGGCCACGGCGATTATTTTTCAGATCCATCACCCATGCAAGCTTTTCTGCATCGATGCCATCGCCATCATAAATCCATCCACCGCTGTCGGAAAGTGTTACTGCTTTGCCGCCAAGTTCAGTTACTTTTTCTACTGTGTACTGGGCAACGTTGCCAGATCCTGAAACCAAGCATGTTTTTCCATCAAAAGTTTCGCCTCGGGTTGCGTACATTTCAGCTCCAAAGTACACAACGCCGTACCCAGTTGCTTCAGGACGGATCAAACTGCCGCCCCACTCAAGACCGCGACCAGTAAGAACTCCGACAAACGTATTCGTCAATTTTTTGTATTCCCCAAACATGTAGCCAATTTCTCGGCCACCTACACCAATATCTCCCGCAGGAATATCCGTATCTGGTCCAATGTGCCTAAACAACTCAGACATAAATGATTGGCAAAAACGCATCACTTCACCGTCACTTCTTCCTTTTGGATTAAAATCCGCACCACCTTTACCGCCGCCCATGGGCAACGTGGTTAAACTATTTTTAAATACTTGTTCAAAACCAAGAAACTTCAATATCGATAAGTTCACGCTTGGATGAAAGCGAAGCCCACCTTTATAAGGACCAATCGCACTATTGAATTCAACACGATACCCACGATTGACTTCTACTTCACCAGCATCATTCACCCATGGAACACGAAACTGAAATGCACGTTCCGGCTCAACGATCCTTTGCAGGATATTGCCTGAAACATATTGTGGACGGCTCTCCATCACGCCTTCGAGTGAAGATACGACTTCGTGCACAGCTTGCAAAAATTCTGGTTCGTGTGGATTCCGAGCAGTTACGCTGCCCATAAAATCTTGAACAAATTGGCTATCGGCGCCTGTTTCAGTGCAACATTGGGTGGTAGTCATTCAAGGTCTCCTTTACGTTGAATCGATACATGGTACCCTGAGCAGATACCAAATGGAACACCCTTCTAAATCTAATCTCCCTCCCCAAGAACTCCTGCCACTGAGAGAAAAAATTGACGGAATTGACCATCAAATTCTCGACTTGCTTCGCCAGAGGAACGAGATCGTTACTGAAGTCGCTGCAATCAAGCAGCAAACTGGTTTTGGTATCAGGGATTTCGTACGTGAAAAAGAGCTCCTTGAAGATCGTGGTAACCGCGCAGAACAAAAAGGGCTACGAAGTGAAGTCATTGAAAGTCTCTTTCGCGTCATCTTGTGGGCAAGTAGGGATCGCCAAGCATCTCTAGGTGCAGAGGCTCCCCAAGTAACTGCCTCAAAAACCGTGGCGATTATTGGCGGAAATGGAGGCATGGGGAAGGTCATGTCCCGATTATTTTCAGAAGCTGAAAATAAAATCATAGTTGCCGACCTTGACACAACAATCACAAATATAGAAGCCGTTTCAAATGCGGATGTCATCGTAATTGCAGTGCCTATTGAAAAAACCATCGAAGTCATCCAAGAGGTAGGCCCTCATTGCAAAGCTGGCTCTCTTCTGATGGATGTGACCTCTACAAAATCTAAGCCCGTCCTAGCAATGTGTGAATGTTCAAAAGGAACAAGTGTCATTGGAACGCACCCCCTCTTCGGTCCTTCGGTGCATTCACTTCAAGGGCAAAGAATAGCGCTTGTTTGCGAGCGAGATGAATATGGCTGGGATGCATGGCTCACGACAATTCTTCATGGTCGTGGATTCTCAATTTTACACACAAGTGCGAAAGAACATGACAAAGCAATGAGCGTCGTGCAAGTACTCACACATCAGGCAACCGAAGTGCTTGGTCGAACAATCCAAAAACTTGGCGTTGACATTCACAAAACACTCGAGTTCACTTCCCCCATTTACTTAATCGACTTACTCATGGCTGCAAGACATTTTGCACAATCCTCTGATCTTTACGCTTCAATTCAAATGAACAATCCAGAAACTGAACATGTATTGAACACACTTCGAGATGCCGGAGAAGAATTGCGAGAGATCGTGTTAGATCAAGACCGCGAAAAGTTTACAAAACTGTTTGCTGAAGTGCACGAACACTTCGGAAATTTCTCCGAGCAAGCACTTGAACAATCAAGTTTCCTCATTGACCGTTTGGTAGAGCGAGGCTAACTACTCTACGCAACAGAGTGTCGTACCTGCATCGCAGTGTGCAGTCTTCACTAACTTTCCCACAAGTGAATCCGCATCCCAATTGACGTGCACCTTCACTTGGTGCGTAGTGCCAGCAGCATCTTCAATCTCTGCAGTAGCAACTTGCGTTGCATTCAGATCGACCGATAAAGTTGCCTCAGCAGTTTGCGAAGGCCAGTTCAGGGCAAGGAGGCGTCCATTGATAGAAAGTGAATCTGTCATTGTGGCAGTGTACCTATTTCTGTAAAATAGTGACGCTACTGTAGTGAACCAAAACTACAATCACGCGTATTACCCCTCATGACCACATTACATAACTCTCAGGACACTTTTTCGAACATGACAAACAAAACGCATAGCGATATCCAAAAAATTAGTGAAGAGGTGCAACAAGCAAGTGCACCCTTTGGAAAACTTCGAAGCGCCATGCACGAAGTGATCGTTGGACAAGACGAACTACTCCACCGGATGTTTATTGGGCTGCTTGCAAATGGACACATTCTTATTGAAGGCGTACCGGGGCTTGCAAAAACGCTTGCTGTCTCTTCTCTTGCAAAAGGAATCAATACTTCTTTTCAACGGTTGCAATTCACACCAGACCTTCTCCCAGCTGACCTCACTGGTACTTTGATGTACCGCCAAGACAAGGGCGAGTTTGTTGTCAATAAAGGCCCGATTTTTTCAAGCATTATTCTTGCTGATGAAATCAACCGTGCGCCTGCAAAAGTACAGTCTGCCCTGCTCGAAGCAATGCAAGAGAGACAAGTCACGATTGGAACAGAAACTTTTCCCTTGCCAGATCCCTTCCTTGTTCTTGCAACAATGAATCCCATCGAGCAAGAAGGAACATATCCACTTCCAGAAGCACAAGTTGATCGGTTTATGCTCAAAGTTATTGTTGAATATCCAACCAAATCAGAAGAACTTCAAATTTTGCAACGAATGGCAACAACCAAGCAAACAACATCCGTTGATTGTGTCATGCAATCGGAATCAATCGCTTCTGCACGAAACCTCGTCGATCAGATTTACGTAGATGACAAAATTGCGCAGTACATTGTTGAACTCATTCAAACTTCACGAACCCCAGAAGTAGTTTCAGAAGAACTCGCGGAATTTGTTGAATACGGAGCGTCCCCACGAGCAACTCTCGCTCTCACTTTGTGTGCAAAAGCGAATGCGTTCCTAGATGGCCGTGGGTACGTTGTGCCACAGGATGTAAAGGATCTCGCACATGATGTACTTCGCCACCGCATTGCAACAACGTACGAAGCTGAAGCCGAAGGTAAAACCTCTGATGATGTCGTAACAGCAATATTGGACTTTGTACCAGTCCCATAGGAGTAATGACATGATTCCCCAAGATCTACTTAAAAAGGTCAGGCGAATCGAGCTTCGGACCTCTCGCTTGGTCGATGACGTATTCGCTGGCAGTTTCCACTCTGCGTTTAAGGGACGTGGCATGGAGTTTGAAGAAGTTCGCCAATATCAAATTGGCGATGATGTTCGCACCATCGACTGGAATGTATCAGCTCGATTCGGTGTACCCTTTGTCAAACTTTACAGAGAAGAACGCGAACTTACGGTCATGCTTCTTGTTGATGTAAGTGCTTCGCAACATTTTGGAACACACGAACAGTTCAAAGATGAACTCGTTGCGGAAATATGTGCAACACTTGCCATTTCCGCAATTCGCAACAATGACAAGGTTGGTTTGATCTGCTTTACAGATCAAATTGAAACGTACATCCCACCACGAAAGGGTAGCAAACATGTGTTGCGAGTGATTCGAGAACTACTCGCTATAAAGCCAGAAGGCCGTGGCACAGATCTTGGCAACGCACTTGAATTTCTTGGAAAAATTCAGAAGAAACGCTCCATTGTTTTTCTTGTTTCAGACATGCAAGATAGAGAATGGCAAAAACCATTGCAAATTGCAAACCGCCGACACGATGTTGTCGTTGTAAACATAGAAGATGTTGCTGAATCAACCTTGCCAAACGTTGGTCTCATTCGGATTGAGGACCCTGAAAGTGGAAATACAAAAGTGATTGACACTTCAAGCAACCGCGTCCGCAAAGCGTGGAAACAACTTGCAACAGAACGACAAATAGCAATTGAACAAACGCTTCGACGGTGCAAAGTCGATCAAATACAAATCAAAACTGGCGAACCTTTTACCGCTGCATTACGCCAATTCTTTGGACGACGAAAGGGGCGGCGCAGAGCATGAATTTTATTCTTACACTGTTGATAAGTATTTCATCTGTCTCTGTCCAAGCAGTTGGCGACCCGCTGCGCATCGAACAAGACGGTGTGACAATCACTGTGACGTATGAGCCTACGCAGTGCACTGTTGGGGATCTCATCAACGTCCACGTTCATGCACAGACAGATGGAACAAAGCAATTAACACTCGATGATGAACATGCATTTGGTTCGTTCAATGTGGTGGGCTCGCAACATGTCCTCGACATTCCCACTGCATCAGGGCGAGAATGGGACTGGTCAGTGCAATTAGATACCTTCGATGCCTCCGCAACAGAAATTTCAGGAATAACACTCAGTTGGAGCGATGTGCACAACAACTCGGGTTCAATTTCAATTGGCCCACTTCCAATTGAAATCAAAAGTGTTGCGGGCGCTTCTCTCGAAGAGATGTCTCTTCGAGACATCAAGCCGCCACTTCCACTACTTACAAAAAGTTGGTGGTTCGTCGCTGTACTTGTTGGCATGGGATTCCTCATCCTTTTCATTGCAGCGAGATTCCTTCGAAAAAAACAAATACCAATTTCTTCGCATGCGCAAGCAATGTTAGATTTGCAATCCCTTCGAGAAGCAAACCTCGACGTGCTCCCCTTTTACACTGAACTCAGTGACATCGTGCGAAAATATCTCGAGGGACGGTTCAACATCAAAGCAACTGGTCAAACAACTCGGGAGTTCCTTGTTGCATCTAAAAATAGCCCACACCTCGAAGGCAGCGACAGGCAAGCACTTTCTGCATTTCTTGTTTCAGCAGATCTCGTGAAGTTCGCGCGGCTTGAACCTTCGCATGACGTATGCGACAAAGCGATCACACAAGCGGAACAGTTTGTTTCGACAACCGCACCCGCTCCCAGCGAAGAAACAATGGAGGTCGCAGCATGACATTCCAAAATCCTTCTGTGTGGCTACTCATTCTTCTGTTTGTTCTACCACTTTTGTGGTGGCGATGGCGCACTCGTACATACAAAACTGGCATTACCTACACCACGCCCGTTGCGCTTGATTTATTGCCACACACATTTCGAACAAGAACATTATGGATCCCAACACTCATTCGAACATTAGCAATTGTTGTCTTAATCGTATGCATTGCGCGCCCACAAAAACGTTTTGAAAAAACTCAACAAGCAGCAGACGGCGTAGCGATAGAACTTGTCGTCGACCGTTCTTCAAGTATGAATGCACATGACTTTACTATTGATGGCAGAGCAGTTGACAGACTCACCGCGGTACGCCGCGTTGCTGGCGACTTCATCAAAGGCATGGGATCCCTTGATGGTCGATCTGGCGATTTGATTGGACTTGTTACGTTTGCTGGCTTTGCAGACAGCAATTGCCCAATGACCTTTGACCATGATTTTCTTGTTTCAGATGTATTACAGAGCATCGAAATCGTAACGGAACGATCCGAGGATGGCACTGCAATTGGCGATGCCCTCGCACTTGCAGTTGAGCGACTCTCTTCACTTGATGAACGTGTGAAATCTGAATCAGGGGACACCATCGAAAGCAAAGTTATCATTCTCCTGACCGATGGCGAAAATAATCAGGGCGATATCGAACCGCAAACGGCTGCAGATATGGCCGCTGCCATGGACATCACTGTCTACACGATTGGCGCTGGAACCAATGGCGTAGCGCCCTACCCAACAACAGATGTGTTTGGTAGAACGTACATGCAAAACCGACCCGTAGTCATTGATGAAGAAACGTTACAAGCAATTGCGACGACCACTGGCGGAAAATATTTCAGAGCTACGAACACTGAATCACTTGAAGAAATTTATACAGCGATCGACGAAATGGAACGCACAGAAATCACGCAACGCACGTATGTGAATCATGTAGACATGGCAGTGCAAAGCGTACATCTCGCTGGCTTTACAATCCCCCCACTTTTGCTTGTTGCATTTGGGTTAATGATTGCAGATGCACTTCTTCGTTCTACGATGTATAGGGTCCTTGACTGATGGATATGCAATTCAACAATCCAAGCAACAGTTTGTTTTTCTGGGCTGTAGTATTGCTGCTTACAATTTTAATCGTTGGTTTTTTTCGGCGATCATTGCTACTCAAAAGAATCGCAACACCTCGACTAATCTCACGCTTAACAGATCAAAGTTCAAACGCGAGACGAAAATTCAGAATTGCAATGATCATCGCCGCTGCAACATTGCTTTGCATTTCTCTTTTAGACCCTCGCTGGGGAACAAAATACAAAGAAGTAGAACAACAAGGTATTGACACATTTTTTGTCCTTGATGTTTCACGATCAATGCTTGCAGAAGATGTAAAACCAAGCCGACTTGCAAGATCAACAACAGCCATCGAAGATGTTCTCGATGTCATGGGAAGCGATCGTGCAGGACTTATTACTGTCGCTGGCGATGCTGCACTTACCATTCCACTCACTCTTGATTATGGATCACTTCGTCTTGCACTAGACGATATCTCCCCCCGTAGCGTAAACAGAGGCGGCACGATGATTGGTGATGGCATCAGACTTGCCACAGAAAGTTTTACTGACGAAGTGCGAGACCACAAGGCAATCGTTGTGCTCACCGATGGTGAAGACATGGGTAGTTTTCCTGTCGAAGCAGCATCCGCAGCGGCAGAACTTGGAATACGGGTCTACACCGTTGGTATTGGGGATTCCACAACCGGTGCACGCATTCCTACTACGACATACGGGCAACCAGCGTACATCGTGCACAAAGGCAAAGAAGTCTGGTCAATCATGAACCCAGATGAACTCATCAATGTCGCAAATGCGGGCAACGGCGCATTTGTTCCTGCAGGAACTGCAAACCTTGACCTTGCTTCCATCTACGCGAAACGAATTGCTTCTGATTCAGGCAGAAGTTTTGACAGTGTAAAACTTGAACAGTACATTCCCCGATTTCAATGGTTTGCAATTCCAGCGTTCCTAATTCTCTTAGGCGACTCTTGGATGAGTCTTCGTCCAAATTCCAAAAAAGAACATAACTTGTTTGAGGCTACTTCATGATAAGCATGACAACTTTATTGATGTGTATACTCTCCACCGCTTCCCCTCATGAAATGTTGGAATCTGCCCAAACTCATATTGCTGCTGAACAATGGGTTGAAGCAGCAGAAACTCTTGATGCGCTCGTTGCTACAACTGAGAATCCTGCTCCAGCAATCAATTATGATCGAGGCATTGCACATTATCAACTTGAACAATACGAAAAATCTGCAAAAGCATTTGAAGATGCAATGGCAAGTACTGATGATCCAACACTTGCATCGTACTGTGCGTATAACTTTGGAAATGCTATCTACCAAGCAACGTTGCGTGATTTAGACGGCACTACAAACGAAAATGGTCAAGAAGAAGCAATCATTGCATTAGAAGTTGCCAAGGAGCAACTCTCTAATACTATCGATAGTTACCGACGAGCAATTGCAAAAAACGCGGATGACGTGGACGCACGCGCAAATGGGGAACTTGCTTGGAAAATGTTGCAACTACTCGATGAAATGCAAGAAGAAATGAAGCAACAACAAAAGCAACAGCAAGACGATCAAAACCAAGAACAACAACAGGACGATGAGTCTGCAGAAGAACAAGCTGACAATCAAGAAAATAGTGAACAAGGCGATTCTCAAAAAGAAAAGCAAGAACAACAAGATGGCCAGCAGTCTGATTCAGAAGATCAGGAATCTTCTGAAAATCAACAGGGTGAAGAAAACAAGGATCAAAAACAAAAAGATTCAGAACCTTCCGACCAGAAAAAAGAAGGCGAGCAGTCTGATGCGCAACAAGAAAAACAAGACAAACAAGAAAACGCTCAACCTTCAGAAGAACAAAACAAAGGGCAAGATGAACAACCTTCTGAGCCAAATCAAACAGAGGCAGACCAAAGCGCCAACTCCGAACAACCCAACCCTACAGAGGAAACAAGCGAACAAGAAAAACCTGACATTGCAGACGGCGAGCTTGAAGCAGCCAACGAAGCAGGAAAGCAAGAAGCTGTAGAGCAACAGGACGTCAAAGAAGAAGGCGAGCGGCTCTCTAGAAGTGAAGCGTCAAGGTTGTTGCAACTGATTCGAGACAAAGAAAAGCAACGCCGTAGATTGCTTGCTGCAAGAAAGGCTGCTCGCAGAGTTCCCGTGCAAAAAGATTGGTAAACAAAAGATGTCTATAGTTCGAACTTTCATTTATATTCTATTCCTTGCATCGCCTACTTTTGCGCAGCAAGTGTATGTCCAAATGCCGCCATCAACTGGGTATGTAAATGTCCCGATGAATCTTGTCGTTGTGTATGAAAATATCGAATCGCCACTAAGCCCCTCCATTCCTGAAATCGATGGTTTCACAATTGACCGCATCCCAAACGAGCAGAGATCTACTCAAACAACAATTATTAATGGGAAAATGACACGTACTGCAAAACGTATTTTCACTTTTGTACTTACTCCAAAAGAAACGGGCGTTTTTACAATCCCTGTGCTCACTTTCAAAGTGGGTGACAGAGGGTTCCAATCATCACCTCAAACAATTACGATTCAAGATCCGCCTACGGGAGGTGCGCTCGAGTTAGAAATCAGTGGAACAAACGGCGACGTGTATATTGGTCAACCTATTGATCTTACGCTCAAAATATTTATCGAACAGTTTACCGATCCAAACCTTGGCGTGACATTGAATGCGCAAGCTATGGTTTCACTACTAGATCGTAATCTAGGAATTTTCACAAAGTCTTTTGAAGAACAACAGTATCAACTTCGTCAGATACAAGGCAAAACGGATGCTGGGATTCCTACTACGTTTTATGAAGTGAGCATACACACTACAGTTTGGCCTGAAACGTCAGGCCCCTTCATATTGGAACCTGTGTCGATCCTTATGAACTACCCATTGGCACTTCAAAAAGCGCGAGGCATTGGTTTTTTCCGTGGCGATTCCTACAATGTAACGCAATCTCATCTCATCGCTGCCCATGGTGAAATGCCAACGATTAATGTACTTACGCCACCCTCAAAAGATCAACCAATGTGGTACAGCGGCGCTGTTGGGAACTACGATTTTCGTGTAATCGCTGATCCAACCCATGTCAAAGTTGGCGAGCCAATTACATTAACGATGCGAATTACTGACCGCACGAATGGCCCAATCAATCTTGACTTTCTTTCTGCGCCGCATCTTGATCGAGTGCCGGCGCTTACAGACCACTTCCGAGTTCCAGACACACCACTTGGCGGAATCGCAGAAGGACGAACAAAGACATTTACGCAATCAATTCGACCTCGAAGTGAAGGTGTCACTGAAATTCCACCGCTGCCGATGAGTTGGTACGACCCTATCTCAGACACGTATCAAACTGTCTGGACAAAACCAATCACGATTTCAGTAGAAGCTGTTGCTACTGTTTCGGCAAGTGATCTTGTTGGCGACATTGCAAGAACAACTCAGGCGACTCCACTTACTGAAGTAGATGGTGGCATTCTTGCGAATTACACTGGCGAAGATCTTCTCAAATCCCAGCGCATCACACTTTCGCCTCTTTTGATTGGGGCGATTGCACTTCCACCAACACTATTGGCAAGTATCTTCTTCATACTTGCGTATAGAAAGCGTTCACAAAAATCTTTACGCTCGACAAAAGGCAGGATCAAACATGCCACTTATTCCATCCGCCTTGCAAAATCGCTTGTTGGTGAAGAACAAGTGCAATCGCTTTCAACTGCATTGAGAGAATTACAAAATGTAAAAGCAGGTAGCGATGTTTCGAAGGATATCGACACCCTGCTTTCGCGTTGTGATGCAATGCAGTTTGGTGGGTGTAATGATGATACGTTGGCAAAAGATGCAGAAACATTGGTGGAGTCAATTCTATGAACATCCTCACACTATTCACACTGTGCATTCTCTCATCGGTGCAGTTAACCAATGAACAACAAGTTGCCGTCTTGCAGGAAGCACAGCTTGCATACGACACAGGCGTTTCATTGCAAACTGCTGACCCAGTTGCTGCAAAAGAATCATTCCGTCGTTCAGCAGAACGATTTCAAATTCTCGTTGCAGATGGAATAGAAAATGGGCTGCTCTTGTATGATCTTGGCAATGCACATGTGCAAGAGGGACAAATTGGCGAGGCAATTGCAGCGTACCGAGCTGCGGATCGCTACATTCCATCCAACGGACGGTTGCAGGCAAACTTGGTGCATGCACGATCTCTTGTGAACAACCCTGTAAAAAACACCTCGAAAAAAAGTACCTTGGAACAGCTCGCGTTTTGGCATGATTCTCTTCCTGCAAGTGTTCGGCTCGGGATTAGTATTGTTTGTTGGTTCGCATTCTGGGGATTGCTGAGCGTTCGCATGTTTACACATATTCCGGGATTTAAAACCGCTACAATTTTTCTTGGTTTGTTTTCTGCTGCGCTGGGCGTAAGTATCGGTGTTGACTTGGTTGAACAGCAAACTTCACATGGCGTCATTGTGTTTGATGAAGCGATAGTCCGTAAGGGAAATGGTGTGAACTACGCCCCGCTCTTCAATGAAGCAATCTCTGAAGGTGTTGAATTCGAAATCATCGAAAAACGTCCTGATTGGTTGCACATTCTTTTACCAAATGGGTCCAAGGGCTGGGTTAAGGAAGAGTCAGCACAGGTAATCTGAAGGAAGTGACTACCTGCGGTGAGTTTCTTAGACCGCGGGTGAATTAATCGCACTAGTGTGATTTAGATCATCACGCTTTGCGATATCAGCGATTATTTCACCCGGGGTCAGTTTCCTGCTACCTTCAAGATAAACTCACCTCCGGTGAGTTTCTTAGACCGCGGGTGAATTAATCGCATCATTTCGCGTTATCTAATCTTAGGTGTACTATTTGCGATTATTTCACCCGGGGTCAGTTTCCTGCCATCTTCAAGAAAAACTCACCCCCGGTGAGTTTACTAGAACGCGACGACGTGACAGGCAGCAAGTGGATTACGAATGCCGCTATCACGGATGAAGTCCCGCGGTCTAAAAAACGACCCGTCTTTCGACGGGTCGTTCTTGCGTGAGGGGTCTCCTCTCTCTAGGTTTCCCGATCCTTGCTTAGCAAGGACCCCACGCATTTATCAACATGAGCAGGTCATCTACGCCAATAGTTCCATCGCCATCAAGGTCGAAGAACATATCGTTGGTTCCCCACGCGGAGATGAATGCCAACAAGTCATCAACATCAACAGCACCACTGTCATCAAAGTCACCTTCGCACGCTGTTGGGCATGCTGGGTTTTCACTTCCTGGCGTATCGACTGCTGCTGGATCAGCTGGATCATACGTACCCATCGCAAAGTTTCCACAAGCACTGGTATATCGGTATACGTGTGCTGGCGCGTAGCCATCTGCTGTTGGACCAATCTCTTCATCCATTAAGTAGGTGAATTCACCACCTGTTGGATCAGCAATGATTCGAACACCATCAACAGTATCAGTCCACGGAGCATAATCAACAACACCATCATCATCGGTGTCTATATCATCACCTACCGAACCATAAAAGTTCATGACAAGCACGTGTGTTACGTTATCATTATTTTCAAAACTCAAATTCACAATCGCATCTGTCACAACACCGAGGGTATCTGCATCTTCTGCGAGTAACAACGTTCCATTAATCAAGGATAAGCCAGTCAAATCTGTTGCGTTTTCAATAACACCTGATCCGCCTGTACCGTCACCGATTACGATGTACCACAAGCCATTGAGCATAAGGTTTCCATCTCCTCGTATTTCTGCATACTCGTCATCGTCGGCACCAGGCTGATCGGTTCGAATTTCTTGCAACTGCACTTGTATCGAAGGATATTCACATTCATCTGGCAAACCGTTTTGGTTGTCATCATGCAACGTGCCATCTGCAAGATCGCATTCATCTGGAATATTGTTGTTGTTGCAATCATCAAAAGATTCGCAGGCATCAGGAACACCGTTGCCATTGCAATCGACATCATTGTCACAAACATCGCCAATGCCATCGCCGTCACAATCTTCTTGACCTGGATTCGCTATGTTTGGACAGTTATCTACGTCATCTTCCCAACCATCGCCGTCTGCGTCTGGACCAGCAGCGTCTAACACAACGATATCGCCCACCATGCCCATGGCACAGTGTGGAATACAGAAGTAAGGAATATTTGCAGGTGCATCACTTGGAACAGTCCATGTAAACACAGGCGTTCCACTATCGACATTGGCATCAAACATGCCATCTGCCATACATTTTTCACCTGATGTGACTGTGTGTGGGTACCCGCCTACATACTCCCAACTAATAACATCACCGACCATCACTTCAATGATTGCAGGCGAGAATGAAACACCGTCAAGTGCAACAACATGATCGGGTCCACCACCAGTGTCGTCGTGAACGTACGTGCCAATTGGAATCACATTAGCACACGTGTCATTTGTTGAACAACCGTCAAGTGCATCTGGACCACTAAACACAAAGTTCGCATCAGACCAAACGCCACCGTTTGGTTGCGTCCCATTTACTCGATATGCAAAACCATCTATGTATTCCCATGGTTGACCAGTACCGTCCGTATTTATATCGCCTAAGACATCAATCACTGCACCCGCTTGAAAAAGTTCAATCGCATCATCGCCATTCACTCCCATAGAACTACTTACATAGTTTGGTGAGAATCCAAAGTAATCAAGAAATGACGTGTCGTTACTTGACACATAAATAAACGAACCTGCAAGCGCTGCTTCTGCTGGGAACGTAAACTCTTCACCATCAGTACCACCACCATTATTCGCTGAACCTAAAC
>JACKQG010000535.1_pt1 | contig 52865 bp, 44 predicted proteins | sample 8237621 | NCBI WGS metagenome assembly JACKQG01 (sample SAMN15677084, study PRJNA649215) | marine metagenome | biome: marine; feature: Black Sea; material: saline water; isolation source: suspended particulate matter (SPM) from the Black Sea western gyre | collected 2013-06-09/2013-06-10 | depth... | reverse complement strand
TTCCGGGGCCTTTTGTTGTGCAGCGGGTATGGCGGCTGGAGCCATGCCGGGCGGCATTTGCGCCCGCAGGGAGGGGGCGAGCAGAATCAGGGCGGCGGTCAGGCCATACACAATTTGTTTTTTCATGGTTCAGTCCCGGTTTATAAGGCGCTCAATGTAGCATACGTTATGCTGGGGTTTCAATTTTCTGTTTTCTCAGCGTTGGCCCGGCGATAGGCGCAGTCGATGATCATATCTCCGCGCAGCATGCCGACCTGTTTTGCATCGGGGCGCACGGAGAGTTCGCGGATATCAAAGCGCAGACCCTGCTCATTCACCTCGTGCAGAAAATGCACCAATGCGTCGAGCTCGCCTTGCCAGTCGCAGATAACGCTCAGTTCATAGAGTGTGCCGACCTGTTTTTCCTTGTCGGCCCGGCTTTTCGTCAGATCCAAATCGTTGCGGTCCGCCATGCTTTTAATGGTCGTCAGAATTTTACCGCTGACAGAGCTTCGCAGGTCATACACCGGCAGTTGCTGCTGGAGTTCAGCCAGCCGGCCTGTCCAGCTTTCCTGTTCCGCCAGAATTCGTTTATGCAGTTCAATCTGGCGCAGCAGACGCACTTTTTTTTCGGCTAACTCACGCTGCTCAGTAATCTTTGCGCCGGCCATCCAATAGGTCAGGCCGAAGAGAACGGCAAAGAGCGTAATCACGCCGATGAGCATTTCACGTCTTGAAATTTTCACGGGGTTTCCTCCGTGGCTGGAGCGGGAAGTAAAACGGTGACGGAAAAGCCTTCCGGCCGTTCACCCTGGCGGAGTTTTTCCTGACGTTCATCTTTAATGCCCTCAAAGAGCGCGGAGGCTCCCAGTCGCTGGAAATAGGTGTAGATCGGGGTGGTGTCGTATGCGGAGCCCCGCAGGCGGATGGCTTTGTTCTTGGTGTAGTCTAACGAGTTGATTTCAAGATCGTCGGGCAGCGACACGGTGATCTGCCTCAGACATTCGAGTGCCGAGTGGCTGCGGTCGGCATATTTTTCGAGCGATTCTTTTTCGGCGCGCGCGAACTGGGCCTCGCGGGCCGGAGCGGCATAACGGGCCGCTTCTTTTTCGACCCGTTTGGTTGAGACTTTCTGGAAGGCGAAAACCACTCCAGTTATAAAAACCACCGCCATCCAGATACCGAGCACCACGATGGAGGCTGCGGTGGCGATTTTCATGATCTGCCGCCGCCGTTGGAACTCGACCCATTCGCGCGGTACGAGCTCGGCATGATGCTGCTTGCGGTCGACCGTGCGCAGGGCGAGCCCTTCGGAGAGCGGCGGAAGGGTGTCCAGATCGTGCAGGATGACTCCGCCGGGAGAAAGCTCTTCGAACATTTGCACCAGGTCCGCGGGAAATTCCGCCTGACTCCAGACCTCTGTCCGAACGTTGGCGCTGTGCCCATAGTCCGCTTCGAGAGAAAGCAGGGTGTAGCGGATTTCCTCGATGATTTCCGCCATAACCGAGGGGTCGGTGAAATTATGAAACAGCTCCAGCGAACGAAAGCAGACCGGCACGCCGTCGTCGGCCACAATAATGGAAAACTCCGTATGCTCTTCGAGAATAATCAATACCCGGCCCTCGGCCGGGATTTTCTGATGTGTGGACAGCAGACTCCACCAGACCAGAACTTCCGCATCCAGGCTGCGAATGTAGATACTTTTCTCTTTAAACAGGACGCCAAGCGCATCGACCGCCTTGCGCGGCGCGGCAACGACCAGCACGCGGGAGTGTTCTTCAGTCTGGTGGAGTACTTCGTAGGAGATGGTGAGCTGGTCGACAGGGAAGGGGGAGATCTGATCCGCCTGCAGTTCAACCATTGCATCGAGTTCCGCCGAATCCGCCGAGGGCAGCTCCAGTACGCGCATGAGCAAACGGGAAGAGGGCAGGGAAACAGTCACAATGCCGCGGAAGTTTTTCCGGATGTTCTCGAGCATGTCGACCGGGAACAGCGGGGCATCCGCGCGGTCGAAAAACCCTTCCGGAATCGGGAGGGTTCCCTCGCGGAGTTTTTCGGTTCCCGCGCGGTTTTTACGCAACACAGCCCACTCGACGATTTCGTCGGTGTAGTGAATGCCGGTTGTATGGATGTTGAATAGCATGGTTTAACGTTCTTCAAGCCAGAATAGAGGAGTCGGCTCCTGTTCGCCGAGTCTAAAAACCGAGTAGATTTTACTTACGGTTCCGCCCATCTCTCCTTCGACGGTGACGGTGGCATATTCCGGCCGGAGCGTGAAGAGCGTATTGTCCAGTCCGAGCGCGTCAAAATCCTCTTGTGTCAGACCGTCATCGTCGGTTCCATATTCCCCGTCCGGGCCGAGGCGCATTTCCAGAATGGCTTCGATCATGCCTTCACTCAGATACAGGCTGCGAAGCACGGTCTCGCTTGCACTGTTCGGGTTGACCTTGCCATCACCCCAGATCGTCAGGGTGTGAGCCAGCCCGGTGAGAGGATACTCGGTTTCTTCCATTTTTTCCGGAGGGGTTCCGTACACAATCTCTTCCGTCCACCCTTTAATTAACAGGAGCTCATCGATGGTATCCACCGGAGCGTTTTTGCATTTATAACCGCGCTCACGATAGAATGAGTCGTCCGACTCCGCGCCGTTAAGCTGAGACAGATCGTTTTCATCCTGCCAGTCGACCAGGCAGCCGTAGAGTTCATCCCAGTCTGACGAGGGAATGCCGGTCTGCGCAAAAAGCTCGTGCCATCCATCCGCGTCGAGCTTGCGAATGCTACGCCGGCCTTTTTCAAAATCAATGTTCAGCGTGATGGTTCCACCACCCAGTTTTTCGGAATAGGTGATCGGAACGCCCTCATCAATTTTCGCGGCCTGCGCCAGCCAGGGGTCATCATAGATCACCTCATCGCCTTCCAGCGGATCTTCTTTAAACGCGATCATGGCCTTGGCCAGCTCAATGCCCGCCCGCGCCAGTTGATCCGCTTTAAAGCGTTTGCGCTGCGCGGTAATGATGTTTGACTCCAGCTTCATTTCAAACGCAAACGAGCTGACAATGAGCGACACGATCACCAGCACCCACATCACGACGATCAGGGCGACCCCGCTGCGCGAGTCATTAGGCTTTAGGCTATTGGCTTTAGGTTTCAAATTTTCAGTCTTTCTGTTTTTCCCGGCCCAAGGTCTAAAGCCGATAGCCTAGGGGCTTTTCTTAAAGCGGTGAATCCACCTTGTTGGTGACCGGCGGGCCGAGCGGGATTTCGATCAGCTGGCGGTATTCAATCGGATCATCCCCTTGCTCAAGCGGATCGGCGTAGAGCGTAATTTCGATCAGTCCGGGAATGGCATTGGTGTTCTCCCACTCGTTGTCCCAGTCCTCGTCTTCGAGGTTGTACACGTTGCACGTGAGGCCTTTGATGTTCTCACTGATCGCCCAGCTTTTCTTCTCCACGTCGTCTTCGTCTGCCAGATGCGGCCAGATGGTAACCAATAGACCCTCATTGCCGTCGTCGTCCCTGCCGGCGCCGACTTCAATGCGATGCAGTCCGTGTTCTGCAAATTCCCCGCGCGGGATAAACGCTCCGCTGGCGGTCACCCAACTAATGGAATGCTCGCCGTATTCTCCCGACACGTTGTCCATCCGGAAGCCGTATTTGCCGGACCGGGAGTCGAAAAAAGCCATGGAGCGCAGGGAGGCGGCGAGCTGAGTCATCACAAAGTCGCCGTGATGCGTGCTATCCATCAGCTCCCGTGCCGAGGTCCACGCGCGGGTGGTGGTGGACAAGGTCTGCCAGGCCACGGTCAGAGCAATCAGTAGAATCACAATCGCAATCATGATCTCCAGCAGGGTGAATCCGCGACGTTTCATCAGCGACTCCTCATGCGGTGCGGCGGAGCCTTTTTGGGCGAAACATATAAGTAGGTGACCGCTTCTTCAAAGGCGTCGCGCCCGCGGGCGGACCAGCTGACCCGGGTGCGGATGGTGTAGAGTCCCTCGCGGTCTTCATTTTCACTTTCCAGAATTTCGCGCTCCCAGCTGTAGCGGTCGTCAAAGGTTCCGGATTCAACACCGTCTTCAATCTCACCGCGCGTGAGGGGATTTTCTACATCGACTCGCAGCATCAGACGGTGCGCGGCGCTGTAGTGGCGGGCCTTGGTGGCGACGGCCACGCAGCGCGCCGTGGCCACGAGCAGCGTTCCGGCCCCGACACCCAGAATCACAATCGCCAGCATCACCTCGATGAGGGTGAGGCCCGCGGTGCGGGCAGGAGTGGTGGAGCAGGGGAGTGTTGGAGTATTGGATTTCCAAACCTTGGAAAAATGCATGGGAGCTTTTCCAAACCTTGGAAAAACTAACCGGCACTCCAACACTCCATTACTCCGATATTCCATTAATCCTCTTCCAAAGTTACTTTTCCGGTGATGGGATTGCAGGTGATAGTGTGGTGGCGGTTTTTATCATCGCTAAGGGTCAGTTCGAACCCGTCGTTCATTCCGGAGGAATAAAAGAGCACGTTCTTCCCCTCTATATTCTTGTCCGCCATATTTTCAAAGTCGGTGATTTTGATTTCGTCCGGCAGGCGGCGTGAGGCCAGTGTGGCATTGGTGGTGGTGAGCAAGATGCGGTTGGCGGCAAAGGAGAGTGTGCAGTCGGCCTGCTCGAGAATGGCCATGCTGCGCGCGTAGCGGGCCACCCGAATCGTGGAGCGGACCGCATCCTTCATGCGGGTGGAGCTGAAAGATCCGCTCAGCTTCGGCACGGCCACCCCGGTGACGATCAGGATAATCACCACCACCAGCATGATCTCGATCAAAGTAAACCCTCGGGAGAGTGGATTGTTGGAATAGGGGAATGTTGAATTTTTGTTTTCCATTATTCCATCACTCCGTTAATCCAACATTCCATTCCCGTTAGTCCCAGTTATTGAACTGTTCGCCGTCGGGAGAGGTGGTGGACAGGTCGAATCCCATTCCGTGCGCGCCGCCTTTGGAGTACTGGAATTTCTGGCTCCACGGATCCATCAGCTCACTGGGTTTGAGATAGGGACCGTTGCCGTCTTTCTGTTTGGTCAGATCGTCGAGACTGTCCGGCAGGCGCAGGTTGTCCATTTCATAACTTTGGACGGCGGTCTCCACCGCTTTCAGACTGGCGCGCGCGGCGACATTCTGCGCCTTGCCCAGTTTGCCGCCGATTTTCGGCGCGGCGATTCCGACGATGATGCCGATGATGACGATTACGAGCATGATTTCGATCAGCGTAAAGCCACCGCGTTTTTTAAGTTTTCGATTCAACATAGTTTTTCCTCCTTGTTTCAGACCCCTAGGCCGCTGGTTAGATCAAACACCGCCATCAGCATACTGATAGCCACAAACCCGATAATCAGCGCAACGCCGAGAATCAGCACCGGCTCCATTACCGTGGTTAAAATTTTAATACTGAAATCGAGTTCTTCATCATAACGCCGCGCAATCTGCGAGAGCGCGCCGGGCAGGTCGCCGGTTTCCTCGCCAACGGCCAGCATATCCGTCAGCAGTTCAGGGAACACACCGCCCGCGGCTAATGGCCCGGCGATGCTTGAGCCATCGGTGACGCGGGCGCGCGCGTCGGCAATTTCCGCGGCAATTACACTGTTGCCGACCGTCTCTTCGGAGATCGTCAGCGCTTTCAAAATCGGCACGCCGTTGCGGATGAGCGTTTCGAGTGTCCGGGCAAAATGGGCAAAGGCGTTGGCGCGGGCGATTTTTGAAACCACCGGCATTTTCAGCTGTTGTCCATCCAGCCATTTCTGTCCGTCGGCGGTGCGCAGATACTGGCGGAAAGCCACTCCGGCACCGAATAGAATGAGCAGAATCAGCCAACCGTAGTCGATCAGCCCGTTACTGATGCCCATCAGAATGCGGGTGGGCAGGGGCATGGCGCCTCCGAGCTCGTCAAAGATGGTGGAGAATTTCGGCACAATAAAAATCATCAGCCCGACGACTGAAAGCACGCCGACCGCCAGGACAATCGCCGGGTAGATCATGGCTTGAACGACCTTGCCGCGCGCCTGCTGAACCCGTTCGTAGTGAATACATAGCCCGGTCAGTGCGTCCGCCAGTGCGCCGCTGGCTTCCCCGGCGCGCACCATGCTCACGTAGAGCTGAGGAAAGGTGTCGGGATAAATCCGGAGTGCGTCGGACAGTGCGCTACCCTGAACCACCTCATCGCGCAGACGAGAGACAATCGCCTTGTAGGTGCTTTCGGAATCGCGCCGCGCCAGCGTGTGGAGCGCGCGCCCGAGCGTCATGCCGGACGCGAGCAGATCGGCCATCTCACGGCTGAACAGCAGCATGGCCCGCGGTTTCATGCGGGCCGTGTGGCCGGTCGAAAGGTTGAACTTAAAGCGGGTTTTAAGGGACGCGTGCTTTGAGGGCACTTCGCCGGCCTGGTTCAGCGAAAGAGGGGTGCACTCCATTTGCTGAAGCATCAGCATGGCGTTGTTGCGGTCGGCGGCATCCAGTGTGCCGTCCACCCGTTTTCCAGCAGCGCTTCGTGCGATATAGTTGAAAGTAGGCATAAAACAGATTTGAAATTTGTATCTCGAAAGAGGAAGAATACTAACCGTGATTCATGGATAAAAGGAGTTTTTTAATGCGTAAGATTTTTTGGATTTTGATGGGGCTTCTTCTGACAGGTTGTTTGCAGAGTTCACAGGGAACGCAGGAGCAAACACTGACGATTGTAAACGCCACCGTGGTGGATGCCACGGTGCTGGAGCAGGCGCGGGCCTTTGCTCAGCAAGAGCTGCGCGTTCCGGTGCGGGTGATCGACAATCCGCAGCTGGCTGGACTAGGAGATTTCCAAACCTTGGAAAACGCCGCCGTGCAGGCGAAACAGGAAAATGATGTGGCGTACATTGTTGTGGCCGAATTAGATGGCGAAGAGCACCTGACGGTGAATGCGGACAGCGGCATCGCCATCATCAATGCCAAGGCGCTTTATACAGATGATACTGAAGTTTTCACCGGACGGATTCGCCGCATGGTAATGCGCGCGGCCGCTTTTTCGCTCGGCTTGCCGCCCACGCCCGACCCGTTCTGCGTAACGCGCGATTACCGTTCGCTCCAGGATCTCGACCGGATGGGCAACAACTATTCTCCGCCGTGGCAGGCCCGCTTTGCCGAAGAGGCCGCCAAGCGCGGGCTACAGCCGCCCAACCCCGCCGATCCCCAACGTCTTGCCGCTCCCTGAGGTTTCCAACCCTCCTGCCCGCAATGTCTGCGACAGAGTCACTGCAGGCGGGTGGAAAAATTAAAGCGGACATTCCCCTTCGACCCGGCTCAGGGCAGGCAACCCTTGGAAAAAGAGAAAACGAACCGGATTGAGGGCGGTTTCCGCTTGACCGATTTTGCTTAAACAAGCAATTATAAACAACTTATTGAGTTTTTGACCGTTTTTGAAATACAACAGGAAAACACATCATGTTAAACCGTTTGATGGGCCTTTTTTCCAGTGACATTGGTATCGACCTGGGCACCGCCAACACACTCGTTTATGTCCGCGATCGCGGAATCGTTCTGCGCGAACCCTCCGTGGTTGCCGTGCAGGCCGGAACCAACCGCGTTCTCGCGGTGGGAGACGAAGCCAAACGCATGCTGGGCCGTACGCCGGGCACCATTGTTGCAATCCGCCCCCTGAAGGCCGGAGTGATTGCCGATTTTGAAATTACTGAAGCTATGCTTCGCTATTTCATCCAGAAGGTCCACAACCGTCGGCGCATGGTGCGCCCCCGCGTAGTCGTGGCGGTGCCAAGTGGCATCACGGAAGTGGAAAAGCGCGCTGTGAAAGACTCCGCAATGCATGCGGGCGCGCGCGATGTTTTTTTAATTGAAGAACCGATGGCTGCTGCGATCGGTGTCGGGCTTCCGGTTCAGGAACCGGCCGGCAATATGATCGTCGATATCGGCGGAGGAACCACGGAAGTGGCACTGATTTCTCTGGCCGGCATCGTCTTCAGTCGCAGCGTACGCGTCGGAGGAGACGAAATGGACGAGGCAATCGTCCAGTATCTGAAACGGGAATACAATTTACTCATCGGGGAACGGACTGCGGAAGACATCAAAATTTCGATTGGCTCCGCCATTCCGACGGGTGAAGAGACTACAATGGAAGTAAAAGGCCGCGACCAGGTCGCCGGTCTGCCGAAAACGCTGTCGATCAGCTCCGAAGAGGTGCGCGGCGCATTGAAAGAGCCGGTTGCCGCGATTGTGGATGCCGTGCGCATCACGCTGGATCGTTGCCTGCCCGAACTTTCGGCCGACCTTGTTGACCGCGGAATGGTTCTCGCCGGAGGCGGGGCTCTGCTGCGCGGACTCGATAAGCATATTGCTGAAAACACCGGCCTGCCGGTCCACGTGGCTGACGATCCGCTCAGCGCAGTGGCCGAGGGAACCGGCGTGGTTCTGCACGAAATCAACTTCCTACGTAAACTTTCCGAAGCCCGCGCTCGTTAAACCGCGCACGGCTTCATCCGTTTCAGCTATTCGTCCCTTCAGGTTCTCAGAGAAAGAACCGGAAACGGGTCTATGGTTGGACAAAAAACGGTTTTGAAATGGATTGCGGCAGCGTGCGCGCTGCTCCTGATCTTCCTGTTACCGGACGGTTGCACCGCCCGGGTTAAAGGTGTGTTCAAAAATCTGATCACTCCGGTGCAATCCGGCATGCTCAAAACAGGCCGCAGCCTGAAAGCGGGTGCGGACAGTGTGCGCGGTTTCGGCGGACTGGCTGAAGAAAACCGGCGCCTCTACGAAGAGGTGGTTAAGTTGCAGGCGGAATCCCGTCTGAACAAAAATATCGAAGCGGAAAACCTCAAGCTTCGGCAAGCTCTGGCCTTCCACGAACGACAAACCAAAATGCTGATTCCCGCCGAAGTCGCGGCGCGAAGTATCAGCGGTTGGTGGCAAAGCGTCCGACTGGCCAAAGGAACCCGCGACGGCGTGCTGAACAACCGCGCGGTCATTTCTCCGGACGGACTCATCGGCCGCACCGCGGAGGTTTCCGCCCGCACCGCGGAGGTGCTTCTGCTTTCCGACCCGGCCTGCAGTGTGTCCGCGCGCATCAGCCGCACCGGATCGTTCGGCCTTGTAACCGGGCAGGGGGTTAACCTGAAGGGGTATCCGATTGCCCGCATGCGCTTTATTCATAAAGATACGCCGATACGGGTTGGCGACGAAGTGGTCACCTCCGGACTGGGTGGAGTGTTTCCCCGCGATGTGATCATCGGGTATATTGAGAGTATCAGCACGGAAGAAGCCGGGCTCTATCAGGTGGCCGATATTCTGCCGCAGGCGGTCATTAATTTGACGGATGTGGTGTTTGTCAGCGCAGACGACGGGGGGGCGGAATGAGCACTCTGGTCATCACACTTCTTTTACTGACCGGCGCGGCCTTCCAGACGCTACTGCCGGCGTGGGCATTCATCGGCTCACTTGAATGGCCGGTGCTGACCGGGCTGTTGATTTATATTTCTTTGCGTACGGACCGCGCCCGCCTCACCTATGCCTCTTTAATGGCCGGATTGATTTACGACGCGTTTTCACCCGCCCCGCTTGGAACATCCATGCCGTTTTTTCTTCTGCTCGGCGCGGGCCTCTATGCGTTGCGCGAAGAGGTTTTTGAGGATCAAATCGTTACCTATTCGGTGCTGGGTCTGTTGGCCGTCACCCTGAAGACTCTGTACTTCGCCCTGGTTTTTTCTCTTAGCGGTCTGCGGCAGCTGCAGCCCGGTCTGTTAACGGTTCGGCTGGCCGGCGGCTTCATCCTCGGCGCGCTGACCGCCCCGCTGGTTTATCTGATAATTTCAACTGTGCGCCATACATTCCCAAAACCACGGAGGCGTGTTCTGTGATGCGAATTCGACGCATAAAACAGTTTCCAGATCTGCGGATCTACATGGCGCTGACGCTGATGATTGCAGCCTATCTACTGCTGTTTGGTTCGCTGTGGCGCCTGCAGGTCGGCAAGGTTTCCCAGTTTGAAGACCGCATTCAGATCCAGAGTCTGCGCCGGGTGCGGCTGCCGGGAATTCGCGGGATGATTTTCGATCGGAACGGACTGTGTCTGGCCGACAACCGGCCAACCTATTCCATCGCACTGTTTCTTGAAAACATCCGGCGCTCTGGACCGTGGGTAAACACCATTGATCATGGCATGGAGGTGATGGAGCAGGTGAGCCAGGTCACCGGGTTGACACCGGTAGTTGACCGAGAGGACATTCGTAAACACATTCACCTGCGCCTGCCGCTTCCTTTGGTGCTGTGGCGGGATATCGACCGGCGTGCCATGGCTCGTTTTGCAGAACAGGCCGGCGAGATTCCGGGCGTCGATCTGTATACCCAGGCTACCCGCAGTTATCCTTACAGCCCATACACGTCTCACTTGCTGGGATATGTCGGTCGCGCCGATCCCGGCTCAATGAATGAGGAGACACGCTATAACTACTATCTACCTGAAATGGGCGGCCGGGCCGGACTTGAAAAACTGTTTGATCCATTTCTGCGCGGTGAGGCTGGCGGCAAAATTGTTCAGATCGATGTGTCGGGCTATCACCACGGTGAGCTGGCGCGCCGTGAGCCGAAGTCGGGCGGTGACCTGCGCTTAACGCTCGACATGGAAGTGCAGCTGCTCGCACACCAGGCGCTTGGCACCAATCGCGGTGCGGTGGTGGTGCTCGACCCCAACAACGGGGATGTGCTGGCCATGGTCAGCGGGCCGGGATTTGATGCCAACCGCTTCGTGCCCTATATTACGTCCGAGGATTGGAAACTGCTTTCTGAAAACCCTGCCAACCCGCTGCTCAACCGCGCCGTGGCCGGAAGCTATCCGCCGGGCAGTATTTTCAAACCGATTGTCAGTTTTGCGGCCTCCATCGTGAATCCAGAGGCCATCCACACGGTATACGACAGTCCGGCGACCTTCCGAATCGGCCGCCGGGTGGTGCACACCCACGGGCTCGGTGAAGTGAATATGCGTGAGGCGATCAAATATTCGGCCAATGTCTATTTCTTTAAAACCGCACTCGAATGTGGGTGGGAACCCATTACAGAGCAGGCGCTAGCCGTAGGACTGGGTGAAAAAACCGGCGTGGAGGTCGATTACGAAGCCGCCGGACTGGTTCCCGATAAAGAGTGGCAGAAAAAAACATCCCACGGCGGCTGGACTGACGGGGACACCGTAAATCTCGCGATCGGGCAGGGGTTCCTGCTTGTCACGCCTATCCAGATGGCGATGATGACCGCCACCATTGCCAACGGCGGCTACCTCTACCGCCCCCGTCTGGTTCAGGCCTATCGCGCACCGGACGATGAGCAGTTTACAGAGAGCCCGGTCCGGCGGGTCGGAAAAATGAATTGGTCCCAATCCGCGCTAACTACTGTGCGCGGCGGCATGCACGATGTGATTATGGAACCGGACGGAACCGGAAAACGGGCTGCGGTGACGGGGTTTGATTACGCAGGAAAAACCGGAACAGCCGAATACGGTAATCAGGGCAAAAAACAGACCTGGATGATCGCCTTCGCGCCGTTTGAAAACCCGCAGTATGCCGTCGCTTTTTTAATTGAAGATGGCGCTTCCGGCGGAACCACCGTTGGTCCGCGCATGAAAATCCTGATGGAAGGATTGTATGAAAAGATAAAAACAGAGGGGAGGGTGCACTCATGATTGGACGCATTCGCCGTTTTGACTGGACCATGTTCGGCACCATTCTGGTGCTGCTGGTTCTCAGTTTTCTTTTCGTCTACAGCGCCGGCTATCAAAGCGGTGAGGTTTCGCTGAACGGCAAGGCGCTGCGTCAGGTCATCTGGGCACTGATCGGGATCGGGTGTTATGCCGCCGCCGCCGCGTTCGACTATCGCAAACTGAAGGACATCCACTGGTGGTTTTTTGCCGGCACAGCAGGGGCTTTGTTAATCGTTCTGTTTTTCGGCACATCGATCTATGGAGCCAACCGCTGGTTCAGCATCGGCGGAATCATGATTCAGCCGTCGGAGTTCGCCAAGCTGGCGGCGGTGCTCTCTCTGGCAGCCTATCTGAGCAATCCGGCCACGGATCCCGACGAATTCGGCACCTTCGCAAAGGCGTTCCTGATCATGCTGGTTCCGTTTACTCTGATTTTGATTGAGCCGGATTTAGGCACCAGCATGGTGCTGATTCCGCTGACGCTGGCTCTGCTGTTCTGTGCGGGAACGCCGTTGCGTCCGCTTCTAATTCTGATTGGTGCGGGGTTTTTCGGGCTGATTGTTCTCGCGGTCTGGCTCCGGTTTTTCCCGGATACCTGTCCGTTTTTAACCGAGTACCAGAAAAGCAGGGTGCTGGTCTATTTGAATGTCAGTCAGGACCCGCTGGGTGCCGGATGGAATAAATTGCAATCGCAGATCGCCGTGGGTTCGGGCGGACTGTTTGGAAAAGGATATTTAAAAGGAACCCAGAACATTCTCGGGTTTTTGCCGAGAACCGTCGCCCCGACCGATTTTATTTATTCCGTCGTGGCGGAGGAAACAGGATTTGCCGGCAGCGGGCTGCTGCTGGTGCTTTACACGACAGTAACGGTACGCTGTATGCGCGCCGCAGTTCAGGCCCGGGATCTTTTCGGGCGGCTGCTGGCGACGGGAGTCGGCGTACTGTTGTTCACACATGTTTTTATCAATATCGCGATGACTGTAGGTCTCATGCCGATTACCGGACTTCCGCTGCCTCTGATGAGTTACGGCGGGTCGTTCATGGTAACCACAATGGGCGCGCTTGGACTGGTCCAAAGCGTCTACCTGCGGCGTCGTACAATATAAAAGGAAAGGAGCACGACTATGCTCAAACAGATTAAAGGGAAACTGAAAGCCGGCAACCGGATGAAAAAAGAAATTCTGATCAATATTGAACCACTCGAAACCCGGGTGGTAGTGCTGGACGAAGGCAAACTCGACAATTTCCATATTGAGCGCGAAGACGACAATCGGATCGTCGGCAGCATCTTCAAAGGAAAAATCCAGAATATGGAGGATGGTCTGCAGGCCGCCTTCGTGGATATTGGCATGAAAAAGAATGCCTTCATTCATTACTGGGACATGATTCCGGAAGATGCCGCCCGTTTGGCAGAACAGGAGGGGGGGCGCCGCAACAGCGGGCGCCGGCGCAAATTCGCGCCCGGAGAAATGACGAATAAATTCCCGGTTGGTTCCGAAATTATTGTGCAGGTAACCAAGGATGCCATCGGCACCAAAGGGCCGCGAGTGAGCGCCAACCTGAGTGTTCCAGGGCGGTTTCTTGTCATGATGCCGGGTACCGGGCTTAAGGGGATTTCCAAAAAAATCGACGATGCCAAAGAACGCAGCCGCCTGAAAAAAATTCTGGCGCGACTGCCCATTCCGGAAAACGTCGGAATCATCGTTCGGACAGCCGGTTCCGGAACCCGGAAAACCAGTTTTGCACGCGACGCCCGCACGCTGATCGAAATCTGGAAAGAGATCGATGACGGCATGCAAAACAAACCGGCGCCATCCTGTCTCTACAGCGAGCCGAATCTGGCCGAGCGCGTAGTGCGCGATTATCTGACCGAGGATATCGACCGGGTCTTTGTGGACAACAAAGAGGCCTACGAAATGATCCGCAGCATGATCTCTAAATACTCGAAGCGTTCGCGCAACTGGGTTCAGATGTATGCCGGTGACGAGCCGATTTTTGATTACTTTGATGTGGAGAAGCAGATCGAATCCATCTTCCGCCGCAAGGTCTGGATGAAATCCGGCGCCTACCTGATCTTCGATGAAACCGAAGCCCTGGTCGCAGTCGATGTGAATACCGGTCGCCACAAAGGCGGAAAGAATGCGGAGGAATCCATTCTGGCCGTGAATATCGAATCCGCCGAAGAGGTGGCCCGCCAGATGCGCCTGCGCAATATCGGCGGACTGCTCATCATCGACTTCATCGACATGAAAACCAAGCGCGACCAGAACGCCGTCTATAAAACGCTTAAGGATGCGCTTCGCAAGGACAAGGCCCGCACCAACGTGCTGCAGATTTCCCAGCTTGGGCTGCTGGAAATGACCCGCCAACGCTATGAAGAAAGTGTCTATACCTCCACCTATGTGGAATGTGATTACTGCGCGGGAAGGGGACGGGTGAAGTCCTCTCTCACCATGAGCGTGGAACTGCAACGCCGTCTATCGGCCGCGCTTCGCAAAGACCGGGGGGCGCACTCCATGAAGATCACCGTCAACCCGACGGTGCTCGACCGCCTGCGCCGCGAAGACGAAGAAACTCTGGTTGCCATGGAGAAAAAATTCCACGGCCATCTAACCTTTGTTTCCGATCCGCATTTCCATATGGAGGAGTTCACCATCACCAACGACGAAACCAACAAGGTGATTTACTCCAGCGTCGAAAACGACAAATAACGAAGGGTTCCAACCCTCGAAAAAAAGCGCTCTCACCGGAGCGCTTTTTTTTGTGCTCAACACGGTGCCGATCAATCCCTGGAAAATACGTCCATATATTTAGCGATGCTTTTATGATCAATTAGCCATCGCTATATTCCGCCGGCAGGCCACTGAGAAATCAACGATGCGATTCTCAGCGAGTTCATTTTAAGGTCTTCCAGTTTGTCTTTTAACTGCTCCGAGCTATGGCTTTTTTTTAACAGGATTAACCGGATGAACAGGATCCTTATAAGATGATCAATCCTGTCTGTCTTGTTAATCCCGTCCAAAGTAATCAATCTGCGGCGATTCAGTTTCCACAATCCACAGTGGTGCTGTTAATAAGTCGCTACTAGCAGCCACTTATCCACAATTTACCCACCAAACACATCATGTTGTGGTGGGTACGGTAGTTTATTAGACATAAGATATATTATGCGACGTTGAGTATCGATCAACAAATACAGGGGTTTTGTGAGATCATCATTTTTAATTCGGATGGAAGGCTCAACAGATCGCCCATGCGGCGCACGGGACGTTTAATAAAAATCCGCCGCTGCGATTGGCTCTGTTATACTTTTCGTGTCCGGGATTGCGCTCTGGCAGGTTTGCCGCAGTCGATTAACCCATATTTTTAGACGGCTTGGGAAAAGCCGTTTGAAACGTTTCCAACCCTTGGAAAATGTGCAATATTCCAAACCTGTTTTTTTTAAGGAACTCTATGGCAAATGTTGAATATTCTAAAGCGCTCTGCAGTCGGCTGCTTGAGGCCGCTAATCCTCCCGCATTAAAAATTCGTCACCGAATTGTACGCTATGAGGAAGGCGACGAATTGCGGATCGATTTAAAAGGCGTCCACCCGGCTGTCACAGGAACCGGTGCACTGGTGATCGATAAATTTCTCGGCGGCGGCTTCGCCGGACAGGTCTACCGCTGCCGTCTGAACGAACTATCTCTGTCCGAAGGTTCATCCATTGATGGCCTGGAAAGCGGCAAACTCTATGCGGTGAAAATCATCATTCCGCCCTCCGCGTTTGCTCACTGGTTTCGCAACACAATTTACTGGCTGGCCTTTCAGGGTCCGTTCAGCTCGCAGGTCAATTACGGCGCCTGCCGCTCCGGTTTGATTCTTCAAAAACTGGTGCGTCGCGCAGCGAAAACAACATTCGGACGCGAAACCGCCATTAAAGATGCCTACGCCTCCTTTTGGGACGCCAACCTGAACGCCTACGGCGAAATCACTGAATGGATTGAGGGTCGCATGTGGCACCTTGAAGCGGATAGTGAACTCAAGGGCCGCACGGATTGGAAAACGATTGATTTGAGTCAAACCGCCAGCCCGGAGTACATCGCCAAGCGCCGATTTATGGCCGACATGGTCGAGTTGATGCACTCAATGGGCGCGCCGGAATTCGCCCGTCAGTACGAATGGTGGACCATGAAGAGCCAGCCCAATTCCATGAAGCGCACCGATCTGCCGAACTGCGAAGGACCCGGCGACGGGCTGTGCGCCATCGACTTTCGCGCCGGGCTTGCCCTGCTCCCGTGGCTGCCGATGAGCCCCGGCGATATCAAGCTGATTTTTGACGGACTGTTTAAACGCAAAACACTGGTTCAGTTCGACCGCTGCGACACCGAAAAAATGAAAGCCTTCTTTGCGGAACACGCCGAGGTTTTTGCCGACATGCAGCCGGCCATTGATGAGTTTTTCGCTCAGGATCGAGCCTACCGCCGGTCGCTACCGGATATCACCCATCACGGCCTGCGGGTTCTTTTCGACCGCGAACTGCAGAAAGATATCCGCGGCGGACTGGTGGAAGGCTACCTCGCCGCCGACCTCATTGATGAAGCATTCGCCGAAAAGCTCAATCGAGGCGGGCTGCGCTTTTCCATGTTTCATCTGCTGGGCATTCTTCCAATCCTTGGAAAAATGACCCGCCATCGCTGGGGCAACACCGCCTATCGCCGGCATGTGTTCGGTATTTTAACCAACACCCCCTATCGCCGCACGGCGCTGAGCGCCTATGCCGCCGACAAGCTGATTGCCTGGCTGCGGGCCGGACGAGTTGATGAGCGGCATACCGAATTTCTCGCTGCACGTCCGTGGATATTCCTGGCAGAACGCCTGACGCTGGGACTGCTTCCGATCGTTCTGCACCGTGTGGTTCTGCGCCCTGCCCGCATTGGCCAGCGCATCCGCGACGGCTATCGTTTTCTGAAAAGCTTCATCACCAGCGCCGACTTCCGAGAAGGATGGTTCCTGAACGAAATCGCGCTCGGCGAGCAAGAAGGCATGCTGACAGAAGAAGAACGCACGCTGCTTGAAGGTGTGGTGAAAGATCCTTTTATTGTCAAATACCTCAAATGTCTCGGTGTGCACTTTGCCACCGTTCCGATCACACAAATCGTCAGCGTCATCGGCGGCGCCATTTGGGCTGGATGGCTGTTGGCCAAGGGCCACTCCTGGGGCGAAGCGCTCGGAGCCTTCGGTCTGACAGTCGCCGTTTTTCAGGTTACGCCGATCTCTCCCGGCTCGGTCTGCCGCGGAGTGTTTGTGGTCTATTTGATGATCAAGGAGCGCAATCTGCGCGACTACATCATCGCCGCGCCGGTGTCGTTTTTGAAATATGTCGGGTACCTTGCCTTCCCACTGCAAATGACCACCACCTACCCTCATCTCGCCCGCTTCATGGCCAGCCGCTGGGCCACCAACATGGTTCATGTCATTCCGGTCTTCGGCGAAAAAGGCGCCCTGTTTGAACACTGGGTTTTTGATACCTTCTTTAATCGCCCCCAGAAATTCGCGATCTGGGCTGCGCCGCGTATGCGATGGATGCTCGACGGATGGATGATTTTCGGCCTAGCGCTGACGGGTCTGGCCTTCTACCTTTGGCCGCTAAAGCTGATGGAGATGAAGCCGATGGTGAACATCACGCTGGCGACGATCGTGCTGTTCGCCCTACCCCGCCTGCTATTCTATCCGCTGATGCGCCGCAAAAAGCATATTTCCAGCTAAGAGAAACTGAGCGGCGGGAACGCGGGGCTATTCCTTATCCTCACCCTGTTCCTCATCGTCATAGGACGTAGAGATACCGAGTTCGTCGCAGATAATCTGGGTGACGCGGTTGGCGGGGTCGCCGTGGCCGAGTTTTTTCTCGACGATTTCAAAGTTCTTAATCATGGCACTTCGCTGGCGGGTGTCGTTCATGAGCATTTCAAGATTCGCCGCCAGCTCCAGAGGCTGCATCTGAAATTGAATGCGTTCCGGCATCACTTCACGGCCGCAAATGATGTTGACGATGCCCAGCCACGGAATCTTAATGAAATAACGGGCGATGGCATACGTGATGGTGTTGGTTTTGTAAACCAAAACGGTCGGGCAATGAAGCAGAGCCGCCTCAAGGGTGGCCGTGCCGGAGGCCACCAGCGCGGCGTCCGCCTGTTTGAGCACTTCGCGGGAATTATCGATCACAACCGTATAGTGCAGTGGCGCACTTTTGATGTCACGAAGCACCTCCTTAACCACTTCCTCCCGGTTGGAGGGGACGGCAATAATAAAGCTGATATCCAGCCGTCCGCCCTGCTCAATTCCCAGCGCAGCTCCAAGTAACCCAGGTAGAATCCGGCGGATCTCCTGCTCGCGGCTGCCGGGCAGCAGTGCGATTTTTTTTCCCTCCCCCCATGGGAGCGGCTTCCACTCTTTTTTGCGGAACCGGCACAGATCATCCACCATCGGGTGGCCGACAAAATCAACCTGCAGATCGACATCTTTAAACACCTCGACCTCAAAGGGGAAAATAACCATCAGCCGGTCGATGGTTTCGGCCATTTGCGGGATGCGGTCTTTTTTCCACGCCCAAACCTGCGGACAGATATAATAGAGCACTTTAACGCCGCGTTTTTTGAGTTCTCTGGCGAGACGCAGGTTGAAGCCGGGGTAATCAATCAGGAGCGCTACGTCCGGCTTGCGGTCATCTACTTCCTTGAGGATTTCATCGAACACCTTCTTAAAAAAGGAGTAGCGCTTGATGACTTCTACGAACCCAAGCACATCCATTTCACTAACATCGTGCAACAACTCCATACCCATAGACTGGAGTTTTTCACCGCCGATCCCCCAACAGTTAATTCCGGGACAACGCCAGCGCAGGGCCCGAAGCACCTCCGCCGCATGCATATCGCCGGATGCCTCCCCGGCAACAATGAGAAGCGATTTCATCTGCAGGTCTCCTTATCTAAAACGGTGATTGCCAACCCGTCGGCATCCGCCTTTTGAATCAGCTTTTCTTTTTCAAGTAAAATGGCGCTGCCGGCTTCGATCGCAAGGCAGGACACTTTGGCTTTACGAAGCGATTTGAGTGTGCGGGTGCCGATCACGGGGATGTCAAAACGCATGTCGTGCCCGACTTTCGGAACCTTTACCACAACAGCGCCCTGCCCTCCAAGTTTACCGCCGCGTCGAATCGCTTTATCGGTTCCTTCAAACGCTTCAACCGCGAGGATCATTCCGTCCTTGATCACCACGGTTTGTCCAATGTCGAGGTGGCTGGTATCCTTAATGACACGCTGGCCAATCTGAATATCATTCAACTCACGCTCATCCGGAGCGCGAGCGGTCAGGAGTCCGGCAGAAGGCATGTAATCCTGCATAAACTCACTGGCAGGCAGAAGCGAAACGCCCGTTTTTTGCATCTCTTCGATAATGGCGCCGAAAATACTGTGCGCATTTTTGACCTGAAGTGTTTTCAGTAAATCTATTAATGCTTTGTCCATCCGGACCCGAAACAGATTTTTTGGATTGATCTGCCCGGCCATCACGGCGTGCTCCGCACGGCTGGACCGGAGCGCCGCCAGCATGGCGGCCAATGCGCAGGCGTTGCACCAGGTCACATGATCGGCGACGGATTCAATCTCACGACTGGTTTCGCCGCGAAACGCCACCGCATCGATGCGGCTCACGCCCTGCCCGCGCGCGGCACGGGCCAGCAGAAGCGGATAATCGCCGCGTCCGGCAATCAGAATCAGGCTCTCAGGTACTCTGCTCATGATCATGTTCCAGGCTAGAAGATGTTATTAAATGGAATGCTTTTCTTCGGGGCCACTGGCGGAACCAGTTTCTGGAACCGGGCGTCTTTATACAGTGGAGAAAGCCGGGCGTCTTTAATCAGCACGCTTCGGATAGAATCTCCACCCAGTTCGACGGCCTTTTCAATTGAATCAAGAGCTGGCGTGATCCGGGTGCGGGTTAATTGGATAGCGGCCAGTTCGATCCAGATGTGGGTGTCGTCCGGTTTCTCTGCCAGATATTTAACCAACGTGGCTTCGGTCAGATCGAAGCGACGCATCTGAGTGAGTTGCTGTGCAAATTGAAGCAGAAATTGCGGAGGCAGATTGGCTGACAGCATTTTACCGACCAGCGAGCGCATTTCAGTATGCAGTTGCATGGCGTTGTAAAGTTGAACCAACTCAAGTGCATTGCCCACGTCGACCGGCTTGCCGTCCTTCGACGTCATCAGCGCCTCCAGTTCAGCCCGCCGCTGATTCATTGTCTCCATTTGTTCAATGTACTGAAGGGTTGGCTCCACCCGGTCATTATAAATGTCCTGCTCACCAAAGGCTTTGATCACCGTGCGGGCGTCATTAAGCCGCTGCTGACGCAGATACAGATCCGCCAGACGGAATACAGCCTCAGGGCTGAGCGGATAGAGCGCGACCGCCTGCTTGAAGGCGTATTCCGCCTCGTCCAGGTGACCTCGGGCCACATACAGCCCGGCGATGGCGCTGCGCAGTTTGGAAAAGCTTTTGCGCGCGACAATATCGCGGACAAATTTGCGGTCGTTCACCAGGCGATCCACATACCACCCCCAGAACTCATGATCGTTTTTGATCATTTCCGGACTAATGGCCGTCGGCTTGTTGTTGATCTTCATGATCAACCCGTGCGGAGTGAGGTATGGATACATCCAGGGAATGACATAGCTTTCCTCAACGTAGAAATCGCGCTGACGAAGCGTGCCGTCCGGTCCGGTCGGATCCATCGGAACAACCGCCGCGCCGGACTGACGGGTCGACTCGTCAGTTTTTGCTTCGGTGACGTACTGATTGTGATCAAAAATCTGACGGCAGAGAATACCATTGATCTGCATGACGCCGCCGACACCCTGCACCTGAACACGTCCGTCCTCGGTACTAACGTCGGCTCCGGCATTAATGCGACCGCTTTGAACGCCTTCAACATATTCTCTAAAGGCGACGTTGCTGTCTTTCTGAGCCGGAATCCATATCTGGTCGCCATAGAGATCGCGCATGACAGCCATATAGGTGTTATCAGCCAATGCATTCTGCGTAATGAGATAGACATCCGCGCGCACCTGTGGGCAGTAGATCATATAGGTTGGCACAAAGCGTCCGGGGTCGGTTCCACCAAAAAAAACGGCATTGGTTCCCATCGGCGGCGGGTAGTCCGGATTCGGGTATTTCGCCCATTCTTCTTCGAATTTTTTGTCGTCCTTCCCGCACTCATACCAAATGTCTTTTTTTATTCCTTCGACACCCTGCAGCTGCCAGTTACCGAACTGCCAGCCAAAGTCGTGGCCGTTCTGCTCGGAGCCGCCGACCACGTGCTCCTGCTGTTTGCTGTAGTAGTTTTTCCAAACCAGTGAGAACGGAAGAAGAAGCACCAGAGCCACTCCAACCCATTTAGTGAATACATTGTCACGCACCAGCGTTTCGAGCCACGCCATCATCAAGAGCAGGCCGTACCCCAGCCAGATGGCATAGACGGCATGCGATTGAATGTACTGCACGCGAGCGATGAAGAGTGTCTGCATGTCGATCTTCGGGTTCTGCAAAATCATGAAGAGCAGACCGACCCCGATGAAGGCCACCAGTGTGGTGAGCAGCCAGAAGTTATTCTTTTTGCCGAGCCAGCGCACCGAAACAAACGGGATGGCGGCCAACAGGGCAACCGGCGCAAGGAACTGAGCGCGCAGGTCGCGCAGATAGGCCCCGACCTGCAGCACAAAATGCCATGAAAAGACGTGAGCCAACTTCACCTGCTCATACTGCCCGCGGGTGATGGCGTGCATAAGCCCTTCCCATGTGCGCGGATAGCCCCAGTTGATCGGCGGATTCTGATCAGACGAAAACGGCATGTAGAGATAAAAGGAAAGGCCGAGAAGCATCAGTAGATAGGTGACGCAAACGGTTTTTCCATTCGGCAGGAACAATCCCAATACCGGAATCAGCACAGCATAAGCGCTCCAGAGCCAAAACGGAGCATGATCCCATCCGCGGTTCCAGGCCCAATCCGCAGGGCCAAATTTATTGATCGCGACCATCAGAACATAGAAGAGTCCTACAATGATGAAATCACGCCCCAGCTTAATGTTGCGCAACACCACAGCCAACCCAATGGCCAGTCCCATAAACAATAGGGTCTGATGATTGGTGAGACCCAGACCGAAAATGAAAGCGGCAATGAATAACGGCTTGGGGTTGTCCGGCTCCGACATCCAGCGGTAGAGAAACAGCAGCACGGCGGTTTGGAAGAGAATATTCGGGGCGTACACTTCAGCGATTACCGACTGCGACCACATACCCTGACTGAACGCCAGCAGCAACCCGGCGGCGATTCCGGCCACGCAGCAGAACAGGCTTTCCGTTTTTTCGCCGAGCACTGCGGTCTCTTTTTTCAGGTTGCGCAGAAAATCCATTCCGGACCGGCTGACCAGCATGGCGAGAATTCCGCAGGCGGCTGCGCCGGTGAAGGCGGAGAAAAAGTTAACCGCCCAGGCGGGGTTCGGGTAGCCGTGGAAGGTCACCTTGTGGAAAATCCACTGGAAAAACCAAGTGAGCAGGCTCCAGATCGGATAGCCCGGTGGATGCGGCACGCCGAGATAATCAGAGGCAACAATCAGCTCTCCGGAGTCCTCCAGACCGACCGTGGGTTGAAGCGTCAGCGTGTAAACAATCAGAGAGACTAAAAAAGTAAATCCGAGGGCAATCCAGTCGGAGCGGCGAAAGAAAGATGTTTTGTTCAAAATACGTCCCTTTTTTAAAAACTGCGAACCCGAGCAATAAGCCTTTTTTAGTTCGAAAGGTCAAGTTTACAGGGCGCGATAACTCCTGTAGAGTCAAAAGCATGAAGAGTGAAAACGAACCGACAGCATCCCGTTTTGCCACCGTGTACGGAAGCCCTGGGCAAGGCCCGCGAACCATGGGTCCCCTGCGCGTTTTCTGGCCGCTCGCGCCGATCTGTCTCGCGGCAGGATGGCTGTTGCGCGCCGCACTCCCGTTCCCTGAACTTTCCACCACGCAGGCAGGCCTGCTTTTTATTGCACTCGCCGTGGCGCTCGCCTTCTTTACCATCTGGAGCGCCCAGCGCCTGCGCAGCTTTCTAAAAGGTGCCGAAGGTGAGGAAAAGGTTGCCCGCATCCTCTCTTTCCTGCCGGCGGGCTGCACCGTATTTAACGACCTGCAACTCGCTGACGGCGGACCGGCCTTCGACCACATTGTAATCAGTCCATCCGGTGTTTTTGTGATTGAAACCAAAAACTGGAGCGGAGAGATCTCCTTCGAAAAAGGTCAGGTTTTGTACAACGGAAAAACACCGGGCCGTCCGCCGATCAAACAGGTCAAGGAGGCCGCGGCCGCCCTGCTCAACCACCTGAGTGAGGCGCAGTGCCCCGACGTGCCCGTTCATCCGGTGGTCTGCTTTGTGAACAACCGTCCGCAGGGCGGACTCACCAACATCGGCGGTGTGCGTATCTGCACCGACATCGACCTGCGCGACCTGTTTGAAAACGCGCTGGAAAACCCCGTGGGCGAAGGGGCCTGTGCGATTATTGCCGCCGAACTGGCTCGCTGCCTCGACGAAAAATAAGGAGACCATTATGACCCGTGTACTGATCCCGGTTGCCAACGGCTCCGAAGAGATGGAAACCGTCATTCTGGCGGATGTGCTTCGCCGCGCCAGCTGGGAAGTTGTGCTGGCGGGCATTCAAGGCAATGGCCCCATCACCGCCTCGCGCGGCGTCCGGCTGGTTCCCGACGAGCAATGGGAAAAACTCGACCTGAGCACCTTCGACATGCTCGTCCTGCCCGGTGGACTGGGCGGCACAGAGGCACTGTGCGCCAATGACGGTGTTCAGGAAGCATTGCGTATTTTTAATATTGAAGAACTCTGGATCGGCGCCATCTGCGCCGCGCCGCTGGCGCTTCATAAAGCGGGCGTTCTCCGAAAGAGAGCCTTCACATGCTATCCGGGAACGGAGGAGAAAATGAAACGCGCCGACCGATCCGATGACCCCGTGGTCGTCGATGGCCACATTGTCACCAGCCAGGGGCCCGGAACCGCCATCCCCTTCGCGCTAAAACTGATTAAACTGGTCGACGGAGCTGCAGCGGCCGACAAGGTCGCCAGCGGAATGATCTACTGAGGTAAGCCATGTCCACCGATCAAAAAAAAGTCCGGATTCTGATCAATCCCAACTCCGGATTGGGAAACACTCTCGATCAGGTTCGCGATGCCCTGCTCGAACACTGGGATCTGCCGGGAATCGACCTCACCATGCAGTTTAGCAAGTCCAAAGAGGACGGCCAGAATAAAGCCCGGCGCGCGGTGGATGAGGGGGTTTCAGTTGTATTGGTCATGGGTGGCGACGGAATGGTCAACACGATCGGAAGTGTTCTGGTCGGAACCAATGTGGCTCTGGGCGTCATTCCAACCGGAAGCGGTAATGGGTTTGCCCGCCACTTCGACATCCCGCTCAATATCAAAAAAGCCACTATTGCACTGGCCAATGCACGCATTCAGCCAATTGATGTCGGCTTTGCCAATGACCAGCCGTTTTTCGTCACCTGTTCGCTGGCGTGGGATGCAGCGTTGGTCAAGGGGTTTGAAAAATCACCGGTGCGGGGAATTCTTCCCTATGTTTTTGCCGGGGTTTATGAGTTTTTTGAATACAGCCCGCAACCCTTCACGTTTCTGATAGACGAAACGGAAGAGCTGTATATTGCCGATCCCATACTCTGCACCATCGCTAACCTGACCCAGTTCGGCGGCGGTGCACAAATCGCACCGGATGCGAAACCGGACGACGGAAAACTTCAACTCATCACAATCCGCAAAAAACATTTTGCAAAAGTTCTTCCCATGATTGGAAAGGTGTTCGATGGCACCATTAACAGCCTGAAGGAAATTGAAACCCATTCGTTCCAGACTCTCACCGTAAGGCGGAAAAAAGAAGGACCGATGCAGCTTGATGGCGAACTGCTCTCGGCCCCTTCCGAGGTTCACATCCGAGTAGAACCCCGCGCACTCAACGTGCTGGTTCCCTAACGCGATTTGGCAACGCGCTCGACCTGATCAAGGTATTTCTGGATGTCGTCGCGCGGTTTGATTTCCTGTGCACGGCGCAGCAGCGGCAGTGCTTCAGTATATTTGGACTGGCTGACGAGCAGCTGCGCGTGACGGACTTTGGCGTCGGCTTCGTATTTTTCGAGGCTTTCGGCGCGCTCATAGTAGAAGATGGCTTTTTCCGGCTCGTTGGCGCGGCCGGCATGCTGGCCGAGCAGGATGAGCGCTTCGCCGTCAAGCGGGTCGAGTTCGACAATCTGTTCGAGCACGCGCACCTCTTCTTCGCCCTGCCCTTCGGCAACGGCGATGCGCGCCTGCAGTTTGAGCAGGTCTTTTTTGTCGACCGGGCCGAGGCCCGCGCCGTGCAGATCTTCAACGTGCTGAATCAGCGCTTTGGTTTCTCTGAGCGCGCCGCGGGTGACGAGCACTTTCGCGGCGCGAATCGGCCGTTCAGCGTTGCGGTCCGGGTTCTGTTCCATGGCGCGGATATAGGCGTCCACCGCCATCTCATAAAGGCCTTCATTCACGTAGATGTCGCCGAGCATGTTGAGGCTGTCGACGGTGGATTGGCCGAGCTGATCGACCAGTTCATAGTTTTCGGCGGCCTTGAGCGGTTCTTTCAAACCGACGTAGGCGTTGGCCTGCAACAGCCAGAGATCAGCACGCGCGGGATCTTCATCAATCAGCGCGGCGCAGAGCGCGACGGCTTCCGGATAACACTGCTGCTTGAACAGCGCTCGGGCGAGGCCCATTTTCCAGTCCATGGTGGCCGGGTCGAGCAGAACGGCCTGCCGATAGGCGGATTCGGCGGAAAGGTTGTTTTCAATGGATGAATAGGCGAAGCCGAGCAGACCGTAGGTGAGCGATTCGGTGTCGCCCAGTTCGACGGATTTGGTGAGCGCCGGCAGTGCTTTTTCGAACTCGCCCTGCTGGACATAAATCAGGCCGAGGTTGCGATGTGCGCGGCGGAACTTCGGATATTTTTCAACCGCGGTTTCGTAGGCCGCAACCGCTTTCTCCAGCTGTTCGGTCTGCAGGTAGATGTTGCCCAGCATAAAATCAAAGGTGGCGCTGACGGCTTCGCCGCGGCTTTTTTCGAGCAGACGGGCCGCCTCGTCCATCTTGTCGGATCCGATCAGATCCTGCACTTTCATCAGCTCGTCGCGCTCGATGGTGGTCACGCGCGGCTCCACATCGGTTACGGCGATATAGCTCTCGGCAAATTGCTTTTTGAACCGCTTCGTATTCCACAGCTCCAGCTCCGTCCGGCTCAGCGCAGACCCCGCCTTCGGCTCTACAACTGCGTCCGCAGTTTTAGTCGAAGCGCAGCCGCTCACCAAAGCAATGAGAACCAATAACCCAATTTCAAATTTCAAATTTCCAGTTTCAAGTTTCATGTCTCTATCCTTTCGGAAAGGTGATGGGAACACGCATGCGGAAGCGGACGGCTTTCCCGTTGCGTTTTCCAGGTTCAAATTTCCATTGTTTTACGGCGGCTAGCGCCGGTTTGGTAAATACGGGGTCGGTGGATTTCTGCACCACCGGATTAATCACGCGGCCCCGCTGATCCACCACAAAGATGATGTAGACCGTGCCGGGAGATTTGCGGCGGGTCGCTTTGCTGAGCGTCGGGCCGGGCTGATAAATAACCCGAGGTTTCTGGTCGAGATCGGCCATTGAGAAGACGGAGTCGAGGTCGTCCCCTTTTGTAACCGCGGTGTTGAGCTGGACGGCAAAGTCGCCGCCCATCCAGCCTTCGCTGAAACCGGGGTTCATCGCCAGCTCCAGTTGCGACAGGTCGAGCGGCGGGGCTTCTTCGGCAAGCGCCGGCGGGGGCGGTTCTTCTTCCTGCTCTTCCTCCTGTTCCGGCTCCGGCGGCGGAGGGGGCGGGGGCACGTTGGCCACATCGACGTCCTGCAGTTCCATATCCATATTCCGCGGTTGCGTAATGGTCTGCATCAGCGGAAGGATGAGAAAAAACAGCAGCGTCAAGCCGATCGCGCCCAGGGCGACCCACAGACGGTGGCGGAAGCGCGAAATAACGGTGGATGATTTACGGCGTTTCACGGGAAGATGCTCAACCTTTTGGTTTAAGTGCGGCGAGGCTCACCTTGGTGGCTCCGGCGAGTTTGGCTTCGTCGATCACTCGCACGAGCAATCCGGACTGCGAGGCGGCATCGGCCTGAATGATGACGGGGACATCCTCTTTCTGAAGCATGCGCCGGACGAGCGGCTGAATGCCTCCCATGCCGATATCCTGGCCGCCATAGACCACTTCGCCCTTTTCGGTGAGCGCCAGCAGGATGCTGGTTTTTTCGAGTTGCACCGAGGATGCGGCCTGCGGCTTATCAACCTCAACCCCGGTCTCTTCGACAAAGGTGGTGGTGACAATAAAGAAGATGAGCAGAATGAATACACAGTCCATCAGAGGGGACATATCGACCCCGACATCTTCATTTTCTTCTGATCCCATACTGCGAAAACGTCCCATAATTAACTCCCTTGAAAATATTGCTCGCGACTAATCGACGGCACCCTATCTTTTCAGCCGCTGGTACTGCTTCTGCGTACAGACGGTTTCGAGATGCGCGAGGAAGGCTTTATAGCGTTCGTGCCCGCGCGTTAGCTGATACTGAAAGAACAGACCCGGCAACGCGATGATCAGACCGGTCTCGGTGGTGATGAGCGCTTCAGAAATCCCGGCGGCGATCATCCCCATGGTTTTATCACCGCCGGAGCCGGATGCCAGCGCACCAAAAGTGGCCAGCATGCCCGTGACGGTTCCAAGCAGGCCGAGCAGCGGCGCGGAACTGACGCAAACTTTCATCACGCGCAGGTCGCGGGTAAAGGGTGTAATTTCTGTAGAGCGCAGTTCCTCAAAAAAAATGGCGGTCTGTTTAAGAGAACTTCCTCCGGTCACAAAATCCAGTAGTTCTCCGATAGGCCCTTTGCGCTGCTCCGGATGATTAATCCAGTGGCGCCAGGTTTTTTCGGGAACGGACTGAAAGCCTTTTTCGTTGAGGTTGAGCTGGATGTTCATCCCAATCCCGAAAAGGATTAAGGCGTTCAAAGTCAAGGCCACCATCGCCCACCCGCCTGAAAGCCAGATTTCTGCTGTTTGCTGGAAAAGACCGCTCATGGATTACACCGCTTCAGGTTTCTTTCTGACGGAATTTTTTGTAAGCTGGTTAATCAGCGAAACCGCCGCTTTTTCCATCTGGTCGAGCATGCCGCGGGCTTTGCGCGACAGGAAGGCGTGGAAAAGCAGCGACGGAATGGCGACAATCAGACCGAACTCGGTCGTAATCAGCGCTTCGGAAATGCCGCCGGAGAGCGTCTTTACGTCGCCGGAGCCGAAGATCGTGATCAGTTTAAAGGTGTTAATAATCCCGGTAACAGTTCCGAGCAAACCGAGCAGCGGCGCGGAGGAAGCGCTGATGGCCACAAACGGGAGAAAGCTCTGCAGCTTGAGTTTCGCGGCGAGTATTTTTTCGTACATGATCTCTTCGACGAGGTCGCGCGGCTCCTGAATATGCTCGATTCCGGCGGAAAGCATCTCACCGGCCGGGCCGCGGATGGAGGCCGCCACTTCCGCGGCGGTGGCGGTGTCCTCCTCGGCGACTGCAGTCAGAAGCATTTGAATCTGAGCATCGGACGGTGAACGCAGGCGGGAGAGCTGAATCCATTTGAAGAGAGCCGCTAACAGTGCGGCGGCGGCCAGGCCGAGAATCGGAACCATGGTCAAGCCCCCTTTGCTGATATGCTCCCACAGGGTCTGTTTGGTGGCTTCAATTTTGTGCGCATTGCCGAGTGTCGGGTCGAGCGGGAACTGGCCAACAGAATCGGAAACAACGTTTTGGGCGGCTTTGGAGTCGGCGGCGGCTGTAAAGGCGATGACTGCCGGCTCCAGTGAACCAAGCCGCTGTTCGGCCGTGCCGACCACGTTGCCATCGGTCGAGGCAAACAGCGCCGCCGGACCAAGCAGAACAAAAGTGCCCTCTTTCATCAGCCCGCCCGGGCCGACGGCGGTTCCGGAAAAACGGTCACCGCCGAGCGCGGCGTCGAGCCGTTCGAGCGAGGTGGAAACAAGTGCAGCCTGAGCCTGATAAACATCCAAATCGGAAAGGTTGCTGTTTTCCGGAGCCAGCTTGGCCGCCTCCAGAACAGACTCATAGCGGTGGAGTTCAGCGATGTGCAGGCGGGATTCGAAATTGCGGATGTATTCGTTGAGCAGGTTGGCCAGATAGTTCTTTTCCTGTTCGCGGGATTGAATCTCGGAGCGCAGGTTGGTCAGGTCGAGCGTGCGGCTGTCGAGCAGACGGGTGGTCTGCTGATAGTCGCGGCGCACTGCGGACAGCTCGTCTTCCAAATCGCTGAGTTTGCGACTCATCGGAATTTTTTCCATGACGATTTTCTGCCGCAGCGCGGTGAGCTCCGCAAGGCTGTCTTCGAGCTGGTGCTGCACCGTGATGTCAGCGCGTTCGAACGAGCCTTTGGCAGGGAGCGGATCGGGATCGGGAAAGGTGACCTTGTCCGGATTGGTGCTGTCGGCCGGAATGGTGATGACCATACCGGCCTGAAGTCCTCCGGACTTCTTGATGAACTGCTTGTTGGCCGCATAGATGGCGCGCCAGCCGGCGGACTCTCCATACAGTTTGCGGGCGATTCCCATCAGGGTGTCGCCGGAGTGCACGGTGTAGGAGCCGGACGCAGCGGCCGTTTGGGCCTGCGCGCACAGCATGCCAGCAAGCAAAAGAAAAAGAACGAAGTAGTTTCTCGTTTTCATAACAGCTGACTTTCTCAATTAGTTGATTTCAACCGGAAGCTGCACAAAGGCGGCGACCTGTTCGTTTTTCAAAATAGCGATGGCTTCCGCAATCTCCGAAGCGGCATCGTTGGCGGGAGTCCAGATCCAGGCGCCGTCGGAAGAGGTGCCGGTTCCGGCGCTCTTGCCGTCGGCGCTGGCGTAGTAGGCCTGCCCGATGCCGACGTACATGGCGGTCACCTCGGCGGAGGTTCCGTCCGGCAGGGAGCGGACTTCACTGGTCAGCGAGATCTCGCGGCTGAACTTATTCACTTCGTTCAGGATGCCCACCACGTTCTGAAAGCGTTCGGCCAGCGACAGTTTGGTCTCCTCGACGTTTTCGGGAATCCTCTGGCTGAGCGGCTTAACCCGCTCCCGGATTGGATCCGGCAGACGGGCAAGAAGCGTTTGAGTGTTTTTTTCGAGTGTCAGCACGGTTCCGGCGAGCGCGCCGGATGCTTCCTTTAATTTCTCATTCGCCTCAACCAGCCCGGCGCGTTTTTTATCGGCTTCGCTGATGCTGTTTTCTGCATCCGCAATTTTTTCTTTCAGGGAGTCAATTTCCTGCCGAACCAGCTCAACGCGCTCACTGAGCATTTCTTTACCGAGCGCCCAGTCGCGCTGCTCCTGCGAGATCACCTTGCGGGTCTCCACCCACTTTTCGAGCGCGGCGCGCACACCGTCCACGCCGTGCGAGTCTGCTGTGGACAACGCAGGGAGCAGGGAGCTGAGAGCAAGGAGAAATATACCCCGCGCAAAGCCTTTCGCCATACTCCGCGTTCTAAACTCGAAACCTTGAACTCTGAACTCTGAACTTTTCTTCATAATTTCCTCATCTGCTTTTAACGCTGCATTGAGCGCGGACAAATAAATCACTTTCGTGTTAGCTCTGAATGAGCGGTTTGTTAAAACTCGCACCCCAGACTGATCGAGAACTCCATTCCCTTTTTGCAGGAGGTTTTTGTGACTTCCTCGCCCGTGTAGTTTGAGCGGTAAACGGAATCAATTTCCGGATCGAGCAGATTCTTGGCCTTGAAGCCGAGTGTCCAGCGTTCACCCAGTTTCTGGGATAATGAAAAGTTCAGCGTGGCATACTCTTTTTCATACACATGCGGAATGTAATGGCCATTGTCCTGTGTTCCCGCCGCTTTCAGCGCATCGCCTTTGACGGTATAAAAAATCCCCAGCTCGGTTCCAAACTTTGGAACCGTGTAGGTTGCATTCAGATTGTAGAGATATTCGGGTGCGCCCATCATATCGCGGGTCAGACCGGAACTGTATTCGGCGTCGATGATTTCATCGCGCAGGTTGTCGAGCTCCGGGCCGGAGGCATCCAGCTCGGACTCAATCAACGTGAGGTTCCCGCCCACCTCCAGTCCGTTGAGCGGCTCCCACCATTCCCCCAGCGACTGGCGCACTTCAACCTCATAGCCGTTAATGGTGCCTTTCGAATAATTATCCGCCGTGGTCACCAGAATCGCGCCGCCGACAATCTGCTGGCGGTAGTCGATGACATCCCTGATTTCCTTGTTGAACCAGGAGAGGGAGATCAGGCCGCCGGGATACGGGTTGTAGTCGAACCGAAGGTCGTAGTTTTTGAGCGCGCTCATCTGGAGTTCAGGATTTCCAAGAAAGGGATCATCCCCGACGTTTTCGACCTGCTGGATCGGCGTCAGTTCCTTAAAGGTCATGCGGGCGGTCGTTTCGGTGTAGGAGCCGCGGATGATCACTTTTTCGTGCGGGGTGAACTCAAAGCCGAGCGAGGGCAGCACGTCGTCCTGATTAATCGTGGCGTTCGCGGCGTCTTCATTGCCGGCGAAAACGGTTGAGCTGTAATTATATTTTGGGATGTAGAGCTTTGTGTCCGGGTCGACATCGCGCATGGAAGTTGAAATGCCGGTTGTTTCAAACCGCGCGCCTCCGACCAGCTTCAGGAAAGAGAAAACCGGAACTTCCGCCATGTAATACCATGCCGAAATGCTCTGATCGCCGTCATAGTTGACGTCGTTGGCGGACTCTTTCATCGAGAGGGGAATCGTTGAAAGATGGCCGCTCCAAAGCACATCCCAGCCGGCGGAATAGTTACCGGCCTTATCTGTACCGCCAATGTCATGATAAAAGGTGCTCTCATCATATTTCCGCTCCACCTGATCATCAAAGACACCGAACTTTAAAAAGCCCTCTTTGCCGTTCCAGAACTCGAACGGAAGCTTCAGGTTGTAGAAATATTGCTCGCTGTTCTCTTCCACCTTGCGCCATTTGCGCTGCAGCATAGAGATGCCGCCCTCTCCGGTCGCCAGATAATGAGTCGGAATGCCGTTTTCATCGACCGACCAGTAGGTCTCCAGCGTCCGGCGGTCGGGTGTGTCCATACTCGAACCGCTGCGGGCCACCGTCCAGTCGAACTCCGGATCGCGGAAGGTGATCACCGAGCCGAGGCTTCGATCACCGATCGGAAGTTTATGGGTGCCGCGCAGCTGAAGGCTGTCCGCGATGCGCTCGGTGTAATCGAGTGATTCAATCCTGCGGAACGGTGCGGCATCGGAAAAATCGGTTTCCCGGTTGCGGGGATACAGCGACCACGGCCACGGCGAGGCCGCGCCGCCGGGCGAAGCCGGATCGGCCGGATCATAATCCGGGAAAAAGTGATACTTCCCGCGCGTATCTTCTGCGAGCCGGGCGGTGTTTTCGGCGGCAAAATTGTAAGAATACAAAAAATTCAATGTGTGGTTTTCTGTTTCCGCACCGACTCCGCCGAGCGCGCCCCACTGAAGTTCGCTGGAACCCTTCGTGACATCAAACAGCGATGTGTCTCCCATATCTTCTGAGGGAAAGATCCCAATCCGGCGGTAGTCATCATGCGGATAGCCCGATGTGGCCGGAATCAGACTCGATCCATATCCTGTGTTGTTTATTTTGTCATTCAAAAGCCAGTACTTATCGTCCGCACCGCCCTCATAATAAGAGGCGTCCCGCTTGTAGAAGATCGAACCGACAAACCCGACTTTCAGGTCGGATCCGATATCGTACTTGTCACCGGCGGTGATCGACCAGTCGTACATGGGCGGGCTGTTGCCGCGCGACACGCCGAGCGTGCCCGTCCACGGGGTGCTGATGTCCTGCGGGCGGATGTCACCCGCATCATGGCCCCAGGTGCTGATATCCGTTCCGTTATCCTTCAAAAACCGGTCGCCCGCATCCCCGACATTGGTTTTGTACTTTGTGCCGAGCTTCAGTTTCAGCACCCCTTCGTCCGGAATTCCTTTGAGGATAATATTGACCGCACCGCCGGAGGCATCGCCCTGCTGATCGGGCGTGAAGGTTTTGGACACCTGCACACTTTCGATCATTACAGAGGGAAACTGGTCGAGCTGTACCGCCCGTTTGTCCGGGTCGGCGGACGGCAGGCGCACACTGTTCATCTGCGAATTGACATAGCGGTCCGGAAGCCCGCGCACCACGGCATATTTGCCGTCCTGAATCGTTGTTCCCGGCACCAGCGTCAGCGCCTGCGCCGCATCGCTGGCTCCCGCTTTGCTCATTAGATCCGACCCAACCGAATCCATCAGGGCCGGCGCTTCCATGCGCAAGTTGAGCAGTCCCTCTTCGGATGCGCCGCCGATATCCAGATCCTGAACAACAAACTCCTCCATGTCAGTGAACTCGCCGGCCAGCGACGCATCCTGATCGGCCATGGTGCCGGACGGCACCACCACGTCGGCAAACACCTTGCGGGTGTATCCCTCTTTGGAAACGATCAGTGTGTACGTGCCGGGCTCGAGACCGCTAACGACATAATTGCCCTCTTCAGTGGCCTGAACTTTTTGCCCCGTTTCTGCCACCGTCACTTCGGCCAGCGCCAGCGGCGCATCAAAATCGGTATCGTACACCATTCCGCGAATCCCGCCCGATGATTGCGCACAGACATTGCCGGAAAACAGGATGAGTCCCGCCCACAGTAGATTTCTAACAACCGGAAAAACACATTTCATATTCCGACCTCTGCCCCCTGACCTCTGACCTCCGGACTGCATTACCACGGTTCTCCAAGCCCGCTCTTCATTGCGTCCAAAGCGCTCCAGAGCTCTTCTGTCGGCTCCACTGTGTGGAGCGCCAACGACCGGCAAATGCGTTCCAAATCTTCCGCCTGCGGCCGCGAATTGGGATTCACCTGTCCCTCTTCAACCGCTTTTGTATAAAACGCCAGTGCCTGTTCCCGACCGCCGAGACATTCAGCGGTTTCGGCAATTCGGCAAAGCAGCTCCGCCCGCTCTATATCCACAATCACATCGCGTTTCGTCTCATAGACTGAAATCATCAACTGCAGGCCGGTTTTGGCCCGGTCAGCCTCTCCGGCCTTGTGCAGCAGCTGTACAAACGCGGCCTGTTCCGGAATATAAATGCGCGGCGAGGAACGGAGCGGTTCAATCAGTTCTTCGATCTGATCGAGCACGGTCAGCGCGGAAGCCGGATCGCTGTTTTCCAGTGCGGCATCCGCAAAGCGACGCAGCACATCCAGGCGCAGGAACACCGGCATCTGTTTGTTCAGTTTTGGAGAAACGTCCTCGACAAGAAACGTCGACAGGTCGACGCGGTCATAGTTCCTCCCAACCAGCTCCGCCATCTCCATGAGGCCCAAATGAACAATCTCAAAATTAGGATCCTGCGTCATCAGACGCAGCGTGTTCAACGTGTCGTCAAACGATTCCGGGCTATCGGGAAGCATGCGGATGATCAGCGCGGACGCATTCACGTCCCCGTAGGTTTTACTGTCCGCGTCGAATGAGTTGATGGTGCCGCTGATGAATCGCATCTCTTCAATCCGCGAGAGCACCGCGCGGTAGCGCCAATCCTCCAGTGTTTCAATCAGCGGATTCGGTGCGGCGGCCACAATCCGTCCGGACCGGATATCCTCCGACGTTTTCAACGCGCCCTGCGCGTTTTCAACCAACTCATCGGCCTGCCGGTCATATCCGTTTTCGGCCAGGTAATACGCCAGATCAGCCATTCCCATCCAGCGCCGCCAGTTGGCAATCTGTTCAATGTATTCGGCCGCGCGGGTCGGCTGTCCCAGCTGCAGGCAGGCATCCACGATATTCATCTGTGCCCGCGAGCGGTTTTTAATGTGCGGTCGCAGCGGCATGCCGGAAACTCCGGAAAAAGCGAGATCGAGCAGCTTCAGTTGAAATTCCTGAACCGGCTGATTCGCAACAGGATTTTCGTCCACTGCGGTATTGCCCTTTTTATCTGCCGAACCGCATGCCGCAAAAAACACCGTCATCAAAACAAAAGTCAAACCTGTCGCTAACCGCTTCATATTCATACCCTAATGGTTCGGAGTTTTAAAAAGGCTGGTGGCAGGAAGTCCTGCCACCAGCTTGGTTTCGAGTCCCTGTTGCTGTTATTTGTAAACAACGCGGTAGAACTCGGCATCATCGAGCGTGGCATCCACATAGGACATCACGCTGCCGTTGCCTTCGATCTCAGCCACATCCAGCGGAGTGGTGAAGCCAGCATCGGAAGCGCTCTGCACTTTGTACATCACGCCGTCCTGAGACTGGAAGGAGATGGACACTCCGCCCAGAGTGATAGACGCGGCCGGAGCCGTATGGCCGGAACCGTCGATGAATCCGAACTGATCCGCTGCGGTCCATCCCAGTAGCCAATTGTTGTTGGCGGAGAAGGCACCGGCGAAGTTGGCGGTTTCAAAGAAACCGTCAGCGGTGACCGAAGCGCCCATATCCACCGCGTCGTTCGCGGCAAGGGGATTCAGGCTGGTGACCGGGCTGATGGTTTTGCCTTCGGTGCTGGTGAACCCGGCGATATCACGGGTGATGCCTGCGATCGGCATGGAAGCCGGTTCAACAATGTTGTTCAGAGCGGCGTTGGTCTGCCCGAATCCTTCAAATTCGAAGTAGTCATTGTTGTTGTAGAACACGCAGTTTTTGAAGCCGGCCAGCGTGCCTTCGGTCTGAGTGTTGTAAATGGACTGCGGAGCAATCCCGATGGAGTTGGTCGGCAGCGTGGTGTGCGGGGTGGCAAACACTTCAGCCAGCGTCAGCGTGCCGTTGTAGCCGTATCCGCTGGCGCCGTCGCCGTCATCACCGTCCGGGCGAACAACTTCTTCGGAGACGTCCATCCAGATGCAGTTGCGATACTGCATACGGGCCCCGTCGCGCCATGCGGTTCCGCCGTCGCCGTCTTCGCCGTTGCCGTTACCCTGCCCGATCACCGTGAAGTTGGCGATGGTGGCAGTGGTCACCGGCTGTGCGTCGGAATCTTCCGCACCGTCGTGCTCAATGCAGTTGTCGCCGAGGCCGGAACCCTGATTAAAGTCGCCGGAGTAACCCTGAACGATCAGACCGAACTGGGCTTTTCCACGCCATCCTTCGTCGATGTCGAAGCTGTCGTCACCGACATTCCAGATATTAACGTGCTTCAAGCTGACTTTGCCGCCCCAGATTTCGATTCCGTCGTCGACGTTGTTCATGATTTCGACGTAATCGATATCGGTTTCAGCGCCGACCGCACCGAGGGAGAGACCGTTAAGCTCTTTGTTTGGCTCGGAGGACTGCTGACCGCCGTAACGGATCGAGAGGTATTTGATCGAGCCGCTGTCGTCGTTGTCGTTGTTGCCGCCGTAATAATGACGGGTGTCACCGCCGAATGCGGCAGAGAGACCTTCCATTTCCTTGTCGCTGCGTCCGTCGGGCTCTTTGGAGTTGAGCTCGCCGTCGGAACCGGTCACTGCCGATCCTTTGTAGTGCGAAGCGGAGATCAGACCGTTCCCGCAGATCGCAATGGAACCCCACTGGTTGCACTGAGCCTGCCAGGTGGCGAAGTCGTCATTGAGGCTGGTGAAGATCACCGGGTTGTCTTTGGTTCCGTTCACGAACAGCTGGCCGCCGCGAGCAACACCGAGACTTCCGTCGCCGGAGTTTTTGAAAACAACACCGGCGTCGAGCGTCAGGCTGGCGCCCGGCATCACGTAGACAATGTTCGTCAGTGAATAGTAATCCCCGTCCGGCAGCGCCGGCAGGTTTGTGGAGGTGGTGATATCGCCATCGATATAGGTCACTGCGGCCTGAGCACTCAGGCCCGCCGCCAGCATGGCAGCTGTCATGATATACTTCATCTTCATTGTTTTTCTCCTGTTTCCTGTTTCCTGTTTTTGATCAGCGGGTGATGCCTTTCGACCGGTTCTGGCTCCCTTTCTGAACCGGCCGTCGGGCAACTCCCTTTCAATCTGCTCCGAATCTCGCGGTGCACCCTACGTTCTCCGTGTGTGCGTTTTATGAGCTTTGCTCTAAGCTTCGGTTAAATATTTTTTCGTCCGCCGGATACTTTGTTTTGCATGCGGTAAAATCTAAGCGCGCTGTGTTTGCGTTTTGTGAGAAGGGTCTTTGATTTCAATGTGTTTTGAATTCAGCAACGGTTTGAATCGGAGGTTCGATTTTCCAAGGGTTGGAATTCTCGGAATCCATTTTTCCAACCATTGGAAAATCCGGACACTGAGCGCCAGTGCGAACGGAGTTCCAAGACAATGAGCCAGCGCCAGACCGGAACAATTTTCTGCGCAGACGGAGAACAGAAGTCGTCCCCTTTCCACGAGCACTGAAAACTGCGCGAAGATCGGAATGTAATGGCTGTTACAGTTCCGGCACACATAACAGTTTCCTGCAGGAAGCAGCTTCCAATTGCGCGGACGCTCTGTGCGGTAACGCTCCCGGCTTCCGCAATACGGACAGCGGCTTTTGAATCGTTTGAAAAGACGGATCATTTTTTCTCCTGCATGTCCGTGTTATTCAAACCGCCGCCGGTTAAATAATAATTAAGCCTCGGTTAAAATTTGGCGGGTTTTCCAATGGTTGGAAAAGAAACGGCAGGTCGGTTCGCAGTTACTTGTCGCGGAAGCGGTAGCCGACGCTGCGGACCGTTTCGATGTAGTTGCCGGCGCGCTTGAGTTTTCGGCGCAGGCCGACGATCTGCACATCGACTGAACGCTCGGTCACCGGATAGTCTTCGCCGTGAACGGCATCAACAATCTGGTAGCGTGTGAAGACCCAGCCGGGGCGGCGGGCCAGAAAATGCAGCAGCCGGAACTCCGTGGCGGTCAGGTCAACCGGCTTGTCTTTTACCCGCACTTCATGCCGTCCGGGGTGAATCACCATGTCATGAATTTTAATGACATCTTCGGGAGCCAGCTCCGGTGCGGAGGCGTTGCGGCGCAGAACGGCTTTCACCCGGGCGGTCAGCACTTTCGGGCTGAACGGCTTTACAATGTAATCTTCTGCACCCAGCTCCAGCCCAGTGACAATATCGCTCTCTTCTCCGCGGGCGGTCATCATGACCACGGGAATGTGGCGCGTACGCTCGTCGCGTTTAAGAATACGGCAGATTTCCAGTCCGTCTTTGCCGGGCAGCATCAGGTCGAGTAAAATCAGATCGGGAGTGGTGCGTTCCACCATCTTCAATCCGGCCTCTCCGGTCCCTGCTTCCAGCACGGCGAAGTTTTCCCGCTGCAGGTTATATTTTACCAGCTCGCGAATATCCTCTTCGTCTTCGATGATCAAGATGCTCGATTTCGTCATTATCACTCCCCCGGAACTAAATGTTTCGGTGAACAGTGAATAACAGTCCTGTTACGATTTGATAAGGCGACTGTTAAAAACAGGTTTCCAATGTTTGGAAAAATCAGGCAAAAGCGATTTCGGTGCAGCGACCGGTCGATCCAAGCGGACTCCATATGAGGCGGCGCTCATTTGCCCAGCGCTGAATCAACGCCTTTTCTTTGAGGCGGTTGGTGTCATCGAGCAGGATGCGACAGTCGGCACGGAGATATTTTTCCATGACGGGTATCAGTCCGTACCGGCCTCCCTGAATGGTTCCGGGCGGGCCGTCGCACACCACCAAACCAAAATCATGCGGCAACGGGCAAAGCGGCAGCTCGTACCACTCATAGGTTCCATAGCTGCGGAGTGGTGTTCGGCAAACCTCAAGCCGGTCTAAACCAAATGAGCGGGTAATTTCCCGAATGTGGCGGCCCCATTCATCGTGATTTTCGAACGACCACACATGGCGGTCATATTTTTCGGCAAGCAACGCCAGCAGCAGGGTACTGGCGCCCGAGCCGCACTCCAGCACCGCTCCCTCGCTGAGCCGGAAGAGCCGGTCAATCTGCTGAAGGTAACGGATGCTTGCAGAGTAGCCGAAGTTTCCCCACGCAAAAACGAGGCGGGTCAGCAGCACGGAGCTCAGCGCCTCCCCGGCGGGGACCCGGCGGATCTGCTCTACAATGCCGCGAAGACGATCGACGCGCGACAATGTGTTTTTAAAACGAATAGACAACATGATGCTCCTTTTGGGTTTCTGCTTTTTTGATCTGATTGCAAACCTCGATAACCAGTCCGGTCATCTCGTTGAGTTTGTGACGAAAATAAAGTTCCACCGGAGTTACCCGCGCGAACAGACGGATGGCGGCCGATTCCGGACGGGCATAGACCGTCACCTGATAGTCCACCTGCCCCTCATCCGTCGGGATAACCTCTATCTGATAGAGCGATTGATAGGAACCGAAGAAACGGACACCTTCAGAGTATAGAGCCACCTGGACGCTTTTTCCCGCAACGGTTTGGATCATCACCTCTTCGATCGAGGTCTCCTGCCCCTTGCGGTTCACATAGTGATACCTGCCGGGCCCGGTTTTTGTAACGGTGAACTCCGGCGCTTCCCCCTCGGGAAGCAGCGCGGCATAGCCGAGCTGAATCGCCGTCAGTAAATCCTCGTGATCCAGAATGCCTACCGCATCCTGAAACGCAATCTCCACCCGCCCGCCGCCGGTCAGATGAATCGGATTGCGGCTCAACAGCGTTCGGGCCGGTTCATGCAGATCCAGACCGTCTCCAAAGGCTGCGAATGCCAGCCAAACCATAATAAAAATACGCCATCTCATTCCGGGAGTCTTGCAGAGCTTTGTTCAGACGCGGTTCGGACTGTGTTAGAAAATTGACAAAAATCAAAGGCGAATGATTCCGCCTGCAACTCCCGATCAAACAGTCATTGATAACATTCTGCTGATCAAATCCTAACAATCAACGGCTAACCTGCCGTGAATGAAATACTTGGATGAACAGCTTTTAATTATCGACGGGATCGGTCCGTTTTTCCGGAACAATTGCCGCAAAGAAATCAACTGGTCGAAAATCGATTTCTCGGATCTCGATTCGTCCGGCACCATTGCGACGGAACGACGGGTGCAGATTGAAGAGGATTTCAGGACGTTTGCCGGCCGGGCCTCGGAAATCGGCTACAATGCGATCACCCTCGACGACCTCGCGCACCTCACTCCCGACCCGCTCTACCCGGAAGCGCTCCGCCAAAAAATTGAGCAGTACCGCGCCCTGTACCGAACCTTGTTCCAAATCGCCGCCGAGACCGGGCTGAAGATGTTCATCACAACCGATCTGCTTTTTTTCAATCCGATCATTCATCAGCGCCTCGAAAACAACCCAAAGAAAACCCGAGCCTTTGCCGCCGAAAGCTGCCGGCAATTTTTCGAGGATTTCCCTGAGACCGCCGGCATCATTTTCCGCATCGGCGAAAGCGACGGTGTGGATGTGGAGGGAGACTTCCAAAGCCGAATCGTTCTCAACACACCCGGGCAGGCGCGACAAATGCTCAAAGCCCTGCTGCCCGTTTTTGAAACACACGGCAAACTGCTGATTTTCCGGACCTGGACGGTCGGCGTCAGTAAACTGGGCGATCTGATCTGGAACAAGGAAACATTCCATCAGCTCTTTGATGACCTGCACAGCCCGAACCTCATCATCTCCATGAAGTACGGCGAGTCCGATTTTTTTCGCTATCTGCCGCTGAACAAGCTCTTTTTTGAAAGCGACCACCGCAAACTGATCGAGCTGCAGTGCCGCCGCGAATACGAGGGCTTCGGGCGCTACCCGTCATACGTCGGCCACGACTACGAAGCCATTCGCAAACAGCTTGTCTCCGCGCGCAACATGGCCGGCATCTCCGTCTGGTGCCAGAGCGGTGGATGGAGCGGCTTCCGCTGCCTGACGCTGCTCGAAAAAGAAGGCGTCTGGAACGAAATCAACACCTACGTAACGCTGCGCGTTTTCCGCGACAAACTCACTGCGGATCAGGCGCTGCAGGCCTGGTGTAAACAGCATCTCGGCACACCGAACTGGCAGCCGCTGCGCGAGCTGATGGAACTGTCCGAACACACCATCAAACACCTGCTCTACATCGATGAATTCGCCACCCGTCGCATTTTCTTCCGGCGCTTACGCCTGCCGCCGCTGATTGCCGTCTACTGGAAGCACATTCTCATCAGCCATCTGGTTCGCAAAGTGCTCCGCTGCTACATCTCCGCCAACACCGGCCGCGAGCTGGTCCGCACCGGATATCAGGCATTGAAAAACATCCGCCGCATGAAAGAACTGGCCGGAGAACTGGGACTGCCGCAGGAATGCTTTGACTTTCAACACGACACCTTCCGCATCATCGCCGCCGCCCGCGCCTACTACTTTCTGCCCCACCCGCAGCGCACCCTAAAACTGCTTGCGCGCATGAAAGAAAACTACGAGGCGAAATGGCCCGAACCGCGTTACGCCGTCCAGATTGACCCCAAACCATTTCCGCTGCGCCGGACTCATCTGCACAGGATTATAAAAATCCTGTTCCGCCAGCACCGCGGCTACCGCATGCTCGACCGCCTGCTCGCTGTCACCCTCTACACCCTGCTCGGACCGCTTGTCCGGCGCGCCAACCGCCGCATCTTCCCCGACTTCGCCCAGGAACAGGCCATGGGCATCAACTCCGTTTTTAAATAGTTTCCAAGCATTGGAAAAAGGTAAAAAGGGGCAGCATCTCTATCGCTTTAAAGAGGCTGGCTGCTCGACCAGTTGATCTTCTGTGTAGGCGTATGTCATCATTCAACCGGTTGTTCTTGCCACCAATTTGGCGGCTGGGAAGGGCTTGAAATGTTCTGTCGAGGCGATTTGGAAAACACAATGCTGCTTCTGCCATCATATCGCCCAATAATACATTCTTTGAGCTCGCCAGAGTTGAAATTCGCAATCTGCAGTTGACGGGTGGAGGCATCATATATGCGCTCGGTCGTTACATGAGCGCGAACGGAAAGATCCTTCCAGCTACCGGCTAAACTATTGCTCGAACGCCAGTAATGCGCTCCGTCATCTGATGCGGCAGATAATCGTGTCGTTGTTTCGGTCTGGAGTGATTCTTCAGCGGTCCATCCTTTTTTCAACTGTGGAGCTTTTCTTGGACGAGGAACCTCGGTGGGCGTTGACCGCGCCCATTGCTCGCCCTGCCACATAAGGGATGCATCCGTTGAATTGACGATGCGCCTGGCCTGATCCAACAGCGGCGAAGTTTTCGTTTTACGAAGTTTAAATTTATCTGGCTCAAGACCAATTCCACCGGAAATTTCACAAGCCTTCTGACTATAGCTTCCCTTCGCATTGTACTGTTCGATGAGCCGGTTCACTTCAGTCTGGGCCGAGTTAATCTCGTTGGCTAGAGCGTTATAGGTAGGCACATATGAATTGTATTCGCTACCGCTGGCTCGGGCCATACTCGCTTTCATGGCCTGCAATCGCTCATCGAGGCGGTCAATATCTGCGCTTTTAGAGTCAATGAGGTTTTCCAGAGCCAATAACGACGGGGGCATAGGCGCATCTATCATACCAGCCGTCACCGAAGCAAATGCAAGGAGCGCCTGCCGGTCTGTTATAAGCTGAGAAACCCGTTCGTTGCCGTGCAGATTGCGGAACGTTTGCGCTTTGTACAGATAGCTCGGCGACCCGGCATCCTGCGTTCCGGAAGATTCAGCCAGAAAATCAGCGAGAAGCTCATCAGAAGAAAAAACCTCGTTAACCGTTTTGTCGAGCAGTGGAGTTAGGTAGCGCACCATTGCGCGCGCTGCTATATCGGAAAGCGGGGGGGCGCTCCCCTTTTCAGTTGAAAACACAGTTGCGGAAATTAGCTGGCGTTTCGTTCTAGGCGTATGGACAGCAGGCAGCTCTACGGACAGAAGTTCCTCTAAATCCAGCTTTTGATCGAGATTCGCCTTTTGCAGCCAGATGCAGAGGCCCATCAATCGAGCTACATTGGATAATTCTCGAAGCTCAGGGAAGAAGGACGCATACTGGGCATAGTTCTGGTTGAGATCGTTGATATTCGTCCGGATAGCGGGGCTTAGCTGGGCCTTCTTAAGTCGATCAAACGCTTCTGTTGACCCAAAGTCATCTCTTGACCGTTCGGCATCTGCTGTGAACTGCGCTTTGGCTATTACGCCCTGCCGGTAGTCCAGACTGGCCTCAATTTCCACCGAGTCGGGATAAAACCAGAAACGTGTTCCCTGCCATCCGCTCTGCCCAACGCCGGGCTGCGCCAAATCTCTCTCTGAAGACGTTGCAAAGGTTGGTACGTGTGAACGAATCGTGTCGCGAAGGTCAACAAATGACGTAGGATCGAGGCCGGATGTAATCGTCTTAAACCGCTTGTCAGACTCTAGGACAACCGAACCGATACGCGTATCTTCCAGATAGCCGCCAAAATTCACGTTCACATAAGTGGGATTACGATGCGGGTCTAAACTGATAAACGCCTGGTTGTCTCCCGCATGGAATACCGCACGATAGGCAACGGCCAGGTCGGACAACTCGACAGGCGCAGAATCCAGTGTTTGCTTGCCTGCTTTCTTTCCGACGAGAACAAGTTGGTTTCCAGCATCCATCGAGCCACCGGCCAATTCATAGCCCTGAGCAAAGAAATCGCTGAGAGAGTCCAGATCCAGAGGGGTTTTACCTGCCGGACCCGGAAAAGCAACCGCTTCTACAACAAACGGATCAGGACACAGCTTAAGCTCACACAAAGCGTAGTTATTCAGGTAAGCATACGTACTGACTTTTAGCGGCTGGCCGTCCGGCGGCAACAGAGACGCCAGCACATGCCGGATCACGCCGTAGGACGTCTCATAGGCTTTCTTTGCATTTGCTCCCGGGACGAACACGCTGGCCTCACCATTTCCGTCATCGGTCACAACAATCCTTCCACCTTCCAGGATAGCAGCCCACGCCGGTCTAGAGACGTTGCCCGGCAACTCATCAATCACACTGGTTCGCGGGAAACTGCCCGGACCACCCTCAAGCACATCCAGCACGTGCGGCAACAGACTGGAGAATGGATCAAGAAACGGCTGCAACTGCCCCTTTTGGTGTGAACTATTGACCCCATCGGAAATCGCTTCACTAATGCTTTGGCCGGATTGGACAAGCTGGTTCATATCCACAAGCCCACGGTAATTTGCTTGAACCCACTGAGAACCGATAGGCTTCGGCTTTTGTAGGTGGGGCCTGTCCTCTGAAGACATATTAGAAACCACAAAGCCTAAAATGATCAGGCCGAGCAGAACAACCCCTCCGATTATTTTACCATTGAGTTTGTTGCTACGAACCTTTTGGGATTTCGCTGACAGCAAAGGACGAAACGTCTGCTTACAGGCGGGACATCGTATCATCGTCGTCGGGCCAAGCCGCCCGGCATCATACTGCAACTTCGTTCTACACTGCGGACATGTGGTTTCGGCCATACCTCAATCCTCCCCCAGTTCAATTTGCCCCGAAAGCGTCGCCCAGCCAAGCTCCGCAAACAACCCGATGGCGGGTTGCTCAACTAACTGATCTTCTGTGTAGATGAAGGGCATAGCTTTATTGAAACCCTCCGGCCATCCATGTTGTTCCTAACTGTGTCGCAGGTGCATGCGGCCCAAGATCATTAAGAAACTCACATGCAATCGTGTTGCCAGCATGCGCATTTCCTCCGCGAAGAACCACACCGTTAAGCTCCCGGTTTGCAACTGCTCTTGGAACGCGGACTGCAGATGAAAGATATAAGCACTCTTTTGCTCGGGTCATTGCCACATAGAATAGGCGACGCTGTTCTTGTTCGTGTTGCGGTCGTTCCGCTGGAGGAAGGTCCTTCTTAATGAACGGAATTAAGCCTCGCATACAACCCACTATAATAGTCACACGACTGGTCAATCCTTTCGACTTATGCAAGCTCATGATTCTTACGAAGTCGCCTTCGGCTGGCATTTCTGGCTGGGTAATTTCCGTTCGCAACAAATCAAGCAAGCCCTGAGCATCTTCAACATCATCCATCTTCCCAGTTACTAATTCACGAATTGGATCGGCCCAAGCGATACCAGCGGGGAAAAGATCATCAAAAAGATCCGTGACATCCAACTGGTTAAGTCGATTTACCTCGGTCTGCAGCGCCTGATATTGAGCTACTAGCTGATTAACGCCGGGCAATTGCAGTTGTCCGGTCGAGACTTGAGCAAGCACATCAGCAGGGGCAAGATCGTTTTGTTCGCAGTGTGCGCGAAGAGTCGCATACTGCCCGTGGCGCCAAGACGGACTTCCGACTCCAAGCCAATACCGCAAAGCCACTCGATCAGTATCGTCATTCAAAAGCTGTAGCTTCGTCATGGCAACCTGAGCATCACTGGGTTCAAGAAGTTTGTCATTATAGAAACTATGAACGACAATTCCCGATCCGGACGCTACCAAACGCTGCTTGATTTCATTTGCAATAAGTCGTCGAGGTGAAAGCACTAGAATGTCTCCAGGGCTAAATCCTCTCTGGGTGACCAAATTTTCGATGAGTGCTGCTATTCCATCGGCCTCATTGTCTAATGTAGGCCACTGAACAACCCGAACTGTGGCAAGGCCCGGTTGCTGATTAAAGGGCACTAATCGAGGATTTGTACCCGGAGGATAATTGCCTCGGATAACGCTATCCGAAACATCAACGATGAGTTCACGACAGCGCCGACACTCATCAAGGGAATGGTCTTCTACATTTGGATGACGATTACTAAAATCCTCTATTCCTTCTGGATGTGCGTGCCTAAAACGGTAAATAGATTGATCGACATCCCCCACGATAGAGAGATTTTTCCCCGCCGAGAGAATGTCAATAAGCTCCTGCTCCGCTCTGTTCAAATCTTGGTACTCATCAACTACAATGTGATCATATTCGTCCAGCGCAGGGCTTGCAGGGTTGGTGCGAATATACCGCAATGCCTCAGGCACAAGCTCACCAATGAGCATACCCCGGTGAAATTGAAGCCATTGCGTCAGCACAATGTGGAATTGTTGATCTATGGCAACCAGCGGCCAGCCAGGTTGTTCATTTTGCAACCGCGCCCAATCGCTTTCAAACGCGCGGATACGGGCGGTCATATCCCGTCGCGGGCCAAAGTTCCCAAGTGTCTGAATATCCGCCAGTAACGGTTGAACCTCGTAACCATAAATGCCGCTTTTATTGAAGGTTATTAATCCTCGCGGAACACGCCCAAGGAAGGAGAACACATCATTCCTCAGAAGAAGTTTGAAACAGAAGGAATGCAGAGTGCCCGCAGAAATATTTTCGCACCCGGCCACTCCCATGTTTTGAAGTTCCTGCTCTAGGTCACGTGCCGCTGTTCGAGTAAAAGTAACCGCAAGGATTCGCCCCGGATCAACACCGTCTACTTCGATCAAACGGGCGATACGGCGCTTCATCGCAAAACTCTTCCCTGTTCCTGGCCCGGCCATTACCCTGATTCGGTCGGCGGTTGATTCGGCAATTTCCAGGTGTGGTCCTGTTAGTCCCGCATTCCAGCTCATAATTTATTTTCCTATAGGTTCATTTGCCCCGACAGCAGGCGGCAGTAGCAGATCGCGCGTCCGGCGGAAGCAATGGATTTGGCGGACGAGTGTGGTATCTGTTTTTTGGGAGGCTGATTTAGTCATGGTTCAGTCCGCCGGGGGTTTTGAGGGATTTCTTTTCTTCGGTTTGGGCGGCGGCAGTTGCTGGATGGCTTTGTCGAAGTCGCTTTCGGCTAAGTCAGATCGGGCGATGCGCCCGGGGTTAAACGCTTCGTATTCGGCCTCGGCGCGCGCCAGCGCGAGTTCATGGGTTATTTTTCCGGCGTGTTCGAGGATGTCGCGGTCGTTGATGGTCAAAAATGCGTTGAGTTTGGTGATCCACTCTTGCATGTGCATCGGGATGCGGCGCATGGCCTGACCTTCGGCGAAAACGAGGTATTGCTCCACCAGATTGTTCAGCGCAGCGAGTTCGTCCGCATCGAGGTAGTTTTTAGCGATGGCGACATCCTGCTTCCGAACCTTGGAACCGCGCCAGTTGGTGAGACCCATGTTCAGCTTAGAGGCGTCGGCGCGGGTGTGGATGATTTCCGCCGCTGTCTGGCCGGTGATGGCCCAATGCAGTTTGTTCTGAACCGTCTGGAAAAAGAGGATGCTTTCGGGCCGGGTCGGGTCGTAGTCAATGCTGGTGGCGTAGATGTCGGTTATTTTCTGGTAAAACCGTCGTTCGGAGGTGCGGATGTCCTGAATGCGCCGGAGCAGTTCGTCGAAATAGTCGAAGGGCTGGTCGGGATTCTTTAGACGCTCGTCGTCGAGAATAAAACCTTTGACGATGTATTCGCGCAGTTGCTGTGTCGCCCAGATGCGGAAGCGGGTCGCAACGGCGCTTTTAACGCGGTAGCCGACGGAGATGATGGCATCGAGGTTGTAGAAATCGAGGGGCCGTTTGACCTGGCGCGATCCCTCTTGGCGAACTGACAAGTATTCCTTGTGAGTTGCCGCCCGCTGCAATTCGCCTTCATCGTAAATGTTTTGCAGATGCAGACTTATGTTCTGCTGGGTGGTCTGAAACAGATCGGCCATATGCTGCTGGGTGAGCCAAACGGTTTCGTTCTCCATCCGGACATCAATTTTGATCCGTCCATTTTCGGCGGGGTAGACGAGAAATTGACCCTGCGACGTTGTCGCCCCCTCATCCCCGACCTTTTTTCCGGCGGGAGAAGGGGAATTCTTGCCCTTATCGCTCATGCTTCCAAAATCTCCGTTTCTGAGGAGGCGACCCGATTCATAATGTAATCCCTTTAAGGCGGCGCATTTTTGCCGGTCAGCTTAGCTTTCATTCTTCATACCCGTCAACGCAAACGGCCAAAAGAAAGAAAAAGTTGTTCAGACCAAAAATTCCGCGATCACGGATCGCGGCTACAGTATTCATTCGTGCTCATTCGTGCTCATTCGTGTAAATTCGTGGACAAACTCTTCCACCCTTGGAAAATCCGTGTTTATCTGCGGCTAATTTTTCCAAGGTCTGGACTCCGAGCGCGTTCAAGCGTGCGCGGAGCGCCCGCTCCACCCAAAATCATGTGCATCCTGTGATCCGGTCAAAAACCAATGCTTAGGAACCAGCCTTCGCAGAGGCTTCGGCGATCAAGAACTCCGCGCCCACCGGACGCGGCTACAGAATCACGATCCGCGTTGATCCCGTTATCCCGTTAAAAAAATTCCAATGCCTGGAGGTGGAACGCGCACTCCCGCCTTCGCCCAGGCTTCGGCGGACAGGCCGTACGCATTCAAGCGTGCGCAGAGCGCCCGCTCCCCCAAAAATCATGTGCATCCTGTGATCCCGTCAAAAACTCTCCCCCAGTAGAAACTCCGCGCCCGATGTGAGCGGCTACAGAATTCATTCGCGGTTCTCTATTCTTTGAACGCATCCTGCGCGGCGTGGATGACAGCCAGAACATCAATCTGATCGGGTTTGATGTAGTAGATGATCCGAAACGGCCCGAAACGGCCCTTCGATGACTTCGCGAATTTGATCCATCTCATATTCGGGAACCGAGCGGCCTGATAGCGGATATTCTGCAATCTGAATGGAGCGGCGAGTCAGGCGATCAACCATCCGCTTGGCAAACTGTGGAGAATCCTTGGCAATATAGGAATAGATGGAGTCCAGATGCTCTTCAGCCGTGGTCGTCCAAAAAACGGTCATGACTCCAGACCGTACTTGGCGCGAACCTCTTGCACACAACTCCCACGCCCCGTCTGACTATCCGCCAGCCCGCGATCAATGACTTCGCGAACATAAATCTGTTGAATCAGATCATCCCACGTTGCGGTGGGTGACATTTGATCAATCAGTTTATGGGCCTCTTCTTTTTGCAGAACAGCAGACATTCCATTTCCTCCGGTGAAAGATACCGAACGCTAACACAGACCCGCGCCGCCATCAACACTATCCGCGTTCATCCTGTAATCCGGTCAAAAATTCCAATGCTCAGGAAATCCGCGCCCGGCGGACGCGGCTACAGAATTCATTCGCGTCTATTCGTGTGAATTCGCGGTTCTCTGTTCTCCCCTGACGTTTTCCTAACTTTATTCTAATCATCGCCGAACAGAAAAAGGGTTTGATTGGGGCATGAAAACATCCAAATCCGACCTGCATGTGCACAGTAAATATTCGGACCGTCCGAGCGAGTGGTTCCTGCGCCGCATCGGCGCGCCGGAAAGTTTTATGGAGCCGCTGGAGGTCTATAACGCCTGCAAGGCGGCGGGCATGGATTATGTGACGATTTCGGATCACAACTGCATCCGCGGCGCACTGGAAATCGCCCATCTTCCCGACACGTTTATCTCCAGCGAGCTGACCACCTACTTCCCGGAAAACGGATGCAAAATCCACTGTCTGGTTTCAGGGATCACCGCCGGTCAGTTCCCGATCCTCAGTGAATTGCGCGAAAATATTTATGACCTTCAGGCCTACCTGAATCAAAACAACATCATCCACACCATCGCTCATCCGCTTTACCGGGTGAATGACCGCCTGACCCCGGAGCTGTTTGAAAAACTGATTCTGATGTTCAACCGCTTTGAGGGAATCAACGGATCACGCGACCCGCGCGCCTGCGACATCGCTAACCTCATTTTCGAAAACCTGACTCCGGAAGACATTGCAAAACTGGCCGACCGCCACGGCATTGAGCCGGTCGGTTCCGAACCCTGGAAAAAACTGCTGACCGGCGGCAGTGACGATCACAGCGGGCTGTACATTGCCGGCGCGCACACCGTCACACCGTACGCTGAAAATGCTGAGGAGTTCCTGCGCCACCTGCGCACCGGAAACCATGAGCCGGGCGGGCGCGGCGGCACCAGCATCCGTCTGGCCAACAGCCTCTACCGGATCGCCTACAGCTACTACAGCAGCCGTTTCCTCGGCAGCGGAAAACCCGACACCAGTGTGATCGGTGCGATGCTGAAAAAACTCGCCGGGGAAAGCCCCTCACAGCCGGAACCGGCCGGGCTGCGCACCAGCGTAAAATCCGCCGTGAAAAAAATTGTGATGAAGAAAAAGCGGCGTCAGCTCAGCGATATTGAACTGCTGATCGTCGACGAATTCACCCGCGTGCTTCAGGAAAATCCTGCTCCGACGCGTGACCCCGATGAACGAGACAGTGAGGACGCTAATAATTTTCATGCGGCCTGCAACATCAGTCAGCAGCTCAGCTACACGTTTCTCAGCAAGTTCGTCAGCAAACTCAGCTCTGGGAATATCATCGGCAGTTTGCAGTCGATCTCATCACTCGGCCCGATTCTGCTGGGCATCGCTCCCTATCTCACCGCATTCGCCACCCAGCACAAAGACGAAGCGTTCCTAAAGAGTCTGGACGAGCACTTCCCGGCGGCCGGCGTCCTGCGCAAAAAGAGCGGCAAACGCGCGTGGATTACCGATACATTCGGGGACGTCAACGGCGTTTCGCACACCATCAACACACTGGCTGGAATGGCAAACGCACAGAACAAGCCGATCACGGTGATCACCTGCCTGGAAAATGATCCGCAGGTGGACTATCCCTGCAAAAATTTCAAACCGGTCGGCTCGTTTCCGCTGCCGGAATATGAATCGCAAACGGTCACTTTTCCGCCGTTCCTCGAAATTCTGCACTGGATGGAACAGGAAAAATTTGGTGAGGTCATCATTTCCACGCCGGGAACGCTGGGGCTGTGCGGCCTCATGGCCGCCCGACTGCTCGGCCTGACCGTGCGCGGCATCTACCACACCGATTTCCCGCAGTTTGTCCAGAGTATCACCGACGACGATTCTCTGGGTGAAGTCACCTGGAAATATATGCGCTGGTTCTACTGCGACATGGACACCATCTATGCGCCGACCGCCAGCTACCGCCGCCTGCTCATCGACAACGGGTTCGACGCACCGAAAATCAAAGTGCTTCCGCGAGGTGTTAACCTGGACGACTTCAACCCGCAAAAAAGCGACGACGGCTTCTGGGCGGGCTACAATCTGAACGGCGGCTTCAAATTTCTCTATGCCGGACGAGTTTCCAAGGAAAAGAATCTGGACAATATGATCGAAGGTTTTCTGAAACTGCTCAAAGAACACCCGGAAGCCGATCTGGTGATTGTCGGTGACGGCCCTTACTGCGACGAGTTGCGCCAGCGTTACCCTCACAAACGGATTGCCTTCACCGGCTTCCTGCACGGGGACAACCTGCAAGCCGCCTACGCGAGCGCTGATGCCTTCGTCTTCCCGAGCATGACCGACACCTTCGGCAACGCCGTGCTTGAAGCGCATGCATCCGGCCTGCCGGCAATTGTTTCCGACGAAGGCGGACCGCAGGAAATTGTCCGCTCTCACAACTCCGGTCTCGTCATCAATGCGCGCACACCAGACACGTTCTGCTCTGCGATGAAGGAACTGCTGGGCGAGCCGGACACCTACGCCGCCCTTAAACAGCAGGCGCTGATCAAAGCGAAGGAAAGCCGCTGGGAAACCGCGCTTCATTTGCTGGATTAGCCGCGGGCTTCGAGAGACAAGATGCAGGATGCGGGATAAAAACGCGGATTCCGGGAAAATCCCGAAACCCGCATCTCGAACCACATATCATGCATCGTGTTTATAAAGATGCACATCGCGCTGCGGGAACGGGATCGTAAGCCCTTCGGCTTCCAGACGTTTTTTGATCGCTTCGTTCAGCGCAAAGAGGGCCGGCCAGTAATCGGCGGCTTTCACCCATGGGCGCACAGCCAGGTCAATGCTGCTGTCATTCATAGCCAGTACCCCGACAAATGGCGCGGGATCTTTCAGCACAAGCTCATTTTTACAGATCTCATCCATCAGTGCGGTCTTGGCGGCATCAATGCTGTCGCCGTAGCTGATGCAGGCGGTCAGATCAAGTCGGCGCGTTCCCTCGGCGGAATAGTTGATGATGTTGTCGCCCATCATTTTTGCATTGGGAATGATGACGCGTTTGTTATCCACCGTGTTCATCGTGGTGGTGAAAATATGAATCACCTTAATCACGCCGGTTGCCCCGGCGCCTTCCACAAAGTCGCCGACCTTAAAGGGGCGGAAGAGAAGAATGAGCACCCCGGCGGCAAAGTTGGCCAGCGACCCCTGCAGAGCCAACCCGACCGCCAACCCGGCGGCACCGAGCACGGCGATAAACGAAGTAGTCTGAACACCGATCTGCCCCAGCGCGGCCAGCACCACGAAAATCATCAGGGCCGCATGCACCAGACTGCTGGCAAACCCGACAATCGCCGCATCGACTTTGGCGCGCTCCATCGCTTTCTGGAGCAGCATCTTCAACTGTTTCGCCACCCAGCGTCCGATGATGAAAATTAGAATCGCCGCCACAATCTTCAGTCCGAATTCGGCCAGAATTTCCTGGGCCTTCACCAGCCATTCCGGCTTAGTGGTGAACATCTGCTGAACATTATTCATTGCACCCTGCGCTGCATTGGTCGTTTCCATTGAGCGTCCCTTTCTTTTTCATTCCCCCTTAAGACGGGGCGAGAGTAATAAATTTTTCCAACCCTTGGAAAATATTTCTTCTATTTTCCCAACCATTGGAAAAAGAGGCTCTTCTCGGAAGTGTGTTGCAAAGGCCTCTTCATTGCGAATGAGCATGAGAGGGAAGGCTTTTTACAAAATCATGGACAGCAAAATCATTTTTAAATCAATGGGGTTGGGAAGGTTGTAGCCGAGACCCTCGGTCTCGGAGCAGGAATCATCTGCCCACAGTGCTGCAGCGTTACAGGCGGGCGGATCCCGACTCAAAAAAAAGACACCCAATTATACGCACCCAACAGCTAAGACCCTCTTCCTATTAAACGCAGTCTCAATGATTTTGCTGTCCATGATTTTGTAAAACATCTTCCATACAGGGTGTTTTTAGCGTTTTTGGCCAAGGATCGAACTCTCAACGACACAAATCGGAGATGAGCCGAAAAAGAGAACTCTACTTTCCCAAGGGTTGGAAAAATAGAGATCATCGGGTTCCAGGTATGGACACTGTTATGCAATGCCGGCTTCTTTGTGTTTGGCGGCGATGGTTTCGGCCA
>JACKQG010000585.1_pt1 | contig 52868 bp, 44 predicted proteins | sample 8237621 | NCBI WGS metagenome assembly JACKQG01 (sample SAMN15677084, study PRJNA649215) | marine metagenome | biome: marine; feature: Black Sea; material: saline water; isolation source: suspended particulate matter (SPM) from the Black Sea western gyre | collected 2013-06-09/2013-06-10 | depth... | reverse complement strand
AGAATAGAAAAACATATCAATTTGAGTTGATTTGCTAACACAATCAAATTCTCAATACTCCCATGATTCGAGCGAATTAAATTGCTCCTTTCCTGAATGATTTGGTAAATAAAACAAAAGTAGATATATCAGAAAATAGAATTAATAATATTCCTCAAGAATTGATAATCTTAATCCAGAAAAAAGGAGAAATGGGGGTATGGACATATTTATCTGAATTGCCTATGGAAGAATTAAATCCTGACTTGATATTACGATTGGATGCTTTGAGGTCAACCATTAGATATCCAGCCAAACAAAATGACTGGTTTATTGACAATATAATAAATTCTCGAATGAAAACGACATGCTGAACCAATTAGGAAAATGGAAAATATTTCCATTAGAAACTGGTGATTTTCGTTTAGATGGTGGTGCCATGATGGGCTCTGTTCCAAAGGTGCTTTGGGAGAAAACAAATCCTGCTGATGAATTAAACCGTATTGATTTAGCTCTTCGATGCCTTTTATTAGATGACGGGGAAAATATAATTCTTATAGAAACTGGAATGGGAGATAAGCTTACGGAAAAATTTGCAAAGATGTTTCATGTACAGCAGCCCAATCATCCATTAAAAGAACGATTAGATGAAATTGGGTATAAAATGGAGGATATCACACACATGATACTTACTCATCTCCATTTTGATCATTCTGGTGGTGCAACCATTTTGGATGAGAATGACAATTTAATCCCAGCTTTTCCAAATGCAGTTTATTATGTGTCGGACTCTAATTGGGAGGCAGGAATGAATCCCAGTCCAAGAGACAGTGCCAGTTATCTAGATTTAAATTATGCTCCTCTTGAAAAGGCAGGAAAATTAGAATTGGTTTCTGATAATTCAGTGATAATGGATGGGATATCAACTATTTCTGTAAACGGACATACTTTTGGGCAGCAACTGATCAAGATAGAAAGCGAAGGGGACACGCTTATATTTTGTTCGGATTTAATTCCTTTACGGTCCCATATCAAACTCCCTTGGATTATGGGATATGATTTAAATGCTGTACTCACATTGGAAGAAAAGACAATATTTCTAAGAGAAGCAGCGGATAATAATTGGTGGCTTTGGTTTTACCATGACCCCAAAACGATTGCAGTTAAAATTAAACAAGGGGAAAAATATTATGATGTGGTGGATGAAGTATTGAGGAAGATTGACTAAAGAAAACCAATTATTTAATCAGGGTATAACTGCATTCAATAAAAGACAGTTTTATGATGCCCACGAGTATTGGGAAGAACTATGGCTGAATTATAAATTAGATGATGCGAAATTCATTCAGGGATTAATACAGTTGGCAGTGAGTTATTTTCATTTTTTTAATAAAAATTTAAATGGTGCCAGAAGCATGATGAAGAAATGTATCACTAAATTTGAACCCTATCACAATGAGAGAGGTATGGATATTCAGAGTCTGAAAAAGCAAATAATTACGGTACAAAATTATTTTAATAAAATTATGGATACATCATATATTGCTGATAGTTATATTATAACACTTAAAGTAACACATAAATAATATGACTGTTTTCGCATGGATGGAAGATTGGCAAATGAGCGCCCGCCTTGCCAAGCTTTCTACAACATATTCGTATCAACTCATTTTCTGTGAAAGCCTTGCAGGATTGCCAAAACCTGAGACTCAAATTGTGATAATTATTGATTTGAGAGATATGAATGAAAAAGATTTGGAACAGATTCAAGATTTACAAAATAATAACAGTTTTTTTATTTTAGGCTACACCCAAACCATTGATGGAGGTCAGGTAAAATATTTTAAAGCAATTGGATGTGATATGGTGTTAAGACGCAATAAATTGCTAAAAAATTTAGAATCAATATTGAAAAAAATTAATAATGCCGGTTGAATCTCTGACTAAAAAGAAAATTCGAATGAAGAATATTGTTTCCAATTTGAAAAAGGAATATCCCGACTCAAAGTGTTCGCTTCAATACGAATCCTCTTTTCAATTATTGACCGCTACAATTTTATCTGCCCAATGTACAGATGAACGAGTGAACAAAGTGGCAAAGGGAATGTTCTCTAAATATCCATCTCCAAATGATATTGCAAACCTTTCTATAGAAACTATCAAGAAAGAGATTTATAGCACTGGTTTTTACAATAATAAAGCAAAATCAATTAAGACTATGGCAGAGACGGTTGTAAATGACTATGGAGGTAATTTACCCAATAATTTAGCTGAAATGGTGAAGCTTCCAGGAGTGGGGCGAAAAACAGCCAATGTAGTATTGGGAACTATTCATGGAATTCCTTCAATTGTAGTAGATACACATGTTACCCGTATAACGAATCTATTAAAATTTGTAAAAACTAAAAATGCAGTAAAAATAGAATATAAATTATCAAAATTAATAAATAAAAACGACTGGACACTATTCGCACACCTTCTTATAGATCATGGGAGGGCAGTTTGCATTGCCAACCGCCCCCAATGTCATAAATGTATTATAGCTGACTATTGTCCTTCAAAAAAGGGAGATAAATAATATGGATCAATTGTTTAATAAAGCAGAACTTTTTCTTGCATTACAGTCGTGTGGTCTAGGAATTGCAGTAGGTGCAATTTTTGCCATTTTGGGATTTAAACCACCGTCGCCTGATAATTTATCTGGAATAATGGGGATAATGGGTATATTCCTTGGATGGCTTTTTGTAGGAGTTTATATCAAATAAATTGCATAAACTCTCATTGGCTAAATTCATATAGAACCTGTAAATTTTATATTCTGTTAATATTTGCAGAATACAATGAAAAACAGGGATTTCACCGAGACAAATAGACATGCCATATATAACCAAACAATATAAATTCTGTGCTGCCCACCGTTATTGGAATAGCCGTTGGAATGAAGCAGAAAACTTGGAAAACTTTGGTGACGATATTTATTTACATGGTCATAATTATTGTTTAGATATCACTATTTCAGGAGAAATAAATAATGATTCAGGGTTTATTGTTAATTTGCAAAAATTGAATAAAATTGTTCAAGAAAATGTAATTTCTATAATGGATCATAGTCAAATCGAAAAGGATATTGACTGGTTTGAAAATCGTCAACCATCAACGGAAAATATGGTGATTTTTATTTGGGAAAAGTTGGCTGATCAAATTCCATTACCTGCCAAACTTCATTCAATAAATCTACAGGAAACTCCAACTATTTCAACAAAATATTACGGACCAAAACCATAATGACCAAAAACAATGCATCAAAAATTGAAAAACTGATAGGAGATTTACTATTAGAAATTGGGGAAGACCCCAAAAGAGAAGGATTAGTAAAAACTCCTGAACGGGTTGCAAAAGCCTGGCAATTCTTAGCTAATGGATATAAGCAAAAATTGGAATCCGTCATTAACGATGCCGTATTTACTGAGGAATATGATGAAATGGTAACCGTTAAGGATATTGATTTCTTTAGCCTATGTGAGCACCATCTGCTTCCATTCTTTGGGAAAGCACATGTGTCCTATATCCCCAACGGAAAAATAATAGGACTTTCTAAAATTCCACGCATTGTCGATATGTTTGGTCGAAGACTTCAAGTGCAAGAAAGGATGACCCATCAAATTGCTGAAACAATAAATGATGTATTGTCCCCAAAGGGAGTTGCAGTTGTGTTGGAAGGACAACATATGTGTATGCAAATGCGAGGAGTTGAAAAACAAAATTCCTATGCTACTACCTCCTCAATGATTGGACAATTCAGAAAGGACTCCAAAACCAGAGATGAATTTTTAAAAATAATTTCGTTGAGGAAATGAAGACGGAAATTAGAATCTTGAAATTAGGAAGCAATTTTAAAATTAAGGCCAAAATTGTACCATCTTAATTCTTTAATCTTAAATCTTAATTTGTGAAATACGAAGTAATCATAATAGGCGGTGGACCCGGTGGCTATGTAGCTGCTATTAGAGCTGCTCAGCTAGGAAAGAAGGTGGCTATTGTAGAAGCCAACCATTTAGGTGGAATTTGCTTGAATTGGGGTTGTATTCCCACTAAAGCTCTGCTTAAAAATGCAGAGGTTTATGAGCTGGTCAAAAATGCAAAAAAGTATGGGATTGAGGTGGGGGAGGTATCCGTTAATTGGGAGAAAATGATCAAGCGCTCTCGGGATGTAGCCAAGCGTCTATCTAAGGGAATTGAATTCCTCATGAAGAAAAATAAAATTGACTATATTCCTGCTCGGGGAAAACTATTAGGAAATAGCAAAGTCGAAACTACTGATGCGGATGGGAAAATTACTGAGATATCAGCCGATAATATCATCATTGCAACCGGAGCTCGTGCCAAGTGGTTTCCGGGGATGGATCCAGATGGTAAACAGATAATTACCTATAAAGAGGCAATGATACCGGAGAAGCAGCCCAAGTCGCTGGTTATCATTGGCGCTGGTGCCATTGGGGTCGAGTTCGCCCACTTTTACCAGACCTTTGGAACAGAGGTAACGCTTATCGAAGCCCTCCCCAATATACTACCAGTGGAAGATGAGGATATTTCTGTAGAACTCGTAAAATTGTTCAAAAAACGAAAAATGAATATTCTCACCAATACCATGGTAGATAAAATTGAAAAATTGAAGTCTAAGGTGAAAGTTCAATTAAAAGGTGGTGAAATAATTGAAGCTGAAAAAGCCCTCATTGCTGTGGGTGTTAAGGGGAATGTTGAAGACCTGGGACTTGAAGATTGTAGTATTGCCACGGACAAAGGCTGGATAAAAGTCAATGAATACCTGCAGACATCCTTTCCTAATGTATATGCCATTGGTGATGTGGCAGGGCCACCATGGTTGGCACATGTAGCTTCTGCAGAAGGCATCATAGCTGCAGAGCATATTTCCGGACTGAATCCGGCACCCATGAAATATGATAATATCCCCGGTTGTACCTATTGTCATCCAGAAGTGGCGTCAGTGGGACTTACTGAAAAAGCAGCCAAAGAAAAGGGCTACGAAGTTAAAATTGGTAAATTCCCTTTTAGGGGATTAGGAAAATCCATGGCTGTGGGAGACACCGATGGATTTGTTAAGGTTATTTACGATGCCAAATATGGTGAGATGTTGGGCTGCCATATCCTTGGCGCTGAAGCTACTAATCTCATCACTGAAGCTGTCATAGCCAGAAACTTGGAAACAACCCACCATGAAGTGCTAAAGACCATACATCCCCATCCAACCTTGTCTGAAGCCATTATGGAAGCAACTGCCGATGCATTTGGGGAGGCTGTGCATATTTAATGAAATTAGAACATTAAAATGAACCCAATAGTAGAAACAGAGCCAAAACTAATTACGTTGGATAAACCAAATTCCATTTGGGAAAATCTTTCATCCGACAAGAAAATTCAATATTTCTCGCTGAGAAAACAGCCATACCAACCCGTTTGGGAACTCCAAAAACAGCTGCATGGCAAACGGGTGGCTGGGGAAATTTCGGATGTGGTATTGTTTGTAGAACATGACCACGTTTATACCTTTGGGAAAAATGCGGACACCAATAATTTATTAGATTCTAAACCTCAAAATGCGGAAGTGGTTCAAATTGACAGGGGGGGTGAGGTGACCTACCATGGACCCGGCCAATTGGTCTGCTATCCCATTATTGATTTGCACCATTATAAAATGTCCGTTTCATGGTATATGCGACTGCTGGAAAATGTGGTGATGGATTGTCTGAAATCTTATGGAATTGAATCGGGGCGAAAAGAGGGGCTTACGGGAGTCTGGGTGGATGATGATAAAATTTGCGCAATGGGAGTACGACTCTCAAAGTGGGTGACCATGCACGGGTTTGCTTTAAACTTAAACCCCGATATGAACTATTTTGATGGCATGATTCCCTGTGGCATTTTTGAATATGGAGTTACTTCATTAGAGGATTTGGATATTCAGTTTGATTGTGGTGATATTAGGATTAAAATTATGAAATTATTTAATTATTTTCTCTCAAAGGATACAAATGAAGTTTAAGGGATTTACTAAAAAACAATTATTGGACATTTATGAGAAAATGGCATTATCCCGTTATTTGGATGATAAACAATTAATTTTGCTAAAGCAGGGAAAAGGCTTTTTCCATATCGGGGGCTCCGGGCATGAAGCTGCGGGTATGGCTGCTGCACTATCCTTTAAACCGGGGTCCGACTATGCCTACCCCTATTATCGAGAACAAGCATTTTGCTTGGGTTGGGGAATGAGTAGCCGAGAGCATTTACTGGCATTTTTGGCAAAGAAAGATGACCCCAGTTCAGGTGGTCGTCAAATGCCTCAGCATTATGGTCATGAGGAATTAAACATCGTAAGTCAATCAAGCCCGACAGGCACCCAATTTCTCCAAGCGGTAGGAGCTGGATTTGCTCTCCAGAGAAATGGAGAAAATGGTGTAGCTTATGTAAGTTCTGGAGAAGGTACATCCAGTCAGGGCGATTTTCATGAAGCATTGAATTGGGCCAGCCGAGATAAATCTCCCGTAATTTTTCATATTGAAAATAATGGCTATGCAATTTCAGTCCCCATTAAAGATCAAACCTCTGGAGAATCCGTCTATAAAATCAGTGCGGGTTATGATAATTTAGCTCGTTTTAATGTGGACGGAACCGATTTCTTTGAAACCCATCTTGCCTTTAAAAAAGCTGTAGAACGGGCTCGTAAAGGAAAGGGACCTTCTCTAATTCAATCAGATGTAGTGCGCTTATTGCCTCACTCTTCATCAGATGATCAGCGGAAATACCGATCCGAAAAAGATTTAGAGGCAGACCGAAAACGGGATCCCTTAATTACCTTTGCCAAAACTTGTGTTGCAGAGGGAATTGTAAAACAGGAAGATTTTGATAAAATACAGGATATGATTAAATCCCAAGTGGATGCAGATGCAGTATGGGCTGAAACACAACCCGATCCGGATTCACATGAAAGCCTGAAAAATGTATATTATAGCGTAGTTTCCAAAGATTTACCTGAGCCATCGCCAAATTCCGGTGAAAAAATTGTACTGGTAGATGCTATTAATCATGCCCTGGACGAAGAACTCACCCATAATGATAAAATGATGATTTATGGTCAAGATGTTGCCGGCGGAAAGGGGGGCGTATTTACTGCAACTCGTGGACTTACAGATAAGCATGGAGTAGATAGAGTATTTAATTCACCTTTAGCAGAATCATCAATAATTGGGACAGCCATTGGGTTGGCAACTCTAGGATACAAACCGGTGGTTGAAATTCAATTTGGTGATTATATCTGGTACAGCATGATGCAAATTCGAAATGAGGTTGCCACCATGCGCTATCGTTCCAATGGAAAGTGGAGTTGCCCCATTGTTATACGTGTACCTGTTGGGGGATATATACACGGTTCACTATGTCATAGTCAATGCATTGATGGATATTTTACCCATTTGCCAGGAATTTATATTGCCTACCCATCCAATGCGGCGGATGCCAAGGGTCTGCTTAAAATGGCATGCCGTATGGATGACCCCGTCATGTTTATGGAACATAAGGGATTATATCGCCAGGGATTTGCTTCAGCTCCGGAACCTGACGAAAAGTACCTTCTACCATTTGGGAAAGCCCGAATCGTTCAGGAAGGCGACGATGTCACTATTATTACTTGGGGAGCATTGGTACAAAAGTCCATTGAGGCTGCCCGAAATACGGAATTATCCGTAGAAATTATTGATCTGAGAACCTTAAATCCCCTAGATATGGAAACTATTTTAACATCTCTTGAAAAAACAAATCGTGCAATTGTGGCTCATGAAGATAATCTCACAAATGGATTTGGTGCTGAGATTTCCGCTCGTATCAGCGATGAAGGGTTCAAATATCTGGATGCGCCTATAAAACGGGTGGCATCAAAAGATTCGCCCATAGCCTATGCGGCTGTGCTTGAAAATGAACTATTGGTTCAAACCTCATGGATTGAAAAAGCTCTGAAGGAAATCGTGGAATTTTAGTATGAAGGTATTGGCAGAATATATCGTTCGCAAAAAGGTACCAGTAGGTGATAATCCAGAATTGCCAAAATTCAGAGGTAATATTGGCATTGCCCAGGGGTGGATTTCAATCTATGCTAATTTACTCCTGTTTGTATTAAAAATAATTTTTGGATTTATGTCCAATAGTATCGCACTAATAGCTGATGCCTTTCATACACTTTCAGATATGGCCAGCAGTGGAGTGGTTGTTTTTGGCTTTAAGATGGCATCCAAACCGGCAGACAAAGAACATCCTTTTGGGCACGGAAGGGCTGAAACCATTGCGGCTTTGACCATTTCTATCCTCATCGGATTTACAGGAATTGAATTTATAAAAACCAGTATCACCCGGTTTATGAATCCAGCTGCTATTGAGTTGAGTTGGGCTGTGATATTGGTGGTTTTGATAACCATCATCCTCAAAGAAGTATTGGCGCGGTTAAGTTATAACTTAGGAGACAGAATTAATTCCAGCACTCTCATTGCCGATGCCATTCATCATCGCAGTGATATGTGGTCATCTGTGTTGGTGTTATCGGCATTTGGAGGCACTTGGTTGGGGTATCCTAAAGCGGATGCCATTATGGGTTTGGGTGTGGCAATAATGATGATTCAATCCGCTTATACTATTGCACGGTCAGCCATTGATGATCTTCTGGGAAAACCAATAGATGCGAATACCATAAAAATAATTAGAGAGTTTGCTCTCCAAGTACCAGAAGTTTTCAATGTTCACGACATTGTTGTCCACAGTTATGGAGCACACCGGTTTATTTCCCTGCATATAGAAATTGCAGAGGGTAAAAGTCCTGAAAGCATGCATGAAGTTGCCGATTCTGTAGAAAAATTATTATCCGAAGAATTAGAAGCAGATGTCATAACACATGTAGATCCTGTGTCACTGGAAGGAAAAGATATTGCCGTCATAAAGGATATTATTCTGGAAAATCAGAAATTATTTGGTTTAGAGGAATCTATTCAGGATTTACGGATTGTGAAAAACCATCATGTGGAATCCATCATGTTTCAGGTACCAGTCCCGGTGGAATTTGATGAGCAGGAACTATTTAGTAAAAAGTGCAGTGAGGATTTAAGTAAAAATTATCCGGATTGCAAAATTGAAATCGAATTTAAATCTCAAATGAGCATGGGGTAATGAAGAATGTTTGATGTAGTGATGCCTAAAATGGGTGAATCAATTACTGAAGGTACCATTTTAGAATGGAAGAAAAAGGTAGGGGAGAGTATTAATAAAGATGAGACTTTATTAGAAATTTCTACAGACAAGGTAGACTCTGAAATACCATCTCCGGCAACTGGTACGGTTGTAGAGATTATTGCCCAGGTTAATGATACTATTCCGGTGGGTGATGTCATTGCAAGAATTGGTGCTACAGGTGAAAAGGTGGATAGCCCGCCAGAAAAAACGGAAGATGTTGCTGATGAAACATCTGAACCTCAACCTGAACCAAATTCAAATCCAGAAATACCTCTAATAGCAGATATTCCTCCTGTTCACACCCAAAAAGATGAGGTCATATCATCTCAGAAAAGATTTTATTCACCTCTTGTCAAATCTATTGCCAAGGAAGAAGGAATCACTCAACCTGAGTTGGATTCTATCCAGGGGACTGGCAGAAATGGACGGGTGAATAAATCGGATATGCTGAATTTTATTGCTAACAGAGGTGATAAAATTGCACCTGTAATGGGCGAATCTCCTATAGTACAGCAAACTCCACCGCCAACGTCTCCACAAAAGCCTAAACAATTGGCAATGTCGGATGAAGTTGAGCCCATGTCCCGAATGAGAAAAAGAATTGCTGAGCATATGGTTCAGTCTTTACAGACATCAGCACATGTCTATACGGTGGTTGAGGCTGATGTAACCAATTTGGTGAATATCAGATCTGAAAATAAAGAAAACTTTAAAGCCAAATCGGGAGTCAATCTCACCTATACACCCATGCTGTTAGATGCTTGTATTCGAGTTATTCAGGAATTCCCCCTTATGAATGCCTCATTAGATGGAGATAATATTGTTCACCACCGCAATATCAATATGGGCGTGGCTGTGGCATTGCCGGATGATAATCTCATAGTACCGGTGATTCATTCTTCAGAAGAGAAAAACTTTCTGGGATTGGCACGATCTGTTTCTGATTTAGCTGGCAGGGCACGGGAAAATAAATTAACTCCCGATGAAATATTTGGCTCTACTTTCACAGTAACCAATCCCGGTGTATTTGGTGGTCTGTTTGGAATGGGCATTATCAACCAGCCTAATGTGGGAATTCTCTCAATTGGCTCTTTCCAAAAGCGGCCTGTTGTAAAGGAAACCGAATATGGAGATACCATTGTCGTGCGGAGTATGGTCTATTTAACCCTTAGTTATGACCATCGAATTATCGATGGTGCATATGGTACCAAATTCCTGGCTCGATTGGTAGAGATTATTGAACAATATAATAGTGATAAAATACAGAATTAAATTTCTATGCTAGCTCAAGTACCAATTAAAAAACGCACTCGCCCAGACTGGCTGAAAATTAAACTCACCACTTCTGGGAAGTTTTTGGAAACCCAAAAACTCATACGGGAAAATAGTCTGAATACGGTTTGTGAAGAAGCACGCTGCCCCAATATTTATGAATGCTGGGGAAGACAGACAGCCACTATTATGATTTTGGGTGATACCTGTACCCGCTCCTGTGGATTTTGCTCTGTGAAGACAGAGAAACCATTAGCAATTGATACACTTGAGCCTACCCGTACCGGCAAAACAGTAAAAGCCATGAACCTGCAACATGTGGTGATAACATCTGTTGACCGGGATGATTTAAAAAATGATTACGGAGCAGAGATTTGGGCTGAAACTATTCAGCAAATTCGCATTCAAGCTCCGGAATGTACCATTGAGGTTTTGACTCCAGATTTTCGAAATTATGCACCCGCTTATGAAAAAGTTTTTGATGCAAAACCGGATATTTTTTCTCATAATGTGGAATGTGTCCGGCGAATATCCAAAGCGGTACGGCCTCAATCGGATTGGAATCGATCACTTTCTATTCTTAAGGCTTCTGTTGAATGGGGGTTGAAAACCAAAACAGGAATGATGGTGGGATTAGGCGAAACCGATTCTGAAGTTTTGGAAACCATGGGGGAATCTGCAGATTTGGGAATTTCTATTTTTAATATTGGACAGTATTTACAACCAACGTTCGATCATCTACCCGTTCAGAGATATGTTCATCCGGATACATTTGAACTATTTAAAGAAAAAGGTTTAAAAATGGGCTTTGCAGTGGTTGAGTCCGGCCCACTGGTAAGATCATCCTATCATGCTGATGAACAGGTAAAGCAATTAGAAGTAATAATAAATTAATAATTTCTGTATAATACTTAAAATAGCAAAGGAGATCAATATGCAATGTACAAAATCAAAAATCATCTTATTTTTTATGCTGATAATAGCATCATCAATAATCACAGCAGGTGAGTTCAGAAGATCTTAGTCAATTTGGGAAGGTGATTACATTGAAGAAAAAAGATATATTGAATTAAAAAATAATATAATTAAAAAAGCCCTTGATTGATAAAGGGCTTTTTTAATTACGGGTATATTTACCTATGGCAAAATTAAGTCTATATCAGGTTCTCCTAACTGATCAAAGAAATAATTCCACATAAATTCAACCCCCCAATTCCCATTATTGGATTCTGCATTGCGGTATAGAATGAATGTAAAATTACTGGGTGAATCTCTAAAATCGTCTTCACTAAATCCGAATCCATAGCTATGGATGGGATGGTTGAAATCAAATCTATTGCCTATAACTGCCACATCATAAAATATAAATGGGAGAGTGAAGAAATGATATTCAATTTTTGCCAATACCATTTGATTACCAGAAAACTTTTTTGTATCCATATAATCAAAACCTCTTACGGATCCTTCGCCCCCTACATAAAACAATTTCTGGATGGGGAGCTGTTTTTTACTGAAGCCTCCCATTAATCGGAATGCTAAAGCATCTTCAGATGAAAGAGTCCTAATTAAAGAATAGTTAAATGTAAGTCTTTCATAAGAGAAATCACTGCCTAAGGACTTGTCTGCATATTCATAACCAATATCAAATCGATAGGGTTTTTCTACATTAACAATAGAGACAGTTTTTAGTATGCCATCAGTATCTATGACTCGCTCTTCATTTTCGTCATCTATTTCATAACGGGTGCTATCAATTAAAAAGCGATAGGCATGTGAACCAGGGGGAAGTGGAATATGAATATCATAGGTGTATTCCATTGTAAATAAGGAGTCCCCTTGCAGATGAGATGAATCTGTTGAATTAGTGAAGGAGATTTCTACTATGCCTCCCAACGTTTCTATAGTTTCCGTAGAATCTTCCAAATTCATTTCGTATTGCTTGGCGGACCAACCCTTAGATTCAGATATTAAATAAACTTTGGGTGCAACCATATTTTCAAAGGATTGAATTGTATCTGTAAGGGTTAAAGTATAGGTAAACTCATTCATCATTTTTTTATTCAGATGATTTAATGAAAATACAGTCTGAATAGTCACATGTCTCCCATCTTCAAATGGGGTGGGTGCTGTTTGAAAATTTTCACGATTCTCCAATATTCTCTTTTTAAAAAGTTTATTTTTATAATTTAGGATGGTAGGTAGAAATTTCTGATTTGTGTTGCTGTATTTTGTTCGTAAAGCAAGATTATCATTAAAGCGATGCGTATAATCAATAGATAGCCCTTTTTTATGAAAATAGTCTTTATAATCTTTCCCGTAAAACATGGAAGAAATTTTATTAATATTCCCCCTCATCCAGCTATCATTAGACGAAATATTATCATAATAGGTTAAATTAAACTCTTGATTTTTCTTCCCCCAAGGATGTCGTTTAAAGGTGGCATAATGATAAAATTGTTTTAAAGATAAGCTATAGATAGGCCAATATTCAATTTGAATCGCCAATGGTTTTAATTGAGTAGTTGAAAAATAAGGTCCCATAGTGTAACCCGAAACACGATTATGGGTAAATGAAGGTGACAAAGGATATAGGTAAGAAGATAGCCTGAAATTTTTGTAGTCGTAATACTGATGAATATATTTCTTAAATAATAATTGTACCTCCGTTTGGGTATCACCAGGTTTCATATTTTCTTCAAATTGTATTTTTAAGAATGGACCTACAAAACTAGAATCTAAATATGTATCCTCATTGTCAAAATTTGAAATGGAAGATTTGTTACTACTTGTTAAACGGTTCATAAAACTTAATGTGTTTTGTATTTCGGACAATTGTAACTGAGTTCGTGAATCGTCAATATTATTTACTGGAGTTGAACTTAATGCATCATCAATTTTCTCTTCAACAATTTCTTCTATATAGGCAGGATTCACAAATACAAATTCGCCTTCACCGCTCCCATATCTACCATTAACAGGTGTCTGATTTTCTTCAGAGGTGATATAAACTTTTTTACTGAGATAGATACCCAGTTCGTTTGAGGTTATATATCCATCTTGATCACTATCTGCCAGACCATCTTCAATACCGGATAAAAATTCTTTTGTAAAAGCGCTATGTCCCCAAATAGCTCTCTCCTGGGCTTTGTCCCCTTTTCCTCCTGCAGTGATAATCTGCCTTGCAGATTCAGTTGTTATTTTTTTCAGATATTTTTCATCATCACTAAACTTATTTTTAGCTAAACTTCTGGTGCCTACTGTCATAATGCCTCCATAACATACATCCACTAAATAGAGAACATGTTTGGCAGGGGTCATTTCAGATATTTGTTTAAATTCTTGCATGGAAAGTCCAGTGGCAAAAAGGTTGTCAGGGTCACCATCAACTGGGAGTAAATAACCTACTTCTCCACCAGATGGCAATGGAATGGTTTCTCCATGTCCTCCATAAAATACCAATATTCTATCATTTTCACCAGCCTCCATGGCTATTTGGTAGAGTTTATTTTTTATGTTTATTTGGGTTGCATTTTCATCCAGTAAAAGGTGAATATTATCCTCTTTATACCCCAGTTTTCCAATAAGTAAATTGGCAATACTTTCTGCATCTTCAACAGCATACCCCAAATCTTTGACATTATCAGAATTATAATTATTGATACCAATTATTACCGCATAACTATTTTGATAGAATTCTAAGCTTGAGGCATAAAGAATAGATAAAACCGAATAAACATAAATAATGAGTATTTTTTTCATATACCGAAAATTACATCAAAAAGATTAACCATTTATTAATTAAATTGAGGCATGAACTATGGCTGTAATAAAAGACTTATACCGGTTTATTTTATAGGGATTATTTTAGGATTCATTTTGGCAGAAATAGAAAAAAATATAAATCTGAACATTGAACAAGCTACTTTTGGTGCAGGATGTTTCTGGTGTGTAGAGGCAGTTTTCCAGGATATTGAAGGTGTGCTGGATGTAAGAGCCGGGTACACTGGGGGTTCCACTGATAATCCCACTTATGAAGATATTTGTACAGGTAAAACCGGACATGCTGAGGTGATCCAGATTGATTTTGATTCAACAATTATCAGCTATGAAAAACTGTTGGATATATTCTGGAAATCCCATGATCCCACCACTTTAAACCGACAGGGTGCTGATACTGGTACTCAATACCGGTCTGCAATTTATTTTCATTCTGAGAGTCAGAAAAAAGTGGCCCTACAGTCAAAAAATTCTACTGATAAAATAAAGTTATATTCAGACCCGATTGTAACTGAAATAACGCCATCAACAAAATTTTATATTGCCGAAAATTATCATCAGGATTATTATAGAATTAACAAAAATGCCCCCTATTGTCAGTTGGTGATAAAACCAAAATTAGAAAAGCTTAAAATAAACAAATGAAAGGATAATAAATGGGACTTGAATTAAACGCACAAATAATAGAATACCTCAGAGCCATTGGCTGGGCCATTGCTGCTTCCATAGGATTTTCATTAGGTATTAGTATTGCTTTAACTGTATTTGATAAACTGACACCTAATATCAACCAATGGTCTGAGATAAAGGCTGGTAATTATGGTGCTTCATTAATTATTACATCTATAGTTGTTATGATTGGCGTAATAGTTTATCGAGTGATTTAGCCTCATCTTAAGTTGGGATAATGATGAAACAACATTCCTTTCCCTAGAAAATCTCGCGAGAAGCTCCTCACTTTGAATTTCTTCCGGCTGTTGTATATTACAAAATGGTTTTAAGGCAATTTATAATCATCTTGGAGGAATTGGGTTAATTAACCACCGATGAACACAGATAATCACAGATTACTATTTTCTGTCACCCTGAAGCACGAAGGGTCTCAATCTATTGATGATTATAAAAATAAACTATTAAGATTCTTCCGTCGTCAGCCTGCCCGCCACAGCTGTTTATTGATGGCAGGCGGGAATGACAAGGAGAAGACAAAATGATAACTAAGCTCATAAAACTCTTACTTCTTACCTCTTCCATCTTCAAGCCTATGTCTGCCCAGGTTGCACCTGCATATACCCCCTTTAGTTTGGAAAACGAAGGCGTAGAATTCTCATATAATAGTATATTTCTTAATTCTGAAGATTTTACAATTGACTTCCGTGATAATGCTTATTTAACGATTCTCCCCACCCAATTTATTTGGAGATTAGAACTCATTTTACCCGAATTAAAAACCGGTTATCTATTAATTAGTAATTGGAATATCCCCCAAGCGGGAAGGCTATTTATTTTTAACAATTCAGATTCCTATACAGGTCCTTATCTTTACTCATCTGAATCGGAATTATTGAGTGGAAGATTTAAATCCAGTAATCTTATTTTAGAATACAGTGAACCTGTATTTCCAGAATTTCAAGGTAATTTCACCGTTACGGGTATTCAAGTTGACTATATCGCTGAAACAGTTGTTAAGGATAATCCGGCCTCAATATTAATAAATCAATCCCGGGAAAACCCAAAAATAATGCTCACTGGTTACTGGCCGCCAACCAACGAAATGGTACGCCATTTCAGTCAGGATGCTGAACTAAATCCCGAGGGCTGGCAGGGTGAAAACTGGGAAGACTTAGGCTATGATGTGGTTTCCTTTTTCCCAGAATTTACACCAGCGGACTGCAATAATTGCGGACAGGGATTTGGCGAACTTGAAGTAGATTATCAAGATTTCTCACAGGATTACTGGCCCATTATTGAATCGGTACAACCTGTTGCTGTTATGACCTTCAGTCGTGGGTTTAATGATATGAGTTGGGAGCTGGAAAACCGAGTAGTAAACCGCACCAACTGGTACGATGATTATACCACTCCATTTCTGCCTACTCCAAATCCCCCTGATGACACCGTAGAAAATTATCATGTGCGCTTCACCAGCCTGCCGGTGGAAGCCATCATTACGGAAATCATCAGAGCAGAAATTGGACTGGACCCCTATTTGGATGATACCAATGCAGGAATGTTTTTATCAGAATTTGCTGGTTATCATGGTGTCTGGTATAAAGAAAATTATGATGAGGATGTTGAGATTCCCTGTTTTGCCGGGGGGCATATTCATGTAGGCAAACAAATTAATTGGGACACTGCCCGCCAAGCCACTGAAATATCACTCCGAGCACTCATAGCCCACGTTGATCAATTTATGGTCCTGCCTGGTGATTGTAATAGTGATGGTGAGATTAACATTTTAGATTTGGTAGCATTGGCAAATGTTGTATTGGGATTTTCTGAGTTTACCCCCTCCCAGGAATTAGCCGCTGATATGGATGAAAATGGTATCCTGAATATTTTAGATATTATTGCCATTGTGAACTTGATTTTAGGTAATGATTAATCACTTTTATCCCACAGAATGCTGGGAATTAACATAAATTTAAAACCCGTAGGGGTAGAATTTAATTCCGCCCAACGAAAATGGAACGATTTGAAACCGTCCCCTACTGAAAAAATATCCTTCCATCTATAACAGCTACAAAATAATAAATTTCCACCCATGAATAAAGGTATTATCTCCACCGGCTCCAAAGAAGCTACTGAGGCAGGCGCTGAAATATTAAGGGCAGGTGGTAATGCCTTTGATGCTGCCGTGGCTGCTGTGTTTACCTCCATGACCTCTGAGTTTGCCCTCACCGGCGCAGGGGGCGGTGGTGCCATGATGATCCGTAAATCTGATGCACAGCCGGTAGTGTACGATTTTTTTGTTGACACACCTCCCCGAACAGAAAAGAAAGAACTTGATTTCTTTGGTGTAGAAGTGGATTTTGGTGATTCTTCCCAGACGTTCCATATTGGTAAAGGCTCTGCGGCAGTGCCGGGCACATTATTGGGATTAATAATTGTGCAGGAACAGTTTGGAGTTCTTCCCCTACCAGTTGTCATGGAACCAGCCATAAAATTAGCTCGGGAAGGATATGTGGTCAATAAGAAACAGGCATATATCTTTAAAATTTTAGAGCCCATATTTACCCATACTCAGGCAGGGCGAGATTTGTTCTGCTCGAATGGAGAAATGTTATCAGAAGGTCACCGTTTTATTAATTCAGATTTTGCAGAATTTCTTGAGCGGGTTTCTTGGGAAGGTGCAACCTCTTTTTATTTAGGGGAATATGCTGAACTCATTGCCCAGACTTTTGGAGATGAGGGATTATTGAATGAAAAATCAATGAGTCTTTATCATGTTGCCGTTCGGAAACCGGTAATGACTAATTTTATGGGAACACAGGTATATTCCAATCCAGCACCCTCTTCCGGGGGGACGCTTATCATTTTTTTACTCCGTCTATTGGAAGAAGGAAAATTAAAGGATTTACATATTGGTCATATTATTCATGCCATGGCAGTCACTAATTTGGCTCGGAAGGAAATCTGCACCAACCCCAATAAGGAATATCAGGTTGAGCAGTTGCTAGAAACTGAAATATTTAACGGGAATTTAGAAAGATTTCTATCTCAATGCTTGATATCGGAAAATGATTTTACAATTCCCGGCAGGGGAGAAACTACCCATGTGAGTGTAATTGATAAAGATATGAACTGTGCCGGTGTTACCACCACCAATGGGGAGGGCTGTGGGTATATTCTTCCGAGCACAGGCATCATGATGAATAATATGCTGGGGGAGGAAGATCTGAATCCTTTGGGATTTCACCAATGGCGTCATCCTATGCGGCTACCCACTATGGTATCACCCACCATTATTTTGAAAGATAATCTACCCTTCATTTTATTAGGAAGCGGGGGAAGTAATCGTATCAGATCTGCCATCGTACAGGTTATCCTTAATTATATGGTGAAAGGGATTGGGCTTGAGGAGGCAATTATTGCACCGAGAATCCATTTGGAAGGTAATAAATTGTACCATGAACCAGGTATTTCTTTGGATAAAATCGATTTACCTGAAAATTTTACTCTTCATCCATTTGAAGAAAAGAATCTATTTTTTGGTGGTGTAAATGCCGTCACTTTAACTGAAGGTGTAAGTGATATACGCCGGGGCGGTACCTTTAAAATAGTTGGGTAGCTACATCTTTTTCAAAGTGGCTATTCTGCACAAAAACACATTGTTTTATTTACAAAAAAGGAAATCAATGGCAAAAAAACTCAAATTTCTAACCATTATTTTAATAGTTACTTCGGTATTTGGCCAGGGACCTTGGATGATGACCGGAAGAGTCCATAATGAACTCAAATGGAGTACACTAACAACCGAACATTACCGGGTACACTACCACCAGGGGATTGAAGAAATTGCCAAGCAGGGTGCCAGCATGGCAGAGCAGATTCACCCCACGCTATTAAAGCAGATAGGTTTAGAGACGGTCCCCATAATTGATGTCATTTTCACTGCTGAAGATGAAATTATGAATGGGTATGCCATGCCCACCAATCAGACCTTTATCTGGGTGGATCAAAATGATGCTGCCATCTGGCTGGAGGATGAAAAATGGGTCTATCAAGTGTTGGCCCATGAACTCCAGCATCTCATGTATTTTAATGCGGTAAAAACCTGGATGCCCGAGCCATTAAATTCAATTTACTCGGGAGTACCAGGCTGGTTTGTAGAAGGTCTTGCAGAATATATGACTGAGCGCTGGAGACCTCATCGTGCAGATATTTCTCACAAATATCATGTTTATAAAAATAAAATGAATGAAATGGACCCACATCATGATGGATATTCAAAATTATTAATGATGGGAGAAAAATGGGGCGATTCAACCTTGATTAATATTATGAGCCACCGAAATGGCTTGAAATTGCTAAATTTTAAAAAAGCATTCAAAGAACATACCGGTGTTACTGTACAACAATTTGAAGAAGATTGGCGACGTACTATGAACACCTATTACTATGGTTACCGGGCTCAAAAGGAAACCTATAAAGATTTAGGTGAAGTTGCTACCCTACCTATTAAAAAGATGTCCACATTTTCAATTTCACCGGATAGCCTTCATATCGCACTCAGTGGAAAAGATGATAAAGATCAATGGGATCAATCTCTGTTTATAGCTATTCAAGATACTTCCAAACCCAAGGATAAAAAGGTGAAAAAGTTTTTTAAGGAGATATTTAAAAAGAAAAAGGATGAGGATAAAGACAAACCACCCAAACCAAAATATATTAAGGAAGAAATTGACTATGGCCGCTTCCATCAAACATTGGCCTGGTCATCTGATAATAACAGGCTGGTTTACGCAAAATTCCGCTCCGGCAAGCACGGATCATTTTTATGGGATATTCGGATTTATGACAAAGAGAAAAAGAAGGCTTATTGGGTCACTGAGAATAGCCGTGCTGCTTTCCCCGTTTGGGATCAAAATGAAACGGGGTTGTATTATATCAGCCATGAAAAGGGAGTAGCTAATATTTTCCATATTGATCTCACTACAAAAGCAAACCAGGCGATCACCAGTTATGAGGATAATATTCAAATAATGACAATTGCGCTTTCACCGGATGGAAAATCTTTAGTGTATGCCATGTCAGACTCAAATGCCAACACTGATCTCTATCTCCTTAACTTGGCGTCTAAAGAAAACATTCGTCTAACGGATGACCCTGCAGTGGATTATCTTCCGGTTTGGCATCCCGATGGGAAGTCTATCAGCTACACCTCTCATACCGGCTCTACCCCCAATATTCATACGGTGACTATTGCAAATGGAGAGTCTGCCATGCTAACTGACTGTGCCGATGGCATTTGGTCAGTGCAATGGAATCCAAATGGAAACAGTATTTTAGCCAGGACACTAACAGATGTAGATTCAGTCCGTATTGTTGAAGTTAATCCTGGAAGAGATATCACCACCTCAACCCTGAATTTACACAAAGATTTCACATCATGGCGTATGCGAAGTCCAGAACATATTTTAACGGGAATTAACGCTTATAATCCTGTTACAATTATAGAGGATGAAAAATACCGGTTTTATAAATATCCCAGGCACATGACCAGTTTTTTATTACCTTTAGATATCCCCATCGGATTTACCGCATGGAATGATGCCCTTGGGAAGCATATTTTAACGGGACTTGGTGGTTATACCGGCTGGGATTTTAAAACAATATTTTATTCACTTAGCTATATAAATGCCCAACACGGGCCTCTGTGGGGAATAAATGTGTATAATAATATTGCATGGTCATTCCGATATTATGATGAGTCTTACAGCGGACTTTTGGAAAAGTTTGATGGGGGAGATGTGTGGTTTAGCATCCCTTTTAATAGGGGAGACTATGTTGCAGCTAACCATACTTTTATGGTTAATACAACCATTCATAAAAGACAAATTCCAACCATGCCCTGGGATTCTGTAGATGTTGATTTGGATACCACCTATTTTCATGAATTTACAGACTTACCAGAGCCGGAGGGTGGTAAGGAAGGGGTAATCACCTTTGCCTATACCTTTACCCAAAGGCGACCACATAAGTCTAATATTTCTCTGCCAACTAAAGGATGGGGATTAAAAGGACTATTGGATATTGCCATCAAAGAAATTATCGGGGACTTTTCTTATAATCGCCTCACAATAGATTCTTATTTAAATCACCCCTTAAAGCCGGCAGTATTATTTATAAGGGCTAAGGGTATGAAGTTATGGGGAAGTCCACCTGCACAAGAATATGTAGGGTTTTCACGGGATCATGCTATTTATTTTCCGGGGAATGGAGGAACCGGTGGGTTGTATGAAAATATGAATATCAGGGGATCTGATGAAATAAAAATTGGTGATTTAATGGCTTATGGTACATCGGAATTGCGCATGCCCCTTTTACCTTCGATTCCCGCAAATGTATTGGGCGTTACCATTGGTGATATCAGTGGGGCAATCTTTTCTGATTTTGGACAAGTCTGGTCAGATGGCAAGGATACGGGGGATATAATTATTACAGCTGGTTATGAATTGAAATATGCCTGGAAAATTGAAGATAATCCCTTATTTTTTATTTCGGTAGGTTATGCTCAAGAACTGGAAAGGTGGCAGGAAAAGATGGAGCCATTCTTTTATACCCGCTATTCTCTTATTAATCCATTTTAGTAAATAAAACATAATTGAAAGGTTTTATTCAAATTGGAGTAAATTAAACAGTTATTTTATGGAAGATTAATTAGCAAATTATGGAACTGAAATCCAAACTGATTTTAGGGTCAATTAATTACTTTCTAATCCTGATTATTACTTCTACAGGGATTGGGTTAGGCATGCATCAAGACACTCTCATAAATCCAACCGAAATTTCTTTAGAAGAATTACTGGAGACGGAAATTGTCCCCATAAATGTTATGGGCAGTCATATCCATTTTGCAGGAGAGTGGATGGTTGGATATAAAAAAATGAATATGGTGAAGGAAGGTTTCTTAAATGAAAATAATTCCATTAACAATGACACCATTTTTCGGAGTTATACGGTTGCACCAACCAAGATGTCAGTGGAAATGGATATGCTGGAAATTATGTATGGCTGGAATGACCGACTGACACTCATGGCAATGCTCTCCTATGAGAAAAAATCTATGAACCATTTGCGCGAGGATGAGTCCACTTATACTACTCGATCAAGTGGAATAGGAGACGTGCAACTCATGGGTCATTATTTATTTCATCAGCAATACCCCTATTGGCTGGCATTTATGTTATCAATGAGTCTTCCCACAGGGTCTATAGATCAAAAGGATAATATCATGGGAGAAATGAAAAAACTGCCTTATTCCATGCAGTTAGGATTGGGATCGGTATCCTTGATACCAGGTATGAATTATATATATCAGGCTGAAAAATTTGTTTTTGGATTCCATTCTATGGGCACTTTTCCCATTTCTGAAAATGCAAATGAATATAAACTTGGAAATCAATATCATTTAACCGGATGGGTTAACCGCTTTCTCTATGATTGGCTAAGTTTTACAGCTATAATGGATGGGCGAATATTCTCGCCAATAATCGGTAGTGATTTGGATTTAAATGTAAATATGGTACCTACGGCTGATACGGCTAATTCCGGAGGCAGAATAATTGCACTCAAATTGGGGATGAATACTTTTCAGAATAATGGGAAATTTAAAGGGAATCGACTAGAATTAGAATTTGGTTTCCCTCTTTATCAATCGGTTAACGGATTTCAATTGGGAATAAAAAATACATGGTCTATAGGTTGGCAAAGGACATTTTAAGACTATTACAGGAGAAATCAAATTTGTGCTTTAAGATGATAATCCAAATTTTTATTGGGATGAAAAGGAAATCAAAAGTACCAATTCTATTTATTATTATTCCCATACAATTCTACTCATTCCTTTTTGCAGATAAAATTTCTGATCGGGAATACCAGATTAAATCTGCCTATTTGTATAATTTCACTAAATTTATTGAATGGCCCGATAATGCATTTCAAGAAAATGATTCTAATTTTATAATTGGTGTTTATAATGATCCGGAATTTGTGAGTATTCTGCAAACTTTAAATGGAAAATTCACAAAAGGAAAAAAAATCCATGTTATTCAAATTGAAACCCTTCAGGAATTGCCTATTGTACATTTGCTATATTTTGCAACTTCCCATAAACAAGATTTGAATAAGATTTTGAAATCCTTTCAGGATCAAGCTGTTTTAACAGTGGGCGAGGATGATATTTTTTTAACTTCCGGCGGAATAATAAATTTGCAAAAACGGAAAAACAGAATGCAGTTTGCTATTAATAATGAAGCTGCTGTCCAATCAAATATTAAGATAAGCTCAAAATTATTGGGTTTAGCCACCAATTCAAAATCCTGGTGAAAAAAAATAAAACTTTGGTATGACCGCATTCCGCAATCGTCCAATAAAACAGAAATTAACAATACTGATAATGCTTATCAGTACTTCTGTTGTTCTTCTCACCTGCATTATTTTAGGGGTAACTGACCTTTTCAGTTACCGAAATTCACTCATCCATAAAATAGAGACTTTAGGGGAAGTCATTGGGAGAAATAATACGGCATCTATTATTTTTCAGGATAAAGGTACAGCATTTGAGTCTTTATCTGCATTAGAATCAGAGCCAAATGTGGTTTCAGCTAGTATATTAAACGAATCAGGAAATATATTTGTCCAATACCATGGACAAAGTACAGAAAAATTAATTGCTCCTGATTCCCATAATCTGGGGGTACAATTTCAAAATAATTATTTGCTGTCATTACGACCCATTTTTCTTGGAGAGGAAATAATAGGATATATTTTTATCCAAGCTGATTTAAAAGGGTTGTATGCCAGACTTTGGTGGTATGGGGGTGTTGTGCTTGGGGTACTATTAATTTCTTTTCTGGTAGCCTATTTTTTAACAGCTAATTTCCAGAAAGTTATTTCAGATCCAATTCTCAATTTAACCAATGTAGTAAAAGATATCAAGAGTAAGAAGGATACAAAAATTCGGGCAGAAATTACCAGTTTGGATGAAGTAGGACAACTCACAGTTTCTTTCAATGAAATGTTGGTGGAATTGAATTTAAGAAATAAGGCTTTAGAAACAAGTGAAAGGAATTTAGCGCTGTCCAATAAAATTATTGCAGGACTGAGCCATGTAGCAGCTAAAATTGTATCTGCCAAAAATCCTGAAGATGTTTTAAATATGTTGGGTGATGAATTAAAAAAACTTGGATTCTATTGCTTTATAGGAAATATTGATTTAAAAAATAAAACTATAATTGCCTGGTATTCATCTTTTGGAAATAAAATATTGAAAACTGCAGAAAAATTAGCTGGATTTAATTTAAATGGATACCAAATACCATATGAACGATTTAAATATTATAAAAAGTTATTTTATAGGCAGCAACCAGTATTTATATCTAATCTCACAGATGAGGTGAAATTAGCAATTCCCCAGCTTCCTTCTGGTTTAGTGGCGCAAATACTAAAAGTACTTGGTTTCAGAAATAACACCCCCTCTATTTCAGTGCCAATGGTTATTGATAAAACTACTACGGGTATACTTTCAGTTTGGGGTAAGGGGCTGAAAAAAGAGGATGTTTCAGCAATTACGGTTTTTGGAAATCAGGTAACCATAGCCATTCAAAATGCCCGACTATATAATAAAGCGAGAGCTGAATTGGTGGAGCGGTTAAAGATTGAAAACAAACTGAGAGAAGCTCATGATGAATTAGAAAGTAAAGTTCAAGATAGAACAGGGGAATTGCTTTTACTTCAAAAAGAAAAGGAAAGATTCATATCAAGAGTTTCTCATGATTTACGGACTCCCATTGCAGCAATTATGGGTTTTTCTCAACTGCTATCTGCTGAAAAATGGGGAATATTAAATGATGAACAAACACAAAAAATAGAAAAGATTGTTGGTCATTCAGTGAGGTTGGATAAAATTGTGGATGACTTATTAAGTGTATCAAAAATTGAAGCAGGGGTTATGGGAACTAAAAAAGAAGAGGTTATGATAAGTGATGTTATAAGAAAGGCAATCAATGAGATGTTGATAATAGCTAATTATAAATCACAGCAAATAGAATTCAATAATATTGCAGCGGATCAAATGGTTATTGGCGACTCTGATGCAATTTACCAGACAATGCTGAATTTGATAGATAATGCACTGAAATATAATTCTGACGGTGGAAAGGTATTTATCACAACCCAATTAGATGATAACTATTTAATAATTCAAATCAGTGATGAAGGGATTGGCCTTAACGAAGAAGAAATTAAATTAGTTTTTGAGGAATTTTACAGAGCAGCCATGACTGGGGAAGTCCGTATTCAGGGTACAGGATTGGGATTGTCCATTGTAAAAAGACTTGTTAATCAAATGAACGGAAAAGTTTGGGTAGAGAGTAAAGGCGCTGGACATGGGTGCACTTTTTCATTTACATTACCATTAAAATAAGGAGTTAATTATGGCAAATAAGCGAATATTACTAACAGATGATGAACCAGATTTAGTTGAAATTCTGGAAGCAGTAATTGAACGTCCCAATTGGGATATCATTACAACAAACGATGGTGAATCAACCATGGAAAAACTGCGGGAGGAGTCTTTTGACTTGGTTATTTTAGACCTCCTCATGCCCGAACCAGATGGGTTTGCAATATTGAAATGGATTCGCAAAACAAAAGAAACCAAGGATACACCTGTGGTTGTAATCTCTGCCTATTGTCATGATTCAACCATTAAAACGGTGAAGGACTTGGGTGCAAATGATTTTGTTAAGAAACCCATTGGAATTCATGAATTCAAACAAATAGTCAGCAAGTACATTTGATTAATAATAAAGTAAGGCGAATTACCATAAAACAGACTGTTTGTTAAGTGGTATCGCAACAAGCTGGAAAACATGATGTACAACAACTTTTCCAAGTTGTTGAGTAAATATCTGAGGAGAATGGTTTAAAGTAATAGATTGATTGTGATTGTTCTTGTATTTTTCTCCTTTTGATTAAATAAGAAGGGAACCAATTATTTTTTCAATTCTACATTTCCACTCTCGGAATCTATTCCCCAAATCATAGTAACTTTCCCCATGATTAATAGGCCGTTAAATCTTCTTTTATTCACGATATTTTTCAAATCCATTGCAGGGATGGTTCCTGAGCAATCTCCAAATACCTTTCTATTCTGTTTGAAGCCCGAAGTGCAGCCACTAAATATAGCTCTCAGCCGAAGTAAAATCACTGTAGGTATGGCAGAGTTAGATGAATTTTTCCAATCCAACAATGTAGTTAAAATAGAACCATGGATTAAACATGCTACCGAAATGGATAGAGATGGTGATATCTATCTAAATAGGATTTACCGCGTCTATTTAGATGGAAATGGACTTGGCAGAACCGAACAATCTATTTCGTCCATTCAGGATTTCCCATTTATTCTGTATGCAGAAGCAGAATATCTCCGAAAACCATATTATATGCCTAACGATCCTCGATATTCCAGTCAATGCAGCATCGGAGCGGTTAAAGCTGACCTTGCCTGGGATTACTGGGATATCCCCAATGAATTTCCTGGTGGAAAGAATATACTGTTGGCGTCCGTAGATACTGGGGTGGACTATACACACCCTGACCTCATTGAAAATATCTGGGTGAATCAGGGAGAATTAACAGGCAATGACATAATTAATGATTTATTTTCGATTATTGATTTGAATAATGATAACTTGATTTCAGCTCCAGAAATTTCAGAATTTATGTCCACCCAATCAGATTTAAATGGAGATGGCGAAATTAATCTAAGGGATGCACTTGCGGAAGGTTCACCATTTATAGATGGAATTGATAACGATGGAAACGGATACATAGATGACATAATAGGTTGGGATGCCTCTGGTGAATTTGGGTCTGAAGATAATGATCCATTCCCTAAAACAGGGGTTGCAAATGGTAGTGATTGGGCACATGGTACCCATGTGGCAGGAATATTGGCTGCTACCTCCGATAATGGAATTGGAATTGCATCCCCTGTCTTTAATGGTAGCATTTTATCGGTGAAATGTTCAAATGATGGACCAGAAACTGATGAACCGGGTATTCATAATGGCTATGATGGCATCACCTATGCAGCAAAGGCAGGGTATAATGCAGGGATGCGTACCATCATTAATAATAGCTGGGGAGGAGATGGTTATTCTTCATCCGAAAATTCCGTTATTAACAATGCCTTTAATACCTATGGTGCTGTTGTTGTGGGTGCTGCTGGAAATGGGGACGAAGAAGTTAATGATGAACAATACGCTGCCCATTACCCAGCCAGTTATGATAATTCTGTTTCGGTATGTGCTGTAGATTGTAATGGCGACTGGGGAGGCTGGGCTACTTATCATAATACCGTTGATTTAGCCGCACCAGGAGAAAATATATTAAGTACAATTATTGGAACCAGCTATCAATCCTGGGATGGTTCATCTATGGCAAGTCCCAATGCTGCCAGCGTCATGGGGCTTTTATGGTCATTTTATCCTGAATGGACTAATATTGACATAAAGGAACAAATTTTACTTTCTGCGGATTCTACTATTTATGATGATGATATGAATCTTGATTATATCGACTGCAATGGAAACGATGGGGAGTATTGCCTGGGTGCTGGCATGGTGGATGCCCATAAAGCTATTGGAAAGGGCTTTTTCCCCTATATTCAAACGGGGGGATATGAATTTACTGAAATTGTGGGAGATGGAGATGGTGTAATTAACCCCGGTGAAACAGGGTTTCTTACCATTTCATTAACCAATCAAATTGGGTGGGCAGATGCAGAAAATATTGAAGCCGAACTTTTAACTGATAATTCTGGCGTGATTATTCATGATGGAAGTGCAGTATATGGAAATATTGCTGCCGGAGAGTCATTAATTAATACCAGTGATAATTATAAAATTTCCATAGCATCTGATATTGTATTGGGTGAAATTAATTTTCAAATGGATGTGAACGGGAACAGTTCAGAATATAATTATAATCAAAAAATAGATTATACCAAAATGTCTGTGAGTTTTAATCAGTCGGGGTTCCCAATTTCCACAGCAGAAATCAGATCCAGTCCCTTAGTTATTGATTTGGAGGGGGATGGTGATAAAGAGATCATATTTGGTGATAATAATGGCTTCATTCACATTTTCAATTCCAATGGGATCGAGGTGGAGGACGATACCTTTCCCTATGATACGGGTAGTCAGATTTGGGGTTCTGCTGCTGCAGCTGATTTAGATGGTGATGGTCTTACTGAATTTATCATAACCTCAAAATCAAAGTATCTCTATATATTTGATAAAAATGGATTAAAAACAGAATATTTTGCAGGTCAATATTTAATGGGGACTCCAGCTATTGGGAATTTGGATGATGATTTAGAACTTGAGGTGGTTATTGGAGGCTATTCCGTTCCCGCAAGTGAACAGAAAATATTTGCTGTTAATGTTGATGGAAGTGATGTGACTGGATTCCCTCGCACTTTGGGCGAAAAAATGAAAGCAGGTGTTGCTCTCTCAGATTTTAACGGCAATGGGAAAGATGATATAGTGGTGGGGACAGACGATGACAATATCTATCTCATTTATGATGATGCTACAATAGCACTCGGTTTTCCCTATATCGTTGAAGATAAAATTCAAACAGCACCATCAATTGCTGAAATAGACGGTGAAAAAGTTATATTTTTCGGAAGTATTGATAACAGTTTTTATGCCATAAATAGTGATGGCAGTTTACGGTTTACAATTATAACGGGTGATAAAGTAGAAACTTCACCATCATTTTTAGAGTATAATTCTGAAACCTATATTTTCTTTGGTTCCAATGATGAAAAGATTTATGCAGTAGATGCTGAGGGTTTTGCCCTGCAGGGTTGGCCTATAGAAGTAAACGGTAACATTGTAGGTTCGGTTGTGTTTTCTGATCTGGATGGGGATGGTATGGCAGAGCTTGTTGTGGCTACAGATCAAGGAGAATTGGTTACATTTCATCTGGATGGTAGTAATTACACCTATTTTCCCCTATCCAATGAATTTCCCTTTTCAGGGTCGCCTATGATTACTGATTTAGATAATGATGGTGATCTGGAAATTTTAGCTGGCTCAGGGAAAAACCTAGTAGTAATTGATATTAAGGAATTGGGAATATGTGAGGGCTACTGGAGCGAATTTCGAGGAGGGATTAGCCGCCGTGGATCAAATATTTTAGGGGGATGTACAAATTTAGTCAATTGCAATTTTGATGAAAACGCGATATGGGATGATGGAAGTTGTGCTGCGGATTTATCTGAAGTTGGCGGCTCTGCTAATGGATTAGATTGTAACGGCGATTGTAATGGGGTTTCCATTCTTGATTGTGCAGGTGAATGTGGAGGTACAGCCATTTTAGATGTTTGTGGCAAATGCGGAGGTGATGGTCCTGCTGAAGGATTTGACTGTGAAAATAACCCTCTGGTACTGGAGGAATTATTGCTGCCCATAACCTACAGTATCTCTAATATTTATCCCAATCCGTTTAATCCCATCACAACCATTAAATATGGAATCCCAGATAATGGAAAGGTAGAAATATTTGTCTATGATATCTCCGGCAGACAGATAGCAATTCTTATGAATAATTTTCAGGTTTCTGGGTTTCACAGTATAAATTGGGATGCATCATCCTATCCTTCCGGTTTGTATTTTATTCGAATGGAATCAAACAATTTTAACGAAACCAGGAAAGTGCTACTTATTAAGTAAGGTGAAGGTAGTTTAGAAGCAATTATTTTAAGAAGATAAATGAAAATGAACATATCGATTAATTGATATTAGTCACAAAAAGTTAAGGGAGGTAAAAAGCTATTGCATTGAACCTGAATGAAAGGCTAACTTAAAGTACTATGATGAACAAGAAATCCATAGCGGTGCAGGAAAAAATCAACATTTGTTGTTGCTGTTGTATGAAGGAGCAAAAAGCACCGGAATAGGCTGTGGTAACAATTAATTTCAAAACCCCCTTTTGCCAGTGCAAAAGGGGGTTTTTTTTAAGGGAATAATATGAAAGAATGGAAAGAAATATTAAAAGATGAAATATCAACTGAACTCACTGAGCAGATTGATATTTTTGAAACGCAAATTGAATTGAAAAAACTGGAGAAAATTGATGATAAAATTTTTGCAGAAACTCGTTTGCGGAAAGGGGTATATGGTCAGCGTTATGACAATGGTCAGCGTAACGATGGTGAAAAGACCCGGGAATTGAATTATCCCAGCGGTGACAAACTGAAGGGTCCTGAAACAGTTTGGGATGCACCTGGAATGCTCAGAATCAAAATACCTTTTGGCGGTGTAAATCCCAAACAACTACGAATGCTGGCTGATCTTTCCGAAGAATATGCTGATGCTGTGGTTCATATTACCACCCGTCAGGATATCCAGTATCATTTTGTTCATATAGAAGACACTCCTACTATTATGCGGCGCTTGGCATCAGTAGGTATCACTACCCATGAGGCCTGTGGAAATGTGGTCCGAAATGTTACCGCATGCCCCTTATCAGGTGTTTGTCAGGATGAAACTTTTGATGTGTCTCCTTATGCAAAAGCTATGGCAGATTTTATGCTGAATCATCCAGACTGCCAGGATTTTGGTAGAAAATTCAAAATTGCATTTTCCGGCTGCAGTGAACATGCCTGTGGTATTGTAAATATGCATGATTTGGGTGGCATTGCCAAAACCAAAGAGGGTAAAAACGGATTTGAAATTTATGTGGGCGGCGGATTGGGCGCTGTCCCTCACCAGGCTAAAATAATGTATGAATTTCTACCTGAAGAAGAAATACTTCCTCTCATGCAGGCTATCGGTAGGGTTTTCGCCCGCCTTGGTGAAAAGAAAAATCGTGCCAAAGCCCGTGTAAAATTTTTAGTAGCCAGGTTGGGCATGGATGAATTCACCCGCTTGGTTGAAGAAGAACGTCAGATTCTTCCACACGATAAACGCTGGACCAGTTATATTGGTGAACTGTCTGCTTGGGGCGAAAATCCAATAAAAGAGCCAACCTCATTAAATGGAGAAGCAAAACCTGAAGGGTTTGAGCATTGGCAGGAAAAGAATGTTATTTCTCAGCGTCAAGAGGGCTATAGGGTAGTAGTAATTATGCTGCCTTTGGGTGACATTTCCTCTCATCAAACTCGAAAATTGGCTGATATTTCTGAAAAATATGTAGGTGATTACGTCCGGACAACCGTTGAGCAAAATTTTGTACTGCGTTGGGTAAGCGAATCTGATTTGCCAGCATTGTATGAGGAATTAAATACAATTGGTTTAGCGGAGCCCGGTGCTGGCACGATCGTAGATATTACGGCATGCCCCGGTACTGATACCTGCAAACTGGGTATTGCCTCTTCGCGTGGATTAGCAGATGAACTGAGGGAGATGCTTTCACCCAAACAATGGGAACTGGATGATGCGGTTCGTAACTTGCGTATAAAGATCAGCGGCTGCTTTAATTCCTGCGGTCAGCATCATATTGCCGACTTGGGTTTTTACGGTAACAGTCGCACATTTAAAGGGTATAAAGTTCCTCACTTTCAGGTAGTTCTTGGTGGCCAGTGGATAAATAATGCCGGCAACTTTGGACTTGCAATTGGAGCTGTTCCATCAAAAAATATCCCTCAAGTGGTTTTAAAATTGACAGATTATTATGTAGAAAACCGAAGAAGTAAGGATGAGTCCTTTCAGGAATATTTTGCCGGGCAAAAAAAATCAGTTTTAAAAGAGCAAATACTAGAATTTACAGAAGTGCCTCCCTATTTAGAAGATTCTTCATTTTACACAGATTGGGGAGATCCACGGGTATTCACTCTGGGTGACATGGGCGTGGGTGAATGCGCCGGTGAAGTGGTTTCCCTTACAGAAGTTGAATTGCAGTCTGCCGAGCGTATTTGCTTTGAAGCACAAGTTGAGCTTGAGGATGGAAAACTGAATGAAGCTGAAGAAAAAGCCTATAATGCCATGATTAGGGGAGCATCTGCTCTCTTGCGTAAGGAATTTCAGGATATTTCTAGTGACCCAGATGAAATTGTCGCTGATTTCAAACAGCATTTTTACGATACCAAATTATTCTGGGATCGTTTCGCTCATGGCAAATTTGGGAAATACCTCATCAATAGAAATGAAAATCCTCCCTCAAATTTAAATAATGACAGCGTACATCAGAAGATTGAAGAAAGTCAGCTTTTTATTGAAGCCGCACATGCTTGTTATGCAAAGATGATGGATATTGAGAAAAAAGAACTAAGCGGAAAGGCTAAATAATTATGGAATTACAAAAATTTGGTATAAAACTATTTTTTAAACCTAATAGCAGTTATCCATCTAAGGAATTCATACCGGTTTTTCATAATTGGATTCAAACCAATTCTGTACCTGAGCACATGCTTATTGATGTGATTGATTACTCCCATATTCCCGATGGTCCTGGTATTATGCTCATAGCACACGAAGGTCATTTCAGCCTTGATAAAGAAAATAATATGCCGGGGATATTATATTCACGGAAAGCAAAAATTGTTGGTGATTTTCAAAAACGATTTGAATCCGTATTTGGATCCTCATTGCAGGCAGCTAAACTTTTACAAAATAATGAAATAGTGAGTGGAGTTGATTTTCAATCAAATTCCTTCAGATTTATATCAAATGACCGTCTCTTGGCAGAAAATAATAAAGAGAATCAAGAATTATTCTCCAATACGATTGATGAAATGTTAATAGAAAAATATCCCAATGGGAAATGGGTAATTGATGATTACTCTCAAGAAGGAGAAAGGTTGGCTTTTACAGTCAAATTTCAAGATGATATAAATATCATGCTTAACTAAAAAGGAAGAGGAAAAATGAATAGCACAGCATCGCAGTATGTAAAAAATACAAATGTAGATCACTACAGTAAAAATCCAGAAGGATTTCTTAAATGGATCGTAGAAAAACTTCCCAATGATAAGGTAGTTATGGGAACTGGATTTGGACCTCCCGGAATCGTTTTACTAGATATGCTTTTTAAGGTGACGAAAAATATTTCGGTATTTTATATTGACACCAGTTTTCTTTTTGAGCAAACCTATGATCTTAAAACTAAACTGGAAGAAAGGTACGGATTTAAATTTCTTAATTTTTCAACTAAATTAACTCCTGAAGCTCAGGGAAAACAATATGGAGAAAAACTCTGGGAAAATGATCCTGATGCATGCTGTAATCTGCGTAAAGTTCTTCCAATGAAAGAAGCTCTTGCAGATTATGATTTTTGGATCACCGGAATTCGTAAAAAACAGACCAGTATTAGATCCAGTGCTGGATTGGTAGAAATGGAACCACGATTCAGCGTGATCAAAATGAATCCTCTATTAAATTGGACTCATGATGAAGTGTGGAATTATATTAAGAAGCATGATCTGCCCTATAATGAGTTACATGATCGGAATTATCCCAGTATTGGATGTATGCAATGCACAAGCCCTGTTTCTGCAGGGGATGACGAACGCAGTGGACGATGGAATGGAAAGAATAAAACGGAATGTGGATTGCATAAATCCACAACCATAAGTTTAGATGAAACTAAAACAAAGGCAAACTAAATGAACACTCTTTTACCTGTTTTTTTGAAATTGGAAAATGAACCAACTCTAGTAGTTGGTGGCGGCAAAATTGCCCATCAGAAAATAGAACAATTGCTAAAAAGTAAAGCAAGTATAACAGTGAAATCGCCAGAGATTTCTGAGAATATACGATCTCTTCCTGTCAAAATTACGGGAATGGCGTATCAAAAAAATGATGTAGAAGGCTACAAATTAGTTATTGCTGCAACTGATGATGAAAAAATAAATTGTCAAGTGTATGAGGATTGCCAGCAATTTGGAATCCCAGTGAATGTTGTTGATCAGCCGGAATTATGTACCTTTTATATGGGTTCTGTTTTTCAGGATGGCGACTTAAAAGTCGCCATTTCAACCAATGGAAAATGCCCGTCATTTGGTAAATATATCAGAGATCATATTTCTAATATATCCAGGGGAATGTGGGGTAAGGCATTAGAAAAAATAGCTTTACAGCGGGAAAAAATTATTAATTTTATTTCATCCTATTCACAGAAGCAGCAGATCATGGAGAAGTTGGTAAACAAAACCAATAAAGAATTTTTTAAAAAAGAAGTTAAGCAAGGTAAAGTATTTATAGTGGGTGCAGGCCCGGGAGACCCAGAACTTATTACGGTTAAAGGTTTGCAAGTCATCCAAAATGCGAACGTAATTTTGCATGATGCATTGGTACATCCTCATTTGGTGTTCGATATAAATCCTGGCGCAGACAAGATATTTGTAGGCAAGCGAGAGGGGAAACATTCCGTAAGTCAGGCAACCATACAATCTTTGCTGATTCAAGCCGCCAACCAGGGGAAACAAGTGGTTCGACTAAAAGGAGGTGACCCCTTTATCTTTGGCAGAGGCGCTGAAGAAGCTGAAGCATTGGCTGCAGCGGGAATACCTTTTGAAGTGATTGCTGGAGTAACCGCAGGAATTGGTGCCGCCGCTGGCTTTGGAATTCCATTAACATCTCGGAATGAAGCCCAGAGTACAACCCTACTTACAGGTCATCAATGTGAAAAAAATGGAAATCATAATTGGAAAGCATTGGTAGATTTGAACTCAACCCTGGTTTTTTATATGGGTGTGAAAAATATTACAGAAATTGTAACCGGACTTACTAATAATGGAAAATCTGGTTCAACTCCTTTGGCAATCGTTCAAAATGGAACGATGGTCACTCAGGAAATATTTATTTCAACTTTAGAAAATGTTGAAAAAGAATTAGAGGGGATAACTTTGAAAACTCCCGCAATTATTATAATAGGAGATGTTGTAAATCACCATAAGCGGTTGCAGAAATATGTGAATTCTATTCCAGCTGATTATGTTGATCCTGTTGGTGATTTTGGGTTTGATATTTGGAAAAACGAGGTAGTGGTAGCTTAGGTCTTTAATTCTGTCATGCTGAGGCTTGCCGAAGCATCTCAATCGTAATATGGAAAAAGTAAACATTGAGATTCTTCACTTTCGCTTGGAAGGACATTGGGGTTATTACTCCTTCATGGATAAAATCCAATCTCTGATCAATGCCACCCCTTCTTTGTGAACCATTTTCCTTCCAGATTCAGGCATGAGAATTCCAGGATCAGATGACTCCATCCGGTAAATAAAAATAGACTCATTTGGTTTGCCGGGAACAATATTGAAATCCAAATTACCCGAACCCCTCCCGGCAGCAATGGGTGGTTTGAATACACCCAGTTTCTTAACATCCTCTTCATGATATTCCAGAAATAAACCTGAGGTGCTAGCAGGACCTTTTGAATTATGGCAATGGGCACAATTCACATCCAGATATGCTCGGGCGCGGTCATTGAGAGAATAGTGTTCATCGTCCCATTCGGCTGTGGCTGGGATTGATTTAATAGGTGGCATTTTCTCAACCATATCCAATTCCAACATTTCTTTAAGTTGGTTTTTGTGATAGCCATTGTAAAAATTATCACAATTTAGTAATCTTGGCTTTGGACCGATAGGCTGAAAAGTTTTATTAACGAAATGACAGCCCTTACACATATTAAAATTAGGAACTAAGTAATTTACATTCTGCGCTTTACCCTGTGTGTCTATCCATGAAATATTTTGCCGGTCTCCAGCAATTTCCAAACTGGCATCCGTTTGTTCTTGATTCCATACATAGGGGTACCCTGCCCATCCCTCAGAGGTGTGGACTAATAAACGGGTTTCAATGATCTGCCAGTCCTTTTCCGGGGCTCTGAAATCAGTAGGATAGTAGAATGTTTTAATAAATATGGTGCCAATGGGAAAATCAAATTCTTCTGAGCTGATGTAGCTGATTTTCTCCCCATCTGGCAGGACAATAAATCTGGACTTATAGGCATAATCAGTAAATAGCGCTGTAGAAATTCGGTAAGGAAAAATGTTATCCACCGGGATTTGTTCTGCCATAGGTTCCCTGAAAAAGCCGTAGTCCGACAGCTTGGGTTTAGCGTGCTCCAGAGGATTTGCATTAATAATTGAGAGTAGTACAAATAACCCTACAAAAAGACTATTAGCAAATATTGGTATGGGCATACTTACTGACTGATTAAGGCTTCTTTTAAGGGAGGAAGTTCACAGTTAAAAAGTGATAAATCCTGAGCAAAGCGGGTGAAAAAAGGTGTATACCATTTTTCAAAATTCTTATCGATTTCAAGGTTCAGGAAATCAGCATTGGCGTTATTCTGTATGCACAGGTTCCGATCTGGGAATATTTCTCCATTTGAGTTTATAAATTGTGGGTCGTACATGCCATCATAAATTATATCGGGCACATCCCGTCCGAATTTTAGGAATAATAAAGTGCCTATTTCATGTTTTAAAGTAGGCATTTGTTTTATGCGCTCAAAATAATTGTCATGAATATGAATGGCAGAGGTATAGGGATTATACAAAGAATCGGTTATGGGCAATTCAGTCATAAAATAACTGACAATTCCTGTGCCAGTAGATTTATTATTGATAATACGATTATTATATATCTCTACATCGCTGGTAGCTAAAACCAAAATTCCGGTTCCGGCTGGTACCGTACCCACTATATTCCCTGGAGGAGCAAAATTATTCAAGTTATTTTCTTCCACCAGATTATCAAATATTCGCACATTCTGGCCTTTTTTCACGATCAAGTCAGGGAGGTCGAAAATTAGAATTCCGCCTGTATTATGGTGAGCATTATTTCCAAAAACATCGGCATTACTGCTGTTTTCAATTTCTATTCCGGCAACATTATGGTAGGCTTCGCTGTTTTTCACCACAATATTTGCAGATTGCCCCACATAGATTCCGGCATCCGATGCGCCAACCGAAACACAATTATCTATTACAACATTTCTGCATTGTACCGGATACAGTCCATAGGCACCATTTTCCGGATTTGGACCATTTGTCCACTCGGCTTTTACATTAACCATAGCAATGCCGTCAGTGTCCTGTACCTTGATGCCATCACCTTTTGTATCCTGGATGGTAAAATTCTCCAACCGGATGTTTTTGCAATTAATAATCCGTAGCCCCTCAGCGCCGTCTTCCTGGTTTTTGAAAGACAGGATGGATTCATCTATGCCCTTCCCGCTGATAACAATATTTTCTTTTCCATCCAGTGATAATGTACCCAGTAATTGTTGTTTTCCCTCAGGGATTCTCAGGGTATCTCCCGGTTCAGCTAAAATTAGTTGAGTCTGAAACTCCTTTTCGAACCCTGCAAATATGAGGGAATGAAAAAGGATTAGTAGAAAAAAACTTACACTTACTCTTAAATGAATTTTCATTTTAATAATTAATGTATTGAATTATAACTAATCATATAAATCTTGTAAATATGGAATTCCCCAAATTCAATAAATGTTGACTATTTATTGAATAATATAACAGAATAATCAATATAATTCAATTTCCCATAAAGGGGTAATTACGGCAAATTGTTAATCTGTAAAAAAGGATTGGTTTATTACGAAAGGTTACTCACTTACTACTGAATTTAATACATCTTCCTGGTTTATCTGGGTAAGCCAATGTTTATATTGATTGTCTTTACCATGAATAATGTTTAAATATTTTTCTTTTAATTGGAGTGTAATTATCCCAGGTGTGCCATCACCAAAAGGCGCATCATCAACTGAAGAGATGGGAGTGATCTCAGAAGCTGTACCTGTAAAAAAGGCTTCATCGGCATTTAACAGCATATCCTTTGAAATATCTGTAATTTGGACTTCCAAATTCATATCTTTACATAGTTGTATGATGGTTTCTCGGGTGATACCCATGAGTATAGAGGCATTTTCCCCATTTGTAATTACTTTATTATCCTTTACAATGAAAATGTTCTGTCCGGATCCTTCTGCAATAAATCCTTCTTGATTTAGTAATAATGCTTCGTCATACCCTCTTTCTCGGGCATCTTTCACTGCTAACATGGAATTTAAATATTGACCGGAGGCTTTTGCGGAAGAGGGGAAAGCTTCTAAGGAAAGTCTTTTCCACGGTGAGACAGTAATATCTACACCATTTTCAATACCATCTTCTCCTAAATAAGCTCCCCAGAAAAAACTTGCAACCGCAACCTCGACCGGGCAATTTTTTGGATGGACCCCTAAAGTATCATATCCATAAAAAGCAATGGGTCGGATATAGCAATTTTCAAATCCATTTAAATCAACTATTTCAACACAAGCTTTGGTAAGTTCATTTGGAGTAAAGGGTATAATGATTCCATATTTCTCACCAGAAATAAAAAGGCGTTCTATATGATCTTCCAGTCTGAAAATTGCAGGTCCGTTTTCAGTGCTATAACATTTAATGCCTTCAAATACACCACTTCCATAGTGAAGTACATGGGACATAACATGAATATTTGCCTCATCCCAGGGAATGATTTCGCCATTAAACCATATTAATTTAGATTGATCTGCCATTATTGTTTCCCAGAATTAAGATTGATATTTAAATGATTGCTGAACGATAAATATACAATAATTCGAACATGAATATTCTGGAAAAGATTAATAATATTAACGACAATAATTATTAATTAATTTCGTTCTTCAATTTATCAATATAAAGCTGGTATTTTTTAACCGCCTAATTCAAGGAAAATCATGAAACGTAAACAATTTACTCAATCTTCAGCATCTGTAGAAATACCAGGTTTTACTAAAAGAAAATGGAAAACATTTCAGCCCATCTTTGCATTAACGGACGAAATATAATATGATTTTATCATCATTAGACTGGACAATTGTGGGAGCTTACTTTCTCCTTTCTTTGGCAGTGGGAATCTGGGCTTCAAAACAAGCTGGTAAGGATACCCGATCATTTTTCCTGGCAGGACGGAATATGCCCTGGTGGCTGTTAGGAGTGAGCATGGTGGCTACTACCTTTTCTACTGATACCCCAAATTTGGTAACTGATCTTGTGCGGCAGAATGGTGTCAGCGGAAACTGGGCATGGTGGGCATTTTTAGTAACAGGTATGTTAACGGTTTTCGTTTATGCAAAACTGTGGCACCGCTCAGGTGTTCTCACCGATATTGAGTTCTATGAACTGCGCTACAGCGGCAAGGCAGCGGCTTTTCTCCGTGGTTTTCGAGCGCTGTACTTGGGACTGGTTTTTAATGTTCTGGTAATGGGGGCAGTAAGCCTGGCAGCTATAAAATTTGGTGAAATTGTCCTGGGTTTACCGGGTTGGGTAACATTAACTATTGCCTGTTCTATCACTCTGGCTTATTCTACTCTGGGTGGTTTGAAAGCAGTTATCATTACGGACTTTGTCCAATTTACACTGGCAATGATTGGTTCCGTTTGGGGAATGATGTATATATTGGGATTACCCCAAATTGGCGGACTTTCAAATTTACTTATACACAGTAATGTGGTTGACAAACTGACATTGTTTCCGGATATGTCTGATCCCAATATCTGGGTACCGGTGTTGCTAGTGCCTCTGGCAGTGCAATGGTGGGCCAGTTATTATCCCGGATCCGAACCCGGAGGTGGCGGTTATATTGCTCAGCGTATGTTTTCAGCTAAAGATGAATCCCATGCAGTTGGTGCAACTTTTTTATTCAATGCCGCTCATTATGCCATGCGACCATGGCCCTGGATACTCATTGCCCTTGCATCATTGGTAGTCTATCCAGAACTTAAAGATCTGCAATCGGCATTCCCTAATCTTCCAGCAGATAAACTAGGGCATGATGTGGCTTATCCTGCCATGCTCACTCTCTTGCCGTCGGGTTTATTGGGATTGGTTGCAGCCTCACTCATTGCAGCCTTTATGAGTACCATGTCTACTCAGGTGAACCTGGGCGCAAGTTATCTCGTGAACGATTTCTATCACCGTTTTATCAAACCGGATGCATCAGAAAAACATTTGGTGTCAATTGGAAGAATGTTTACGGTAATTTCCATTTTTTTAGGTGGTGGATTGGGACTCATGCTCACCAGTGCAGGTCAGGCGTTTAATCTATTACTCATGATTGGCGCAGGTACGGGACTCATATACATTCTGCGTTGGTTCTGGTGGCGCATTAATGCTTATACCGAAATTGTAGCCATGCTTTCCTCATTGATAATCGCCGGATACATGAATTTTGGGAATGTTGATTTAGAGGGCTGGCAAAAAATTGTAATTGGAGCGATTCTCACCACCATTACCTGGATTGTTGCCACATTTATAACACCGCCAGATGATGAAGAAACCCTGCAGGAATTTGTGAAAAAGGTAAATCCCGGTGGTCCAGGCTGGAAAAATTACCAGGTTGGGGAAGCATCCGAACCCTGGCCCGTACCTCAGGGAATTCTCAATATGCTTTTTGGATGTGGAGCTGTGTATGGCTTCCTATTAGGAATAGGTCAGGTTATTTATGGAAATAATCCTTCCGGATTGGCTCTATTGGCATTGGGTGTTTTTTGTAGTTATCAATTGAAAAGGAGAATGAGTTAAATGGAATTGCAAGAAAAACTTAAACGGATAAATTCGGGTATTCAAAATACGATGACTTCCACCATTGGTATTGAAATTACTGATATAGGGGATGATTTTATCTGCGGAAAAATGCCAGTGGATGAACGAACCGTCCAGCCCTTTGGATTACTTCATGGAGGAGCTTCCGCAGCCTTGGCAGAGACATTGGGCAGTATAGGGGGTGGCATAAAGGTTTATCAAAATAATGAAACAGTGGTGGGAATAGAAATTAATGCCAACCATTTAAAATCTGCAAGAAATGGCTGGGTTTATGGCAAAGCCACGCCAATTCGGATTGGTAAAAAAATCCAAGTCTGGAATATTGAAATCAGAAATGACTCAGATGGCCTAATCTGTGTAAGCCGCTTGACATTGGCAGTTATAAAGAAGGCTTAATATTCTAGATACAGAGTGATTAAATAGGTATTGTAGCATTCTCAAGCCACTCCAATACATCACCTTCAACATGGGGGCTTACTTTTTCTAATACTTCATTATGGTAATCATTCAGCCAGTCTTTTTCTTTTTGCGTCATGATGGAATGGTCTAATAATCGGGTATCAATAGGTACGAAAGTAAGATTCTCAAAGCCCAGCAGTTTTTTTCCATTTACTTCTCCAACTTTCTTAACAAAGATGAGATTTTCAATGCGGATACCAAACTGTCCCTCTTCATAATATCCAGGTTCATTGGAGACTACCATACCTTCTTTCAGGGGGACTTTATTTGAGCCCTTGCCAATACGGTGGGGTCCTTCATGCACATTCAAATAGGATCCCACACCATGTCCAGTACCGTGGTCAAAGTCCAGCCCCTCATGCCAGAGGAATTGCCGAGCCAATGTATCCAAATGCTGGCCGCCGATGCCTTCGGGGAATTGAGCTGAACCCAGGGCAATATGACCTTTCAGAACCAAGGTGAATGCCTTTTTAGTGAAATCGCTGGGTGACCCAATTGCCACCGTTCGGGTAATGTCCGTGGTGCCGTCTAAATACTGACCGCCGCTGTCCACCAAATAAACTGAGTCTATTTCAAGTTTACCGGGGGTATCATAATTTTTATGGCTGTAATGGCACATGGCGGCATTACTCCCGGCTGCTGAAATGGTACCAAAACTGATGCCCCGAAAATCAGCCTGTTCTGCCCTAAGTGAATCCAACTTATCAGCTAAAATACCTTCGTCATGTAATTTGCCATTTTCTACTTCATTATCCAGCCATGCAAGGAAATTGCATTCGGCCACTGCATCCCGGATATGACAATTTTTCATTCCTTCAATTTCCACAGAATTCTTACAGGCTTTTGGGAGAGTACAGGGGTCATCTTTTTCCAAAATTTCCAGTTTGGCTTTGGAGAGAATATTTTTTGCCCATATATTGCTGTTTGCGGCATCAAATTGTACTTTACTACCGGATAATTCACCTAACCTAGTCTGTATTTTGTCTGGGGAGAAAGCCTGCACATTTTCGCCGACATGCTGTTGAAATCCATCAGGAATTTTATACTCAGGAATAAAGAGGTCAAAAGTACTGTCTGCATAAAGAATTCCATGTGATAAGAGCACCGGATTGCAGGGCACATCCGTACCGCGAATATTCAAGAGCCAGGCAATGGAATCCAATTGGGTGATAAATACGGCTTTACAGCCATTTTTACCAATTACTTTTCCCAATTCCAATCGCTTATCTAAGCTGGATTTCCCTGTATATTTCTGATCCAACAAAATAGCTTTATCCTCTACAGATTTTGGACGATTATCCCAATACAGATCAATGGGGTTTTCGGTAACTGCTTCCAATTTGATAGTCTCTTTTAATTTCTTTTCAGTGATTATTTTCCAGTTTGCCCTATGCATACGGGGGTCATAGCCAATTTTTGCACCGGAATTATGATTATCTGTGAGCCATTTTATCCAGGGATTATTGGAGATATGGAGTATCCTATAGAGGCTACTATCCACCTGTTGTTTTACCTGAACGGTATAGCGGCCATCCACAAAAATAGCAGCTTTTTCATGGGAGACGATCGCCGTACCAGCTGAACCAGTAAATCCTGTTGCCCAGGCCAGCCGTTCATTTTCTGGTGGAATATACTCGGATAAATACTCATCGGCATGGGGGATGATAAAAATATCCAGATCATTTTCTACTAACCACCTTCTAATGCTGTTGAGGTTCTGTTTTATGGTACTCATAGGACTCCTTTAATTGGGTAATAGGTCGTTTAATTCTGCCATAGGAACATTCACCTTTTCATAGCCTATTATTTTCTCCAATGGATCAAATAGGTTTACTCCTGAAGATATTTCTATATCCTTGCCGTTAAATTGGCAGGGATGGGTATACCCACAAGCATAGGTGAGTTGAAGAATTTCTTTCCGAAGACCTTTTAAATATTGAGCTGCACGTTTGGCTTTAGTGGCAACATCAACTCCACGCATTAGCCAGGCATTATGGGTGGCAATACCTGATGGACAATGACCCGTATGGCATTTCTGTGCCTGAATGCAGCCAATAGACAGCATAGATTCACGGGCAATATTAATGAGATCACATCCCATTGCAAAAGCCACTACAGCTCTGTCTGGAAAACCTAATTTAGCACTGCCAATCCAGGTAATATCATTTATGAGTTCCTGATTTTTAAAAATTGTATAGACCCTCTTAAAGCCAATTTTAAATGGAAGGGAAACATGGTCTGCAAATGCCAGGGGAGCGGCACCTGTACCGCCTTCACCTCCATCGATGGTTATGAAATCCGGTCCTTTATTTTTTGCCTTCATCTGTATAGCTAATTCTTCCCAGAATTGAGATTCACCCACAGCGCTTTTGATTCCCACTGGCAATCCCGAAATGTCAGCAAGTGATTCAATAAATTCAATCAATTCAGATACATTGGTAAATTCGCTATGGCTATTTGGCGATATACAATCCCGGTCTCTGGGGATGCCCCTGATTTTGGAGATTTCCTCTGTGATTTTATCCTTGGGCAGGATGCCGCCTTTACCGGGCTTAGCTCCCTGTGAGAGTTTAATCTCAATCATTTTTACAGTGGGATTATTCTCAATAGCCTGTTTGAATACCTTCATTGAAAATTTTCCCTCTGCATCACGAGCCCCAAAATATCCGGTACCAATTTGCCAGACTAGGTCACCACCTTGTGTATGGTAGGGGCTGATTCCTCCCTCGCCGGTATTATGGTAGCAATTAGCTTCCTTAGCACCTAAATTAAGGGCGGAAATTGCATTTTTCCCCAATGACCCAAATGACATAGCTGAAATGTTCACAATGGATTGGGGTCGATACGGATTTTTACGATTATGTGCTTTCCCAATGAGCTTGGCACAGGGCATAGATGAAGTGAGCAGATTGCCATGGGCATCATATTTATCTCTAGTGGGGAAGGCAGAATGTTTCAGAACTGGATAGCCCGTTTCGTACATAAGTTCTGATGAACCGAACCCAAAATTATTATTCTGCTTCTTGGATGTAGCATAGACCCAGGATCTTTCTGAACGGGTAAAAGGCATTTCTTCTTTATCATTGGCAACCCAATATTGTCTCAATTCGGGACCAATTTTCTCCAGCAAATAACGCAGATGTCCTACTACCGGGAAGATTCTTAAAATGGCATGTTTCCTCTGAATAATATCATGGAGGAAAATAATGAGCAGTAGCCCACCACTGCCTAATAATATATAATTGATTTCCAATAGATTAGTATGTAAGAAATGTTAATTTGAAAACCCGAAAATTTATTCCTATTCAGAGAAGGCATTCAAATAATAAAAAAGGATTATAGATAATATATTAAAATTCTCAAAATTATATTCTCGTTAATAAAATTTTAATCAATTAAAATTATATTAATTGTTTGTCCTATTTTTGATTTTTATTAAGTAAATATATAATAGAGGGTGTTTTATTTGGTATTCAAACTTAGCCTGGCTGTCCCTTGCTACCTCGTGGTTGGTCCTATCCTACAGGTGATATTGGAGCGTAGTTTAAATAATTGCTCCCCTCCTGTATTTTAGGAGGAATATATTATTATTAATGGTAATAATATTGTGTCCGTTTTGATTTGCCTATTTAAATTAATACTCTTGGATAAAAGCAACTTTTCAATAGATTTGGGATAAAATGAAAAATCAAAAACTAGTCTATATTGGTATGTCGGCTGATTTAATTCATCAGGGGCATTTAAATATAATTCGTGAAGGGTTAAAATTGGGTGAGGTTTATATTGGTCTCTTGACCGATGAAGCCATTGCCGGATATAAACGACTACCACTAATAGCCTTTAATGAACGCAAACTAATTGTGGAAAATTTAAAAGGAGTGGAGAAAGTAGTCCCTCAAAATACCTTGGATTATGTCCCCAATTTAAAGAAGTTAAAACCGGATTTTGTAGTACACGGTGATGATTGGAAAACTGGTGTTCAGAAGGAAGTGCGTCAGCGGGTTATTGACACTTTGGCTGAATGGGGCGGAAAGCTGGTAGAACCCAAATATACTGAGGGCATTTCATCCACCGATTTAATTAGTGCTGTGAAGGCTCAGGGGATTACTCCTGGGAAGCGGATGAAAACACTGAGACGGTTAATTGGAGCGAAACCAATCGTAAGGATTTTGGAAGCTCATAATGGCTTAACAGGGCTCATTGCTGAAAAAACTCAGATTATAAAAGATGGTAGAACCATTGAGTTTGATGGTATTTGGGAAAGCAGCCTCACTGATTCAACAGCTAAAGGAAAACCGGATACAGAGCTGGTTGACTTTTCATCCCGTTTTTCTACAATTGAAGAAATATTGGAAGTTACCACTAAGCCCATGATTGTAGATGGTGATACTGGTGGCCGGATTGATCATTTTAAATTTCGTGTAAAAACTCTTGAGAGATTAGGTGTTTCAGCTATTATTATTGAGGATAAAATCGGTGACAAGCGGAATTCGCTTTTTGGAACCACTGTCCCACAGGAGCAGGATTCAATTGAGCATTTTTCACAAAAAATTCATGAAGGGAAAAAATCTCAAGTAACTGAAGAATTTATGATTATTGCCCGGGTAGAAAGTTTAATCTTGCAAAAAGGCATGGATGATGCCTTGCTCAGGAGCAAAGCATATATAAAAGCTGGTGCAGATGGGATTATGATTCACAGCAAGAATAAAGATGGTAAAGAGATTATTGAATTTTGTACTCATTTTAAAAAGTTTGAAAACAGAGTGCCCCTTATAGTTGTGCCTTCAACCTATGCACATATGACGGAGAATGAATTAAAGGACTTAGGTGTAAATGTAGTAATATATGCAAATCATTTACTGCGTTCTGCCTACCCCGCTATGGTAGATACAGCGAAATCATTATTGACAAATAGTCGCGGAATGGAAGCATCAAACGAATATTGCATGTCTATTAAAGAAATTATTACCCTCATTCCTTAGAATTATTATTAATGGCTATAAACCCAGAAGAATTTTATATTGAAATAGCTTCACATGGTGTTGAGTTATTCACTGGTGTCCCTGATTCTTTGCTGAAAGAATTTTGTCTCTGTGTTGATGATAAAATGTCAAAAGAGCAGCATATTATTGCTGCCAATGAAGGAAATGCCATTGCCTTGGCGTGTGGACATTATTTAGCAAAACAGTCAATTCCACTGGTTTACATGCAAAATTCCGGATTGGGAAATGCTGTAAATCCCCTGCTTTCACTGTGCGACCCTGATGTTTATTCCATCCCCATATTGCTTATGATTGGCTGGCGTGGTGAACCGGGAGTTAAAGACGAACCGCAGCATGTAAAACAGGGAAAAATCCAAATTGAACTATTGAACACGATGGATATACCCTATGAAATAATTTCCAAAGACAACCATGATTTTAAATCAAAAATATCCAATTGTATTGATGCTGCTAAAAAAGAAAATAGGCCAACTGCACTATTGATTAAAAAGGGCACATTTAACAAATATGGTAAAGTTGTTTCATCGGCAGAAGATCAAGGTATGAAACGGGAAGAAGCGTTAGAAATCATATTGAACAATCTTGATAATGACACAATTGTGGTTTCTACAACGGGAAAAACATCCAGGGAAATATTTGAAATTAGAGAAAACAATAATCAGTCGCATGAAATGGACTTTCTAACAGTTGGATCTATGGGACATTGTTCCTCCATCGCTTTGGGTATTGCATTAGCAAAACCGCATCGACAGGTTGTCTGTATTGATGGAGATGGAGCTATGCTGATGCATTTGGGAAGCCTTACAACAATAGCGGAACAGAAACCACAGAATTATCGACATATATTATTGAATAATGAAGTCCACGAATCTGTAGGTGGGCAATCTACCGCTGCAAAAAATATCGATTTATCCGGGATTGTAAATTCATTGGGAACTAGTAAAATGTTCTTTGCTGACTCACCTAATGAGCTCAAACAAAAAATTGGAGAATTTATATCTTGTACTGAACCATCATTTATTGAGGTGAAAATTCGACCAGGTTCTCGGGGGGATTTGGGCAGACCTACAATAAAACCCGTTGAAAATAAAGTAAGTTTTATGAAATTTCTTGAGAATTAATATTCCCAAAATTAAATGTCAAAGCATTTTAATCCTGCAAATAATAATCCCAAAACAATACTCTCATTTTTGTTAAATAATCAAAAATCCATATTTATTAAACATGCCATCTATATTGCAGTAACAGCAAACACTTGTTTATGGTGTTTAAATATTTTATAAGGGGTGAAATGATATGATTGATATAAAATCAATAATGCAAGAAAATAATAACGTATTGGTTAAAATGCTGGATCAGTGTGTCGCAGATATTAAAAAAGCTTCTGACATATCAATTTCAGCTATAAAAAATGGTAATAAAATTATTTGGTGTGGAAATGGTGGGTCTGCAGCTGATGCACAACATATGGCTGCAGAATTAATGGGAGGGTTGATTTCTCATGATAGGGAGGCAATACCTTCGTTAGCATTAACTACTAATACATCTTTTATCACTGCATGGTCAAATGATACAGATTACTCATATATATTTTCCCGGCAAATTGAAGGGTTAGGCAATTCGGGTGATGTTCTTATTGCAATTTCTACAAGTGGTAATTCTACCAATATAATTAATGCAATTAAAAGTGCTATAGAAAAAAGGATGAAGGTTATTGTGTTAACTGGAAAAACAGCTGGTAAAATGAAAAATCTTGGCGATGTAAGGATTTGCATCCCTAGTTCCAACACACAACGAATACAAGAAGGTCATCTACTTGTAGAGCATATATTATGTGAATTAGCAGAAGCATCTGTCTTAACAATAATTAATCAAGCCTAAGTCATTACCATTTATTAACTCTGGAAAAAATAAAATATGTTTTATGAATATTTTTAAGAATTGATGCTATCAAATTTTTATGTCCAAGTATTTTAATCCCGTAAAAGTTATTTATACCCAAAATTGGCGGAGTGAATTAATAAACTGCCAAAATAATTTAGGGATTACCAATCCTATCCTAGTTACCTCACCGGGAAATCGAAGAAGGCTCAAGCTTGACTCGAAATTTAATTCAGGTTCAATTTTTAGTGAAATAGGAGAAAATCCAAATTTTGATGATTGTGAAAATGCTATAAAATTTTGTGGTGAAAAGGATTTTGATGGTGTAATCGCTCTGGGTGGTGGTTCGGTAATGGATTTAGCAAAAGTAGTGATGGCTTTTCTTTCTACTGGAGAGACTGATATTGTTGATTTGCTTAATTATAAGGGGAAATACGAAAGATTAATTCCATCAATATTTTTACCAACCACTCATGGTACGGGAAGTGAAGTTACCATGTGGGGTACTGTCTGGGATATGAAGGAGAAAAAGAAGTATTCTATTTCTCATATTGAACTGTACCCAAACTTTGCCATTTTAGATGGGAATTTGACGCTATCGCTTCCAATGGATATTTCAGTTATGACCATATTGGACGCTTTGAGCCATAGTTTTGAATCCATTTGGAATAAGAATGCAAATGAAAAATCAACAAAGTATGCTATTGAGGCAATTACTATTATTTTGTGTAATGTGGATTCTCTCAAACAAAACCCGGCTGATATAAAAGTTAGGAATAACTTATTAGAAGCATCTGCCAAAGCTGGACTTGCATTTTCAAACACAAAAACAGCAGCGGCACATTCAATAAGTTATCCATTAACCATTCGGTTTGGTATTCCTCATGGAGTGGCTTCATCACTCAGCCTAGTCCCCTTGTTAGAAATAAATGGAAAGCGAATTCAAAAATCATTAGATAAAATATGTCAAACATTAAAATTAACTTATGATGAACTCATTCAAAAAATAAAAGCAATTCCCCTAGGTGTTATTCCTTATACCCTATCTGAATGGGGAGTAGCAAAATCAGACTTACCTCAATTGATTGAGGAATCATTTACCAAGGGTCGAATGGATAATAATATTGTTGATTTAACGAAAGATGATGTGCTTGAAATATTGAATTCCATCAAGTGAGAATTAATAAATTTAATTTTTAATGTTCAATATTTTGTAGGAAACTTTTAATAAACTTCCTCGTAAATTAGCAGTCAATATAAAAAGAACTTAATTTATTATGGCAATTAAATCAGAAATATATGAGCAAATATTAAAAGATTGCTTTTGGGAATATAAATTTGATGAAGAAAAACTTCGAAATTTATCCAAAAGTTCTGATTTTGCTGAAAAAAAATTCCTATTTGGAAAAATTTTAGTAAATAGTACAGAATTTCTAAGTGCATTAGGAATTTTTCAAGTTGATGATTTAAAAACACTCATTGAAGAATTTAAAGTCCCAGAGTTTAACCATGATTTTATTTTTAGAAGAAAAAATATGGCTGAAGTTTATTTCTTAGATAAACCATTATTGATTGAAGAGTTGAAATGGGTGATATAGATTATAATAAATTGTATAAGCTACAGGATGAAGTTTTAGCTATAGTTTTTGAAACTGAAAAAATATAGCTGTGCCACAGCTTGGAGCTGTATCACAGGTTCGGGTACTTTTTCACGTAATTCCCATATTTGTCCAAAACAATTATTTGCTTATAGATATTTACCCCCTCATTTTTCGGGAGCAGGGGGGAAGCCCAGTATTTTTCAAGAGTCAATCCCCGCCATAAATGACGGTGTAAGTGTTTTATTATAATATACTATGAAAATCATATTAATTGAGGCTAATGAAGTAAGTATTTAGCGGTTTGTTTTCAGGAAAGTGGAAAAATATGTCTCAATTTCCCAAGGGCAGCTAAATAATTACGCCCATTTCAAATCGTTTTGGACAGCACTGTTTAGAGGTAGAATGAACTGGATAAATTCTATCTTAAATCCTAAATCTCCCCCAATTCCTTCCAATTCATAATAATAATCGAAATTATATAAAAATATTTCTCGAGGAGATAATAAATAATTTGAAATTATTTTAAAAATTTTGTCCTATTTTTTGACTTTTACTCGTATATATATAATAGAGGGTCTTTTTTTTTAGTCCTAATAAAGAGTGTCCCGGAATATTGGTTGGCGTTTGTTTCTTAGGACTTTTTATTATTGTTCAATTTAATAAACGCCAATCATATTCGAATAAAATTGTAAACAGTTTTGTATAGCCAGTAGGTGGTCCTATCCTACGGGTATTATTGGGGAGCAATTATTTTAATTGCTCCCCATTTAATTTTTATTTGAAACTAAATTAGTTTTTCCCAGTAAATTGTTCCTCTATATCAAGACCTGCATACCCAACAAATGATCAAGGTTTTTGATTGTAAAATAGATAACCATATTTTAAAGGAAATTTGTGATACCCATTTTAAGACTATGGTTAAATTTGTTGTGGATATAAACCTGATAAAAATGGTAGATTTAGATAACAGTCAGGTAGTCGCAAAAGGATAGTGAAAAATAATAATTTAACCAACAGAAAATTGATGCAAATGGCTATTGATGAAATGAATAAAAGTATCAATGAACCACGCCAAGATGGAAAAGCATCCCCTAAAGTTGGTGCTGTAATTTTATTTCCTGATGGCAGAATTGAAAAAGCATACCGTGGGCAACTGAGGGAAGGTGATCATGCGGAATATACATTGATTGAACGCAAACTGCTTAATGAGTGCCTTGAGGAAGTTGTTCTTTTCACTACATTAGAACCTTGCTATGAAAGGAATTCCCCTAAAACCCCCTGTTGTAAACGAATCACAAATGCCCGAATCAAAAAAGTGTTTGTTGGAATTGAAGATAAAGACCCAACCGTGAACGGAAAGGGAATAAAATATCTTGAAAATAATGGCGTAAAAGTGAAAATGTTTGACAGAGATCTGCAGAAAATTATTGAACGAGAAAATCAGACATTTTTAAATCAGGCCTTAGATAGAGGAAGTATAAAAGAAGATTTGAGAGTACCGTTAGAATTTCCAATTAGGGCGTTTGATGTTTCTAAATTTTCTAACGATGCTTTACAGAAATTCATCAATGAAACGAAATTATCCTATAAAATAAATAGTGATTCATTTTTTGAGTATCTATCAGATTTTGGTGCAATGGAATGGAATAAAAAAACCAAGAAATTTATCCCAACTGGTTTTGGTATGTTATTATTTGGGGAAAATCCACGTTCAAAATATCCACAAGCAGTATTAAAAGCTCACGTTAAATATGGTGACAATAAAATCGAACCCAAAGATTTTGATAAACCTTTAGTGTTGCTTCCTGATTTAATTGAAGAATGGTTGCAGAAGGTTTTACCGCTTGCAAAAGATACAACGCATTTTAAAAGACAAGATGTTCCTGATTTTCCAATCAATGTTCTTCGCGAAGCAATTATTAATGCATTAGTTCACAGAGATTATGAAGATGTATCTGCTAAATGCGAATTGAAAATTGATGATAATATAATTGTTGTAAATAGCCCGGGAAGACCATTGCCCGCAATTACCGTAGATGAATTAAACTCTTTTGAAGCACCATCATTAAGTAGGAATCCTATACTGGCCTATGTATTTAGTTTAATGAACTATGTTGAAGAAAAAGGATTTGGTATGGATTCCTTTAAATCGTTGAAAGAGGAATATGGTTTACCTGTACCGCATTATTCATTTAAAAAGCCATTTCTAACTTTAACTTTTCCCAGAAATACAGAATCACTTAAAGAAATAATAAATAATGATGCCATCCATGAGTTAAATATAAACGAATTAACTTCATTTGAAATATTCAGAAAAAATAAAACAGTTACTAAAATGGAGTTTGTTGAATATACAGATTTATCAAAACGAACAGCTGAAAGGCTATTAAAAAAGTTCGTTGATCTTAAATTAATTACAATAATAGGATCCGGTCCCAGCACTAAATATGTTATCAATGTATGATTATCTCGCCAATATCTCGCCAATGTGGCGAGATAAACGAATGATAAGACGTAAACATGCTTTAACTTACCATTGTCTATTAAGATTGGCGAGGTATAGTAGATGAGAAATAAAAGAACAATAATTATTGGTGAAGAAGGTGTGAATCATAATGGCTCTATGGAATCTGCCAAAAAGTTGATGATTTAAAAACACTCATTGAAGAATTTAAAGTCCCAGAGTTTAACCATGATTTTATTTTTAGAAGAAAAAATATGGCTGAAGTTTATTTCTTAGATAAACCATTATTGATTGAAGAGTTGAAATGGGTGATATAGATTATAATAAATTGTATAAGCTACAGGATGAAGTTTTAGCTATAGTTTTTGAAACTGAAAAAATATAGCTGTGCCACAGCTTGGAGCTGTATCACAGGTTCGGGTACTTTTTCACGTAATTCCCATATTTGTCCAAAACAATTATTTGCTTATAGATATTTACCCCCTCATTTTTCGGGAGCAGGGGGGAAGCCCAGTATTTTTCAAGAGTCAATCCCCGCCATAAATGACGGTGTAAGTGTTTTATTATAATATACTATGAAAATCATATTAATTGAGGCTAATGAAGTAAGTATTTAGCGGTTTGTTTTCAGGAAAGTGGAAAAATATGTCTCAATTTCCCAAGGGCAGCTAAATAATTACGCCCATTTCAAATCGTTTTGGACAGCACTGTTTAGAGGTAGAATGAACTGGATAAATTCTATCTTAAATCCTAAATCTCCCCCAATTCCTTCCAATTCATAATAATAATCGAAATTATATAAAAATATTTCTCGAGGAGATAATAAATAATTT
>JACKQG010000466.1_pt1 | contig 52903 bp, 41 predicted proteins | sample 8237621 | NCBI WGS metagenome assembly JACKQG01 (sample SAMN15677084, study PRJNA649215) | marine metagenome | biome: marine; feature: Black Sea; material: saline water; isolation source: suspended particulate matter (SPM) from the Black Sea western gyre | collected 2013-06-09/2013-06-10 | depth... | reverse complement strand
ATTGATGACGTATCCCCCGCCACGGATCCTATGGCTGTTGTACTGGTCATTGATACCAGCGGCAGCATGCAGGCACGGGACAGTTCCGGTCAAACCTCGATGATTGCAGCCAAAAAGGCTGCCGTCAATTTTATTTCCATGCTGACAAAAGAAGATCGGGTGGCGCTTTTTAGTTTCGATAATAAACCGATCCTTAAAATGGATTTTTCAGACGATCACGAAGCCGTAAAGAGCGCCGTTAACTCGCTGGCCGCCGAACCGAATGCCGCCACCTGCCTATATGACACGGCCGTTGAAGCCGTTAAAAAAGCAGCTGAAATTCCCAGAGGCCGGCGGGCGATCGTTCTGCTTACCGACGGAAAGGATGAAAAAGCAGGTCAAAGCTGCAGTATGCACAATTCAAACGACGTGATCGATATCGCCACAACCAAGTCGATTCGAGTGCCGATATTTACCATTGGCGTGGGTCCAAAAGTTGATGCCCGCGAACTTGCCCGCATAGCAAGCTTTACCGGAGGAAGGAATCTTTTGGCGACATCTCTGGCCGACCTTCAGGGACTTTATCAGACCATCGCTAATCAGTTAAAAAATCAGTATCTTGTTACTTATATTACGCGCAGTCCCAGCGGAGAGCATACGCTGGTATTGAAGGTTCAGCATGATGGTGCCCGCGGGCAGGATGAAAAACGTTTCTGGTCTCCGCTGCTGCCGGTTTCCGAGCCGCTGAGCATTCATTTTATTTATCCGGGCACAGCCGATCACGTCAAAGGTATTGTAACGGTAAAGACAAGCATCAAACCGGAAGAAACGGTGGCCAAAGTGCGATATTATGTCGATGCCGGCCTTAAAAAGGAGTTTACCGCCGCTCCCTTTGATGCCTTTAGCTGGGATACGGCCGGGCTTCCCGGAGGGCTTCATATCTTGCGAGTCGAAGCCGTCGATCCAAACGGCCGGAGCGGGGCGGCCGAAATGACCGTCAACGTGGCGGCCCCTGCCGGTGAGGGCAAACCGGCAAAACCTGCTTTGATCTGGATGGCCGGGCTCATTTTACTGATAGCCCTTGGCGGCGGGCTCGCCTGGTGGTTTTTCCAAAAACAAAGACAAGCGGCCGTGGATGCGTGCAAGCCGGACGAAACCAGGCCTCTTGCTGAAATGCCTTCAAAGGACATAGAAGATGAAACCGTATTCATGGCGGATTATCCAGTTTCGCAGCCGATTCCACCTGCGTCGGTCAAGGTGGTTCAAAGCGAGTGCCTGGAGCCTGGAAAGAGTTTTAAGGTTTCCGGGATTACGGTGATGGGGCGCAACAGCAGCAATGACGTTTGCATTCCGGACAAGTCGGTATCCAGGAAGCACGGCGAGATCTTTTTTGATGACGGCGCGTTTCATATCCGTGACCTGGGCAGCCGGAACGGTATCAAAGTCGACGGCAAAAGAGTGTTGGCCGACGGCCTGACCCTGCATAATGGGGCCAAAATACAGCTTGCTCCTAAAACAATTTTGGAATTTCAAAGCATTGCCTTGAAAGCAGTCGAACCTGATGATAAGACCCGCAGATATGGGGATTAAGGTTTTTTTGCTTTTTTCCCAATATTTTTTGTAATGATCCAAAGATCTTGAAGCAGGGAGATTTAGGTATGGGGATTCTAAAAAGACATCCTGCGGCTGTTCTGGGACTGGCAATAACAGTGATTTTTTTAGTGCTCGGGGTGTTTCGTCTGGGGTTTCTGGACACATTGGAGCTGAAGTTTTACGATCTGATGATGAATTTAAGGGGGGAGGCCCGGAGTCCCAGTGATGTCATCGTTGTGGATATTGATGACGACTCCATTGAGAAGCTCGGGCGTTGGCCCTGGCCCCGCTCCCTGTTGGCCGAGGGCATAAACAAAATTAGTGCAGGCAAACCCAGAGTTATCGGGCTCAATTTTATTCTAAGCGAACCCGAGGAGAGCTCCGGCTTGAAGGCCTTAAGGGATCTGGAGGGACTTTTTTCCCAAACCATCCTGGATCAAACCGGCGACAAGGGATTAATCTTTCTCAAAGCCATGAGCGAAGCCCAGGCAAAGTTGGATAATGATAAAAAACTGACCGAAGCCCTGCATGCCGCCGGCAACGTTGTTCTTCCGGTCTTTTTCAAAGCATCGGAGGCGGCCATTGAAGGTCCGGCCGAAACCGATAGGCGCCTCGTGGATCAGGCCATCAAGATCGTTAGTAATCCTGAAGGGTTGGGTGTTCCCAAGGCCAATGATATGACCCTGCCCATTGATGCCTTTTTCAAAGCATCCAAAGGTATCGGCCACATCAACCTGGCCTATGACATGGACGGAACCGCCCGGCGGGAACGCCTTTTATATGAATATCGCGGGCTTTTCATCCCTTCATACACCATCAAAATGGCGGCCGAGTATCTGAACCTGTCGCATAACAAAATGCGGGCGGTTTTAGGTTCGGCCGTTTATCTGGGCAGCATCGAGATTCCAACCACCTGGGGCACCGAAATGATGATCAGCTTCAAAGGTCCCCGCGGCTCCTTTAAGAACTATTCCTTTTTCGATGTCATCAATGACAAGGTCCCTGCGAGCGTCTTCAAAAACAAGCTTGTTCTGGTAAGCGCATCTGCTTCGGGGATCATGAATCCGCTCAGCACGCCCACGGATCCCACCATGTCTGTTGGGGAACTCTCCGCGAATTCGATCTGGTCCATCCTGAATAAAAAATTTATTCAACAGCCTTCCTGGGGTTCGACCGCCGAGCTTTTGATGATACTTGTTTTAGGGCTGGTCATCGCCTTTGTCTTGCCGAGATTGAAGGCCGGGATCGCAAGTTTTGTTTTTTTGGCTTTACTGATTGTCCTTGCCGGCGGATCGGTCTTCTTTTTTGTTTCCCAAGGCCTTTGGGTGTGGATTACCTATCCTCTGCTGCAGCTTGTATTGGGCTACATCGGCGTGGTCAGCATCAAATATTTTGTCACCGAGACCCGCAAGGAAAAAGTAGAAGGCGAATCGGCCGAAACCAACCGGATGCTGGGGCTTTCGTTTCAGGGCCAGGGGATGCTGGATATGGCCTTTGACAAGTTTCGCCGGGTGCCGGTGAACGATGAAATGAAAGACATCCTTTACAACCTGGCCCTGGACTACGAACGCAAGCGGCAATATAACAAGGCGGCTTCCGTTTTTGAATATATTGAAGACCACGATGCCAAATTCAAGGATGTGGCCGAGCGCAAAAAGAAGCTGGTTCAAACCAGCGAGACCATGGTGTTCGGGGACGGTTTTCTGGGCGGAGCTTCAGCCGGAGATAGCCTTTTGTCCGGCACCACCGGCACCCGTCCAACCCTGGGCAGATATGAGGTGATCAAACAATTGGGCAAAGGCGCCATGGGTATTGTCTACCTGGGCCAGGACCCGCGCATTAACCGAACCACTGCCATCAAGACCGTGCGGTTTACCGATGACTTCGAACCCGAAGAGGCCGAGAAAATGAAAGCGGCCTTCTTCCGGGAGGCCGAAAGTGCAGGGACACTCTCGCACCCCAACATCGTTACCATTTACGATGCCGGTGATGAGCAGGATCTGGCTTACATCGCCATGGAATTTTTAGAAGGTGAAGACCTGGATAAACTTACCAAAAAAGGCCGTCTGTTGCCGATGCGCAAAGTTATCGACTATATCGCCGACATCAGCGATGCTTTGGATTATGCCCACCAGAAAGGGATCGTTCATCGCGACATCAAACCGGCCAACATCATGCTGCTGAAATCCGGTATTGTAAAGATTACGGATTTCGGCATTGCCAGAATTTCGGCAACCTCTCAGACTCAGACCGGCGTGGTGAAGGGAACTCCGTATTACATGTCGCCCGAACAGTTTGCCGGAGAAAAGGTTGATGGAAGGTCGGATATTTTTTCAGTCGGGGTGATGCTGTTTCAGATGCTAACCGGCGAGCTCCCCTTTCGCGGCGACAATCCCATGGCCCTGATGAACCAGATCATGAATGTTCCCCATCCGGACCCGAGGAAGTTCAACCCCAAAATTGTCAAGCCCCTGGTGACCATCATCGACAAAACTTTGGGAAAAGACCGCAAAAAGCGCTACCAGAAAGCGTCACAGTTGCGCGACCATTTAAGAGGACTGGGGAAAAAAATCGACGCCGTCATGGCAAAGAAGTCGGCATAATTTGTCTTGTTTGAGTTCGGTCATCGCTTGCTTTGTCGGTATCGAGCACTCCCGAAGATGATATGCTTGTGCGGCAACGAAATGCTTGACCTGTCAGCATTTTTGTTATATAAATATCCATACTTCGGCGAGTTCCCTTTGGTCCGAGCATTCGACCAAGTTCAGGCCGAAGACCCGGGTCGAAGACAGCCGCGTCGCTACGGGAAATGCGCTCGCTATTGCGGTTCAACGAGAAACAGAGAATTTTTTGAGCCGGGGGTAAGCACGTTTCGCCTTGTATCCGGATGAAGATATGGGTCTACTAAAATAATGGTTGTCATTGAATCGGCAGGAATTACTGACGTTGGTAAAAAGAGGACGGGCAATGAAGATGCCCTGTATCTTGATGATGACCTGAAGCTTTACCTGGTGGCTGACGGCATGGGGGGACACTTAGCCGGCGAGGTGGCCAGCGGACTTGTGGTAAATACCATAAGGGACTACATGAAGCGTTTCCAAAAGGAAGGGAACGTTGAAGAGATGGATGACCCCGACGAAACCCTTTCCAAAGAGGCCAACCGGCTGCTCTCCAGCATAAATCTGGCCAACAAGGGTGTTCACGAGGTTGCCCAAAGCAATGAAAACTATCGCGGAATGGGTGCCACCATATCGGCGGCCTTTTTCACGGACGATACGCTCATTGTAGCCAATGTGGGCGACAGTCCCGTCTATCTAGTGCATGACGGCGGCATCGAACTGTTGTCGGTGACACACAATGTGATCTCCGAGCAGATGGCGATTAATCCTGAGGCTGCCAAGAAACTGGACCATCGGTTCAGACACATGCTGACCCGGGCCATGGGAATTGAAGAAACGGTACAGGCTGATGTCTGCGAGATCCAATACTTCGACGGCGATGTCCTGACCATTAGCTCCGATGGTCTGAGTGATAAAGTTTCTCCCGAGGAAATCCTCGATGTTGTGAAAAGAGAACGGCCTGAGAAGGCCTGTCAAACGCTCGTGAATCTGGCCAATGAGCGTGGCGGAGATGACAATATTACCGTGATTGTGTTAAAGATAAGGACTGAGGATGAAAAAGGAGGGATCATGGGACTGATCTCGCGAATTATGTCTCCTTTTAAAAAAATATTTAATTAAAAAGAGGGTAATGCAATGCCGACTTTGACACTTTCTTTCAAAGATAACACAATTGCCAAGTATCGCATTGAAAAGGGGCAATCTCTGACGATCGGCCGCAAGGAGAGCAACGACATACCGATCGAGAACCTCGCGGTTTCCGGACACCACGCCAAGATAGATTCTGTGGGGGATGGGTTTTTGCTGACGGACCTGCAAAGCAAAAACGGTTCCTTTGTAAACAAGGCGCTGGTTTCATCTCACTGGCTTAAAGAGGGTGACAACATTCTTATCGGCAAACATACCCTGATCTTTAGCTACGATGAAGGTGAGGAAAGACCGCCTGAAGACGTCGGCGAGATGGAACAGACCATGATCATGGATACGGACAAGTACCGGGATATGCTGGCCCAAGCCATGCCGAAAGCCGCAGCAGCCCCGGAGGCCAAAGAGGCGGTCGGTGTCCTGTCCTATCTGGCCGGAGGCGAAGGTGAAATAAAGCTTACCAAAAAGCTTACCAAAATTGGAAAGAGCCCCGCATCGGACATTGTGGTGGGCGGGCTTATGATGGGGGCGACGGCCGCTACCATCAGCAAGCGTCCCCAAGGCTATTCTTTAAGTTATGTGGGCGGGATGACCAAACCGAAGGTCAACGGCGAGACCGTAAAGGAGTCGGTCAATCTAAAAGAATTTGATGTCATCGAGATCGGCTCGCTCAAATTGCAGTTTGTCAGCGAGAAGCAGTAAAACCGAACAGTGGCTTGAAAGTGTTTTTAATTTTCATTGCCACCAAGGCACTAAGGCCCGAAAAATAGTAAATATTATCGTTTGTGCCTTTGTGCCTTTGTGCCTTGGTGGCAATTTTTTTTCAGCTTGTCCGGGTGAGGAGCGCTTTATTTTTTTTGGGCCAGACGGGACAGCAAGGTCATGGCAAAGCGCTTCAAAAACAGCAGTTGGACGGATTCCGAAGACCTTTCCAGCAAGGTGGCGCTGATTTTCATCAAGACACAGTCGGTTCCCGCCAACACCGTGGCGGCGCGGGCATCGCCGGCTAAATATGCCATTTCACCAAAACATTCCCCCCTGCTGATGACGGCGATGTTTTTGTCGTTTTTCCTTACGACTGCTTTGCCGCTGAGGATAATATAGAAAGAATCGTCGATTTCCCCTTCGCTCACCAGCACCTTTCCTTTGAGAACCTTGATCAGATTGCTCGATTTGAGAATATTTTTGACCTGGTCTCTGGTAAAATTGTCAAAAAAGGAGACTTGATGGACATAATCCACGATATCCTCGGCTTTGGATTTTTTGACGGTGTCGGTTAAACCTCTTAACGCAACCCGCAAATCATATGCAAAGTCCATACAAGTCTGGTAGCGGACACTGGTATCTTTGGCAAGGGCCTTGCGGATAATTTTATCCAGAATAGGAGGAATTTTAGGGCGAATTTCTAAAACGGGAACAGGATCTGAATGGCTGATTTTATACATAATGGCAAAGTGATTGTCGCCGGGAAAGGCTTTTTCCCCGATCAACAATTCGTACAACACACAGCCTAAAGAAAAAATATCGCTTTTATCGTCAACCGCTTTTTCCTGGATCTGTTCCGGAGACATATAACACGGAGATCCGATGAGTCCTTTGGTATAGCTGATGTCCGTATGAACGTGCGCGATTCCAAAATCAGTGATTTTAGTATCGCCGGATTCGGTTAACATCATATTTGACGGCTTGATATCCCTGTGAACGACACCTCGGCTGTGGGCATAATCAATGGCCCGGCAGGCTGCGAACATGATTTCAACGACCTTGCTGACAGGCAGCAGGTTTTCTTTGGCGCAGAAATTTTTAAGGGTCGATCCGTTGATATACTCCATGGCAAGATAATAAAAATTCTGATGCATTCCGGCATCGTAAATGGCCACGATATTGGGATGCGAGAGACGTCCGGCTGACTGGGCTTCCGTAAAAAATCGCGTGCGATAATTTTTGGCCTCGGTGTCCTGATGGTCTACGTAAGGTCGCGAAACTTTGATGGCAACGTTCCGTTTGATGTAAGGATCCATTCCCAGGTATACCACGCCCATGCTGCCCTGGCCCAATTTTTCCATGATGTCGTATCGGCCGATGGTTTTATGGCTGGATAGTTCGTTGAGAAATTGAGTATTAACCAAGCTGGTTTCCTTGTCTTTACCAAGGAGCTTAAGCTTCAACCAACTGGTTATGCCCAGCTTTTTGGCAGGCTCAGCGTTTGCTTCATTCGGCGTCAAAATAAGGTCTCCAATCCCTCGGGGGTGTCCTCACAAGCCATTGTTTTAAGATGAATAATAGTCTATTTTGATTTAGTGATCATAGGTAAAAAAGTTTGGGGTGTCAATTATAAAGCGTATATGGATTAACGCAGGCCGTCTGATAAGCCTGTAAGGCGTCCGATATAAAAAAACAAACTTCTTGGCATGTGGTGGCAACTGGCTTTAACTATTATATTTTCATGTTCCAATCAGCCGGTTGCAGGTAAGTTCTTGCTTTTAAAAAGGGGGGCATTGTGGTACATAAACGCTGAATCTTGTTTAGAAGGTGAACAAGGGGTGCAAGATGAATCACTGTAACGTCTGCGGTCAGCAACACAATATCGGATTCGTTGCCACTCGCCTGGCAGGGACGGACGGCGTTTCTCTGGAGACGGCAAAATGGGCGGATTTTTTTGAAAAACAAGGGTGTAACTGCTTTTTCTTTGCCGGCGAACTCGACCGCCCCAAGGATCGTTCCTATCTGGTAAAAGAAGCTCATTTCCGTCATCCGGAAATCCGAAAGATATTTAAAAAATGCTTTGGAGTCGTCAAACGAGAGCGACAAATTACCCAAATGATTTATGCGGCTAAAGAAAAGTTAAAGGATGAACTCTACAAATTCATCGAACAATTTCAGATAGAACTTTTGATTCCGGAGAATTCGCTGACGATTCCGCTGAATATTCCCCTTGGGATTGCCATTACCGAGGTGATATCTGAAACCGGCATACCGACAATCGCTCATCATCATGATTTTTTCTGGGAGCGCCAGCATTTTCTTACGAATGCTGTCTGGGAGTACCTGAATATGGCGTTCCCGCCGCATCTGTCATCTATGCGTCATGTGGTCATCAACTCTTCGGCCGACAATCAACTCAGCCTCAGAACCGGTATTTCGGCAACCATTATTCCCAATGTCATGGATTTTGAAAATCCGCCGCCGCCTGTTGATGCGTATGCTTCCGACGTTCGAGAAACCTTCGGCTTTGAGGAAGATGAACTGTTCATCCTGCAACCGACCCGGGTGGTACAGCGCAAAGGGATTGAACATGCCATCGAAATTGTCCACCGGCTGGGTAAAAAGGCCAAGTTAATTATTTCGCATGCTTCCGGTGACGAAGGCTACGATTATGAGAAAAGGGTTAAGGAATATTCCAAGCTTATGAAGGTCGACACGATATTTGCGTCGAAAATTATCAATGAAAAACGAGGCCGGACCAAACAGGGGAAAAAGATTTACACTCTGGAGGATGTTTATCCCCATGCCGACCTCGTAACCTATCCATCCACTTTTGAAGGGTTCGGAAATGCCTTTCTCGAAGCTGTGTATTTCCGAAAACCGATTGTTGTAAACAATTATTCGATTTATTCGTTTGATATCCAGCCCAAAGGATTTTCAGTGATCGAAATCGACGGGTTTGTGTCCGAGGATGCAGTTCGCCTGGCCCGCAAGGTTTTGGAAAATCCGGGTTTTCGTAAAAAAATGGTCGATAAAAACTACGAAATTGCCCAGCGCTTTTTTTCTTACAGAGTTTTGCACCAGAAACTCAAGAATATTGTATCGGACTGCATTGGCTGCAGCCCCGGGAAATAAACTCTTGGGGAAATATTTCATCAAAGATGCGGTTTAATGTCGGGAAAAGCCTGGTTGTATATTTCTTCCTGTTCGTCAAGAATATCCCGCAGAATTTCCATGTTTGTCATGGGGTTCATGATGACGGCGCGCAGAACCACAATATCCTGTCTTAAAGGATCCTCCGTTTGCAATGTTGTTCTCGAAACAAAGCTGTGGCCGGCTTCCCTTTGCAGCCGTTGAACCGTGCGGTTGATGGTATTTAACCTTGCGTTCATTGCGGTTTGCTCGATGTTACCTTCAAGAAATTCTCTTTTCAAATGAGAAGGGCATAACCTGTACGTTAAAATGTTTAGTTCGGGACGTGTAACGAGCTGAAAGTTTTTTCTGTTTTCAATTTCGGCAGCGAACCTGCTGGCGGTTTCGATGCCGTGTTCGATCAGCAGGGCATACCCCCGGCTTCCCATAATTTTAAGGGCGCTGTCGAGAATCAGGGAGTTGGCTTCCCTTGATCCTGAAATCGACTTTATGCCGAGGTCGACCGATCCGGGACGGTTAACATAATTGGCATGATATCTGACGGCATCCATGATCGTCGGATCTTTAAAATAAACCATACCGCAGGTCATGGGCATGTAAAATTGTTTATGCCCGTCAATGGTGACCGAATCGGCCAGTTCGATGCCGGCGAGCAGGCCGCAGTATTTTTCCGACATCAGGGTGGGTCCGCCCCAGGCGGCGTCAACATGAAAGTGGATCTTGTTTTCAGCACAAATTTGGCCGAGTTTGTCAAGGGGATCGACAGACCCGGTTTCGGTGGTCCCGGCGATACCGACAATAGCCATGATTGCGGTTTTACCTTGGTCTCGTTTTATTTGTTTGATCGTTTTCCGGAGACAATCCAGATCGATTCTGTGGTTTTTATCCACATCAACGGCGACGATGTTTTGATTGCCGATACCCAGGAGGCCACCGGCTTTATTCAAAGAATAATGACCGCGTTTTGATACTAAAACGACACACCGTTCGATTCCGTAGACGCGGTATCCTGCCTGGATTCCTTCCTTTTCCACACCTTTGAAATTCTTTTTAGGCGCAAGCAGGGTGTTTCTGGCAACCCAAAGCGCCGTAATATTTGACAGCGTGCCGTTTTCTAAAAAGCAGCCGAGAGTTGTCTGGACATTCTGAGTCTGCTCTTTGTAAAAGGCATCGCTTTTATGAAAGATCAGCCGGTGGATTTTGGCCAGCACCTGTTTTTCCACAACAGAAACCACCTTTGAGGTTTCGATTTTTACGACGTTCTGATTCAGGGCCGCCACGATGGTTTTGAGATGGACCATAAAAAATGGAATGGCCGAGGTCATGTGTCCCACAAAATACGGTGAGGCCACGTTGACGGCATGGGGTGCGATATCTTCGATCAGGTCGGTAATGACATCCGCAAGTTTTTTTTCAGGATTTGTACTGATCAGGGTGTCCGTGAACTTCTCGGCCAGATCTTTCAGGCTGATTTCTTCGGTGAAACCGACATGTTTTTTGAGAAAATCATGAAGCCCGAAAAGAATCTGCTCCATGTATTTAATCAACGTGGCCCTGGCAGCGTCGTTTTCAGGCCGGATAAATGTTCGCATTAACGCCTGCCAGTCGGCGACCAGGGCTTTTTTCACGGGGGAGGAGTCGATTTTATTCATGGATCTTTTAAACCATTCGACCGGTTAAGCAATAAGCCAGTTAACGAATAACGCCGAATCGAGTTTTCACTCGATTAGGACCTTCGTATCATGGCATAGAATCAATTCCAAGGAAATCTTTTGTATTCGTTTCCGGGGGGAATCGATGCCGGTCGCAGCGAAACAAAGATCCCGTCTTCATTGGAACTGAAGCGGGGAACCAAAGAGGCTATATCTGAAAATCAGGAGCTTGTAGTCAGGTATTGGTTTTCCCCTACCGGAAAGCCCCGCCCTTTAGGGCGGGGGGCTTTACTTCCCGGAACGTATTGAGAAGTTGCAGGAAGCTCTTATGTTACCCCGTATGCGTTGAGCTTTCTTCTGAGGGTGTTGAGGCTGATACCCAAAAGCTTCGCGGTCTGGGACTTGTTTTGGCCCGTATGGTTATAAGCCCTGAGAATATGGGTCTTTTCAACCTGCTCCATGGAGAGGATGGATTCGGATCCGGAAGCATCCTTACATGTTAATATTGATTTTCCTTTGCGTAAATGTTTAGGAAGAAAATTTGGGGAAATCGACCTTCCCTGGGCCAGGTTAACGGCTGACTGTATGATTGATCTGAGTTCTCGAATATTGCCGGGATAGTTATATTCCATCAGCAAGCACATGGTTTCTTCTTCGATGAAGCAATGATTTAAACGACCGCAAAAATCCTTTAGAAATCTGTTTGCCAGCAGGGGAATATCAGCCTGTCTGTCCCTTAAGGGGGGAAGGTGGAGCCATCCGCCCCTGATTCGGTAAAACAAATCTTTGCGAAACATCTTCTTTGCAATCAGTTTGTCCATGTCTTCGTTGGTGGCGGCAATAAAGCGCACATCAACCTTCTGACGGCTGCTGGTTCCCAGCTTGAGATATTCTCCATCCTGTAAAACTCTCAACAGTTTGCCCTGAAGCTCATATGTCAGGTTCCCGATTTCATCCAAAAACATGGTTCCCTGATTCGTGTGTTCGAGGTAGCCGGCACGGCTGTTTTCCGCGCCGGTAAAAGCGCCTTTGGTGTGGCCGAAAAATTCCGCTTCAAATAGGCTGCCGCTAAGAGAGGCCATGTTTACCGGCGTAAACGGAAAGTTCGACCTGGGGCTGGCCGCATGGATCGCCTTTGCAACAAGTTCCTTTCCGGTCCCGCTTTCTCCTGTAATCAAAACCGGCACATCACTGCCGGCATGCAACTCCGCTTCCTTTAAAATCCTTAAAACTTTATGAGACTGTGTAATGATCGGTTTAAATGGCGCTGAGTTTTTCAACCGCGGCAGGGTTTTGCTTTTTTCAATGTCCAGAATATCGAGCAGCCGCTTTTTTTCCAGGGTCCTTTTCATTGAAAAAACAAGATCCTCCTGGGTGACCGGTTTTAAAAGATAGTCATAAGCCCCCTTTTTAAGGCATTCCACCGCATTTCGGGCGTCATTCACAGCCGTCAGCATAATGCATTCAGTTCTCGGACTTATTGTCTTAATTATTTCAAGCAGTTCGATTCCGTCCAGGCCCGGCATTGTCATATCAATCAAGGCGATATCAAATACCTCTCCTTTTTCAAAAAGAGATGCTGCTTTTAGCGAATCATCTTCGCCGTGAATTTTCTTAAAACCCGAGTTTATCAGCCGCTTTTTTAGAGTTTCAAGAAAATCAAGGTCATCATCAACCAGGATTATGCTGTTATTCATTGATATCTCTCCTGATGTTCCAAAAAGGACCATCCCAAAATGGCACAACTTATGATAACCTCATGGATTTAATATTATTTATTTTAGCACATATGCCAAATTGGCACAATAGCCAGTTGCATTCAAACCTTAAAATATTTTTCCATCAGAACATCTCCATCCCAACTATTTGATATTATGCACCTTATCAACATTCTTTTTTATTATTTTCTTCCGGCACAATTATTGCTTTAGCACAATTAGACCCGATTGAGTCGATAAGTTAATTCCAATTCTTAAATAAGAACTTTTTCTGAAAACCTGGAGGTAACACATGCATTTGAAGCGCAAATTCGACACAGGGGAATTTGCTATACTTGCGGAACTGGATCCGCCCAAGGGCGTCGATGTCTCCACGATGGTGACGAATGCCAGACGGGTTAAAGGCAATGTGGATGCCTTTGTTGTGCCGGAAATGAGCAACGCCGTCATGCGGATGAGTTCTCTCGGCGGCGCCATGATTCTGCAGAAAGAGGGGATGGAGACGGTGATGCAGCTTAATTGCAGAGACAGGAACCGAATTGCGCTCCAGGCAGATCTCCTTGCAGCTTACGGCTGCGGCATTACCAGTGTTATGGCGGTCACCGGAGAAGATCCCAGCTATGGAGACCACCATCAGGCAAGGTCGGTTTATGACATCGACCTGCTAGAACTATTGAGGGCTGTAAAGTCGCTTCAGGAAGGAAGGGACATGGCCGGCATTGAACTTGAAGGATCTCCCCGTTTCCTTGTCGGCTCGACAGTCGATGCCGGTGCCAAGGGTAAATCTCCTGAATTGGTACTCGAAGAGATGAACCAGAAGGTTGACGCCGGCGCTGAATTTTTCATTACCCCTCCTTTGTTCGATCTTTCTGCCATCGAGCCTTTTGTCAAACGGGTGGATCTTCAGAAGATAAAAATAATTCCAACGGTTTTGTTGCTCAAATCACTAGGTATGGCCCGGTACATACAGCGTAATGTTGATCATGTATATATTCCCGATGCTTTGATTGCAAGGATTCAGAAATCGCCTGAAAAGGTGCGCGAGTGTATCCGAATCGCATCTGAAATAGCCAAAACATTACAGCAGGAAGGCTTCGGCGGTGTCTTACTTGCAACCATCGGATGGGAACACAAACTTCCTGAGATCATAGATAGAATGTAAGGACAAAAAAATGGAAAAAAAGAACAGCCAAATAAAAGAAATGCCCCCTGCAAAGCCTGGAAAAGACAGTGTCGGTTCGGTCATGGTGCTCGGGGGCGGAATCGCAGGAATGCAGTCCGCCCTGGATCTTGCCAACTCAGGATATTATGTATACCTCGTTGAGAAATCTTCGGCCATTGGTGGTATGATGGCGCAGCTGGACAAGACCTTTCCCACCAATGACTGTTCCATGTGAATTATCTCGCCCAAACTGGTCGAGGTCGGCCGGCATTTAAACATAGAGCTTTTAACAAACACCGAACTCTTAAGCCTTGAGGGTGATCCCGGACGCTTTACCGCAAGGGTGCGCCAGACCCCCCGCTTTATAGATCTTTCCAAGTGCACCAGCTGCGGTGAATGTGTCAAGGTTTGCCCCGTTGAGCTTCCCAACGAGTACGACGAAGGCCTTTCCAAAAGAAAAGCCGCCTATAAGAAATACGCTCAGGCGATTCCAGGGGCTTTTGCGATTGAGAAAACCGATACAGCGCCGTGTCGACTGACGTGTCCGGCCGGTTTAAACGTACAAGGATACGTTCAGATGGTTAAGGCCGGCAAGTACAAAGAGGCCCTGGAAATTATTATGGAGGATCTTCCGCTTCCCGGCGTGCTGGGACGGATTTGCCCCCACGAGTGTGAAGATGTCTGCCGCCGGCGTGAAGTCGACGAAGCGGTAGCCATCCGGGATCTTAAGCGATTGGCCGCAGATCGATTTGATCCGCGGGAAATTGAAATCGAGTGTCCGCCTCCGAAAAAAGAGAAGGTGGCCATCATCGGATCGGGTCCTGCGGGTCTTTCCGCTGCCTATCATCTGGCCCGCAACGGCGTGTTATCCAGCATTTTTGAAGCCCTGCCCGCAGCCGGCGGGATGCTGCGCGTCGGTATTCCCGCCCATCGTCTTCCCAGAGATATTTTGGATCGGGAAATCGAGTTAATTACTAATCTGGGTGTGGAAATTAAAACCAACACCCCCTTAGGGCCGGACTTGAGTGTCGATGATCTTTTAAACAACGGATATAAAGCGGTGTATCTTGCCCTTGGCGCTCACAAGGGAATCGAACTCGGGATCAGCGGCGAAAAGGCTGACGCGGTTCGTCAGGGTGTCGATTTTCTAAGAGAAGTAAATCTAACGGGAAAGGCCCATGTCGGCGAAAAAGTGGCCATTATCGGCGGCGGAAATGTGGCCATTGACGTGTCCAGATCTGCGGTTCGGCTGGGTGCAAAAGAGGTCCGTATCATTTACCGGCGCACGCGTGCCGAAATGCCTGCCTGGGAGGAAGAAATTCAAGCCGCAGAGTCGGAGGGCGTTAAGATCACATATCTTGCGGCACCCAAGGAGGTGCTGACCCGTAACGGCAGCGTTGTCGGGCTACGGTGTATGCGGATGGAATTGGGCGAGCCGGACGCATCAGGCCGAAGACGGCCGGTGAGTATACCGGACAGCGATTATGACATAGAAATCGATCAGCTTATTCCGGCCATTGGCCAGCGACCGGATCTTTCGTCGATCGAGAATGTGGCTGGCCTGAAATTCTCTAGGTGGGGGACAACCGAAGTCGATTCCGTTACCTATGCCACGGATCACGAAGGTGTTTTTGCGGGTGGTGATTTGCAGACCGGTCCTGCAACAGCGATTGAGGCCATTGCTGCTGGTCGTGCAGCAGCCGAGTCCATAGTCAGGTATCTTGACGGACAGGATATGACCAAAGGACGGAAGTCTGAAACCAATGAAAACCCGGTGTATCGACCGATTGCCGATAATGAACCTAAAATTGCCAGGGCAAAAATGCCGGAGCTGCCGGTTGAAAGGCGCCACGGCAACTTTGAGGAGGTGGAACTGGGCTACGATGAGGCCGCAGGTCAAGCCGAGGCAGCGCGTTGTCTGAACTGCGGGTATTGTTCGGAGTGCATGCAGTGCGTATCGGCCTGTCTGGCCGAGGCGGTCATTCACGACCAGCGGCCCGAAGACCGGGAACTCGCCGTCGGTTCGGTTATCATAAGCACGGGATCCGAGCCGTATGATCCGACCGTGTTTGAGGAGTTTTATCATTATAAAAAGAATCCAAATGTCGTAACGAGTCTGGAATTCGAGCGGATATTAAGCGCCTCGGGACCGACCATGGGTCACCTGGTGCGGCCGTCGGATGAAACCGAGCCGAAGAAGGTTGCGTGGCTGCAGTGTGTGGGTTCGCGGGATACCAACCGCTGCGGCAATGGGTATTGTTCGTCGGTGTGCTGCATGTACGCCATAAAGGACGCCATGATTGCCAAGGAACACGCCCACGAAGAACTGGATTGCGTCATTTTCAACATGGATATTCGAACCTTTGGCAAAGAATACGAAAAGTATTATCTGCGGGCCAAAGAAAAAGCCGGGGTTCGTTTTGTTAAGTCGAGAATTCACACGATCAAAGAGATTCCCGAGACCGGCGATTTGCAGTTACAGTATGTGGATGAGGCTGGCAGACGTCAGGAAGAGACCTTTAACATGGTGGTGCTGTCGGTAGGGCTTCAGGTGCCGGGCACAACCAAAAAACTGGCGGAGCGTTTGGGGATCGAACTGGATAAATACAATTTTGCAGTTACCCGGCCCCATGCGCCGGTGGAAACCTCTCGCCCCGGTATATACGTGTCCGGGGTGCTTCAGGAACCCAAAGATATTCCGAGTTCCGTTACCGAGGCGAGTGCGGCGGCATGCCTGGCCGGTGGACTTCTGAACGCGGTCAGAAACACCCGGACCAAAAGCGTTCAAATTCCCGCTGAAATCGATGTGACCGATCAGGAACCGCGGATCGGTGTTTTTGTCTGCCACTGCGGCGTCAACATTGCGGGTATTGTGGACGTCAATGTTCTCGAGGAGTATGCCAAGACGCTTCCCTATGTCGCCTATACCGGTCAGAATCTGTTTACGTGCAGTCAGGACTCTCTGGAACAGATGAAAAAGACCCTTGAGGAAAACAACCTCAACAGAATTGTTGTTGCTGCCTGCACTCCGAAGACGCACGAGGGGATCTTTATGGATACCCTTGTGGGCTGTGGCCTGAACAAGTACTTAATCGAAATGGCCAACATCCGCAATCAGGACTCCTGGGTCCATTCGGACAACCCCGAAAAAGCTTTGGAAAAAGCCAAAACGCTGATTCAAATGGCCGTAGCGCGTGCTGCGACACTCCATCCGCTGCATGAAAAGACGATTCCGGTCATTCAACGGGCGTTGATTGTCGGCGGAGGAGTGGCCGGCATGAACGCAGCCTTGGGGCTTGCAAATCAGGATTTCGAGGTGGTTCTGGTCGAAAAAGAGGAAAAATTGGGAGGAATGGCCAATCGTCTGACCGCTACCATCGATGGGTTGGATGTGGGCAGGTATCTGAAAGAGCTGATTGCAAAGGTGAATTCGCACCCCAAAATCCAGATTCTAACCCGATCGCTTATCGTTGGATTTACCGGCTTCAAGGGGAACTTCACCACCGAGGTCCTTGTCGGGCCGGGTATGTACGAAAGAAAGATCGACCACGGTGTTGTCATTCTGGCAACCGGGGCCGTTGAATATCGTCCCAAAGAATTTCTCTACGGCCGGGACCAAAGGGTAATGACCCAGGTCGAGTTTGCGGATCATCTAAAAAAACAGGGTGCCGACGATCTGAAACAGGTAGTCATGATACAGTGTGTGGGATCGCGAAACGAGGAAAATCCCAATTGCTCCAGGATTTGCTGTCAGGCCGCCATTAAAAATGCCATTCACATTAAAAAGCTTAATCCGCATGCCCAGGTCTTCATCCTTTACCGGGATATCCGGACTTACGGATTTCTGGAAGAGTACTATACCGAGGCCAGAAAAATGGGGGTTATCTTCTCAAGGTTCGAACAGGATGATCCTCCTGTGGCCGAAGCGACCGAAGACGGTGTCGTGGTAACATTTAAAGACCATGTTCTGGGCCGTCGCATCCAGGTCCATGCAGACATCTTGGCGCTGAGTGCCGGAATGGTGGCCGAAGACACGGAAGAACTCGCCTCTATTGTCAAACTGGCCCGGACAGCGGAGGGCCATTTTATGGAGGCCCACGTTAAATTAAGGCCGGTCGATATGGCAACGGAAGGTATCTTTGTTTGTGGAACAGCCCACAGTCCCAAACTTCTGTCCGAGTCGATCTCACAGGCGTTGGCCGCGGCCTCAAGAGCCAGCACGTTATTGTCCCGGCCCCAGCTGACGTTATCTGCTGTGACCGCCAAGGTTGAAACGGAGATCTGTGCCGCCTGCCTTATCTGTGTCCGCGCGTGTCCGTACGGGGTGCCGAGGATTAATGCAGACGGTGTGAGCCAGATCGATGAGGCCTTGTGTCATGGTTGCGGCATCTGTGCGGCCGAATGTCCGGCCAAGGCAATCGAGCTGAGTTGGTATGAGGACGATCAGATAATGTGTAAAATTGACGCTTTATTTAATTAGTTCTTTAGTTCACTTGTAACTTTTCCGGTTTGTCCGGGTTAGGTTATATAAATTCGGAATTTGCGTCGAAATGGCAAGGTTAAATCCTTGCCGGAGAGGAGTATGTCATGGGAGATTTCGACCCGACGATTATAGCATTTTGCTGCAAGTACTGAGGCTACACGGCCGCGGACCTGGCAGGTTCGATGCGTTTGCAATACCCGTCCAATATTAAAATCATTCTCGTTCCATGTTCCGGCAAAGTCGATGTCGTGCATATGCTCCACGCCTTTGAAAAGGGCGCCGACGGTGTTTATGTGGTGGGATGCATGGAAGGCGACTGCCATTTTAACAGCGGTAATTTCAGGGCCCGTAAACGGGTGGAGCAGGTCCAGAAGATTCTTGACACCATTGATATCGGTGGAGAAAGGGTACAGATGTACAACCTTTCATCGAGTGAAGGATTGCGTTTTGCCCAATTCGCGATGGAAATGAACGAAAGGATCCTCAAATTGGGCCCCAATCCGATTAAGCTGGCTAAAAATAAAGCTGCGTAAAAAATAGGGCGATTATTGATAAACTTATAAAATGGGTAATGTCCGCAGTTCGTTGTTAATGGTCAGTTGTATGAATATTTTCAAACCCTTAGAATAGACATAACATCGGGTGTGATATGGCTCCGACGATGCTGAATAAATTGATTTTTTCATCCTTTACGACGGACAACTGGCAACTATCAACGGACATTAATTAAAAATGAAAGAGAGGTCATATGATTGTTGTAGACAGAAAACCGGTTGAGGAAATTATCCGGGAAGTCAAAGATCATAAAAAGATCCTCATTCTAGGTTGCAACGAATGCGTTACGGTTTGCGAGGCCGGCGGAAGGAAGGAAGTCGCGGTTCTGGCTTCGACCTTAAGAATGCATTTTCTCAATCAGGGACAAACGGTTCAGATCGATGAGCATACGTTGCAGCGGCAATGTGATCATGAATACCTTGAAGAGATTCGGGACATCATCGATCAGTATGACGCTGTCGTGTCCCTTGCCTGTGGCGTCGGCGTTCAGTTCACGGCCGAAAAATACCACGCCACCCCTGTCTATCCCGGAGTGAACACCTCTTTTATGGGGGTTACCGAAGAACGGGGGCTCTGGACGGAAAGGTGCCAGGGTTGTGGGGAGTGTATTCTGGCTCGTACCGGTGGGATCTGCCCGATCTCCAGGTGTGCAAAGCGAGTCCTGAACGGTCCGTGCGGTGGCTCGACCAAAGGCAGCTGTGAGATTCACAAGGATATCGTCTGTGCCTGGCAATTGATCATCGAGCGCCTCAAGGCACTGGACAGACTCGATGACTATGAAAAACTGAGTTCCTTGAAAGATTGGTCCAGAGACAGGGCCGGGGGACCCCGAAAAGTTGTCAGGGAGGATTTGAAGGAATGAAAGTAAAGACACCAAGCAAACTGGAAAAGATACTTGCCGCCGGTCATCATGCCGTTACGTCCGAGTGCGGCCCTCCGCGCGGCAGCGATATGCAGGTCATTACCGAAAAAGCCGAAATGATCAAAAATCATGTGGATGCCATCAATATTACCGACAACCAGACATCGGTTACCCGGATGTGCAGCCTGGCTGCCTGTATCCGTCTGAAACTCATGGGGCTTGAGCCGGTACTTCAGATGGTGACCCGTGATCGCAACCGCATTGCCTTGCAGAGTGATATTTTAGGGGCGGCTGCGTTTGACATCCATAATATTCTCTGTCTTTCCGGAGACCACCAGAGCTTTGGAGACTGCGCCCAGGGTCAAAATGTTCATGATATTGACTCAATGCAATTGGCTCAAACCGTCAGGCTTATGCGCGATGAAGGCAAGTTTCTGGGTGGCGGGGATATTGGTCGTCCCCCGAAGATGTTTGTGGGGGCCGCGGCCAATCCCTTTGCCGACCCGTTTGAAATTCGTGTTCCCCGTCTGGCTAAAAAAATTGCCGCCGGGGTCGAGTTTATCCAGACCCAGTGTATATACAACATGGAAAAATTCGAGCTCTGGTTGAAGATGGCCGGTGACCGTGGATTACTTGAAAAAGTCTATATTCTGGCAGGCGTGACGCCGTTTAAATCAGCCGGCATGGCCAAATACATGAAGAACCGGGTTCCCGGGATAGAAGTGCCGGATGAGTTGGTGAAAAGAATGGCAGGTACGCCCAAAGAAAAACAGCCGGAGGAAGGGATCAAAATCTGCATTGAGCAGATTCAGCACCTCAAAGAAGTGGAAGGGGTTCATGGCTTTCACGTCATGGCCATTGAATGGGAGGAAATGGTGCCGGAGATTGTGGAAAAATCGGGTCTGTATCCCCGGCCGAGTGTGGATTGATTGCGGATGAACATCCGTAGAATACAGGGTACAAACTATTACAGAAAAAAATAATATGACAAAAATTTTTTTACCACGATATCAATATAAGGAGGATCATCATGAACTCAAAAAAGAGGATTCTAGTTATCGATGACGAACCTGATTTCTGCTCCATTGTTCAGGTAAATCTGGAGAAGGAAGGCTTCGAGGTTGAGCTTGCCTACAGTGGCGCTGAAGGTCTGGAAAAGGTCCATGCAAACCCGCCGGACGCGATTGTACTGGATATCATGATGCCTGAAATGGACGGATACCAGGTATGCAAGAAGTTGAAAGCCGATGAGAAATATGCTGACATTCCGGTTATTCTGCTGACGGCCGTTGCTTCGCATGTGACGTCTACGCGCTATTCCCACCGCGATGGGATGAGCACCGAGGCGGACGACTATATCCCCAAACCGGCCTCGGCCGAGGAGATTACTGAAAGTATCAAAAGACTTCTCGGCGAGTAATTCATCGAAAATTGCCCTATACCTGTAATTGATGATTCTCAGTTGGAGATCGACGGCGCTGCCGATTCAATCTTCAACAGTCAATTTTCAATTTAAAGGAGAACATAATGTCATCCGAAATTATTAAGTTTAAAGGGGACAAACCCAGCACCTTTAAAGACAGTGTGATGGAGATTCTCCCGGATGGAGGGAATCTAAACCTTTGCCTGACGTGCGGAGCGTGTTCTTCGGGTTGTCCGGCGACCGGTCTGGAGGATATGGATCCGCGGAAGTTTTTACGAATGGCTTCGCTGGGGATGGACGAAGAGATCCTGAACTCCGAATGGGCCTGGATGTGCACCATGTGCCAGCGCTGTATTTATTTGTGTCCCATGAAGATCGATATTCCCCAACTGGTCTTCAATGTTCGCAACAGATGGCCCAAGGAAAAACAGCCCAAGGGCATCCGGGGTTCGTGTGATGCGGCCTTGATGCATGACACCTGCAGCGCCATGGGGACCTCCGAAGAAGACTTTAAATTCGTTGTAGAAGACGTGCTGGAGGAGTACCGGGAATCCCAGCCGGAGTTCAAGGATATGCAGGCACCCATCAACAAAGAAGGTGCCATGTATTTTTTGAACCAGAATTCGCGCGAGCCGGTCACCGAGCCGGACGAAATGGTGCCACTGTGGAAGATCATGCATTTGGCAGGCGCCGACTGGACATACGGCACCAAAGGCTGGGCGGCCGAAAACTACTGTATGTTCTGCGCCGACCTGGAGAACTGGGAGCACATCATTAGAGTCAAGGCCAAAGCCGTAGATGATTTAGGATGCAAGTACTGGCTCAATACCGAGTGAGGGCACGAACTGTTTGCAGTCCGGGTCGGACTGACGAAGTTCAACATCGAGCACAAGTTTGAGATCAAGAGCATCATTCAGTGTTATGCCGAATGGCTCCGTGACGGCAAGCTGAAAGTCAATTCCGACTGGAACAAGGATCTGAAGGTCAAGTTTACTGTTCAGGATCCGTGCCAGTTGGTGCGCAAAAGTTTCGGCGATCCGGTGGCCGAAGATCTTCGCTTTGTGACCAAGACCGTCGTGGGCGAGGAAAATTTTGTTGAGATGCATCCCAACAAGTCCAACAACTACTGTTGCGGCGGCGGCGGCGGTTTCCTGCAGTCGGGACTGCCGGAAGCACGCCGGGGTTACGGCAAATTCAAGTTTGATCAGATTGCCAAGACCGGCGCGGACTATTGTATCACGCCGTGCCACAACTGTCATGCCCAGGTACATGATATCGGCGAACACTACCAAGGAAAGTACCATACGGTGCATTTGTGGACCCTCATCTGCCTGGCACTGGGGATTTTGGGTCCCAACGAGCGTGAATATCTGGGTGATGATCTCAAGAAGGTTCTGGTTTTTCACCCTGAGTCGGCGATGTAATGGACTTGTGAGATATTCGGGCTCGGCATTATTGCAGCAAAACCTGCCCAGGTTAATTGGAGCGGGTTTTTTTTTGCCGGCCAATGAAGATGGACGCTCAATTTCTGTAACCCGGGACGATACTTTCAAATGCAAGTTTACTGTATCATAGGCGACGAACGGGTCTCGCATGCAAAATCACCGGCTATATTTTCGGCATTACTGAAGCGGCTGGGGATAAAGGGGGTATGCGTACCGTTTAAAGTTGCGCCGGATCAAATCGGCCAGGCGTTGCATAGCATTAAAGTTCTTAACATTGCCGGTGCCAATGTCACCGTCCCCTATAAGGAAGCGGCCATACCGCATTTGGATATCTTATCAGAGGGGGCCAATATTATCGGTGCAATCAACACCATCATCTGCAAAGGCAATGAACTTAAAGGCTATAATACCAATGCCATCGGTTTCATGGATTCCTTGCATGACGTGGGGTTTGATGCTGATGGCAAGTCGGCTCTTGTTTTGGGGACAGGTGGGGCAGCCAAGGCAGTTGTGTTTATTTTAAACTGGCTGCGAACAAAATCTATTATTGTTGCCGGCCGTAACGCAGAAAAAACACAGCAAATTGTCAATCGTTTTAGCGGAGAATCAACGCCGATTAACACGTTGTCGGACCGACCTTTAGCGGTGAACATCGTGGTTAACGCCACCTCTGTTTCCAGCCCTGATGAGTCGCCGGAATTGGCCGCCATCATTGAACGGCTAGAAGTGCAGGATTGCGAATTGGTGCTTGACCTTAATTATGGGCGCAGTCAAAATTTTTGGCAGGAAATGGCTCTGCGCAATGATATCCGCTTTATGGATGGTCTCTTAACACTTGCAAATCAGGTCAAGCGAACCTTTTTCCTTTGGACCGGTATTCAAGTCCCTCAAGAGGAATTTTTAAAGGTGATTAACGAAAATTTGTAATCAGGCGTTACCCCTACCCCGTTGTTTGTGAGTTAGGGTTTAACCGGCAAAAGAACCGTAAAGGTTGAGCCCTTGCCGGGCGTGCTCTCTACATTTATGAAACCGTTCATAGAATCCACCAACCCTTTTACGATGGGCAACCCCAGCCCCGTACCGGTGATATATCTTGTCTTTTCGTCCTTAACCCTATAGAATCTCTCAAAAATCTTCTCCAGATATTTATCTGCTATCCCGAATCCGTTATCAATAACTTTTACGCGCACATTGATTCCGGCCATGTCGACTTCTACTTTGATTTTTCCGCCGTCCTGGGTGTAGTTGATGGCATTGGTGATCAGGTTTCCGAAAATGCTTTCCAAAGCAAGGGGATCGGCAGTGAGTTCAGGAAGCGGATCATCGGGAAGTTGCAGGGTAAGGGACAGTCCTTTGCCCTCTGCCCGGGTCTTGAGAAAATCTAAAATATTTTCCAAAAGTTCTTCCAAGCGGACCGGTTTCGGCTCCTGACCGATAAGCCCTTCCTCGATACGAGAGAGGTCCAGCAGGTCGCCGATAAGGGAAATCAGACCCCGAGTCTTTTCCCTGGCACGGGTAAGTATATGCTGGTCATACTCGGATGCATTCCCCAACATATCTCTGATTACCAAAGCAAGCTGCTCATGGATAGTTGAAAGCGGTGATCGCAGTTCATGAGATACCTTGGCCACAAATTCGGATTTAAGCTGATCCATAACTTTCATGGCTGTAATATCCACAATATTCACAACCGCTCCCAGGCACTCTTTTTTTTCGCCAAGAACCGGCTGCCCCTTTGCCAGAAGATATTTTTTGCCGGCAATGGCAAATTCATAGTCGGGAAGGTCGTCAAAATCCACATATTTTCCCTGAGAAATCTCCAGTACAAGATCACAAAGTCCATCGTTGGGCAGATAGTCTCTTATCTGATTTCCAACCGTCAGACCGGGAGCGAGATCTAAAAGCTGTTTGGCGGCGGGGTTCATCAAAACCACCTGGCCGCGGGAGTTGGTAACCATCACACCGTTGGGAAGATGCTCGATAATGGTATGGATGCGGCTCTTTTCCGTATCCAGATCAGACAGGGTCCTTTTTCTTTCCTGCTCCAGTCTTTCGGCCTCGCGCGTTAAGCGAATTCTTTCGGCGGCACGATTCACCACGATGCGCAATTGATCCGGGTCAAAGGGTTTGGGGATAAAATCGTAGGCGCCCTGCTTCATGGCTTCAATGGCCGTTTCTACGGTGGCATATCCAGTGATCACGATCACCAGAATCGATTCATCCAGATTTCTGATGCGTTTGAGGACCTCCATCCCATCCATCCCCGGCATCTTCAGGTCGAGCAGCACAATGGAGACCTCGGTCTCTGCAAACACTTCCAGGGCTTTATCGCCCCGAGAAGCTTTCAGGACCTCAAAACCGATTCGAGTCAGAATCCGTTCGGATCCATCCCGGACATCCTGTTCATCATCCACAACCAATACGCGAATGTTGTCGGGCCTATTTTTCAATGTTATCTCCTCCATTTCTCTTGTGTTCAAGGGGCATCTCAATGATGAAAGTGGTTCCCTCTCCGGGCTTACTTGTGACCTTGATATGACCACCATGATTTTCGACGATACTGTATACCAGACTGAGGCCCAACCCGGTTCCTTCCCCTTCATTCTTGGTGGTGTAGAAGGGCTCGAAGATATGGGGCAGGATATCTTCGGGTATTCCCGGACCGGTGTCTGCGATTTCGATGCCGATCTTATTGCCTTCCGGTAACAGGTAGTTCTTAATCGTCAGTTTTCCATGGCCTTCCATGGCCTGGGCCGCATTAAGAATGATGTTCATAAACAAATGATTCAGTTGCTGGATATCAGATGGAACCAATGGGAGCGTAGCATCCAGATCATTTTCTATTTTTATATTCTGGAACAGGGCCTGGTTTTTAAGCAGAAACAGGGTCCGGGAAATCGCTTGATTAATATCGTGAGGTTGCAATAAATGGCGAGTTTGACGAGTAAATTCAAGCAGTTCTTTTACAGTATCCCGGCATCTTTCCGCGTCTTTTACAACTCTGTTTAAGTCTTGTCTGGCGCCGTCCGGCAGATCGTATTCTTCGAGGATAAGCTTGGTAAACAGGATAATTCCTCCCAGCGGATTATTTAATTGATGCGCCACGCCGGCAGCCAGTTTGCCGAGGGAAGACATCTTTTCTGCTTGCAAAAGCTGGATCTGGGTCTTACTCAGTTCCTCTTTTATGCGAAGCTCCTCGCGCAGATCATGAAAAAAACCGATGGTGGCCAACTCTCGTTCGTGCTCATAAATGATGGTTGCATTCAGGTTGATGGGAATGATTTCACCGTGTTTGCTGATGACATCTACCTGGTAGGATTTGAGCTTTTCCTTACCGCCGTGTTCCTCGCTGCGCAGCATTCGCATAACTTCATAGGCATTATTGTCAGGATAAATATCACGAACGTTCAGACGGGTCAGCGCTTCATCCCGGGTGTAGCCGAAAATATCGGCTGCGGCTGCATTGTAAAGAAGGATTTTACCGCTTTTATCCGCCGCAATAACCCCGTCTACCGTACTGAGAATCAGATTATGCAAAAAGGCTTTGGACCGCTCCAGCTTTTGTTCGAGACCTCCTCTGGTGGGGATATCAAAATCCATACTGACATAGGCTTCGACATCTTTCCCGGAATAGATGGGATATGAATAGTAGCACGGCATCACGTTCAGGTCTAAATCATCAACGATCTTCAGCTTTAAGGAGTGCTTGCCGTTCTCTAACGTCTCTATTACGGCACAATTTTCACACGGAGAGGATCGGTTAGCCAGGACTTCGTAACAGTATTTTCCTACGATTTCAGACGGTGGTATTTCATTTTGCTGACAGCTGGCGGCCAGGATCTTGAATTCAGGAGATACAACAATAAACTTCCGGATGAACGAATCCACCGCTTTGATCAACAATTCTTTTTCTTTGACCGTGCGCATGCCGCTCCCCTGTTTTGACGCAATAAATTAACAAACAGTCAACCATAACCGTTAGGGGAAGTCAACTGGCTATTTTTAAATTAACTATTTCAAATCTTATCATTTTCGGCAGACTCACATTCATTGCAACACGGCAAAAACCTGGCCCATAGGCTGGACTTTGATATAGCCTCTGGAAGGGATAATTTATAAAGGGGGGCACAGGCATTGTAGGAAAAATAAACGCCATGTAGGAAAATCCAACAAACAACCAACTCATTAGATTTAATATAAAAAAATAAATATTATTACAACACAACTATCTTTGAACCAAGCCGGATGTAGGATTTAACCACACATGCATATAAGGAATCAAAAACACCCAAATACAGGGCTAATATTTAAAAATAAAGTAATATTAAATAGATATAATGTTTTTAATGGAATTATTAAAAAATGGCATATTGTTTGCTGTATTTAATCTGCAACAGAAAATAAAAAACAACGTTTAGCAAAGGAGAAAAAAATGGCGGAAGAAATCAGAAAAGACAGAAGAAGTCGTCTGGGTTTCGGATCATCTTACCGCAAGGGCGGCAAAGAGGATCTCGGTAGAGAAGGTGAAATTGATGCCGTATTGGGGGGGCAGGTCTGGATGGTGAAACCGGACAAGGACGCCCAAATGGCAAACCCCTGCATCTGGATGCAGGCCGGCGTGGTCGATTTTAAAACCTGTAACAATTACTATGAATGCACCTCCTGCAAATACGATCTTGGCATGCAAAAGCAGGTGCAAAAAGGCAAGCGGATCAGTTGGCAGGATGTCGTGAGGCGCAGACCTGCCATGGACAGAGTGTGCCGGCATACCCTGACCCAGCGAATCGGCAAAAGGGTGTGTGCTTACGACTATAACTGTTCCAACTGCGATTTTGGCCAGGACCTGTCGCTCTACAACCGAAACGACCTTGGAAGTTTCGATTTTGACGACGTTTTGGTTCAAGGCGGCTACGATTGTTTTAAGATGGACCATAAAGAAAGGTATGGCCGAGGTCATGTGGCCTACAAAATATGGTGAAGCTACATTGACGGCATGGGGTGCAATTTCTTCGATCAGATCGGTGATAACATCCGCCAGTTTTTTTCAGGATTTTTTCTAACTGATCAGCGTGTCGGTAAATCTCTCAGAGAGGTCTCTGAGGCTGACCTCTTTGGTGAAGCCGACATGTGTTTTAAGAAAATCATGCAGACCGAAAAGGATTTGTTCCATGTATTTAATCAAAGTGGACCTGGCAGCGTCATTTTCAGGCCTGATGAATGTTCTTGTCAGCGTTTGCCAGTCGGCAACAAGCGCTTTTTGGGAAGGGGAAGTGTCGTTTTTTTTCATTGGTTTTTAAGGGAATAAAATTAAGGTCTATTTTGCCGAGTACAAATTTAGAACCTGTGATGAGCATTTAAAAATCAACACGTGCCATGCCTAATTTAGAGTATTAATCATGACTTATGACATGTTTTTCAATTCCAATCAAATCTTCTAGAAAGTAGAAAATCAGAATCCATAAAAAAGATTTGGTTTGTCTGTAAGTTTAGCACACTTTTTTTCTTTATTCTAAAAAGAATATCTATTTATATCCCAAAAAGAATAAGATATAAGCGACCCGTCAGGAAAGGTTGCCATCGGGCGTATGGATGCAGAATTCAAATGGATTATTGATAAACTTTCATGTACATGTTTTACAGGATGGAAAAAAAATTAAAAAAATGATAATCAAATCTGTATGAAAACCGAAGACTATTTTCAGGAACATAAATTTTATCAAGTGCTTCTTAGAAGCTTAACCGATTATGTAATCGCTATCAACCGGAACTATCATGTCATTATGGCCAACGAACTTTTCAAAAAAGAATTCGGCATGCAACCGAATAATTTTTGTTACAAGTTATGGAAAAACAGAAATGAAAAATGTGAAAAGTGTCTGGTGGAACAAACCTTTAAGGACGGCTGGGGACACTGGAATATAGAAAATGTTATCATGAAGGACGGCAGAGTTGCGCAAATGCTTGTTAAATCGATGCCGGTCAAGGACGAACAGGGCGAGATCGTTTATGTTCTGGAAACCGCCACCGACATCACGGGAAGGCTGCATCTTCAGGCTGATCTCGAAAAAGTGGAAGGCAATCTGGAAAAGATGTTGGCCTATCGCCTGGAAGATCTGCAAAAATCCGAAGAAAAATATCGAACCATATTTGAGCGGTCTCGTGATGCCATCATTCTAACCGACGTCGACGGAAGGATTACGGAGATCAACCAGGCCGGGGTTGATATCCTGGAGTATAAAACACAGGAAGAGGTTTTGGCACGTGGATCCGTTGCCGAGATCTTTGAAAACAAAGAATATTTTGAATTTCATAAAAAGATTTCCCGGGAGGGCTTTGTCGTAGAATTTGAAACCCGCCTTATGGGAAAGAATGACCGGCGGTTTTATGCGTTGATCACATCAAACGTGACGCTCGATGTAACCGGACAGATTGTCGGTTATGTGTTGATCATAAGGGACATTACCAGGAGGAAGCTCTCGCAAGAGGCGATCAATCGTCACAATATCCGGCTGGACGCCTTAAATGCCATCTCCAAAACCGTCAGCAGCAGTCTGAATCTCGACGAGGTATTAAGCGGCACGATCGATAAAATCCTCGAGGTTCTTGGCAATAACAGTGTCAGGATGTATCTATTGGACGACAAACAAAATATTCTCAAACTGGTGGCGCACAGAGGGCTTTCAAATAAAGTAACGACCAAACCCTTTATGAAATATCGTAAACCGGGAGAAGGGTTTTTAGGTCAGACCATACTGGACGGTAAAACACGGATTTTGGACAACCTTCAGCGAGTCAAAGACCCCTATGTCGATTCGATTATCGCAGAAGGCCTGCATTCAACCACCTATGTACCGCTGGTTACCAAGGGGAAACCGATCGGGGTCATGTGTGTGTCCAGACATACCCCGATTACGTTTTCATCCGAACATATTGAATTCTTGAGTGCCATTGGAAACCAGATCGGTGTTGCGGTCGATAATGCAAATCTGTATGAAAATATCAAAAGGGCCTATCAGGAACTCAAGGAGGCTCAGGAACAGATCGTTCAGACAGAAAAACTGGCCTCTCTGGGCAAATTAGCTGCGACTATCGCCCATGAGATCAACAATCCCCTTGCCGCGGTTCTGACCTATATCCGTCTGATGATAAAACTTATCGAGCGAAATAGCTTTTCCTCGGAAAGACTTGAGGATATTTCCCGATATTTGGCCACTATGGACTCCGAGACATCCAAGTGCGGGGAAATCGTAAAAAATCTTCTGGCATTTTCCCGTCAATCTAAAATCAGCATTGCGAGCCACAGCATTACGGGTATTATTGACAGGACCCTGCTTCTGATTGCCCATGATCTTGAAATCAAAGGAATTCAACTTGAAAAAATCATTGAGCCGAATCTGCCCCACGTTCAATGCGATTTTAAACAGATCCAGCAGGCCCTTTTGAACCTTATAAACAATGCCTCAGACGCCATGCAAGGCGGCGGCACTCTGAAGGTGATCGTTCGTCGGAGAGCCGGGACTGAGAGGTTTTTAGATGTCATGATTTCCGATACGGGCTGCGGCATTACGGAAAAAGATAAGGAAAAAATTTTTGATCCTTTTTTTACCACCAAAGAAGAGGGAAAAGGGGTCGGCCTCGGCCTATCCGTAGTTTACGGCATCGTCACCCGGCACAAAGGTATCATAGAAGTGAAAAGCGAGCCCGGAAAGGGGAGCACTTTCAAGGTTAGTCTGCCGTTCGCCGTATTGTAATGCGCAATCGAAGCGCTATCCCGAATATTTCTATGAAAATTTATCAGCAGAGTTAATTTTTCCCAGAGGTTATAGAGAAGTTACTAATTTAGTGTGCAATTGCCATATTACAATTTGTATCCTTGAAATTTCCGGGCCAAGGGTCTCAGACAGTTGCCCGGCAAGCGGTCCGACACCCGACCACCTAAAACGAGTGGCCATATGAGCGAAAAGGATAATCAAGTCATACTTTAAGATCAAAATACATGGAAGGAACGGACAATGACCAAAAGGGCCCGTATTCTTGTCGTTGACGATGAAGCTGCGATGCGAGAAGCGCTTAAAGACTGGCTAATGGAGGATGGTTATGAGGTCGGTCTGGCAGAAAGCGGCAAAGATGCCATTGCGATGGCCGTGGAAAAAAGCTGGGATGTGATTTTGCTGGATCTGAAAATGCCGGGTATGGACGGAGTTGAGACCCTGAGGCGGCTGAAAGGAAAAGAAGTGGATACAGATGCTGAGATACTCATGATGACCGCTTATGCCTCGGTAGATACGGCGGTTCAGGCCATGAAGGAAGGTGCGTTCGATTATCTGGTCAAGCCTTTTGATCCGGAAGAAATTGAAATGCAGATCAGAAAAATCGTTACGCATCGAGAACTGGTCCTGGAAAACATTTTACTGCGCCAAAAACTGGAAGAAAGATCAGAATATGATGAGATCATTGGCAAAAGCGATCCCATGCAAAAGATTTACGATATGATTTCCCGGGTGGCGCCAACCGATTCCACCGTACTCATCACGGGTGAAAGCGGTACCGGTAAAGAACTGATCGCCCGGGCGATTCACGGAAACAGTCAGCGCTGTTACAAGCCTTTTATTGCGGTAAGTTGCGGGGCATTGCCCGATTCTCTGTTGGAAAGTGAACTGTTCGGATATGAAAAGGGTGCATTTACCGGTGCGGAGAATACCAAAAAGGGGCGCTTTGAGTTGGCCGATCAAGGAACACTATTTTTAGATGAAATCGGTGATATCAGTTTAAAGACTCAAGTGGATCTTTTAAGGGTTTTGCAGCGACAAGAGTTCAGACGCCTCGGGGGCCAGGAAGAGATAAGCGTGGACGTACGTATCCTGGCGGCCACCAATCGAAATCTGAAAGAGACGATTTCCGAAAATAAATTTCGTGAAGATCTTTTCTATCGTTTGAACGTCATCTCTATCCATGTTCCACCGTTGAGGGAACGAAAAGAGGATATCCCGCTGCTGGTAAAGGCATTCATCCGCAGGTACTGTATGGAAATGAATAAAGAGCTGGTGAGAATTTCGCCTTCTGCCTTGAAATTGTTAACCGATTACAACTGGCCCGGAAATGTGCGGGAATTGGAGAATGTCATCGAAAGGGCGTTGGTAATCGGACGCGGCCGGGAAATTGTGCCGGACGATCTTCCCTTTTCACGCGAAGAAACGGGAACGGCCGCATTACCGAAATCATTAAAGTTGATGGAGAAAGTGCATATCAAAAAAATTCTGGAAGAAACGGGTTGGAACATCAGCGAAACAGCGCGTTTATTGGAAATTGACCGGCAGACGCTCTACAATAAGATCGAAAAATACAAGATTGAAAAGGAATCATAAATTACATTGTCAAGATGCGTTGCAATTTGCGCCGTCGGCCGGGTGGAGGAAGGAATTCTCGGACACATTGCGGAATGTATCTCGAGCCGATGCGGTCTCGAATGCAGAATCTTTTCCGGAATGGAAAACCCCAGGTATGCCTATAATGATACCCGGTGCCAATATAATTCAAAGCTGATATTAAAGCATCTTGTTCAACAATGCCCACATAACGCTTTGAGGTTTATCGGTGTTACGCCTGTGGACCTGTATGTGCCCATCTTGAAGTTTGTTTTTGGGCTGGCACAGATTGAAGGCCGGTGCGCTGTTATTTCCGTACACCGACTTTGCCCCCGCTTCTATAACCAGCCGTCAAACCCGGGCCTTCTGTTGGCTAGAATGGAAAAGACCGTTCTCCATGAGTTGGGACACACATTCGGCATCACCCACTGCCGAGATCGGCGATGTGTAATGTTTTCCTCAATCCGGATCGATGATACGGATTATAAGCAACCCGACTTTTGTCCCACCTGTTTTGAACTTTTTAAATGGTATCTTGAGAAATTCCTTTGATAGGTTCTGCTGCGGATGCCTAAATTTTCGGCACCCTGTCTTATTTTTCGACAAATAAAAAATCTATGAATAAACAATAGGTTGTCGGCGTTTTGGTTTTTATCTAAATGCGCACTGCCGAATATTTCAGCAAAATGGCGTTAGGATCTGGAATTTCTATCCAATATGCTAAAAAATTATATTTCGTTAGAATTCATATGGTTATATTGTTTTCCTGATGTTTCAAGGTGCACTGGCACAGCCCTTGCATGATTATCAGCTAAAAGTAAAAAAAAACACATTTAACGATTTATAAACGATTTATATTAAAAGGAGGTAATAAAATGAAAGCCAGCGAAAAAAGAGAATTCATGAAAATTGTTCCGCCGGGGAAAAAGAAATGTGTATGGATGGAGGCCGGGGTTGTTTCCTACAAATTGTGCGATCACAACTTTGATTGCTCCACCTGCTCATATGATCATGCCATGCAGGATAAGGTTACCCGGCATAAGGAAGACACGGTATTGAAACCGGTTGCGGCAACGGCGGATAAGTTTACCGAAACGTGGGTGGAAAAGATGATGCAGCTTCCTGCAAATCGGCGCAAATGTCGTTATATGATCACCGGGGAAGTGGGCCGCAAGATATGCCCCAGTGCTTATGAGTGCGGTACCTGCTCTTTTGACCAGATGATGCAGGAGCGCCTTCAGGCAGAGCCTCTTCCCGTGCATGCCCGAAGTCAGGAAAGCGGTTTTGAACTGGCCGAAGACTTCTATTACCATGAGGGTCACACCTGGGCGAAACCGGAATACGGCGGACGCGTCCGAGTGGGGCTGGATGATTTTGCCCAAAAACTGATCGGCAAACTCGGAAGGGTTGAATTACCGAATATCGGCCAGGAAGTAAAGCAGGGTGAGGTGGGATTCCAGATCAGACGCAATGGAGAAATTGCAAAGATCCTTTCCCCAATGGACGGCATTGTGGCACACGTGAACGATAAACTTCGGGATCAGCCCGAACTGGCCAACGAATCTCCCTATGAAAGTGGATGGTTATTTACCATTGAGCCGACCAAGCTGCGCAAAAACTTAAAGGGACTCTATTACGGCCAAGAAGCCCGCAATTTTATTAATGAAGAAAAGGAAAAGCTCTTTGCCATGGCCCATGAGGATTTAAGGCTGGCCGCAGACGGCGGCGGTTCAGTTGATGACATTTCCCAAGAACTTGAAGGGCAAAACTGGGCCAAGTTTGTAAAAACCTTTCTTAAAACCTGATCGTCCATAATCACGAGGCCGGATCCATACTTTGGATTCCTAATTTAAAAAAAACCTCCTGTCGCGAAAGCGCGGGAGGTTTTTTTATTGACAAACACATACCTCCCATATAAAAGAATACCTTGTTTTTTTCTACACCAAAAGTATGGAAAGCAGGAGCTTTTGTTGGTAAGGTTAAACATATAAGATACAGGATGTTTTATGTAATTCTTTAAATCAATGGTATGCTCGTGTTTTTTTACTTTGGGTAACGATTCATATTTTTGAGTTTTTAATAAGGAGAATATAAACGATGCCTAAAAATGTAAACGGAGCGGTACTCGTTATGGGTGGCGGGATTGCAGGCATGCAAGCCGCCCTTGATTTGGCTGATTCCGGCTATTATGTTCATCTGGTTGAAAAGTCGCCGGGCATTGGTGGTGTAATGGCACAGTTGGATAAGACTTTTCCTACCAATGACTGTTCCATGTGAATTATCTCTCCCAAACTGGTCGAGGTCGGCCGGCATATCAACATTGAGCTTCACACCTGTTCAAATATTGAAAGCATTAACGGAGAGAATGGAAACTTTCAGGTAACTCTCCTCAAAACCCCCCGCTATATTGATTCCGATATATGTACCGCCTGCGGTGATTGCGTTGAAGTCTGTCCTGTAACAAGACCCGACGAGTATGATATGGCGCTGGCGAATCGTAAAGCCACTTACATGCTTTACGCTCAAGCAATCCCCGGCAGCTTTGCCATAGAGAAGTTCGATACGGCTCCCTGTAGGATGGCCTGCCCGGCAAATTTAAACGTTCAGGGATATGTGGCCATGGTCAAGATGGGAAAGTACCGGGAAGCCGTAGAAATCATCATGCAGGATCTACCCTTCCCCGGTATACTCGGCCGTATCTGTCCGCATCGTTGTGAAAAAAGCTGCCGCCGCCTTGAATTGGACGCGGCAATTTCTATACGGGAACTCAAAAGATTCGCCGCGGATCAGGTGGATTTGAAGGATATCCCGGTACCGGAAATTGCGCTCGGGGATGAAAAGGTGGCCATTATCGGCTCAGGTCCTGCCGGGCTTACGGCTGCATATTTTCTGGCGCTGGACGGGTATCGGGTAAGTGTTTACGAATCCATGCCCGAAGCCGGCGGAATGATGCGATACGGCATTCCAGCCCACCGTTTGCCGCGAAAGTTACTGGACGCAGAGATCGACAATCTCAAACGATACGGGATTGAGATTCATACCAATACGGTTATCGGTAGAGATCTGACCATCGAAGAACTCCGCGAACACGGCGCTGGCGCAATCTTTCTGGCCATTGGCGCCTGGAAAGGTCTCAAACTCAGAATTCCCGGAGAGGAAACCGCCCAGGGCGTTTCTGATGTCACCTCCTTTTTACGAGAGGTTCATCTGGGGAACTTAAAAAAGGTAGACGGAAAGGTTGTGGTTATCGGAGGCGGTCATTCAGCACTGGATGCCGCGCGGGTGGCCCTGAGACTCGGTGCGAATGAGGTGCATATCATCTATCGCCGGTCGCGTGCGGAAATGCTCGCTGAACCCGAAGAAGTCGAGGAAGCCGAAAAAGAAGGGGTAAAGATCCATTTTCTGGTGGCCCCCAAATCTATTTCCACTGAAAATGATCAAGTCACCGGCATTGAATGCATCCGGACCCGTTTGACGGAAAAAGACACAACCGGCAGGCGAAGGCCGATTCCCATTGAAGGTTCGGAATTTTTCATCGAGGCCAATCATATCATCCCGGCCATCGGGCAGGAGCCGGATTTCGGAAACCTTGTTCAAGAACAGGACCTCAAGGTGTCCAGGTGGAACCTTATGGAGGTCAATCCTGAAACACTCCAAACCAATGTGCCCTATATCTTTGCAGGCGGGGATGTGATCAGCGGCCCTGCTACGGTTATTGAGGCGGTTGAGGCCGGGCAGCGGGCCGCCAAATACATGGCCGAATATTTGCAGGGAAAAGAACTGCCCACAGAATGGCAAGAAGAGCCGCCCATGGGAACCGACTGGGCAGAGCTTCCCAAGGACGAGCCGACCAGAGAACGGATGGAAATTCCGACCTTGCCGCTGGAAAAAAGGCTTTCAGGATTTGAAGAAGTCAACCTTTGCATGGATGAAGATTCAGCCAAACACGAGGCCCAACGGTGCCTGGACTGCGGGGGATGCTGTGAATGCTACCAGTGTGTGACAGCCTGCAAGGCCAAAGCCGTAACCCTTGAGACGCACGCCCGCCAGGCAGAGACAACAACGATCAATGTCGGTTCTGTTATCCTGGCTCCGGGTTTTCAGCCGTTTAACCCCTTAAAATTCGAAAATTATAGTTATGCCCATCAGCCCAATGTGGTCACTTCCATTGAGTTCGAGCGGATTCTCTCGGCAACCGGCCCCACCGATGGGCATCTGGTCCGGATGTCAGATCATAAAGAGCCGAAGAAGATTGCATGGTTTCAATGCATCGGGTCCAGGGATTTGAACCGCTGCGACAATTCTTACTGCTCTTCGGTCTGCTGCATGTACGCCGTCAAGGAGGCTGTGATCGCCAAAGAGCATGCAGATGATGATCTGGATTGCGCCATCTTTTTCATGGATATGCGGACTCCGGGCAAAGATTTTGAAAAGTATTACAACGGTGCCCGGGACAAGCATGGTGTGCGCTTTATCAGGAGCCGGGTTCATACCGTAAACCCGGTTCCCGGAACCGATGACCTTATGGTCCGGTATGTGACCGAAAGCGGAGAGATAGAAACCGAAATTTTTGATATGATTGTGCTGTCGGTGGGGATGGAGACAGCGCCGGCAATGGTCGATTTTGCCAACAATCTCGGGATTGAACTGACCGAAGGAAAGTTCTGCGAAACCACGAGTTTTCAGCCCTATGCAACATCAAAAGACGGCATATTTGTCTGCGGTGCTTTTCAGGGGCCCAAGGACATCCCCGAGTCTGTCATGGAAGCCAGCGCCGCAGCCTGCTGCGCCGGTATTAATTTGGCCCCTTCACGGGGTTCTTTGGTAAAAGAAAAAGAATTTCCCAAGGAAAAGGATGTGACCGGCGAAGCGCCGCGCATCGGGGTCTTTGTATGTAATTGCGGCATCAATATCGGCGGCATTGCCGATGTGCCTGCAATCGCTGAATATGCAAAGAGCCTGCCCAATGTGGTTTATGTGGAGGAAAACCTGTTTACCTGCAGCCAGGACACCCAGGATAAAATGGTAGAAGTGATCCAGGAACAAAACTTAAACCGCATTGTTGTGGCGGCGTGTACACCCAGAACCCATGAGCCGTTGTTTCAGGAGACCCTGCGCAATTCCGGGCTTAATGCCTATCTGTTTGACATGGCCAACATAAGGAACCAGTGCACCTGGGTTCACTCAGCAGACAAAAAAAGCGCCACGGAAAAATCCAAAGATCTTGTAAAAATGGCTGTTGCCAGGGCTTCTTTGCTGGAAACGATTCCCGCTATGTCGGTGGATGTTAAGCAATCCGCTTTGGTTATCGGTGGTGGTGTTGCCGGCATGACCGCGGCACTCAGCCTGGCCGATCAGGGCTTTCCGGCAACGCTGGTTGAAAAATCATCGGTTCTCGGCGGGGCGGCCAGGGAACTTTCCAAGACTTGGAAGGGCCAGGACATTCAGGCATACCTTTACGAGCTGGTGGGGAAAGTTGAGCAGCATGCGGATATAAAGGTGTTGCTGAATGCCGAAGTCGTTGGTGCTTCCGGATTTGTGGGTAACTTTGAAACAGAAGTTGCTTCAAAAGATACGACCCAAACGGTTGAACACGGTGTTACGATTGTCGCAACCGGCGGCAAGGCCGTCGATACCGATGAATATCTTTATGGTAAACATCCCAATGTGACCAAATGGCATGAGCTTGAACAAAATCCGGAGAAATTAGACGCCGCCGAAAGTGTTGTATTTATCCAGTGTGTCGGGTCAAGGGATGAAAATCGTCCGTACTGCTCCAGGATCTGCTGCACGACATCCGTATCCCAGGCGCTTGCCATCAAGGAAAAGAACCCGGACACGGATGTTTTTATTTTATACCGGGACATGAGAACCTTCGGAGAACGAGAGACGTTGTACAAGAAAGCCCGGGAAAAAGGCGTGATCTTTATCCGTTATTCCCTCGATAACAAGCCGATTGTTACTGAATCGGACGACGGCCTTGAGGTGGGTGTGTTTGATCCGATTCTGCAAAAGAATCTTAAGATAAGTGCCGACCTTGTGAATCTGGCAACGGCGATCGAACCGGCCCAAAACGATAAGATCTCAAAGTCTTATAAAATCCCGATAAACGCCGAGAAATTTTTTATGGAAGCCCATGCCAAGTTGCGGCCGGTGGAATTTGCAAACGATGGAATCTTTTTGTGTGGGATGGCCCATTATCCTAAGGGGATTGATGAGAGTATCGCCCAGGCCATGGCGGCGGCAAGCCGCGCCACTACGGTACTTGCAAAGGATTCCATCCAGATTTCTCCGCTTGTTTCCCAGATAAATGTTGAGCAATGCATCGGGTGTGGTCTTTGTGCCGAGGTTTGCGCTTTTAACGCTATCGTACTTGAGGATCCCGAAGGAAAAGGATATCGGGCCAAAAACATCTCCGCTTCGTGTAAAGGATGCGGCATTTGCGCGGCCTCCTGCCCGCAGCAGGCAATTGATATGCTTCATTTCCGACATCAGCAGATCGTGGCATCTGTTTGTGCGGCAATGTAATTTGACAAATGGTTGATTGGTCGAATAGTCAAATAGTCGAATGGTCAAATCGGAAAAAAGAAAGTAGTTTAATTCTACTTAACTAATTAACGACTCAACGATTTAACCAAATGATTAAAGGTGGGAAAATGGCGGATTTTGAACCGAAAATCGTAGCGTTTCTGTGCAACTGGTGCGCCTATGCCGGAGCCGATCTGGCCGGGGTTTCGCGGTTGCAGTATCCATCAAATATCAGACCCATCCGCGTGATGTGTTCCGGCAGGGTTGATCCTTTATTTATCATAAAGGCTTTCAAACAGGGATGTGACGGCGTTCTGGTGGCCGGGTGACATTTCGGTGATTGCCATTACCTGGAAGGTAATGTTCAGGCAGAAAAGAAGATTCGCCTAACCCAAAAATTACTCGATGTTGCCGGTATCGGAAAAGACAGGCTCCATCTGGCCTGGGTGTCGTCGGCCGAGGCCCAGCGGTTTGCGGAAATCACCACCGTTACAACCACGGCCGTAAAAAATCTGGGGAAATTTGATCCCCAAGCTTTCGCATCAGCGCTTTCTGCCGCCGAGATGACCCTGGGGAGTGAAACCCTCCGCTGGCTGGTCGGCAAGGAAGTCAAGCTTACGACCGTGGGTGACGTCTATGGCCGCACCTGGGATATTGAACAATATGAATCTGTTATTGACGCCATACTTGAAAGAGAGTATCACAAAAATCTAATTTACCAGGCGATAAAAGAAGGTTGTACATCTGTCAGAGATATCTGCCAAAGGCTCGGGCTGGAACTCAAAAAGGTTTCCTACCTTCTTGCCGATCTGGAGAAGACCAATAGGGTTGAATTTAAGTGCATGGAAGATCGCAAGCCTGTTTTTGCAGCACTATAAGAATTGAAGGTTGAAGATTCAATCGCAATCGACGATCGAAAATCTTCAATGAATAGGGGAGGAGAAATGACGGATAAAAGCGGATCGGTTATGATTGTGGGTGCCGGAATTGCAGGTATGCAGGCCTCGCTGGATCTGGCCAATTCAGATTACAAGGTTTATCTGGTTGACAAATCACCGACCATCGGCGGAATGATGGCTCGGCTCGACAAAACCTTTCCGACCAATGATTGCACCATGTGAATCATCTCACCCAAACTGGTCGAGGTCGGCCGGCATACGAACATTGACTTGATCACCAACAGTGAAGTCGAGAGTGTTGAGGGTGAACCCGGAAACTTTGAAGTAACGCTGGCCAATTATCCACGTTACGTTGATCCGGTAAAATGTACCGGTTGCGGCGAATGTGCCAGGCATTGCCCGGTGGCCGCGGTGAATGCGATTAACAAGGGCTTTGATGATAGAAGGGCCGCTTACATTGAATACCCCCAGGCGGTTCCGCTGGCCTATGCTATCGATGCTGAGGCATGTATCGGTTGCGGCCTGTGCGAGAACATGTGTATTGCCAAGGCCATAAAATATGATGACACCAAACGTGAAACCAAAATCAAGGTGGGCTCTGTCGTTCTGGCTGCCGGAAGCCAGGGGTATGATCCGTCCGGTCTGGATTATCTGGGATACGGAAAATATCCCAACGTGGTTACCAGTGAAGGCTTTGAGAGGATTCTGTCGGCCGGAGGCCCCTATTTCGGCCACGTCATGCGGCCGCTGGACCGGGAAGAGCCCAAAAGCATCGCGTGGCTCCAGTGCATCGGATCGCGGGATACCAACCGCTGCGGTAACGGCTACTGCTCTTCGGTATGCTGCATGTACGCCGTAAAAGAGGCCATGATTGCCAAGGAGCATATACACGGCGAGCTGGATTGCGCCATCTTTAACATGGATATGCGGACGGCCGGCAAGGATTATGAAAAATATTTCCTGCGTGCCAGAGATAATGAAGGGATTCGTTTTGTCAAGGCCAGGGTCCATACCATCACTGAAATTCCTGAAACCGGCGATCTGATTTTAAAATATACCGATGAAGCCGGTGCCATGCAGGAAGAAATTTTCAGTATGGTCGTGCTGTCGGTCGGCCTTCAGATTCCGGATTCATCGGCCGATCTTGCCAAACGTCTGGGCGTAGAACTCAACCGATACAACTTTGTGGAAACCAGTCCCTTTGCACCGGTGGCCACATCGCGTCCGGGGATCTATACCTGCGGTGTATTTCAAGGTCCCAAGGATATTCCGGGCTCGGTCACGGAAGCCAGCGCTGCTGCCTGCATGGCCGGTTCGCATGTTGCAGAAGCCCGGGGCAAAGATATCACCACCGTTGAAATCCCCGCAGAGATCGATGTTACCCAGCAGGAGCCGCGTATCGGTGTCTTTGTCTGTAACTGCGGTATCAATATCGGCGGGATTGTGGATGTCACCGCGGTTCAGAACTATGCGGCAACACTGCCCCATGTCGTATTTAGCGACCAGAATCTTTTTACCTGCAGCCAGGATACCCAGGAACAGATAAAGGAGAAGATCGTAGAGCACAAACTCAACCGCGTGGTGGTCGCCTCCTGCAGCCCCAAGACCCATGAGCAGATGTTCATGGAAACCCTTGAGGCCTGCGGTATCAACAAGTACCTGTTTGAAATGGCCAACATTCGCAACCAGAATTCGTGGATACATTCCAAGACTCCCGAAGCGGCTACCCAAAAAGCCAAAGACCTTGTACGGATGTCTGTGGCCAGGGCCGCCAGGTTAAGAACGCTTAGAGAAAAAATTGTTCCGATTATCAAGCAGGCGCTGGTGATCGGCGGCGGTGTTGCCGGTATGAATGCGTCTTTGAGTCTTGCCGAACAGGGATTCGAGGTCGTTCTGCTCGAAAAGGAAGCCCAGCTTGGCGGTTTTTCGCGCAAGCTGCACCATACCATTGAGGGAGAAGATGTTCGGGCGTATCTTGAAAAACTGATCGAAGAAGTGACGAACAACGCAAAGATCAAGGTTCTCAAAGAAGCCCGGATTGTCGGGTTCGAAGGTTTCAAGGGCAACTTTGCAACAGAGGTTGAAGTCGGTCCTGAAAAAAATAAGCAGACCGTAAAACACGGCATTATTATTGTCGCCACCGGCGCAAAGGAATACTCGCCCACGGAATATCTCTATCCGGACAACGACCGGGTGGTTACCCAGGTGGAACTGAGCGATCTATTGGAAGAAAAAGGCACGGCTGATCTTGACAGTGTCGTCATGATCCAGTGTGTCGGCTCCCGCAATGACGAGAATGTTGAATGTTCGCGCATATGCTGCCAGAGCGCCGTAAAAAATGCGCTGCATATCAAGAGACTCAATCCGGATGCCCAGGTGTATGTGCTGTACAGGGACATCCGGACATACGGTCTGCTCGAGGATTTTTATACCGAGGCCAGAAACAAAGGGGTAATTTTCATTCGATTTGATCGGGAAGCACCGCCGGACGTCAAAACCTCATCCGGTGGCGATCTTCTGGTTACGGTCAAAGATCATATCCTCCAGCAGGACGTGGAGATACGGGCCGATCTTTTAGCGCTGAGCGCAGGTATGGTGGCTGAAGATACCGAGGAACTGAGCTATATCATGAAGCTGAATCGCAACCCGGACGGCTACTTCATCGAAGCGCATGTTAAACTTCGACCGGTGGATATGCCGGGAGAAGGTATTTTTCTGTGCGGTTCCGCCCACGGGCCCAAGCTGATTTCAGAGGCGATTTCCCAGGCCCAGGCAGCGGCGTCCAGAGCCATGACATTGCTGGCCAAGTCGGAGATCAAGCTTTCGGCCATTACGGCCAAGGTGGATACCGATCATTGTGTCAGGTGTTTGACCTGTGTGCGCATGTGCCCCTTTGATGTGCCGGTCTTTAATGAAAAGGAAAAAGTCATAGAAATCAATGAGGCGATTTGCCATGGATGCGGCGTATGCGCCTGTGTCTGTCCCAGGCAGACCATTCAGTTAAGTTATTATGAAGACGATCAAATATTGAGCAAAATAGATGCGTTGCTTGCGGAGGGTATGTGATGGCCGATTTTGAACCGACGATTATCGCGTTTTGCTGTGATTATTGAGGGTATTCAGCCGCGGACCTGGCAGGTTCCATGCGAATCGATTACCCAGCAAACATTAAAATCATACGGGTTCCCTGCACCGGAAAGGTGGATGTGATGCATCTTTTGAGGTCGATCCAGAAGGGTGCCGACGGCGCATATGTTGTCGGCTGCCTGGAAGGGACCTGTCACTACAATGAAGGCAATTTCAGAGCCCGCGAGCGTGTAGAACATGTTCGCAGACTGCTCGAGGAAGTAGGTATTGAAGGCGACAGGGTAAGGATGTATAATCTATCTTCAGGCGAGGGCCCCACCTTTGCAGCGTTTGCAAGGGAAATGACCGATCATATCAGGTCTCTTGGACCAAACCCTCTAAATAAATTGGCAAAGGCCTAAGAACGGAGGATATATTATGGCTGAAGAAGCAATCAAACTTGGAGGCAAAAAGAAAAGCATTTTTCTGGACAAGGTAAAGGAACTCCTTCCGGATGGCGGGAATCTGAACCTTTGTTTAACCTGCGGAGCGTGCTCATCGGGTTGTCCTGCCACGGGTCTGGAAAATATGGATCCCAGAAAGTTTCTGCGGATGGCAGCCCTGGGTATGGACGAAGAGATCACCAGTACGCCCTGGGTGTGGATGTGCACCATGTGTCAGCGCTGCATTTATGTCTGTCCCATGAAGATCGACATTCCCCAGCTGGTCTATAATGCCCGGGCAAGCTGGCCCCGGGCAGAGCGGCCCAAGGGTATCCTCGGATCATGTGACATGGCCTTGAGAAATGACAGTTGCAGCGCCATGGGGACATCTGAAGAAGATTTTGTATTTGTTGTCGAGGACGTGCTCGAGGAATACCGGGAAGCGCAGCCGGAGTTTGCGGAGATGGAGGCACCCATCGACAAACAGGGGGCTGAATTCTTTTTAAACCAGAATTCCCGCGAACCGGTGACCGAGCCGGATGAGATGGTGCCGCTGTGGAAGATTCTGTACCTGGCCGGGGCGGACTGGACTTACGGGAGCAAAGGTTGGGGCGGAGAAAATTACTGCATGTTCCTGGCCGACAACGACGCCTGGGAACATATTACCCGAACCACGGCCAAACAGGCCGACGACCTTGGATGTAAAACCTATCTCCATACCGAGTGAGGGCACGTAACTTTCTCAGTCCGGGCCGGACTGAAAAAATTCAACATTGAGCATAAGTTTGAGGTGAAGAACATCTACGAATATTATGCAAAATGGATTCGGGAAGGAAAACTGAAGGTCAATTCCGACTGGAACAAAGATTTGAAGATAAAGTTTACGGTTCAGGATCCGTGCCAGATCGTGCGCAAAAGTTTTGGAGATCCGATTGCAGAAGATCTGAGGTTTATAGTCAAGTCGGTCGTGGGTGAAGAAAATTTTGTCGAGATGTACCCCAACCGGTCGAACAATTACTGCTGCGGCGGCGGCGGCGGTTTTCTCCAGTCAGGATATGTCGAACAGCGCCGGGAGTACGGCAAACTAAAAGCAAACCAGATCCTGGAAACAAAGGCCGATTATTGTATTGCTCCGTGCCACAACTGCCATGCCCAGATTCATGATCTTAGCGACATAAACAATCACGCCTGGCAGACGGTTCACCTGTGGACTTTAATATGCCTTTCCCTGGGAATTCTCGGGCCTAACGAGCGTGAATACCTGGGGGATGATCTTAAAGACGTTCTGGTCTTTCATGCTGAGACGGCGATGTAGCCTTAGGATCTTAATTGTAAATTTTGCGATTTTGTGGCAAAAAGTCTTTTTAGCCGAAGGGCCACACTTCAAATGGCTAAAGTTTGTCCGTTTGCCGGTTAGCCGGTTTGGGTCGGCTACCGCCGTTACGGGCTAACGGGCCGACCGGCTCAACCCAGGTTGTTTCCGGTTCATCCGGTTTGGGGTGTGGAACTGATTTTGTTAAGCAGCAGTTTGGCGCAACAGGAGGGAATATGATAGTTGCCGAGCGAAAGCCCTTTGAGGAAATCAAAGCGATGCTCAAGGGTTACAAGAAGGTGTTGAACGTGGGTTGCGGGACCTGCGTGGCGGTTTGTCTGACCGGCGGTGAGAAGGAGGTCGCGGTATTGAACGCCGAGCTGGACATGGCCCGCAAGCTGGAGAATGATCCCATCGAGTTGGGAGCATACACGGTGGAGCGACAGTGCGACCGCGAGTATATGGAAGTGCTGGATGACATGGTGGGGGAGTATGACGCCCTTTTGTCGATGGCCTGCGGCGCCGGGATTCAGTTTTTGGCGGAGCGCTACCCGGCCAAGGTGGTGTTGCCGGCGGTGGACACGACCTTTATCGGCGTCAACCAGGATGTGGGCTGGTACGAGGAGCGTTGCCGTTCGTGCAGCAGTTGCGTGCTGGGCTGGACCGGCGGCATCTGTCCGGTGACGATGTGTGCCAAGGGACTTTATAACGGGCCCTGCGGCGGGACCGACAAAGGCAAATGTGAGATCAGCCAGGAGCAGCCCTGCGCCTGGTTCATGATTTTCGAGCGTCTGGTCCTGCAGGACCGTTTGGATTTGATCAAAGAATACAAGCCGATAGTGCCGTGGAAGAACCAGAAGCCGCGGTCTTTGCTGCAGCCGGGCTACAAGAAGCCGGAAAAGGCCGAGTAAGGGTGAATGCAGTTGAGTGGTTGAGTGGTCAAATCGTTTAACTTGTATGATCATGTTTTATAATTTACCACTAAACCATTTAACGAATAACCGATTTATCGAACGATAGGATGGGATTTGTCATGACTACAGATAATGATATGAAGTCAGGAAGCAATTTGGAGAAGGTTTTGCGGGCAGGTCATTTTGCCTTTACCGGTGAGCTGGGGCCCCCGCGGGGCACCGACGGCGAAGAGGTGCGTGAAAAGACCAAATTCTTGAAGGGGAATGTGGACGCGGTCAATATCACCGATAACCAGACCGCCGTTGTCCGTTTGGCAAGCTGGGCTGCCTGTCTGATATTGATCCAGGAGGGTCTGGAGCCCAATTTTCAGATGGTGTGCCGGGACCGCAACCGTCTGGCCATGCAGGCCGATATTTTGGGGGTCTATTGTCACGGTGTGAGGAACATGCTGTGTCTTTCAGGAGACCACTGTATGTTTGGCGACCATCCGGACGCCATGGGCGTTTTCGATATCGATTCCATACAGCTGATCAACATGGTCAAGACCATGCGGGATGAAGGCAAGTTCCAGGGCGGTGCGGACGTTCATCATCCGCCTAAAATCTTTATCGGTGCGGCCGTCAATCCGTTTGCGGACCCGTTTGACTGGCGGGTACATCGACTGGCCAAAAAGATCGAGGCCGGCGTCGATTTTATCCAGACCCAGTGTATCTACAACATGGACAAATTTAGGAAGTTTATCCAGCAGGCCAATGACATGGGTTTGACCGAGAAGGTTTTTATTTTAGCCGGCGTGACCCCCATGAAGAACATAGGCATGGCCCGGTACATGCAGAAGAAGGTGCCGGGGATCGAGGTTCCGGAAGAACTTATCGACCGTCTGAAGGGGGTTGACAAGAAAAACGTGGCCAATGAGGGCATCAAGATCGCCTGTGAGCAGATCGAGGAATTCAAGGAAATGAAGGGCGTCCACGGGGTGCACATGATGGCCATCGAGTGGGAACACATGGTTCCCGAGATCGCCGAGCGCGCCAAGGTTTTGCCGCGCCCCGTGATGAAATAAAATCGCATCACGATTTTATCCGCCTGCGGCGGATTAGTGAAACGCCCGCAGTCAAAACTACGGGATCATTTTGGCGAAAGGCTAAAATTCCTATTTAAAATAGCAATGCCCTGATTTTACGAACACGAACCCCCGGCCTTTAACAGGCCGGGGGTTCGTGTTTTGGCGCAAATAACTACCAAACCTTGGCCAGCCAATCGGTAAAACGGGACAAAAAGGTCGTGTAAAAAAGAACTTAAGATGATGGGATGCCCTCACTTGTTTCTGGCCGAGTTCGAGGTATGACGCTTTGAGGCTGAAAGAACGGCTTTGCGCATACGCAACGAGCGGGGGGTCACTTCTACCAGTTCGTCTGCACGAATGAAGCTGATGGCAAATTCGAGTGTGACCGGCTTGATGGGGGAAAAGATAACGTTTTCATCCTTGTTGGCGGCACGCATGTTGCTAAGCTTTTTTTCCTTGCAGGGGTTGACGTTGATGTCCTGACTGCGGTTGTGCTCACCGATGATCATCCCCTCGTAGGTCGGGTCTCCCGGTGCGATGAAGAGTCGCCCCCGGGGCTCGAGATTGAACAGGGCATAGGGTACCGCCGTCCCGGTTCGGTCAGCAACAATGGACCCGGTGAAACGGCTGGAGCAGTCTCCCCTGTATTCGCCGTATCCGTCAAAAAGAGCGTTCAGGATACCTGTGCCACGGGTATCGGTGAGAAACTCATCCCGGTAGCCGATCAAGGCCCTCGATGGGGCCGAAAATTGAATGCGTACTCGACCGCTGCCGTTATTTACCAGGTTGATCATTTTGCCTTTGCGCAAGGAGAGCTTTTCCAACACGATGCCGAGGAACGATTCTCCGCAATCCACGAACAGTTTTTCCATGGGCTCCAGCTGTTTTCCATTCTCATACCGGAAGATGACCTCCGGCTGTCCCACGCAGAATTCAAAGCCTTCGCGCCGCATGGTTTCAATCAAAATCGCAAGCTGAAACTCCCCCCTCCCTTTGACCAGAAAGCTGTCACGGTCACCGGTTTCAGCCATCTGGATCGCCACGTTGAGAAGCGTTTCCTTTACCAGCCGTTCACGCAGACGGCTTGACTGGACATATTTGCCTTCCTGGCCGCCAAATGGCGAAGTGTTGACCGCAAACTTCATGGAAACCGTCGGCTCATCGACCCGGATCCTGGGTAGTGCTTTGGGGTGCTGGTGATGGCAGATGGTGTCACCGATTTTGACATGTTCGATGCCGGCGATGACGACAATATCGCCGGGTTGGACTTCATCCACATCAATCAGTGCCATTCCTTTAAAGATCTGGAGCTTGGAGACCTTTAACGGGATATTCTGCCCATTCTCCCCGATACATACCAGGCTGTCGCGTGCGTGCGCGCTTCCATTGAATATTTTGCCCACTGCGAGCCTCCCCAGGTAATCAGAATAACTGAGATCGGAGACGCGCATTTGAAACGGTGCTCCGGGGTCGTAAGCGGGACCGGGTATTTCCTTGATAATGGTGTCAAACAAAAGGTCCAGATTCCGACCTTCCTCATCCGGCTGTTTGACTGCGATGCCCTCACGGCCAATGGCATAAACGAGCGGGAAGTCGATCTGTTCATCCGTGGCGTCCAGATCGATGAGGAGATCGTAGATCTCGTCGAGAACCTCATTTGCGCGGGCATCCTGGCGATCGATCTTGTTGATGACAACCACGATCTTCAGCCTTGCCGCCAGGGCTTTCTTGAGGACGAACCGGGTCTGCGGCAGGGGCCCTTCCGACGCGTCGACCAGCAGAATGGCGCCGTCCGCCATGGAAAGGGCACGTTCAACCTCACCGCCGAAATCGACATGACCGGGAGTGTCGATGATGTTGATGCGTACACCCTTCCACATGACCGAACAGTTTTTGGCCGCGATCGTGATGCCGCGTTCGCGCTCGAGATCCATGGTATCCATGAGTCTGTCGTCCAGAACCTGGCTGTCTCTGAAAAGGCCGCTTTGACGAAACATGGCGTCCACAAGCGTTGTTTTGCCATGATCGACATGGGCAATAATGGCAATATTTCTCAACTGCTTGTTTTGTTGAGATGTTGCTGGCATATGTTATTTCCTTGGCCGTGAACAGGCAAATTTTGCATCCTGTTGAGAGACCATTATAAAACCCTAATTGAGTTCAATTAGGGTAAAATGATGACGATAGGTTAATCCGGATATTTCACGCCTCTGAATTTACTAACTTGTTATTTAGTTATATTTTTATGATTCTGAAAAATAATCATGAAATATTCGGGTTGATTCGTCTGATTCCTTTTGTCCTGAAGATAAGGCTTTTCGCTCCGATTACAAGGGGTCGTGAAATGGATGGGCCTGTTTACCGTGTTGGATGAAACGGCTAACGACGCCCAGGCAAGATGAAAAAAACTCGGGTCATCCGGGTCCGGCGTTTTTACTTTGATGGGGTGCCTTTGATCGTAGCGATGATCCGCCCAAGAGCCTCCATGAGAAGGGACCGCGGCCAGCCAATCGGTAAAACGGGGCAAAAAGGTCGTGTAAAAAAAGGAACTCAAGATGATGGGATGACCTATGTCAATATATCAAGTTAATATTACTAAAGATATTGACTTTCTTATCATTTTTTAATACTTTATGCAAAATTGTCTCAAATTATGATAATCTGGAAAAAATCTTCAGCCGTATAATATAAATGTTAGACTCTTTACTTAATTATAAGTTGGCAGAAGAATGGTGAGAAGATTACGTGTAGTGTTAGATTCAAGCGTACTGTGTTCGGACCTTCATCTTGAAGGGCATTCTTTTCGTATCTTTTTCGATGGCGTAAAAAATACAGATCTTGGGCTTTTTGTCCCTGGAATTGTGATTGATGAAGTTGTAAACCATTTTCGTGAGAAGGTTGTCAAAAACGCTGGCAGAATAAAGGCATCCGAACGAAACATCGCAAAATTGTTTAAAAGACCAATTTTTCCAATTATCAATGACAAACAAATTGATGAGGAGTGCAAACGATATCGGCGAACACTGATTGGAAAACTACAAGGAGTTAATTCAAAAATATTGCCCTATCCCGATGTATCTCACGAGGAGGTAGTCATTCGTAAACTCTCAAGCCGAAAGCCGTTCAGAGATAGTGGTATAGGATACAGGGACTTCTTGATATGGTCTTGCATCTTAGATCTCGCACTTCAGTCTGGACCTGAAATCCTATTCATATCAGCAAATACCCGAGATTTTGGAAATGGATCACTTCTGCACCCTGATTTATATGCAGACCTTGAATCAAGGCAAATTGATTCTTCTTTAATCTCAATAATGGAATCTATTGATACATTTAATTCGAAATACATTATTCCAAATTTGGAGTCACTATATAGTTTAAAAGTACAGATTCAAGAGGGCAAAGTTCCTGAGTTACAGCTTCATGATTGGGTGAAGTCAGAGATAATGGGAGTTCTGTCTGATGAAGATTTGATGTACGGAGCGTTTGGCGTCGACTCTGAAGAATTTAAGTTCTTAATCGAAAGTAATTTAGAATTCGCAAGCCCACGAATTAAATCCGTCAGGTCGCTATCTTCAGGTAATATTGTCTTAACAGCTGAAACTAGGGCAAACGGAGATTTCTCGCTGTCCTCGGACTGGGAAGTATATCGTGTTAACAATGATATTCGTGAGTTTTGGGATAGTCATGCAAATGAGGTAAACTCGCCATTCATGCGAAAAAGAACTTCCTTTGTAATAGAATTTTCTTTAGTTCTTGAACCACAAAACTATGATGTTGTTTCAGCTGAGATTGACGGAATCAAGGGAGAGCATTGGGCCAGATCCCGCATACTCATATCGAAAGACTGAGGTATTTCTTGTTAAAAATACTCTTATCGTAAATATATCTATCGTCTAACATCGGGCTGGACGAGGGTGCGCGGAAAAAGCGCCCGCACACCTGTCAGCCCGGTTATGAGCCTTAATTTATGATGAAAGAAGAACCTTCAAATACTCGCAAAACACCTGTCATACTGCTCGATCCAGCAAGCGTGTCGGCATTTCATATATTTAATCCAAATCAATGGTCTGGATTGAGTAAGGCCATAGTGACATCTTGTGCTGCTCAACATGGTCTTCTTAATTATTCTGTTAAAAAGCTGCATGAACTTTTTGGAAACGCTGAGAAAATATGCTTACCCAAAATTAATGAATTGAAAAATCAATGGATAACTTCCAGATGGCCAATTGGAAAGTGCGAATATTTAGCAGAGGTTCCAGAAGTTCATTTATTTATTCAAGTTTTCCTAAATTCGATTAAAACTTTTCTTGATCTAATCGTTCAGCTTATATCAACTGAAAAAATTGTCTACAAAAAGATTCATGGCTTTCATAAAAAGAGAAAAGATCCAGGTGGAGAGCTGCTGCACACACTAAAAAACAAGGCCACTAATAAAAAATTGGCGGACTCTTTGTTTAAATTGATATTAGAACAAAAGGGCAAATGGATTGATGATGCGGTAAATGCGCGTGATTCATTGGTACATCCTGAGAAGGGACTAATACAGGTGATGTTCCAGCTTGAAATCGAGCCCAAAAATTCAAAATTAGAACTAACTGGAATTAGAAAGCCATCTGTGGGTACAGCTGATTTTAATCAGTGGGCTGACAAAATCTTCAAAAATTTGAATACATTTTCGGAATTGTTTATTTCAATAATAGCTCATAACGAGGCAGTTGAGAGGGACGGCTAATATCGGGCGGCTTTAGAATTATCCGGTACTCTCGAACGATTCACCCTGTTAAAGCAGTTAGGGCGATTACCCGCCGCACTCTCTTTTTATGACAGCAATAATAAAAACAAGAAAAAGGAATTTTAAATATGAATGTTTCGGATGAGATCAAAAATGGTACAGATAAGGTTGATGAAAAGACAAATGAATTAATCATGGAATTTCATTCTCATTACGAAGAGTATATTAAGCTGAGGCCTGAAGATAAAGATAGAAAAGACGAGATTTTTCAAGCTTGGATTATTCAAAAAATTGCTGGCATTCAAGTCAGCATATTAGAATTAGTTGAGAGTTTTAATTCTTTAATTAAAACAAGTCATTATCATTAGGAAAAGGAAGTCATAACCTTTAAGGATTGACACGACCTGAAAGGTCGTTTTCAATCCATTGTTCAAGAAGCCCGGTTTGGTTGAGATTTTTGTATAAGGGTGTTGCTTCGATGATCTGAGTGAGAGAGGCTCCCCGGAATCGATAAAATTCCGGGGGGCCGGAGATGAGCAGAGACTTTCTATCGATAAAAAGACATAATTTTTTAGAAAAAGTTGCCGGTAGTCGGAGCCAAAAGCCGAGTCAAGGCGCAGCTGTCCTGTGCCGCTTCGATCAGAGATCGGCAGCCTGTTCAATTTAGGTAGAAATAGTATTTACAGGTTCTCAGCTACCCTGAATCCGCCAATACTATTTTGAACGGCAACAGTGAAGCCCGGAACACCAGACTTCCGCCGCAGCTGTAGCAGATCATCGGCTCCGGCAGTATGCCAAAAACTAGCGGCAATACTGCTGAAGCATGATGGCCGCTCCGTGGTTTAGTCATCACGCTTCATCATGAAATGCCCGTCAATAAAAGGCAAACTGTGCTAACTGCGGGGTTTGTGGGTTATCTTTCTAAAGATGAAGTAACTGATAATTCAACTAAGGGAATAAATGTAAATGTCAAAATTTGAAGAATCACGATGGGCAGATAGTGAATTTTCCCAAAACTACAGAGATGAGGCTGATATTTATCTGCCATTCCGTCACCAATTTATTGAAGTCACAAAATCACTCTATGCGCATTTCATTAATGCAGATATTGAAGTGAGAATCCTAGACCTCGGCTGTGGGGATGGTCTATTTATACAAAAATTATTGAAATCATTCTCTCCGGCAAGTGTAACACTTGTAGACGGCTCGGCAGAAATGTTGGAAGCAGCAAAAAAACGTTTGGGGAACAATGCAAATCTCAATTTCATTAAGGCAAGTTTTCAAGACTTACTTTCAGGGGGGGTGCTGAACGAGAGTTTTGATTTTATATATTCTTCACTTGCTATTCATCATCTGCCATTTAAAGAAAAGAAACATTTATATACCTACATTCATAAACTCCTATCTCCAGGTGGATGCTTCGTCCATTATGATGTTGTTGTTCCTCCATCGAGGGAAATAGAAAAGTGGTATTTGTCACTCTGGAGACAATGGATCGAAGAGCATCCAGATAAAGGAGCAAGTAAAGCGTTGCTAAACATTCCTGAACAATACAAAGAAAACCCAGATAACACACCTGATACATTGAAATCGCAGTTGGAAGCTCTAGAAGAAATTGGATTTAAAGAAGTTGATTGCTATTTTAAATATGGAAATTTTTCATTATTTGGGGGCATTAAATAGTAAATTGCCTGTTTGAAAGCGTGAGGTGTTAATCACGCTATAAAAAAAGATAACAACTGCATTAAGTCGGATTGCAATTTCGCTACGCTTCATTGCAACCGCTTATGCAGCCCGATAGCGCGGCGCGTAGCGCCGCGCTATCGGACCGCGAGATGAGCCATTGAGTAAGATACCCGGCGCGCAGCGCCAGCTATCAACTCAATGGAGCTGACACCGCTCCCTGCTCAACTCGAAGTGGTAAATCCGCTGCGCTCCTTTGCCATCAGGCTATGCGGAGCGTTAACCAAAAAATTATGCTTGAAAACGGCAATGGTATGATATAACATCATACCGGAGGTGATCAAAATGGCAGCATCGAAAATTGCAATTACAATAGATGACAACCTGTTAAAACAAT
>JACKQG010000584.1_pt1 | contig 52980 bp, 50 predicted proteins | sample 8237621 | NCBI WGS metagenome assembly JACKQG01 (sample SAMN15677084, study PRJNA649215) | marine metagenome | biome: marine; feature: Black Sea; material: saline water; isolation source: suspended particulate matter (SPM) from the Black Sea western gyre | collected 2013-06-09/2013-06-10 | depth... | reverse complement strand
CGTCGCAATTACCAGGACCACTATTATCACATTCTTCATCATCTTCATCATCATCTGCGTCATCGTCTGAATCATCATCTGAGTCATCATCTGCGTCATCGTCTGAATCATCATCATCAGCGTCATCGTCGGAATCATCATCTGCATCATCGTCAGAATCATCGTCAGAGTCATCATCAGAATCGTCGTCTGAATCATCATCTTCATCATCATCTGCGTCATCATCGTCCGCATCATCGTCAGAGTCGTCATCTGAATCGTCGTCTGAGTCATCATCGTCTTCTGCATCGTCATCTGAATCATCGTCGCAATTACCAGGGCCACTATTATCACATTCTTCATCATCTTCATCATCATCTGCGTCATCGTCGGAATCATCGTCGCAATTACCAGGACCACTATTATCACATTCTTCATCATCTTCATCATCATCTGCGTCATCGTCTGAATCATCATCTGAGTCATCATCTGCGTCATCGTCTGAATCATCATCATCAGCGTCATCGTCGGAATCATCATCTGAGTCATCATCTGCGTCATCGTCTGAATCATCATCATCAGCATCGTCGTCATCCGCATCATCATCGGAATCATCATCTGAATCATCATCTGAGTCGTCTGAATCATCATCATCGTCAGCGTCATCGTCGGAATCATCATCTGAATCATCATCATCGGAATCATCATCATCAAATGCTATCCAGAGATTCCAATCCGCATCAGAATCAAAATTGATGGCTTCTTCATTAATCTCTATTTTATTATAGGATAGTTCATTATCCATATTATTGGAAAAAGATAATCCAATCATTACCAATAGTGATATTATCCAGTATTTTATGTTTTCCATTTTGTACTCCTTATTGTTATTGTTTTTTTCTTTATTCCTTACAATTAATTTTGCAGTTGATTAAAAACCTGCAATTGTTGCTGGCATCAAATTATATACTATATATATTATTATGTAAGGTTTATTTACTTTGTTACATCTTTTTACAATTAGAAGGTTTAGGCTATCATCATATAGCATTATTTCTTCTCTATTATAGATAGTGTTTTGCCTGTATGCACTTTAATGGCAATATATATATTATTGCATACAGTGATTGTAATTGTGCTTAAATGATAAATAGTCCTAAACCGGACTATTTATATTTAAATTAGAAATTTATTTATGGGAATTTTTGGAATATAGTGAGATTTATCAGGGAATATCTTTATCTAAATTTTCTTCCTTAATTATTTCTCGCCATTCATTTCTGGAATCGAGAAAGCGGAGGACAGCAATCCCTGACAGTAATAACAATAATGTAATTGTTCCCGCCACCCAGTACAGATTGTTTCTATCCAGGAATACAATTAATAAAATAAGCACTAACCATGCAATTCGATAGATTTTTGTGAAGAATGTCATGGCTATAAATTAAGGAATGATTGTTGTTGAAAAAATAGAACAAAAAAAACCTCCGGATTTAACCGGAGGCTTAATTGCCAGAAATATATTTATTTTACTCTTTCTTTTATTCGAGTGGCTTTTCCTTTAAGCCCTCTTAAATAGTACAGCTTCGCCCTACGTACTTTTCCTTCTTTCAGCACTTTTATAGATTCAATATTAGGTGAATGGAAAGGGAAAATTCGTTCCACACCAATTCCACCAGATATTTTACGAACTGTGAAAGTTTTATCTAATCCATGTCCCGCAGAAATTTTAATGACAACACCTTCAAAAATCTGGACTCTGCTTCGACTCCCCTCGATGACCCGATACCCTACTGAAATAGTATCTCCCGAACGAAATTCTGGTAGATCTTTTCGCATATCACCATAAGTAGCTTGTACAATTTGGGTCTGCATGGCAACCTGTGCTGTTTCTTCCGGATCCATTTCTTTTGCAACGGGTGCAACCTCAGTTTCACCAGCTACTTCTTCTGTTTTTTCAGCACTTGCATCCACGGATTCCTCAACATTTTCTACTGTTTCAGCAGACTCAGCTTTATCTTCTACTGCATCTGATTCAACAGGTACATCTTCATTTTTTTCCTCTTCAGTTTCTACAGATTCACTTTCAACAACGGTTTCTTCTACTGCAGCGTCTGTAGTATCTTCTACTTTGGCTTCAGTATCCTCAGTTGATTCCGTTTTTACCTCTTCAGGAGATTCTTCAACTGCAGTTTCTCCCCCTTCAGAATCATCCTTTTCTTCTGTGGCAACATCTTCTCCCTCTTCTGGCATAGCCAAATATGGTTCTATCTCAGAATTTTCAGAGTCACCTACAAAATAGTCTAAATTATTATTTTCCCAATTATTCATAATTTTTTATTCCGTCTTCTAATTTATTATATTTTTTCCAAAGATCAGGTCGCCTAATCTTGGTTTTTTCTTCACTTTGTTTCTTTTTCCAATTTTCAATTTCTTTATGGTTTCCAGATAATAAGACAGGAGGTGAATCCAAATTCCTGAATGATTCTGGCCGAGTATAATGAGGGCAATCTAACAATTCCCCCGCAAAGGAGTCTGATTCTGCTGATTCATAACTATTCAGCACACCCGGTATTAATCTTACTGCTGCATCTAAAATAACCAAAGCGGGCAATTCACCCCCAGTGAGTACATAGTCACCAATAGAAATCTCATCTGTAACCAACTCATCCCTTATCCGCTGATCAACACCTTTATAATGCCCATTGATAAAAATCAAATTTTGACATCTACTTAAATTTAATGCAGCATCATGATCAAATACTTTTCCATCCGGAGTTGGAAATATTACTCTGGAATCAGAATTTTCCGGCAATTCACTAATTACTTCATCATATGCTCGAAACACAGGTTCAGGCTTCAAAACCATTCCAGCACCACCGCCAAATGGATAATCATCAATCCGATAATGAGGAGGATCTGCGAAATCAAAAAGGTTTTTGGTATGAAATTGCACCAATTCTTTTTTTTCAGCTCTTCCTAGAATGCTCTCAGATACAACTGTTTTCACCATCCCAGGAAAGGGTGTTAAAAAATATACCTGCTTCAATTCAATAATCCTTCCACATCTTTTACGATGAGATTATTTTCTTTTTTATCAAAGAGCAAAATATGAGCATCCACATAGGGAATAAGTATTTCACTTTCTTTTGTTTCCACAACCACAACATTCTGTGCGGGAAGACTCATTACATCAACAACCGAACCTATATTCGTTCGGTCTTCATTCAAAACTGTAGATCCAATAATATCAACCAGGTAAATTTCATTTTCATTTAATGGAGTAAATTCACTCCGCGGAATTGAAAAGTTCAACCCAATTAAATTATCGGCATCCTCCCTCTTATTGCATCCTTCAAACTTTACCCAGGATTTTTTCTCAGCAATCTTGAGTGATTCAATAATTTGATCTGAATACTCTCCGTTTTCAGATGCCAACCATATTTTCATACCAACTTTTAATGCCGAATCTACTTCATTAAAGATGGCCATCCATAACTCCCCTTTCAGACCTCGTGGCTTCAATAGTTTACCCATAGAAACCAAGTCAAGGGGAAATGGATTATTCAATTATTTCAAGAATTGAGCGTTTTCCGCCCTCTTTTGCACTTGAAGCAGAAAGTATTGTACGAATTGCAGACACATTTCGCCCTTTCTTTCCAATAACTTTTCCCACATCTCCATCACCTAATCGCAATTCATAGATTCTGGTATTTTCACTTTCTGTAAGCGTTATATCTACTTCATCTGGCTTATCAACAATAGCCTTTATCATTTCAGTTAGCAACTCTTTCATACTGCCCTCCATATTTCCTTGATGGATTTAGTTAGTCCCGTTAAGAACCTTCTTCCTTTGACTCAGTTTCAGGTACATCTTCATTAGACTCATTTTTAGAATTTTCTTCTTCAGATTCGCCTACATCATCAATAGCATCTTCTTCAACTAAAGGTTCTTCACTCTCATTAGTTTCAGGAACTGTCTCCTCAGCTTCTGAACTTGAAGAGGCTTCATCTTCAGGTGACTTCTCAGTTTCTTCAGTAGACATTTCATCCTCTACAACTGTATCATCGGCTTTTACTTCATCTGCTTTAGCCGGTTTTTCTTCTTCAGGATCCTCAACATTTTCTATTGAATCATCAGAGGTTTCTGCTTCAACAGCAGGTTCTTCGCTTGCCTTAACTTCTTCCGTCTCTTTTTCAACTGGCGCACCATCTTTAACAGCCACATCTTCATCAGCTTTCACTTCATCTGCTTCAGCTGGTTTTTCTTCTGCTGGTTCTTCAACATTTTCTTTTGAATCATCAGAGGTTTCTGCTTCAACAGCAGATTCTTCGCTTGCCTTAACTTCCTCAGATTCTTCAGCTACGACAGGTGCTTCCTCTTCAACTTGAGAATCATCTGATTTAGCATCCTGAGCTTCTTTTGCAACAGGTTCAAGCTCAACACTTTCCTCAGCTGGCGGAGCTTCACCATCCGCTATTTCTTCAACAACAGGAGTAGCAGCCTTTTTCTTGGCAAGTTTCTTTTCTGCTTTTCTTGCTTGTTTTTCATCTTGACCCAATCGCCATTCAATTAACGCAGCTGCAATTTCCTCTTCGGATTTACCTTCACGCATTAAATGCAATTTATACTGCAATCCTGTTGAAGAGAAAATAGTATTCACTTTTTCAGACAGCTGTGCTCCCTGCTCTAACCAGTGGATTATTCTATCCTCTTTCAACTCTACTGCAACATCCGTTTTCAGGGGATCAAACCATCCCAAACGTTCAATTTCGGGTCCATCCCTCCTGGTTCTTGAATCAATTGCTACAATGCGGTAAAAAGGCCTTTTCCGCCGTCCCATTCTTTTTAGTCTTATTTTTACTGCCAAAAATAACTCTCCTATTTTATTCCGAAGGGAAGTTTCATTCCTCCCTTATTTCCAATTTTTTTCATCATTTGCTGCATTTGATGAAACTGCTTTAATAACTGATTCACCTCTTGAACTGACCTGCCACTACCACTGGCTATTCGTTTTCGCCGTGAACCATTAATAACTTCCGGGGATAACCTCTCCGCCGGTGTCATAGATTTAATGATGGCATCTGTCCATTTTAATTGTCTGTCATCGAAATTCATTTTTCCCAATTTTCCAGCACCGGGAATCATTTTTAGCATTTCAGACATGGACCCCATATTTTGCATTTGCTTCAGCTGATCCTGAAAATCTACAAGTGTAAACTTATTTTCTATAAGTTTCTTCTGTAGGATTTCTGCTTTTTCCGCATCAAAAGCATCTTGTGCTTTTTCAACCAAGCTCACCACATCACCCATGCCTAAAATTCGTTTTGCTAATCGGTCTGGATGAAAGGGCTCAAAATCCTTCATACTTTCACCAGTTCCCATAAACTTGATGGGCTTTCCGGTTACTTCCCGAATGGATAAAGCTGCACCACCCCTTGAGTCCCCATCCATCTTGGTGAGGATCACACCTGTAAGGTCTAACGCATCATTAAATGCATTTGAAGAATTTACAGCATCCTGCCCAGTCATTCCATCTGCGACATAGATAATCTCATGAGGCTTTGCAATTTCAACCACTTGCTTTAATTCAGCCATTAGATCTTTATCAATATGAAGCCGCCCAGCCGTATCAATTATAACTACATCATTATTAATACTCTCTGCCAGACCACCTTTAATTACAGATTTTAAATCGGAATTATGTTTTGCGAAAACCGGTACCTGGATTTGCTTCCCCAATACTTCTAACTGGTCGATAGCAGCCGGTCGTTGTAAATCTGCAGCAATGAGATAGGGTGTTTTTTGCCATCTCTTTTTCAAAAAACATGCCAGTTTTGAAGCGGTGGTTGTTTTACCAGACCCCTGTAAACCAGCCAGTAAAATGATAGTTTTACCAGAAGAACTAAATTGGATACCATCATTTTCTTTTCCAAGGAATGAAGTGAGTTCATTCATCAGCATTTTGACAAATTGCTGACCTGGGGTAACAGTAGTAAATACATTCTCCCCAGACGCCTTATCTTTTACACGATTGACGAAAGATTTCGCCACTTGAAAATTCACATCTGCCTCTAATAACGCTCGGCGAACATCTCTTAATGAATCTGAGATATTCTGCTCGGTTATTTTTCCCTGCCCTTTAATATTTTTAATAATTTGGGCAAATCTGCTGTTAAGCTGTTCAAACATATTTAAATATTAAAATTTAGGTAAAAGCAGAGCCTGTAAAGTTAAATGGATTGAATTTTCTCTTGCAAGTGAAATAGATGATTTAAAAAATCAAAAATCTCCTGCTGTTCGGCGAACTACCAGTTCTTCTACAGTGAAATTACCTGGTGATTGAATAGCATGCACTATGGATTGAGCAAGCGTGTGTACATCAAGCATTTCTTCTCGAGGAAAATTTACTTCTGTTCCATCCCAAAAGGGAGTATCCACAGCGCCAGGATGTATGGAAATTACCCTGATGTTATTTTCACGCAATTCTTCACGCATACTATCTGCCAATCCTCGCATTCCATATTTACTGGCAACATAGGCTGCGGAGTAGGGATAACCCTTTTTACCAGCCACTGAATTCATAAAAACCAGTGCACCCTTTTCTCTTTGTTTCATATCCGAAATAAATGCTTGGCTCACCAAAAAGGATGCTCTGAGATTAACATCTAATTGGCTGTCCCAATCTTCTATGGTAACCTCCTCAATTTTGCAAAACTTTCCCAATCCGGCATTATTAATAACAATCGAAATATCACCGAATCCTAGAGCTCTTTCTTTCAAATTATCAATCTGCTCAGACTGAGAAACATCCGTTGGAACAACTAGGCAACTTCCACCCTTTTTGCGGATTTCCTCAGCAATTGCATTCAATTTATTTTTAGATCGGGCTGCTAATACTACTTTATATCCAGCCTCCGACAATTGGATAGCCAGAGATTTTCCAACTCCTGATGAGGCGCCAGTAATGACTGCGGCTTCAGACATTAGGCTGGATTTACGGCTTCGGAGATTCCATTCAAAGCGCTCCCTGTTTTAAACCAATCAATTTGGTTTTGATTACAGGTATGGTTTACCAATATATCTTGAGAACTTCCATCTGTATGATGAGCAGTCAAAGTGAGTGATTTTCCAGGTTGGAAGTCGGTTAAACCGGCGATATCAAAACGATCATCTTCCAGAATTTTGTCATAATCCGACTTGTCATTAAACGTGAGGGCAAGTACCCCCTGCTTTTTTAAATTCGTTTCATGGATTCGCGCAAAGGATTTTACCAAAACTGCTTTTACTCCTACAAAACGAGGCTCCATTGCAGCATGTTCCCGGGATGACCCTTCACCGTAATTTTCATCACCAACAATAATGGAGCTTACTCCTGCTTTCCGATAGGCATCTGCAACCAAAGGTATTTTATCATATTCACCTGTGATCTGGTTTTTAACACTATTTACTGTTTCGTTAAAATAATTCTCCGCACCCATAAGTAAATTTCGGGAAATATTTTCCAGGTGCCCCCTATACATCAACCAGGGTCCTGCCATTGAAATATGATCAGTTGTACACTTACCTTTTGCCTTCACCAATAAATGGAGCCCCGAAATATCACTTCCATCCCAGGGGTCAAATCTTTCCAAAAGCTGAAGCCGGGTAGAATCTTGAGCCACCACAATGTCTATATCATTTCCAGATGATTGAGGCGCTTCATAACCCAAGTCTTCTACATCAAATCCGTTTTGGGGAAGCTCATCTCCAACAGGTGGTTGCAATTTCACCTCCTCACCATTTTCATTTATAAGTGAATCGGTTAAAGGGTTAAAAGTCATATCTCCTGCAATTGCCATGGCTGTAACAATTTCCGGCGACCCTACAAAAGCAAAAGTATTTGGATTTCCATCATTTCGTTTGGCAAAATTTCGATTAAAGGAGGTAATGATTGAATTTTTTTCTTTCTTTTCAGCTCCAAATCGTGCCCATTGCCCAATACAAGGTCCACAGGCATTTGCCAAAACCATTCCCCCAATGTCCTCAAAAGCCTTTAATTGCCCATCTCGTTCAATGGTAAAGCGAACTTGTTCTGAGCCTGGCGTCACCGTAAGTTGAGCCTTTACTTTCAGATTATTAGCATGTGCCTGCCGGGCAACCGAAGCTGCCCGATCCATATCCTCATAAGATGAATTTGTACAAGATCCTATGAGGCCAACTTCCATTTTCTTAGGATAATCATTTTCTTCAACTGCCTTCTTAAACTCAGAAATTGGCCAGGCTTTATCCGGTGTAAATGGTCCATTCAAATAGGGTTCCAATTCATCTAAATTAATTTCTACCACTTCATCAAAATATTCAGTTGGATTTTCATAGACTTCAGCATCGCCAGTTAAATGTTCAGCCACAGTCTGCGCTGCATTTGCTACATCCTGCCTTCCAGTTGCAATGAGATAATCTCGCATTTTTTCTCCATAGGCAAATATGGATGTAGTTGCACCAATTTCTGCACCCATATTACAGATAGTGCCTTTGCCAGTACAGGATAACGATTGTGCACCATCTCCAAAATATTCAACAATTTTTCCGGTTCCCCCCTTAACGGTGAGAATACCTGCTAATTTCAAAATAATATCCTTAGAGGATGTCCAACCGTTTAATTTTCCGGTGAGATGGACCCCTATTAATTTGGGAAATTTCAACTCCCAGGGCATACCAGCCATAACATCCACCGCATCAGCACCACCTACTCCAATGGCAACCATTCCCAGTCCACCCGCATTTACGGTATGAGAATCTGTACCAATCATCATTCCGCCAGGAAAAGCATAATTTTCTAAAACCACTTGATGGATGATACCAGCACCGGGTTTCCAGAATCCTATGCCATATTTATTAGATACCGATGAGAGAAAATCATAAACTTCAGAGTTCACATCATTGGCAGTAATTAAATCCTCTTCCGATCCCATTTTTGCCTGGATTAAATGATCACAATGCACCGTTGAGGGTACTGCTACTTGGTCCTTTCCTGCCAGCATAAATTGGAGGAGTGCCATTTGTGCCGTTGCATCCTGCATGGCAACCCGATCCGGGTTAAATTCTACATAATCCAATCCACGTTTATACTCCACCATTTCTCCAACAAGGTGGGCATATAAAATTTTTTCGGTATAGGTGACCGGCCGGTTAACCAACTGCTTCAATTCCGTCATTTTTCCGGGGAGGGATTGATAATATTTTTCTATCCAATCTAAATTGAAAGTCATGTTTACTCCTGTAAGTTAAAATTTGAAATGTAGGAAATATCCCGTCTAAAATAGATTATAAATTTATCACTTTTTTATAATGGGATTCAAACAATAGGGCAGGTTTAAATACTAAATCCACTTTAAATTGATATCTATGTTTTTCCTGCGAAAATACCTTTTTATAGCATTTTTTATTTTTATATCCTTTTGCTTGGGGAAAAACTACAATTTCTCAGCTACACCTAAATATTCTCCAAAAATAAACTCACTGCATTGGGAACATTCAGCAACCAATTCTGCATTTGATATTAATGGAATAGAAGTAGATATTTTAAATTGGCGTGTCGCTGCAGATTCCAGAGAATCGGTGCAGGTAGAATTGCTAAACCCCATCTGGGATTTTATTGGTTGGAACGATAATGATTTAATATTGCCAAATATTATTCAAATTAGTGATCCGGTAAATTACAGAGGCACCCCCACAATTTATATCCAAGTGACTCCCTGGCGAATTATTGACAATCAAATTGAAGTACTAACATCAGGGAATATTAGTATTTCAGCAAAGCCTATCGATTTCCCAGTTAATTACAGCCATCCCTATCTATTAAATGGGAATGAAAACGAATTGCACAGATCTTTCTCAAATGAGACTGAATATCTCATCATTACATCGAGCCTATTTGCATCTGCAGCACAGGCTTTGGCAGACATGCATACTGATTCTGTTGAGGTAGGTTTTCGGCTGAATACAAAAGTGGTCATAGTGGAAAATATTGCTACAGATGCCACTGATCATGAAATTCGGGAATACATAATGAACCAAATTCAGCCTGATCTGAAATTTCTCCTTTTATTTGGAGATGAAATTGACATCCCTCCCATTTTTGATAATGGGTACCCATCTGATGACTTTTATTCCACAGATGATGATGACAATATCTTTAATGGAGATCCCAAGCTTTACAGCGGGCGAATTCCGGTGAGTAATGAGAATGATGCCTGGACCATTGTGGAAAAAATAAAAAATTATACACTCCGCCCCACCTCAGGTATTTGGCGCAGCAAGGTAGCACTTGTAGCTGATGATATGTACCGCTCATGCTCCTTTGATAATGGAGAAAGCAGTCATACAGTTAATTCGGATGATATTTACGATTCCATGAAGAAACTTCCCATTCTTCCATTTTATGGGGTTCATTATGGACTGCAGCAAACCAGTTCAGGCTGCGCCTACCCGGACCTTACGGGGGATTTGATTCGCACCATTAATAACGGTGTGGCCCTCATTAATTATATCGGCCATGGCGATCCAGAGACCTGGGCAGGAGAGAAACTTATTTCTAAATCTCGAGATCTTCCTCTTATTCAAGCAGATGATAATAAACTGGCAATTTGGATAGCCGGCACCTGCTCATTTGGAAAATACAATGGCGAGAATTCTTTTATGGAAGCACTCCTATTTAAGGAAGATGGCGCCATTGCCTTGGTTGCTACTACCGATGCAATAGGATATACCAAAAACAGCACTTATTTAAATAACTTATTTGGAATTATTCAGAGTATCATAAAAGGCAATTCTTCAGAGCGATTGGGGGAGCTTGTACGCAATGCGAAAAATGGCAGTTATCATAAATTTCATACCTTTGGTGACCCTGCTTTGCGATTACCCTTTCCAACAATTTCAGAAGATATTGTACCAAATCCACCTACATCCATTCAACTGGTTGAAGAACAAACAATTTCGCTCACGTTATCAGGAAACAATTCTACACTCCTTATTCGGGAAAATGAAACCGAGCTTTCCTTTGGAGATGATAGCCTTTTATATACCATTCCGGGAGCTGTATATGCTCAAATGAATTCAGACAGCAGCCAAATTTGTTTCCGCATACCCATTGATGCCGGAACATGCAATGGTTGTACAGCAACCATCCACATGTATCAAGATGACAATGGCTTTGATGGTAAAATTCAATTTATTTCGGATATCTCAATATTAGGCTCAGAAACATCCTCCAATGATGAAACCGGGCCGGAAATTTTTGTATATCAGGATGGGAGTCCTCTAATAGAAGGCTCCGCTATCATCCCTGCTGTGGATTTGACCATCAACCTGGATGACAGCTCCGGCATAAACCTTATGGAATCCATTGGACATGGAATCCGTTATGCATTTAATGATGATGATCTTTCTTTAATCGCAGGTGACGAATTCATTTATGAATCCTGTTCTGAAGGAACGGTTCAGATTCCGGTTAATTTGGGAGATTCTCCCAGTAGTTTTCACTTTTACCTGGAGGCCTGGGATGGGGTAAACAATCGATCCACCATTGACCTCAATTTTGATATTCTCGGAACTCCTCAAAAAAGTGAACTTTTGCTCAGTAAAGTCTATCCATTCCCAAATCCATTTTCAGAGGGTACCCATTTCACCATGTTTGTGTCTGATTTTCCTGCAAATATCACAATTACGGTTTATTCTCTTATGGGTGAAAAAGTGGTGGAACTAGAACATACCGCCATAGAGTCATTTATCACCATCAAATGGGATGGAAAAAGTGAATCGGGCAATGCTATCGCAAACGGTGCCTATTTTTATCATGTAAAAGCTGAAAAAGATGGGAAGAATGTATTTGAAGATATCTTTAAATTAGCCAAAGTAGAATGAAGTTTATTTTAGCATCTAGCAGCCCCCGCCGACGAGAATTACTCCTTCGCCTGCAAACCCCCTTCGACATCATCCTTCCTGATGTGGACGAATCTATAATTCCCCCTGACGGAAGCCCAGAAACCTACTGCACCGCGTTGGCAGAACTGAAGGCAAATGATATTAGCCAGCACTATCCCAATGATTGGGTCATTGGTGCCGATACCATAGTGGTTTTGGATGATCTAATTATGGGAAAACCAGATGATAAAGCCCAAGCTCAGAATATGCTGGAACAACTCAGTGGAAAAACCCACCAGGTTTATACCGGTGTCTGCCTTAAAAATGTTGAAAAAAATATTCATCATCTTTTTGCTGAAATTACCATGGTCACCTTTCGAGAGCTTGAAGAGGCAGATATCACCCATTATATTGAGTCCTGTCCACCTTATGATAAAGCCGGTTCATATGGCATTCAAGACTGGAGCGCAGTATTTGTAAAAGAGATAAAAGGCTGTTACGATAATGTGGTTGGATTTCCCATATCACGCTTTTACCAGGAATTAAAAAAACTGGGGATTAATTTATTGGACAGTCTTTCAGAATCATCTTAATTTGACCCCCCTATTATGAAAAGCACTGAAGCATTTTTTGACGCATTAAAATCACATAGAGAATCTCAAAATATTGAGATTTCCGAAATCTGCGATTTTACCAAAATAAACCCTAAATATATTCAAGCCATTGAATCTGGTGATTTTACCGTTTTACCTACGGTGTATATGCGTTTATTTTTGAGGGCATACGCCGAATTTATTGGAGCTGATTCTACTAAAGCCCTGGAAGATTATGAATTACTCACAACAGGCACTATTCAGAAGAAAATGGATATTGATTTAAAATCAAATGATGCCAAGGAAAAAGCTCAGCCAAATGTAAACTTTGAGAATGAAGCACCACCTCAAATTACCCCTCAAAAAATTGCAACAGGTGCTGCTGTAATTATTGGACTTTTCCTCGTATTATACTGGGCAGGACAAATAACCAGTGAACAAAATATTGAGTTAGAAAAAGCCCCTGTTCCAACTGAAACTATTTCTCCAGATACTGCACCGGAGCCCCCCATTGAAACTATACCCTTAGAAGATACCAATCCTGACATTGGTGCTGTAGAAAAAAAAAGTCCAATAATTGATAAACCTGTGTCCCCTGAGCCTGTCCAAGGGGAGCCGTCAATTCTGCCTGTTTCCACAAGCTCAACAACCAGTACCCTTCCCAACCAACTTCCCTTAAATAGCAACGATTTTCTTGTTGAGAATAAAGACAGGGAATCAACCAATATTTTAAAACTTTTTGCACCCTACACAATTTCCATTACCACTTTGGAAGCAACCAAGCTCAATCTGAGCAAATTAACTGATGGAGTTCAAACTGTACTTATAAATGAAGTTATTGAGGGTGAACGGGAATTTGAATTCAATTTTGAATCTACCATTAACTTTGAGTTTTGGAGCAATGCCCATATAAAGGTAAAATTGAACGAAATTCCACTGGATAATTTTCTGTCAGATGATGGGCTATCCGTTCGGGGATCCTACGAAGCTGAAAAATCTCAGTTGTATTTGGGGTTTTATAGGCAGTAATATTTTACATCCATCGTAGAGACACGGCATACCGTGTCTCTACCGGTACATTATTTCCACCACCAAGTTGAGAGCTGGTTAAAGGGTAATGGCTTACGAAATTAATGGGTTATATAATGTTGTAAAAATCCAAACAGTTCGTGAGGTCAGGCTAATTGAGGGTTATGTGTGTTATACCGCCCATATTCACCCTTTAATAATCCTTGAAAAGAAAAATCGGTAACCATCTTTCTTAAAAATTGTCGGGATTAATTATTTTCTCATTAACAATCATTGTTTGTTGGTACAATTTGCCATTTATCCTTTTTTGGACTACGCTGACTACTTGCCCCGTAGCGGAGCGTATTGGGGAGTCAGTGTGTAATTACCTCACTTCCATAAGCTCACAGCGGAGTGTGGATTAATTTCATTATTCTTCTCCAATAAAATCACCCCAGTCGATTAACTCCATATAAAAATATTTTGCTAACACGGTTAGCAAACTCCAAATTTTCTTTGGACTACATTGACTGCGTCAATGTAAAATCGACGCAGTCCAACCCCGGCAGGGTTGAACAGGTTATCAAATTCAGGGATTCCCTACCTTCTAGTTCCAATAAACCGCTTGATGGGTCTTTATAACCGTAGAGACACAGCATGCTGTGTCTCTAACATTAAAATTAATTCGCAATGGTATGGTTTTTCTTTCTGAGTTAATCTGTGTCCTTCTACCTATCTGCCCTTGGCATGGTTGCTAATAACCCTCTAAGAAGAAAATAATTTATCTTAAACCGCTAACTTTTACTTGCATGGTAGTGGGGAATAAGGATATTATTGTGGGTGAGAGTGGGTAACTATCCCTAACTTTTATATGCGGAATAAGAGTTGACGAATACACTACAAATATCATTTACCGGCGAGTATCATAATTCTTTAGATACCAAGAATCGGTTGAACATTCCAGCCAAGTTTAGAAAGGTACTGGACCCTGTGAACGACCGGACTTTTGTTATTACCCGAGGATTTGATAAATGCTTGGTTTTATATCCCTTAGAAGACTGGAGCAAAGTGGAAGAGCAACTGAGTAAGCTCAGCTCAATTCGGGGCCGTCACAGAAGCTTTGTGCGCTCGGTTACCCGTTATGCCACATCGGTTCAATATGATGGTCAAGGGAGAATTCAGATTCCCGATTCATTACTGGGATATTCTGGCATCAAAAAGGAAGTGGCAGTCATTGGTATGATAAATAAAATTGAGCTTTGGGACCCTGAAATTATTACTCAAATGGATGCCAAAGCAGATGAATTGGACGATAACAGCTTTGACGATTTAGCCAATGAAATTAATTTTTAATCATAATGAAACATGCCCTCCCTCACCTTCCGGTATTGCTAGAGGAAACCATCTCCCGGCTATACACAGACCCGGACGGAATATATCTGGATGGAACGGTGGGCTTCGGCGGTCATGCAGAAGCGCTGCTATCCAAACTTTCAAAAAAAGGACAACTAATAGGTATCGATCTTGACCCCTATGCTCTGGAATACACTGAAAAACGCTTGTCGGCACCCCGGAATTCTTATTCCCTCCTTAACGGGAACTACAGGGAATATCCTTTCCTCCTCCAAACTCTGGGAGTGGATTCATTGACAGGCATTTTATTTGACCTTGGCACCTCCTCCAGCCAACTCAATACAGGGCGTAGGGGCTTCTCTTTTCAGGAAGATGCCCCTTTAGATATGCGGCTTAACCCAAATGCGAAATACAGTGCCTACGATTTTCTAAACAATAGCGCTGAGTCTGAAATTGGTGACATAATTCGAGAATATGGCGAAGAGCGCCATAGCCGTAAAATAGCCCGAATGATATACAAAGCGGCACAGTCCAGCACCATGAAAACCACCTTTGATTTAAAGCAGGCTGTTTCTAAATGCGTGCACCCCCGTTTTTTAAATAAATCCCTGGCACGGGTATTTCAGGCAATACGTATCAAGATAAATGATGAATTAGAATCGCTGAAGGATGCCCTTTCAAATTCTACTCAATGGCTAAAGGTTGGAGGGCGAATTGCTGTTATTTCTTTTCATTCTCTGGAAGATAGAATCGTGAAACAATTTTATAAAGAATGTGCTATAGCCTGTGTGTGTCCACGGGAATATCCCCGCTGTATTTGTAATACCACTCCCTCCCTCAAAATTCTCACCCGGAAGGCAATCATCCCCGGAGAAGTTGAGCTGAAAAATAATCCTCGATCCCGAAGCGCAAAATTAAGAGTGGCAGAAAGAATCTGATGACCCTCAAACCTGAAAAGAACAAATCAATATCCGATTTCCTGTTCTTCTTTGGGTTTGTGACGATTTCTGTTGTTGTTTTTATCAGTATGGTTACCCTGAAAAATGAATGCATTTTTCTACGGAACGAAATTTACCATCTGGAAAATATCCGTGCCACTCATCTCAATCGAATGAAAGTACTTTCTGGAAATGTTAAAAACCTTTCTAGGCAGGATCGAATTGAAGAGATTGCCTCTGTAAACTTTCAGCTTCACATTCCCTCTCCCGAATCTCTCATTGTCTATATTGGAGATGCAGAATGACCCGCCTGTATAGTTTTTATCAATTTAGAGTTCGATTTGTTTCTTCATTATTTTTTATTTGCTCTGTGGCAATATTAGGGAAAATGCTTTATATACAAGCTATCCAAGCCTCTGACCTTCGTCAAATAACCCTGGATGCAGGATTCACCGAACGCATGGTTAAGGGGCATAGAGGATACATCTCTGACCGCAACGGACAGATATTAGCAGAAACAATAAAAACATATACCTTTTGGGTGAATACTCAAAAAGAAGCTGACAGGGATGCAATAGCAGGGCTTTTCTCTAAAACATTCGGTCAGCCAGCTGATATTTATCAAGACTTACTCTCCAAAAGAAAAAAATATATTCCTTTAACTAAAGCTTTAAACCGCTCTCAATGTCTGCCCATTTTGGAAAAATTGAAAGAAACTAAGGGGTTGCAATGTGATGTTTCGGCAAATAGATTTTATCCCTTTCATAATTTAGCAAGCCAGGTGGTTGGCTATGTTGACCAAGACCATAAGGGACAATTTGGAATTGAACGACAATTTGATCCCCTGTTAAATGGCAAGACCAGCAATCTTATTTTTAATCGAGCAGCTAATGGAAAACTGCGGAAGGCTATTGTAGATCAGCATCCCGCTGTAGAAAATGGTGCTGATATTCAGCTCACAATTGATGCCAATATTCAAACCATTCTCTTAGATGCACTGAAGCAGGGCATGAAGCGGTCCGGAGCATTGACCGCAAATGGTGTGATTGTCAACCCCTTCACCGGGGATATCCTTGCAATGGCATCAGTACCCGATTTTGATCCCAATGCATTTTGGAATTACGATGTTTCTACATTCTTAAACCGAACCATTTCGGATACTTATGAACCAGGGTCCACCTTTAAACTAATTTCAATGACGGCAGCTTTAGAGTCGGGATCATTTATCATAGATGATGAATTTTTCTGTGAAAATGGTGAGTATCAAATCCTGCCCTCAAAAATTATTCATGATCATGAACCCCACGGGGATCTGTCTTTGTCTGACATTTTCATTTATTCCAGCAATATTGGCTTAGCAAAAATGGTTGATCAGATGGGAGCTCAGCATATTTATGATTATTCCCGGAAATTTGGCTTTGGAATTCGAACAGGAGTCCCCCTTCCCAGTGAAGCTTCGGGAGTGTTGCGTGAATTTAATGAATGGACGCGACTTTCCGGCCCCTTTGTTTCAATTGGGCAGGAAATTTCAATTAATACACTGCAACTTGCGCTGGCCTATTCCGCAGCAGCAAATGGTGGTTATTTACCAAATGCAAGGATCATAAAGAATATTTCTGGAAATGGTTATGAAGAAAGAGATTACTCGCCAAAACCGGTGAGAAAAGTGATGACTCCGCAGACTTCAGAATTATTATTAACCATGATGGAAGAAGTTGTCAACCATGGAACTGCCAATAAAGCTCGAATTCCTGGCTTCCGAATTGGCGGAAAAACAGGCACAGCTGAAAAGTTTATAAACGGATCATATTCAGAGAAAGAATTTATATCCTCCTTTGCGGCAGTATTTCCCATTGACAATCCCAAATATGTCTGTGTAATTTCTGTTGATTCTCCAAAATATGGCTATCATTGGGGGAACGAAACCGCAGCTCCCATCGTAAAAGAAATATTTGAAAGACTTATTATCAACAATAAAGAATTTATTCCTGTTACCCCTAAAGAAATGCCTCAGTTTGCTCACACTCCAAATTCAAATCAATTTGCTCCCATGCTGGCAACAGCAAATGTGGCCCAAAAGCAGAATAATTTAGTGCCTAATTTTTTAGGAAAAACCTTAAAGCAAACCATTCAGGAAGCTAAGAATTTAGGACTGTTAATAAATCCGGTTGGAACTTCCGGGAGGGTAGTATGGCAATCGGTCTCTCCCGGTCAACTGGTTCACAGCGCCTCTACCTGCACTATAAAATTGGAATCGATGTAATGCAGCTCCAGGAATTAGTAAAAAATATTCAATTTAAAGGGACTCCCGATAACCGAGAAATTTCTTCTATCACTTACGATAGCCGAAAAGTGAAACCAGGGACTCTTTTTATTGCTATTTCCGGGATTCAGACAGATGGACATGAATTTATTCCCCAGGCAATTGAAAATGGTGCTGTGGCTATTTTATCAAATGGCAGGAGTCCAAAAACTAAAGTTGTGCCCATTTTGCAGGTGAAGGATCCCCGTCTTGCCATGTCGCAAATTTCAGCTCAGTTTTATGGCAATCCATCGAAAAAAATGAATATTGTGGGTATTACTGGCACCAATGGCAAAACATCCATAACTCATATATTGCATCATATTTTACAATCATCATGCGCTGCCTGTGGTACATTAGGAACATTAGGATTTCAAACTCCTTCCGGAATGGTAAGCACTGGTTTTACTACACCCGAATCAGTAGAGCTACAGCAAATGCTCCAAACCCTCACAATGGCAGGGGTTGATAATTTAGTGATGGAAATATCATCCCATGCATTAGACCAGCATCGGGTGGATGATGTAGACGTAGATATTGCCGTCTTTTCCAATTTGACTCCTGAACATTTGGATTTTCATGGTGATATGGAAAATTATTTCAATTCAAAACTGCAGTTATTCCTGGGTTTGTCAGTTGATAAAACGGCTGTAATAAATTTAGATGACCCCTATGCAGAAAGAATATGCTCCTCCGTAACTGCGCAAATTTTCACTTTTGGTATGAATGAAAAAGCCGATCTCCATCCTGTTCAATCCGAATTCAGTTTACAGGGAACCAGGGCTCAGCTGAAATTCAGGGAGCATGCAATTACTATTGATACGGCTCTAATGGGTGAATATAACTTATCAAATGTCATGGCTGCATCTGCGGCAGCTTTAAGCATGGGAATTTCAATTCCCGAAATTGAGAGTGCAATTATAAGTATACCACCTATTCCCGGCAGGATGGAACGCATCCCCTGTGATTGTCCGGGAAATGTTTTTGTGGATTATGCCCATTCGCCAGATGCTTATGAAAAACTGTTTTCAAATCTGGTTAAACTAATGGATAATCAAGTGAAAATTTTTACAGTGTTTGGGTGTGGCGGAAATCGGGATACGGGTAAACGAGTTGAAATGGCAAAAATTTCAGAAAAATATGCTGAATTTAGTTTTGTCACTATGGATAATCCCAGAACCGAATTATTGGAAAAAATAAATGACGATATCATTCAGGGATTTTCAAGTGATAACTACACTGTTATTCCAGATCGAAAAAATGCTATCATAACTGCAATGAACCAAATGGATGAAAATTCAATTTTACTGGTACTTGGCAAAGGGCAGGAAAATTATCAGGAAATTGGCTTGGAGAAAATTCCTTATAGCGATATTGAAATTATAAAAGACTTTTCGAATGCGAGTTGATATTCAAAATAAATCTAACTTTAATATTGCGCTTAATTCCATCCTCCCTGCTGCAAATTTTCCTGATTTTAGCGGAATTAGCATAGACTCCCGTAATGTAAAACAGGGTGATATTTTTCTGGCATTCAAGGGGGAAAGTACCGATGGGCATAATTTCATAAGTCAGGCTGAAAGTGCTGGATCAACTCTGGCTATAGTTGAAAATAATATCGAGACTCCATTGCCCACTCTTCAAGTGAAGTCTACTCGCAATTTCTTAAATGACTTGGCTGGTGCTTTCCGTAAAAATATTACCTGCCCTTTGATTGGTATTACCGGATCAAACGGAAAAACCACCACCAAGGATTTATTAACACATGTGCTGTCTGCAAGTATGGAAATAATGTCCACAAGAGGAAATTTCAACAGTACCATAGGTGTACCTCTGTCTATTTTTGAATGTGGTGAAAATGTTGATGCTGCTATTATTGAAATGGGTGCAAGCATGCCAGGTGAAATAGAATATATTTGCAATATCGTCCAGCCAAACATGGGTCTCATAACAAATGTGTATGAATCCCATTTGGAGTATTTTGAATATATTAATGAGGTGGCAAAAACAAAATCAGCCCTGTTTTCTTCTCTGCCAGAGGATGGTGTGGCATTTATAAATATAGATGACCCTTTCATTTCTAAAATGTCAATTCCCTGTAAGGGAGTAGAATATTCTTTTACCAAACCTGCAGATTATCGAGGGAATTGGTCTTCGGGTAAAAAGATGCTAATCATCAACAATATTGCTATCAACTTATCAGCAAAATCAGAAACAATGGGAATGAATGCTTTGGCTGTATTCTCCATAGCCTCTCATTTAGGAATGGACGCACAAGTTATAAAATCTCAAATTGAATCTTTTCAACTGCCTGTCGGTCGCGGAAATATTTTACAAATCCAAGATATAATGGTAATAAATGATAGTTACAATGCCAATCTTGAATCCGCTCGTACTGGAATAAATAATCTCACTTCTCTTTATGAAGGAAAACGGAAAATTGCTGTTATAGGTGATATGCTGGAAATGGGTGAATTGGAAAAGGATCACCATCAAACTTTAGGAAAATATTTATCAGAAAAAAAAGTGGATGCTGTTTTTGCCTTTGGCGATTTAACCCGGCATACCATTAAGGCAATGAATGGTGCTGCAATCTTTCATCAATATTACGATGACAAAACAACGTTATTAACTGACTTGAAAGCGTTTATTTCAGAAGGTGATGTTGTTTATGTGAAAGGTTCCCGGGGTATGAAAATGGAAGATATAATTATAGGATTGCAAGGCTAATGTTTTACCATTTACTCTATCCCCTTCGAGAATTTTTCTTTGGATTCAATGTATTTGGGTATATTTCATTTCGGGCAGTTGGTGCCGCACTTACTGCTCTCTTAATCAGTTTCCTCTTCGGGCCTAAAATCATCCGCACACTCCAGTCTCGCCAAATTGGTGAGACTATACGATTAGATGGGCCTGAATCTCACCTCAAAAAAGAGGGTACTCCAACAATGGGAGGGATAATTGTGTTATTGGCAGTTATCCTTCCCACTTTCCTTTGGGCAAAAGTAGGAGATAAACATATTTTACTGATCCTCTTGGCAACAATGTGGATGGGATTAATTGGATTCTTAGATGATTATTTAAAAGTAATTAAAAAGTATCCCCGGGGATTAATTGCCCGCTATAAAATGGCTGGACAAATTAGTTTGGGATTAATTGTTGGGCTGATTTTAATCTATTACCCCGATTCATCTCAATTTGCTACCTCAATTTCTATTCCCTTTGTTGCTAATGGAACCATTGATATTGGATGGTTTTACATTCCCCTGGTAATTCTGGTTATTACAGGAACATCCAACGCCGTAAATCTAACCGATGGATTAGACGGTTTGGCAACGGGTCTGGTTGCAATTGCAACCCTAGTTTTTGGCGCTATCGCTTATGCTTCTGGTCGTTTAGATTATAGTGATTATCTCAATATCATCTACCTCCCTGGTACAGGAGAATTATTTATTTTCTGCCTGGCTTTAATAGGCGCCTGTATCGGGTTCTTGTGGTTTAACGCAAATCCTGCAAAGATATTTCTAGGAGATACGGGCTCATTGGCTGTGGGTGCCGCCCTTGGCACATTGGCAGTTTTACTGAAAAAGGAAATACTCCTATTTATGATTGGCGGTGTGTTTGTAGCCGAATCAGTATCGGTAATGATACAGGTGTATTATTTCCGCTATACGAAGAAAAAATATGGTGAAGGTAAGCGTATCTTCCGTATGGCACCCCTACACCATCATTTTGAATTACTGGGCTGGCCGGAAAACCATGTGGTTGTTCGTTTTTGGATTATCGGCATTCTATTAGCACTCATTTCCCTAACTACCTTCAAAATACAATGATTGACATAAATAATATTTCTCAAAATAGTTGGGCAAATACAAAGATTAGTATTCTGGGCGCTGGGAAAAGTGGGATTGCTGCCGGTACGCTTGGTACTCATATCGGAGCTGAAATTTTTATCAGTGAAGGGAGTAATTCCCCAGAAATTATAGAAAAAATAAGTAATTTTAATCATGAAGTCGGCGGGCATAGTAATGCTGTTCTAGATGCAGATATTCTCATTAAAAGCCCTGGAATACCCAATGATGTGCCAATTATTAAAGATTGTGAAAGTCAGAATATTCCTATCGTTAGTGAAATAGAATTTGCATCTTGGTTCACCTCTTCCCCTATTTTGGCACTTACCGGTTCAAACGGTAAAACAACCACCGTAAATCTCCTTCATGAAATGTGTATCAGCGATGGGAGAACCTCTTTACTTGGGGGGAATGTTGGTATGCCATTTTCTGAAAATGTACTTTGGGAACTCACCTCAAATATCAATAATTCTGTTCATGTGCTTGAGCTAAGCAGCTTTCAATTGGAACATATTAATACCTTTTCACCCACCATTGCCGGCATCCTGAATATTAGTGCAGATCATTTGGATAGATACGCAGATATTAATGCCTATGCGACAGAAAAGTTAAAATTAGCTGCTCAAATTGATAAATCGGGTTGGCTTGTATTTAATGCAGATGATCCCATATTAGCCGAGTCTCTAATGAATACCACTCGATCAGTAGCATTTTCTCTTAAGCAAAATGAAAAGTGTCATTTTAAATTGAATGCGACGAAAGTATTTTCCGGTGAGGCTGGAAATCCCGATATTTTATTCAATTTTGAAGATACTAAATTAAAAGGGTTTCATAATTTACAGAATATACTCGCTGCCGCAACAATGGCGCATTCTTTTGGTATTTCACGACAAGCTATTCATAATTCAATAATTAATTTCACTCCTATCCCTCACAGATTGGAATGGGTTGGTAATATTAATAATGTGGATTATTTTAATGATTCAAAAGCTACAAATATCGCTGCAGCAATAGCGGCCATTGAAAGTTTTGATGATAATTTAATACTTATTTTGGGTGGCAAAGATAAAGGTTCTACTGATTTTAATCAGCTCATTCCTTCAATGGAAAATCGTGTAAAATCGATTATGGCTTATGGCGAGGCTGGCATTGAAATTAAAAATCAGCTCAATGAATATTTATCCGTAACCTATTGTGAGAAATTTGAGGATGCGCTCATGAGCGCAAATGTTCAATCTAAAACCGGTGATACAATTCTTTTATCTCCAGCTTGCGCTAGTTTTGACCAATTTTCGAATTATGAAGAACGGGGAAATAAATTTGTTGAATTTTTTACCAAATTGGAACTTGCAAATTGACTATTCGCTCTTATCCAAATGATTACCTGATCCTGGGTACAATTCTAATACTTTCGGGGTTTGGGATTGTAATGATGTACAGTGCCAGCAGCATTTTTGCTATGAATGAATACAAAGATTATATGCATTTTTTCCTTCGCCAAACCAAATGGTTCATAATTGGTGCTTTTTTAATGTTTTTATTTAGTCAAATGAATTATCGTATTCTAAAAGAACTAGCCTATGCTCTTATCATTTTATCGTGGATTTTCCTGATCATGGGATATTTCTTCAAGGGAAATAATCCGGCATCCCGCTGGTTGGTACTCGGTGGTAGAAGCTGGATGACTACCTCTGATTTTGCACGGGTAAGTCTTATCATATTTACTGCTTACTTTGTAGATAAAAACAAAAAATACCTGAAAGATTGGAAGTTCCTGCTCTTTAGATTTACGCCAATTCTGGGGATATCACTGGTATTGATTCTATTTCAACCTGACACCAGTACCACAATGATTATTGCTGCCATTATTATGGTAATGCTATTTATTGCTGGAGCAAATTGGCAGTATTTATCGGTTTTATCAACTGCGGGAATTATTGCTCTCATCTTAAAAATAATGAATACCCCCCATGCCGTAGATCGATTCTTAAATTGGAACGATAAGCAGAAAGTTCAATCACTTAATGCATTGGGAACCGGCGGAATTTTTGGCAGTGGACTGGGCGACAGCATCATTAAAAATGGCTATCTTCCGGAAGCACATACCGATTTTATCCTCCCTATTGTTGGTGAGGAACTGGGGTTTATTGGAATTTTTGTTCTCTTCTGTCTTTTTTGGTTTCTATTTACAAAGGGGCTCGCAGTGGTGAGGGAAGCACCTGATTTATTCAGCATGTTTTTATCTTTTGGCATTCTTATTTCTGTCATGATATATTTCCTTGTTAATGCAGCCTATGTGGTGGGGTTTGCACCAACAACTGGTCTTCCCATGCCCTTTATCTCTTATGGTGGTTCACACACCATTTTTACGTTTATGTCCATGGGAATTCTTCTTAATATTGCAAAGAAAGGACGGTCCGTAACCAACAGCTATTATAGAGGATTTTCATTTGAGTAAAAATCTCCGTATGGTAGTTACTGGTGGTGGTACTGGGGGACATTTCTTTCCGGCAATGGCAATACGGGATGCATTGCTTCAAAAAGGGGTGGAAGTAAAATATGTTGGATCTAAATTTGGGGTTGAAGCAGCTCGGTTTTCAAATAATAGCGAAAATGAATTACTTCTTAACATTCGTGGTATTCAACGTCAATTCAATTTGAATTCAATAGTGAAAAATATTCTTTTCCCCTTTAGATTTTTGCACTCCTATTACCAATCATGGAAATTACTTCATAACTTTAAGCCCCAGGTGGTAATTGGAACCGGTGGATATTCATCTGGCTTGCCTCTTCTTGCTGCCATTCATAAAGGAATCAAGACAGTCATTCAGGAACAAAATTCATTTCCGGGAATTACCACTCGGCACTTAGCATCAAGGGTTGATGCTATCTGCATTGCTTACAATGATGCTGCAATTCATTTGAAAAAAAAAATCCAATTTTCACCGGAAATCCTGTCCGGAAGGATATTCAAATAATGGATAAAGCTCAGGCAAAACAAAAATTTAACTGCAATGATTCTCAGCCAGTATTGGCTATTTTGGGTGGGAGTCAGGGGTCTGTTCCTTTGAACCATCATTTCCAAAAAGAATGTAAAAAATATACCCAATCTGGTATTCAAATTCTTTGGCAATGCGGCAAAATTAATTATGAAAGCCTCCACCAATCTGTGGATGAAACTGATGTGCATTTAATTCCATTTACAGATGATATGGGAGCACTGTACTCTGCTGCGGACTTAATTGTCTCCCGTGCAGGTGCATTGGCATTGTCAGAAATGGCACTCATGGGTAAGGCAATGGTACTGGTGCCCTTCCCCCACTCTGCAGGAGATCATCAATTAAAAAATGCACAGGCATTTTCTAAGTCTGGCGCAGCTGTTGTACTGCCTCAGTCTAAATTGCCTACTGGCAATTTAGAAACAACCGTTTTAGATTTATTCAATAAGCCTGAGAAAATTCAGGAGATGGAAAAACAATCAATTCAAATGGCAGCACCGGACGCTACTGAAAACATTGTATCAACTATTATGGAAATCGCAATCAGCTGATGTTTGGTAAAACAAATCATATTCATTTTGTGGGGATTGGCGGTATTGGAATGAGCGGAATGGCTGAACTTCTGCATAAACTTGGTTTTACAATTAGCGGTTCAGATCAAAACAGCTCTGAACGAACCAACAATCTACAATCAATGGGACTAACAATATCCGAAGGTCATTCAGGAGAAAATGTAAATGGCGCTGATGTGGTTGTGTACTCGTCAGCGGTTCAGCAGGGTAATCCTGAAATAATAGCTGCAGAAAATAAACTGGTTCCGGTTATACGCCGTGCAGAAATGCTGGCTGAACTATTGAAAGTAAAACCTACCAGTATTGCCATTGCTGGTACCCATGGAAAAACCACCACCTGTTCCATGTTGGGCGAAATATTAACCGCTGCAGAACTTAACCCCACCATGGTAATTGGCGGGATTGTGAATAAATTCCAGAGCAATACTATCTCCGGCAGCGGAGATGTTATAGTGGTTGAGGCAGATGAATTTGATAGAAGCTTTCTCACTCTTCAGCCAACCATGGGGCTCATCACCAATTTAGATTTAGAGCATTTAGACTGTTATGAAAATCTGGAAGACCTGCAAATGGCATTCACTCAATTTGCCAATGCGGTTCCCTTTTATGGAAGGGTAGGGGTATGTATTGATAATCATAATGCTACTTCAATAATTCCCAATATTAAACGGCCGGTGGTGACATTTGGGGTTCATGAGGATGCGGAAATTCAGGCTTCTAATTTAAAATTTGAAAATAACCACTCCACTTTCACCCTTTCCATAAACGGGGTGCCACAAGGAGAATTAACGGTTCATGTTCCCGGTGAACATAATGTGAAAAATGCATTGGGTGCTGCTGTACTGGCATTGGAACTGGATACTCCTTTTGATAAAATTCAAGCCGGATTGGACCAATATACCGGGGTTCGCAGACGCTTCGATATTAAATATACCACTGATAAGAATATAATGATTGTCGATGATTATGCCCATCATCCAACGGAAGTATCAGCTACATTAAAAGCTGCTAAAACTGGCTGGAATAACCGCGTAATAGCTATTTTTCAACCCCATTTATTCACCCGAACCAGAGATTTTTACCACGACTTTGCAGAGGCATTTTTGCAGGCGGATATCCTCATTGTGACAGACATTTATCAGGCAAGGGAAAAACCCCTGCTTGGAATTACGGCTCAAATAATTTCAGATGAAGCTGAACGGCTTGGGCATAAACATGTTGAGTTGATACCCGAGCAAACCAACATTCCTGCTCGATTAAAAGAACTCGTTTGCCCTGCTGATATGATAATAACTATGGGCGCAGGCAATATATGGCGTCAATGCGAAGGGATTTATGAGGCAATTACAAATTGAACCAAAAACAGAAACAAGACTTACGTAAAATGCTCACATCTGTAATGACATTTGATGAGCCATTAGCCAAGCATACCACTTTCGGTATTGGAGGTCCTGCTGCCTGTATGGTATTACCAAATACCAGGGAAGAATTATCTACGCTTCTGAATTATGCATTTAAGAAAAATATATCTGCCATTTTTATTGGCTCCGGTTCTAATATCCTGGTTTGGGATAAAGGCTTCGACGGAATAGTGATCTCTTTAAAAAAGTCTTTCAAAAACCTCAGCATAAAGAAAAATTCTCAGATTATTGTTGAATCTGGAGTCATGCTGGGAACCATGGTGAAACAGGCCATGGCTGCGCAGATAGGCGGATTGGAAAGTCTCATTGGCGTACCAGGAACAGTTGGCGGAGCACTCATAATGAACGCTGGTGCATTTGGAAGTGAAATATCAAAATATTTTGAAGAAGCAAAAACCATGACCATAAAAGGTATTATAAAATCCTATAAGAAAGGTGAGATTGAATTTTCATATCGTCACTCAACCTTCCCCAAAAATGAAATTCTTTTGGAAGCTATGTTTCAATGCAAACGGGGAAGACCTGCTGATATTTTGAAAGAAAGAAAGACAGCCTCAGAGGGAAGAAAGTCTAACCAACCTCTTAAATTTAGGTCTGCTGGAAGTATTTTTAAAAATCCGTCTGATTCTTTAGCCGCTGGATATCTCATTGATAAAGCCGGATTAAAAGGTACTGAACAAGGCGGAGCAGCAATCTCTGAAAAACACGCCAACTTTATTGTAAATATGGGCGATGCAACGGCAGCAGATGTCTTGTATCTAATTAAGCTTGCTAAAAAATATGTGGCTAAAAAATTCCATATAAATTTAGAGCTGGAAGTAAAACTGATTGGCTTTCCAAAATCTATGACTCAGGATATTTATTATGCGTAAAAGACAAAAAATCATTGCTTTAATTTTTAAAACTGTCTCAAGTATTGTGGGAATTATTTTATCGGGAATTATTGTTACTGGGTATTCCACCCACATTGGACTATTCGATACATTTGAAGTCAAAATAAAAGGTAATCAATTTGTAACGAATGCTCAAATTCAAAAACAACTGCAGCCATTTATGGAAGAATCCTATTTTTCTATTGATCTGGATGAATTACAAAGTGAAATATCTTCTCTGGATTATATTGAATGTGTGCAACTAAGCCGAATCCTACCAAATACTGTAATGGTTCAAGTGATTGAGAGAAAACCGATTTTGCTCATTACTCTGGAAAATCAAAATTTCTTAATGGATAAAAACGGATCACTTCTACCTGCTCAGGGCAAAGCCATTAGCTTCTACCCTGTTCCCATTATTAACTTTTCAGATGATATGAATGATAAAACGGGATTTACTAACGATATTGCAGATGTATTCAAATTTTTAGTAAACGATTATCCTTTATTTTATGACAATTTAAGTGAGGTTATTATTGGTGACGAAAAGTGGACGTTTTTTAGTGACAGCAAAACCCGAATATTCACGACTTCAGATAATCTACTCCCTCAGCTCAATGTTTTGAAAAACTTTGAGAAGACAGTGTATCCCAATAAACAGCTTAGAGATTATTCATATATTGATTTGAGAGTTGCTGAACAGGTAGTGGTAAAAGAAAAATATCGTAAAGGATAAAATTGGAAGATAAACAAATAATCAGCGGAATTGATATAGGTACCACCAAAATTGCAGTGGTCATTGCCGAATGGGATAAATCTGATAACTCAATTAATATTCTGGGAGTCGGTGAGGCTCCATCTGATGGCCTGAAAAAGGGTATTGTAGTAAATATGAATAAAACTGTCGACTCCCTCACTCAAGCGCTTACTATGGCAGAACGCCAGGCAGATATTGAGGTTGATGGGGCATTTGTAGGCATAACCGGTGATCATATTCGCGGCATCAATTATTCAGGCGTCATTACCGTGAGTAAAGGCAGTAATCGTCAACCGGTTGGACAGGAAATTACCCAAAGTGATGTCCAGCGGGTGTTGGACCATGCCCAATCAATAAATCTTTCCCCAGACAGGCGCATACTGCATGTACTTTCCCGAGATTTTAAAGTAGATGATCGTAGCGGTATCAAGAATCCATTAGGTTTGGCAGGGCATCGCCTAGAAGCCAAAGTTCATTTAGTCACATCCGCCATCAACGTAGAAAAGGACCTGCAAACCTGCATGGAAAAAGCCGGTGTGGATGTAATTGAATTTGTACTCGAACCACTTGCATCTGCCCATTCCGTGTTAGATGAAAACGAACGAAAATTAGGGGTGATTTTGGTGGATATTGGCGGTGGCACAACTGATGTTATTGTGTATCATGAAGGCGGTGTACTTCACGCGGGTACTGTTCCTCTAGGTGGAAGCAATATCACCTATGATATCGCCTATGGGGTGCAAACAACCTTAGAGCAGGCAGAACAACTTAAGTGTCAGTACGGTTCGGCAAAATCTGCCTTGGCAGATCCCGAAGAAAATATTAATATTACCGGAACCAATGGACGGGAGTCCAATACCATATCTCGGAAGAATCTTGCTTGCATTATTGAGCCTCGCATGGATGAAATATTCCGTTTGGTGAAAAATGAAATCCGCAAATCCGACTACCCTGGCGATTATACCTTTGGTATTGTTCTCACTGGCGGAGGCTCACGCCTGGAACATGTAACGGATTTAGCACAAGAAATTTTTCAACAACCTATTAAGGTGGGGCAACCCCAATTAAGTGGTGGAGTATCTGAAAAAGTAAATAATCCCCGCTATTCCACGGGTGTAGGACTGATTAATTATGGCAGACAGAATTGGTCAGAACTGGAATATGGAAATCCCATAGATATAAATTCAATTTTCAAAGGGTCATTTACAAAAATGGGTAACTGGCTAAAAAATTGGTACTAACAATAAACAAAGAAAAGGAGTAAACATGTTATTTGAACCTGTAGACCTGAAAGAACAGAAAGCAAAGATAATCGTCGTTGGAGTTGGAGGGGGTGGTGGAAATGCCTTAAACCGCATGATCGAAGATGGAATGAATTCGGTGGATTTTATTGCCGTAAATACCGATGCGCAGGATCTGGAGAATAATAATTCTCAAACCAAGTTGCAAATTGGCAAAGAGCTTACTAAGGGATTAGGAGCTGGCGCTAATGCAGAGATCGGACAACAAGCTGTTGAAGAAAATAAAGAGGTCATTACCAGCACTCTGGAAAATTCTGACATGGTATTTATTACGGCAGGTATGGGTGGCGGTACCGGAAGCGGAGCTGCCCCTGCAATTGCTAAAATATCAAAGGAAATGGGCGCTCTCACAGTGGGCATTGTAACCAAGCCTTTTGCATTTGAAGGACCTAAGCGCCACAAACGGGCATTGGCAGGAATTGAAGAAATGAAGAAGAATTGTGATACTCTTCTTGCAATTCCCAATGAAACACTTCTAGAAATAACCGATGAAAATACAACCGTTACAGAATCCTTCAAATTGGCAGATTCAGTATTGCATCAGGCAACCAAGGGTATTTCTGACCTCATCAATATTCCCGGTTTAATCAATCTTGATTTTGCCGATGTGAAAACGGTGATGGAGAATATGGGTGATGCTATTATGGGTACCGGAATTGCCCATGGAGAAGAACGGGCAATTTTAGCCGCACAACAGGCAATCAATTCTCCCCTGTTGCAGGATGCTAGCATTACCGGGTCACAGGGTTTATTGGTTAACATCACGGGACCAGAGAATATGACCATTCATGAGCTGAATGATGCCTCCAGCATTATTTATGAAGAAGCAGGCGCTGATGCCAATGTTATCCTTGGGTGTGTACTGGATAAAAACCTCACTGATGAAGTTCGAGTTACGGTAATTGCCACCGGTTTAAATGGAGATGGAAAACGGGAATATAATTCAATTCCTCATTCGGCTAAACCAGAGTTCTCCCTCCCTCGGGTTGATCAAAATGTAAGTGAAGATGATAATCGCATTTCTGCATTCCAGGAATCATCAACTCCTGTGAATGAACCTGAAAGTACACCTACATTGTTTAAAGAGGATGATTCGGAAGGAGAAGCAACTGCTGGACCCATAATTACCTTTGGTGATGATCTGGATGTTCCGGCATTTATTCGAAATCGTCAGGAATAAACAAGATAGTTTATTGCCTGTAATATAATGGACTCCTAAATGGAGTGAGGAGTTTACTCCCTCCTCAATAATTGTTAGATACCAATAAAAGCCTCTCGGATCCTGAGCATGTCGAAGGACGAGGGGCTTTTTTGTACAATAACCTTGGTAGTGGCACAATAGAATTTTACTCGACAATATAAACAAATAAAATATAAATTCTTCTCAAAGGAGGAGACCATGGCGAAGCCGGGAGGTGGGTTAAAATCATTTATCATTGGTGTAATAAGAATGGTTAAGACTCGCATAGCTTTCCAATATGACAGATTCAATAGAAACAAAAAACCTCCTAAAAAGGAGGTTTTTTGTTTTATTGAAATGTAACTCCGTCTAAATAGCTTTCAAGACTTTCCCGGATTTTAAACAGTTGGTACACACTTTAATCCGTTTTTTGGTGCCGTCAATCATTGCCCGAACCCTTTGCAGGTTGGGTAACCAACGGCGACGGGTTTTATGATGTGAGTGACTTACATTATTTCCCACAATTGGTTTCTTTCCGCATATTTCACATATTTTTGCCATAATTCTAATTCCTTATATAAAAGACAGGCGGGAAATTTAACACACTTTTATAAATTGATTGAAGATTTTTACACATAATAATAATTTCTTTATTTGGACTGCATCAACTGCGTTGATGCTATTCTCACATTTCCTGCCATATTAAACCTTTTATCTGAATTTAGATTTTCCAGATTTTAGGATGAAAAGATTACCTTTTTCAATCCTGTAAATCCTTTATTCCAACGAATCCCCGTATGTATTAAACTTTGAGAAGCTCAGAATAAACATTACGACTGGCAGGCCAATTCTGACTTTCCCTATAAAGAAAGAATCTCAATGATTTATTCTACCAACCAGGGCTTGAGATACTTCGAAACCTCAGCATGACAATTTTTCCCGTTTATTCGTGCAAATTCGTGGTTATTTTTTTGTATTTCTATTGTGCATTACAGAGAGAAATGTAATCTGAAGACTGTCTCCCCCGGCTTAGACTTCAAAACTTTTATAGCACCCCCATGAATTTCTTCAATGATTCGTTGGGTGAGGCTTAATCCCAATCCCCAGCCTCGAGGCTTGCTGCTATGTCCCGGGCGAAAAATATTTTTCCAGTCCCCGCGGGGAATACCTTTGCCCGAATCACTAACATCCAACTGAATGCCAGCTTCTGTTTTGGAAAGTTTAATTGAAATGACACCAGATTTTGTATCCATGGCATCCACTGCATTTTTCATGAGATTTTCCACTGCCCATCTAAGCAGTACCCAATCCCCTTGAATAGTGATATTGCTATCACCCGAAAAGTTTATTTCAACGCCAGAATGGTTGGGGAGCCGTTTTTTCATATACGCACTCATTTCAGAAATTAATTCCACTACCACTATTTTTTTCAGTTTGGGTTTGGATCCAATTTTAGAAAATCGTTCGGAAATTTCAGAGAGTCGCAAAATATCTTGGTCCATGGAATTTAGTAAAGTGCCCTTATCTTCTTTTTCTTCCCTCAGGAGTTTCACCCAACCCATGAGTGAGGATACTGGGGTTCCCAGTTGATGGGCGGTTTCTCGTGCCATTCCGGCGTAAATCAAATTTTTCTCACTGCGACGGATGAGTTGCATTCCCCAAAGGGTAATGAGAATGAATACAATTCCGAAACCAACTTCCAGATAGGGCATCCAGCGCAGACGGGTGACTACCAGAGGGTCAGAATAATGAATTTCTCCCCATTTTACATCATCCCATACCAAGTTTAATGGTGGAAATGTTTGATCCATTTTTTTCACCATTGCCCAAGCTTGGGAATTAAATTCAGGGCTTCCCTCATTTGCAGTAATTCCCAGGTTTAGTCCAGCCGATATTTCATCTTTAGAGGTAATGATAATGGGGAAATTCATGGATGGCAGGAGAATATCCATAACAAAACGAATGTCTTCCTGATTGGAGCTGTTAATGGCATCAGAGTATGACTTAGCGAGAATCTCTGCCTGTGACCTGGCTTCGTTCCGCAACTGATTAATCATTATTCGGTTTATCCAGAAAATCATGACAATAATGGACATAGCCAGAATAAATAGGCTGAGTTTAATGTTAAATGGTTTTTGAGTGGGTTTCATTTTCTTTTCGTTTATGGTTAATCCTTACTACAATGAACAATAATAATAGGACAGTGGAGCCCCAAGTTAAGAAGGTTCCATAGCGGATATCATTGGGGATAAACTCCATGACAATCTGATGTTCGCCAGCAGGGATGTGTAATCCCCGTAATATGGTATTCACCAGGTGTATTTCCCATTCGGGATGACTGGTAATTTCCCAACCTTCAGGATAGTATATTTCACTTAACACTAAAAACTGATTGGTAGATGTACTTACCTCAATTTCAATTTTATCTGGTGACCAAAAGGAAATATTTGCCTGAGCATTGGGATTATATTCAATTCTCCCCACCTTTTTTTCCACAATTGAATTTTGTAAGGGATTAAAATCTTGTTTTCTGAGGAAAGTAAATTGGTCATCCATCTCAGGAACTACCTTAACTTCTTGCGTGAAATAAACACGGGGCATGGCATATTTAAATTGATACACATTCGTTTCCTGGTATTTACCCTGATGGAATAATTTACCAGTGAAGACCAAATCAAAAGCAGGATGGGGTAGCTTCTCCATTGTGATTAAATACTTTACATTAAGCATTTGCAGAACCCCCATAGAATTCCAACCTACTTCATCCTTTAGCTTATTATAGCGATATATTTTTGCCGGATGGTAGCCCATGATACTTTCAATTTGAAAAGCAGACCACCTGTTTTCATTTGCTAAACTTCCCAAAGGTAATATTCGGTATTGCGTGGTATCCTTCTGTAGAAATCGAATGACCTTATCTTCACTGAGATATGAAGATTTTACTGATCTTTTGGTCATGGTTGATTGGCGGTAGCTGTCTTTGTCCGGTTCAATGATTTGATGATCCACCAGCGCTAGGTCGATCGCTGACAGGCTAATAATAATACCCATTAATATCTTGGACCCAATCCAACCCATCCTAATCATATAAAATGCACCACACCCAAATAGAAGAAAGAATATAGATTTCATCATATCGCTATTGATCATATCCATTCGAAGGGAGTTAAGCACGGGATGACTTCGAGAGCCGAAATCAGGTTGGCTGCCTAACATAAATTTTAATCCGAGAATGATGAGCAGCACTCCCCCAACTACATAAAATAGGTTTTTCAATTTTTCATTTTTATTTTCAGCTATGAATTTTGCTGCAGTATCCAACCCTAATCCAGCTAGTACAGCCACTGAGAATTGGGTGAGGATGAGAAACATTGCCGGTACTCGAAATTTATTGAAATAAGGGAAATAATCATAAAATATCTGGTATAGAAAGAAATGTTTCCCGAAGGAAATGAGCAAAGCGAATAGTGCTGTTAATCCGAAGAAATATTTAATTTTCTTACTGGAAAATAGCAATCCAATTATGGCTAAAGTTATGACTATGATTCCCATATAATTGGGATAATCGGTAAAGGGCATATTGCCCCAATAAGTTGCACCGCCGAATCCGTAGAATGAGGGAATGAAGAATGTGGACATTTCGCCAAATGAGAATGACCAGGCAGTGGCGTATTCGAATCCGGTCCCTCCCCCACCTCCAGCACCCCTGATGGAATGAGGAGCGTAATTTAAGGCCGGAAGATATATCCACATGGCCATACATAGTCCCAAAATGAGACCCGCTGCTGTAAAGAGTATCCACTTGGGTTTGTTGGATTGAGTATTGTGAATTTTCCATAAGAGTAATAGAATGAGTAATCCCCCAGCCATCCAGGTATAATAGGCAATTTGGGCATGGGCACGCTGAAGTTGGAGACCCACCAGCAAACCCAGAATGCCAAGATTTACAAGATCTGTTTTGTCATACAAGCGCAGGATTGCCCAAATCACCCAAGGAAGCCATGCCGTGGTCATCATTTGGCTGCCATGTCCGTGAACAACCATGGTTATAAGGTAGGGCATGAGAACAAATGATAATCCACCAAATAATGCACTGAGACGGTTGGTACCCAAATGAGTGAGAAGTACAAAAACCCCCATCCCTGCTAAAATAAAATGGAGTATATAATTCCAGAATCCCGGAAAGCCCATCCATTTCAGACAATTAATTATTGTGTTTGGAAAATAGAAATCTGAAATATTCTGAAAAGAATGAATAGATGGTAATCCACTGAACACCCAAGGAAGCCAGAGGGGATATTGGCCAAATTCTTCTTCGGCAGATTCTATACCCTGATGCACAGCACTGGGAGAGAGTGAATCTGCCCCTGTAAATGTGAACTCCCCTGTGAGAGGTTTATGGAAAAGAACTCCCACTACTAGGGCAATAATGCCCATGGAAATGAGGTGAAAATTGTATTTAGTTAGTATTTTCATTTTTATCAGAAGCTTTAAATTTGAAATTGCCAAGGATAATCTGAACCCCTGCCAATAAACCAGAATCATCTTCATCTAATCCAAGCATCCAAAGTGTGGTGAAAAATATAATGGCAATTATAAGTCCGCCACTAATTAAGGTTAAGATGGTATGGAATGTCATAATCGAACCTTTCACAAGATAACCTGTACCAAAAGCCAAAATTCCAGCGATAATTGGTTTTATAAGTTTTGGGCTCCATGGTGTGAGTTGGAGCAGTCTCCAGTTTTGTATTATTCGTAAAAAGGCAATTAGTGACAGAGTTATTAAAGTTGCTGTTGCAGCACCTATTCCACCCATTTTTGGAATTAAATATAAATTTAGCCCAATGTTTAATCCACAGGCAATAAAGGTGTTCATTAAGTTAATTTTGGGGAAGCCAGTCATGTTTAGCGTAGTGCCTCCAATTCCGAATACGGCCTGAATAAAAGCAGCAGTGACCAATAGCATTAAAATTGGATATCCTGGTAAAAATTCACTTCCAAATATCAGCATTATTTTTTTCGGATAGAGTAAAATCAATATTGCAAATGGCAGGGAAAAAGTGGTTATCCACCGGGTAAACAATTTAAAGAGATGATTCATTTCTGAGGTTAGTTTTTTGGCATACATTTCAGCCATTAGGGGTCCATAAATTCCACTAAACGACAACAGAACTATGCGGACAATTCCTGCCGTCCTGGCAGCGGGGTGATAAAGTCCAACTGTTGCAGAGTCAGTAAAATAGCCCAGCATGATGACGTCTGTCCAATGAAGTACGGTGCCTAAAATTGACATAAACATGATGGGAAGTGAATAATTTAAAAGGTCTCGGTTAAATGTGCCCTTCTTCACGGATAGAATATTAACTCCTGAAACTTTTTTCAAAAATATAGTAATGGTAATACACCCCAAAACTGCAGAGAGCACAACCGGAATAATAATGGCAGATTCAGCAGAATAGAAAAAATAACAGACAATCATTGCCAAGAGTAAAATCAGGGGATTCTGGATCTCCGTTACAACTATTTTATATTTGAGCATTTTAAAAGCCTGAGTAGAAAATGCAGAGATATGAATAATTATGTAAAAGGGAAGAGACAGGGCATGAATGGCAATGACCATTGTAAGTAGTGAGGACTGATTAAAAATATTCTCTGCTAAATAGCCAGCCATGGCTATTTGAATAAGCATGAAAATTAAGCCAGATAATGCCCCCATTTTAAGCGCAGATAAAATAGCGGATTGTTTTTCTTTCAGGTTTTCTTCCCGGCTCACTTTTCTGAGGATTCCCTGGTCAAGTCCCAGTTTTGCTATTACCTCAGAAATACGAGTAATGGCGTTTGCAAGGGAATATATCCCCAGTAATTCTACACCTGCCCAGCGTGCCAAGAAAGTAGTGAAAAGGTAGCGCAATATCTGTCCCATTCCCATACCTGTGAAAGAGATGGCAGATTCTTTGGCGATTTTGGTATTGGTATTCACGATGGTGCATCCAATTTTTGTGAAACATATTCGATAATTCTTTTACAATTGTCAGTATCGGAATATTTGAAAAATCTCGCTGACATTTCTTTTCTGCAAGAGGTACTTTTGTCCTTACCAGAAAATATATTTTGTAGTTGAATTTGAACTTCGCTCCAATTATTACAATTTATTCCCATTACTGTCTTATCGTAATCTTCATATAACTCTCGATCATATTTTGTGTAATCTTTAAGATCAAATGAGGTTGGAATTATGGGTCTATCTAAAATTAAATAATCTAGTAATACTCCTGAATAATCTGAAATTAGGACATCTACGAAAGGCAGTAAATTATTTATGTCTAATACATCACCCTCATCTAAATAAATGAAATTAGAGAAGGATTTAGTAAGTAAATAATTATTTATAGATTCATGGTGGTAATGCATCTTTGTTAACATGGCAGTATTATTTTTAGCTAAAAATTCATTGAACACTTGAAAGTCCAAAGTATCAAATAAACTGGCACCCCCGTAGCCCTCTTTCCTGTGGGTGGGAGCATAGAGTATTATTTTATCAAATTCACTCCATTTTTGCCTCGTGGTTATCAAATTTAACTGTTCATCTTTTGGAACCAAAATTCTGTCCATTCGGGGATACCCTGTTTCAATAATTTGGGTGAGAGCAACCCTAAATGCAGAAGCCATTCTTTGAGTCACTTTTTCCGACGATGATATAATCAAATCAAACGAATCATTTAAAAAGGGAAAAATAAATAGAAGTACTGATTTAATTGCATTGTAAAAGAAATTATGATGTTTGTTTTCATTTATCGTATCGTCATATTTGATTTTTTTAATTGGGATTCCATGCCATAATTGGACCTTTAAAGATTTACCAACAGCATACATATTTACGTCAGAATAACCACAATTGACAAAAGTAGCTGCAGCTCTACACCCATAATAGAAACCCAAAATTGAATTTTTATGGTAAGCCTTAAATCCTTTTGATTTTAGATCTGAAATAATTCCCAATTTACTTGACAACCAAATAGCTGTGACATTAGATTTTTCTTTATTTACATATTCAAATAAATATGCAGTATTATCAGAATAGCGATTACCATACCAGGCACCAAATATCCACACATCATCAGATTTTTGTATAATTTTGCTAATAATAAATAAGGGATAACATAAAATCCCCAAAATTAGTTTTTTTACCTGTTTAATCATACAAATTCAATGCTTCATAATTTAGATGTCAGTGACTTATTTCTCTCTGAGAATTACTACCAGAGACCATGCCTTCCTAATTGTAAAATATGTTCCTGGAAAACAGACATAATACACTATTGCTGCAGGGTATTGCATTATAAAGCTAAATACAATTATAAAATTCCTGGTGGGGACACTCCAGAATACTATACCTAGTTTTTGCAAATTATTTTTTGGGGCTTTTTTTACGTCTTTTGGCCTGTTTTGAATGGTATGACGAACCCAATCAAATGTAATTGATGCTGATACGTTAAACATGCCAATTAAGCTGAAATAAAATAAATTTGTTTCTGAAAAATAGGCGATTAAAACCAGAAATGTAATTAAATCTTTTAATCCATCAAGGACGGGATCAAAAAACCTTCCGAAATAAGAAACTACATCCCTCAATCTGGCTAACTGACCATCGGCACAGTCCAATACATAGGCTAAAAAATACAGTATCGCTGCCAAGGCTAATTGATCATTCAATAATTGAAAATTTGCTGCCATATTCATCGCAAATGAGATGATGGTTACTATATTGGGAGTTATGGGTGTTGGATTTATTATAATCACTATAAAAGCTGCAATTCTGCGGCACACTTGATTTGTCCAGAAATCACTTACATTACTAACCTCAATTGCCTGGCGATAATTTTCTTTTACCTGTGTATTAAACTGCATTATTTCACCTTTTGATATAAAATCATTAAATGTTTGATATCAACAAAAACATCATCATTCGAGTCAAAATAGTTAACCATTGATTTATATGTTTGAGATGTTTCAATATGGCGATTAAATATCTCATCTTTTTCTTTCTGGTCCTTGCAGGTATTGTTCAGCCAATTCATAATACTTTGTCCGGCTAAAATATAATCTTTTTTATTTAATATTTGAAAATCCATCATCCAATTAATTATTTCTGTTTGTGTAGGGTAATGAATATTCCTCCCTACTAGCCAATCATATTCTTCAGAGATTGAATCTTTGGGTGGTACTACTTGTGAAAATAAAAAATACCCACCGGGTTTTAAACATCTGTGTATTTCAGAAATTGCTTTTTCAGGATGATCAATATAATGGATCACATTCCGAATATAGATTAAATCGAATGTATTATTTTCAAATTGTAAATTATGGGCATCTCCCACGGATGCATCAATATTTGGGTTATCAATTTTTGATATCATGTCCAGACTGATATCAATTCCCATCATTGGACCTAATTATTCAACCATCTTTTCTGCAACTGCTCCCGTTCCAATTCCCACTTCTAAAATGGATGAAAAAATTTTATTAGGCAGCATTTCAAGAAATGAATCGATGAATGTTTCATTTTTCACCCAATCTGTTTTATTATAATGTCCGACCCTTTCAGCCCAATATTTTTCTTCGTATTGTTTCATTTCACCCAGCTTTATTTATAATTTGTTTTTTAAATAATCGACCCATACCAATCAGTTTTTTGCTAAGTTTTTTAATAGAAAATGCACCGCCTAAACTGGCGGATACATGATGGGATAATTTAGCATCGGGCCAATAATAACAATTCATACCTTTCTCTTTGGCTCTTAGGCAGAGGTCTACATCTTCCCCGTACATATTAAACCGTTCATCAAACCCTTTTAGTGAATTTATCACATCCATTGATGTAAAAATGCAGCATCCTGTGATATAGTCCGTTTGCAGTGGTTTAGAAAATTCAGGGGAGTCATTTTTTCGAATCCCCCTGTGAGATATTTTTGCACGTTTTAGATTCACATTTCCACCAGCATACCATATTAATTTCGGATTGTCTTGATAAAATATTTTTCCGCCATATAAATTATTATCTCCGTACATCTCTTTTGCCTGAAGAAAACTACCGAGGATGTTTGGATCAACTTCCGTATCATTATTTAACAACAGTACAAATTCAGAATAATCATTTTTTAATTTGGTGAAACACCGATTGTATCCACCTGAGAAACCATAATTCTTCTCTAACGCAAAAACCTCTACCCCAGAATAATAATCCTTTACCATTTCGATTGAATTATCTGTTGAGCCATTATCTATAACCATTACTGAATAATTGGGGTAATCTATTTTATGGATTGAGTCCAAACATGGCTTAATAAGATCTTTACCATTCCAATTTAGAATGAGAATTTTTATGTGAACATTCATATTCTTGAATACACCGATTCAATACCATTAACAAAATATTCCCATGAGAATTTCTGTTTAAAAGTATTTATATAGTTTCCCATCTCAAGGAATGTACCTTTTTTTAAATGGGATTCAAGTGCATTTGCCAGTGCTATTGGATTGTCCGGTTCGATGGTGAATCCAGACTGACCCTCATCTACAATTTCTGGCAGCCCACCCACTTTTGTAACAACTACCGGGATATCATAATAATAGGCAATTTGAGTTATGCCACTTTGAGATGCAGAACGATAAGGCAATGCAACCACATCAGCTGCTGAAAAATACTCAGTCACATCTGAATCAGGGATATACTTATTATGCCAGGTGATATTATCTGAGATTTTTAAATCAGATATTAATTGAGTATATTTTTCATCGTTTCCATAACATTCTCCCCCCGCCAAAAGATGAAAATCAAGCCCACTATTTTTCAATTTGGCTATTGCTCTTAACAAAATATCAAATCCTTTGTAATCCCTAATAATACCAAAATAGAGAATGATATTTTTTGCTGTTAATCCCAATTTATTTCTGGCGGAGTCTTTTTCTATTTTAGGAGGAAAATTGGTATAAATGGGATGATAACGTTTTTCATAAATTGGGTCAATCACCACCTCCTGCAATTCCTTTTCTGTTTGACTGGATTGAACAATATGTCCATCCAATTTCTGGAATAAATATCTGGTGAGAAAATCTCCCAAGGGTGTTTTTTCGTGGGGAAGAATATTATCACATAAAGACATTAATTTTGAATTGGGTGATTTCTTTTTAATTGTTCCTGCAATCACACCCAAAGCTGGCGCAAAAAAAGGATTCCAAAACCTAAAAATAACCAGATCATAATGTTTCTTGGCAAGCTTGTTTCCTGTGCTGAACCATGTAAGAGGATTAATGGAATTTATCCATCTGTAACAATTATCAATTTCTAAATTGTCATCTAAATATTGCGTCTTTCCTGGGAAAAGAAAATCGGGGTACTGACGGGAATAGTTTATAACATCAACTGAATGGTATATGGACAGTTTTTTGACTAAAATGGAAGTATGTTTGGAAATTCCACCTCGATATGGTGGCGCTACCGAGATAAGTGCAATTTGCATTTAACCCTGTTTTTTTGAATACACCGAATGGATTTTCTTTTCAGATGATCCAGATGATTTTATGAGTAACTCTCCCAATAATCCTATGGAGAAAAACCATAAACCTAACCCAAACACCATGGCACCAAATACGATGAGTGCAAAATGTTTTTGAAAGGGAATCCCATTTGTGATTTTATCATAAATTGGAAAAACTTCACTAAGGGTTGAAATGAAAATAAAGACTAATCCAATTGATCCAAAAAAATGGAGGGGCCTATCAAAATACTTTCCTGTAAACAACATTGTAAACAGATCAAAAAATCCGTGAAATAATCGATTTTTCCCATATTTGGTTTCTCCAAATTCTCGAGGGCGATGATTTACTTCAATCTCAGTTATAGAAAACCCTTTTTGCCCAGCTATTGCAGGAATATAGCGATGAAGTCCCCCGTAGATGTCTATTGATTTAACAACTTTTTGCCGATATGCTTTTAATCCACAGTTGAAATCATGAATTTTTATTCCTGTGAATATCCTGGTTATCCAATTGAAAATTTTTGAGGGTATCCGCTTGGAAGCTGGGTCTTTCCTATCTTTTTTCCAACCTGATACAACATCCCATCCCTCTTGTATTTTTGTGATTAATCGGGGAATTTCAGCCGGATCATCCTGAAGATCTGCATCAATTGTAATAACTATATTGCCATTGGCTTGCTTGAATCCCTCAGCAAGTGCATCTGCCTTGCCAAAGTTTTTGAAAAATTGGATGATAGAAACCCGGCTATCATTATCAGCTATTTTCCGCATAATGTTATAGGATTCATCATCGCTACCATCATCAATAAATATTATTTCCCAATTAGAATAATCAGCCAAAGAATTAGAAGATTCTGCATAAAATTTATCTAAAGAGCCTTCTTCATTCAAAACAGGAACAATAATGGAGATAAAAAGATTTTCAGTCATATAATTTATCTAATTTATTTCTTATAGTTTGATTATCTGAATTTATTTTTAGCACTTTTTTATAAATATTAATGGCTTCTGAGGTTTTATTCATTTTTACGTAAATGTCACCGAGATGTTCTAAAATTACGGGGTTATTCTCATTGAAGCTTAGACTTTTTTCGATGAATTCTTCAGCTTTTTTATAGGTTTCTAATTTAAAATATATCCAGCCAATTGTATCCAGGAAAGCGGCGTTTTCAGGTTCCATAGCAACAGCACGCTCTGCTAATTGAAGGGCATAATTAAAATCCTCTTGAGAAGATTCTTTCCGTTCTGATAAAATGTAAGCATAATCGTTTCTCCCCCCAGCATCATTTTCATTTTGATTTATCATGTACAAAAAAAGTGAGTCCGAACGATTGGTGTCCTCCATATCTTCATACAGTATAGCCAGTGCATGTTTTGCTGCGATTAAATCTGGTTGTATTGTTAATGCTATTTGATAATAATTTTCGGCTTTTATAAGATCTCCAGAATTATATAATATAGTTGCCAGAGAAAAGGGAAATGCAACTTCATCTGGAAATTTTGGTAATGCCTGAAGTAAAATCTCAACTGCTTTATTATTTTCATCAGCTTGTAAATAGGCAAAGGATAAAGCTTCATATCCCACAGAAATATCAGGGTATTCATTCATGAGTGTCTCACTGATATTAATCTCATTTTCTATTTGTTCAAGGGAGGAATATGCAATTAAGAGTATTCTAAGTATATCTAAAGAATGATTTCCATTTTCATAAATGGGACTGAGAATTTCCACTACTACATCGAATTTTTCAATCCTAAGATTGAGCTGGCTCAAATTAATTAATTGATCAACTGTACCTCCGGTTGATTCCATCAATTCATGCATTAATGAGATAGCCTCAGAATATTCACCTGAATTATCAGCTATTTCAATTAATAATTCAATAATCAGCTGGCTTTGGGAAATGGATTTCAATTCCCATAAAATATCCCTAACTAACTCTATATTTCCTGTTGCTATACCAATTTCATAAATTTTTATGAGGATTTCATTCTGCTGAGGATTAACCTCATAAATATCCTTGTAGGTTTTTATTAATTTTGACCACTCCTGATTTGAAAATTGATAACTAGCACGAGCGAATAATATATCCATATCATTTGGGAAATTTACAAAAAGAGAATCTAATAATATTTCAGCTTTTGTACCGATTCCTTCTTGAATATAGAGCTCATAAAGGTTTAAACCAATTTCTTTATTATTTGGATCAATTTTTAAATTTCTTTCCAAATAATTAATGGCTTCCGAATATTTCCCCTGATAGGTTTTTAAATCAACCAGTGAATGTAGTATTGTGGGAGAATCAGGAGACAGAGAAAGGGCTTTTTCATAATATTTTTCAGCCATTTTATAGTCGTTTTGTAATAGCTCATACTCACCCTTCATAAAATATTCATAAGCCTCACTTTTCTTGGATGTACCGCCAAAAAAAAGGGAAATGGAAATTGCAATTAATATCGCGTTTCTGAGTTTTATGAATATATTTCCTTAAAATTTGCCTTAATAAAAAAATAGGAGGGAATTACCCTCCTATTTCAAAATTTAAAATACAACTTTACGCTTTATTAGCGAGCAGTTCCTTTACAACACCATCTGCGTTTTTTCCATCAGGTACTTGAACAATTTCTTCATTAAACCGTAAAGCGCCCGTTTTATTAGATCGACCAGACCTGATTAACATGATGTGGTTTTTTGAAGATTTTTTTGCATGTCCTACTTTTTCTCCAAAGGATTGTTTCTTTGCCATTATAAGTTTTCCTTTTCCATAAAATTAAATTATTTATAATAAAAATACAGCTGTAAAAATACTGGGTTTAGAACGATAATTCCGAGGATTTTATACTATTTACCTCCCACTAATTGGATTCGATTCTCCAAATGTTTTGGAATTGACTTAGCTGAGGTGTCTGAATCTGCCATAGATGGTAGATTTTTTGTTGGGGTAATAACCGAAGGTTCAAATTTCTGCTGTGTATTCTGCTTGGATTGGGTGGATAATTTATCAAAGTCAATATTGGGCAGACCATCTTGATTTAATAATAAATATGATGCCCCTATTATCATGACCATCGCTACTGCAAAACCCAAGGCTGGAACCGGTTCAAATCCCAGAGGTTTTAACTGTATTAACCGCTGCCAGATTGAGGGGCCCTGATTATCAATTTCACGGATTTTATTCTGGAGTTTTTGGTCAAATTGACTGGAGGTACTTAATTGTGACATTTGGGGTAAATTTTCCATTAATCTGGAAATATCACTCAATTTTTCGCAACAATTTTCACAGGCTTCTTTATGATTGGTAAAATTCTCCCGAATCGCCTGTTTTAGTTCTCCCTCTATGTAGGCTGATATATTCAGCTCAAAATCGTAACAATTCATTCAGTAAGGTCTCTCCCCTTTCTTTTTTAATAATTCCTGTAATTTAACTCTTCCCCTGTTTATTCGGGATTTCACCGTTCCCAGAGGAACTTCCACAATTTTACTAATTTCATCATAAGAAAGTTCCTGAATATCTCGCAGTATGATAATTGTCTTAAAATCATCCGGAAGCTCCGCTAATGCCCGCTGGACGTTTTTCTCGAATATTTGAGCTAAATTCTCGTCGTCTGGCTCCACATCGGTACTGGATATAATGAACTCCCTGTCATCACGACTCAATTCTGAAACTGAAAAAGTTTTCCGGCGCTTTATTTTCCGTAATTCTGTGCGGGCAAGGTTTGCAGCAATAGTATAAAGCCAAGTGGAAAATTTTGCGATTTCCCTATAAGAATCCTTATGTGTGTACAATTTAATCAGAGTGTCCTGTACCAAATCTTCCGCTCGATCTATATCATTTAAAAATCGGTATATAAAATTTAATAACCTGTCTTTATAGCGATAAACTAACTGATTATATGCCCCAACGTCCCCATTTTGGAATTTTTTGATTAGCTCTTCATCTGTTATTTCAAAATTAGACATACTGATTTTTACAAATTTTAACAATTAGGGGTTGAATAAGAGAAGCTTCATTAATTGATGTAGATTTGCTTAAAACATCTAATTTTCTGAGCTCTTGAATAACTTGCATTAGTTCATTGTGAGTATATCCCTTATCATAACGAGATAAATTGGAGGTTATAATTTTATTAATCCCTGTAAAACCCATAGGTTTGTACTGTCCCATTTTTTTCCAAAGCAATTGCTGATATAAATATACTAAATTCACTAATATCTGGGGAAATTTGGTCCCATTTTCAGTTAAAGATGCAGCAATTTCTAATGAAGGTTGTAATTCTTTTTTTCCCAGGCTATCCTGAAGATGCCACATTTGAAATACACGGTCAAAACCATCCAACTTTTCAATATTATTTTCATCAATTTCTACATCACCTAATAAGAGGGATACTTTCTCTATTTCATTTATTACATGAGCTGTAGAATCTCCGTAAGTCTGAATGAAATAATCTAAAGCAGCAATGGTAATTTTTATTTCTCTACTTTTTATAATAAATTGCACCCATTCTTTCATTTTATTTTCAAAGGGGGTCCGCATATCCAATAGTTGTGAATTATCTGCAATATTTTTTAAAAAACTATTTCGCATATCAAATTCTGCTGAAATAATCAACAATACGATATTGGGATTCGGGGATTTAATATATTTAATCAGTTCTTGTCTGCCCGTTTTGCTTCTCAGCTTTTTAATCTCCCTGACAATGATTATACGTTTTTCTTCAAACATTGAAATTGCCGAAAGTTCCCCAAACAGCTTTTCTTCAGAATCTTGATCTAATGAAAGATGTAATTTTACCCCTTTTTCCTTCAGAAATGACTTTGATAGTTCCTGCAAGAAATAATCCTCCAGGAATGAATCTCCACCATAAAGTGCAAAAATAGGGGAAATTTCCCGTGCTCGTATTCTACGGATTATCTGACCAATAGATGCGTTTTTCTGACTCACAATAATTTAACTGATAAAAGTAAATGCTAAAAAAGAAACAACAAAACAATACAGGGAAAACATATAAAATTTCCCCCGTGAAATTACATCTAATAACCAACTTATAACCAAATATCCTGTTACAGCAGATGAAATAAATCCAACTATTAAGGGAGAGGTAGAAATGTTCACTTGAGGCCCTATTGTAATCACCTCTAACAGTCCTGCACCCATGAGAACGGGAATCGCCATAAAAAATGCGAATTTTGCTGCTTTTTGGTGTTGGATCCCCATAATCAGTGCAACGGATATTGTAATACCTGAACGGGATATCCCAGGCAAAAGTGCTAAGGTCTGCACAAACCCAATACATAATGCAATCATTAATACCATTTCTCTATTAGGGCGGTTTTTAAAAAAATAAGTCCCACCCACAACCAATCCGGTTATCATGAGCATCCATTTAACAATAGATACAGTAAAGGTGGATTCTATTGAGTCTTTGAGAGCCAACCCGGCACAAACAGCAGGAATTGTGGCAATAATCAAAAATAAAACATAATTCTTGGCTTCCTTGTCCCCTTTAAAGAAATCCCCCACCAACTGCTTAAGGTCATCATAAAAATAAAATAGAATTGCCGCTAAAGTCCCCATGTGTAGAATTACCTCCAATAGGACACCTGGCTCATCTACACTCAATAAATGTTGTGCCAATACGAGATGGCCAGAACTACTCACCGGTAGAAATTCAGTCAACCCTTGAACAATTCCTAAAATGAGCGCTTGAATCCAATCCATTATGTCAGCCCTAAAAATGCAAACATACGACCAGCATTTTCTCCATCTCGCCGATAGCTGTGACATTTAGGTAATTCATAGGTACACATATTTGATACTCCTATATTTTGGGCAGGAATTCCCATTTCTACCAATTGCAAACTAATCTGGTCATGCAACCCAACCTTCCATTTGCGTTCATTTATTTTTACTTTCGCTTTATCATCAAATTTTCGGGCAACTTCTCCATCAACTTCATAACAACAGGTTCCAATTGCGGGACCCAAATAGCATCTAATATCCTCCGTCTCTGCTCCGTTTTTCTGCATCAATCGAATAGCATTTTGCACAATATTTTCCACTGTACCTTTCCATCCGGAATGTACCAATCCTATTATTCTTTTTCGGGGATCAAACAAAAATACCGGTACACAGTCTGCCACCTTCAGTGTGAGCAAAATATCAGAGCTAGTGGTCACAAGTCCATCAGCAGCAGGGTAAATGCCCGGTAATTTGGCAATTTCAACCACGGCGGAATGTACCTGCTCCGGAATTGCGAGGTTTTCAGTTTTATTTCCAAACTTGGGTATAATCTCATCCCGAGAATATTTAAAGGGATTCAGAGAAAATAGCGCTTTTACATTTGCGGATAAATAATCAGAAAAGTCTAATAGTGATTGATTTTCCAAGGGTTAAATATAGGAGTATTATATGGGAATATTAATTGTGAAATGGGAGTTTTTGGACTATAACTTCCCTAATGTGAATGTATAAATTGCCCGAATTCAAAATACCCTTCAAACTCTGTCCCATCACTGAGCGTATAAACCCCATCTCCATGAAAAAGACCCTCCTTAAACTCTCCAGTATAGACAGAACCGTTAGGGAAATTATAGGTTCCAAATCCTTCAAACAAATCATTTTTAAATTCACCTACATATTTTTCATCATTGGATGAACTATTTATAATGTATGTTCCAAATCCATTTTTCTTTCCTTGTTGAAATTCACCTATATATTTAGATCCAATTGAAGAGTTGAAGGTGCCTTGACCATGGAATAGACCCTCCTGGAAATTTCCTGAATAATTATCGCCATTTCCGCTATGCCAGGAACCAGAACCATTTAGCACTCCATCTATAAATGAGCCTGAAAACAAATCGCCATTACTCATTATAAATACTCCTTGACCATTTTTTTTACCATTCTCAAAATCACCTTCATAAACGGAACCATCTGGAAAAGTAAACACCCCATCTCCATGGCTGACCCCATTTAAAAATTCCCCGGAATATACAGACCCATTTGAGAATGTAAAAGTACCTTCACCGTGCATTTTATCATTTTCAAATTCACCAATATATTTAGATCCATCAGGAAAATTAAATATTCCTTCGCCAGATTTTTTCCGATCCTGAAACATACCCATATATTTTGAACCATCTTCATATATATAATTACCATAGCCTTCTATACAGTCACCAGCAGTGCAGTTCTGGGACCAACTAATGCTAAGTATGAAAATAGAAAATAGAAAATAGAAAATAGAAATTATTCGATTCATTTCGATATAATTATTTTATCTAAAACCAACATTTTCGATCTGTAATTCATGCCGTAATTTACGATATTTAGAGGAGAATACCAATTTACAAGCCAAATTTGATTAAATATTCTAAATACAGAATATTAACAATAGTATTAACTAATTTCATTAAATGCTTCTTCTAATAATTAGTCAACTTTTAGTGATAAATTCATCAAATTGTTTTTATTAGAAATTATCAACTATTGTCGAGATACTTGTGAGCAGTTCCGACCAAAGTTTGTAATTTGAATATTCTCTTTTACTAAAAAAATATTTTATAATTAATCAATATATTTCTACCTGCTTCAGGCATAATTGATTTGATTTTTGATAAATGATTATAATATTCTTCATTAAAAATATTATTTAGTTGAATTGTAATATTTTTATTTTCTTTGCTATAGTTTATTACAAAATCAACTAAAAATGATGATGGAGTAAAAGTTTCAAACTCACCCAATCTATTTTGAGAATGTATTTTAGATAATCTTACATTAAAATTCATTGATTCATATTTATATATAAAGTTTAGAATTTGTTTGGTTGGGTTAATATATGATAAAGGTAATTGATTTGTATAGTCATCTCCTTCCGTAAAAGAAAAATCATATACCATTTTATAATTTTTATAATTGTATGCTAAGTTAAATTCTATACCTTTAATTGAAGATTTTACTCCTTGAGTTTGATATTTATATAACCATCCAGAAGAACCACTACCCCACTCAATAAAATCGGAACCTGCACAAGGATGTGATTCTCCAATAACGAATTCCTCTTCACATTCTCCCATTTTATTCATTTGATAATAAAAAGGACTATAATTATAAAAAGTTGTTATTGAAAAATTATATGGATTAGAATTGTAATAAATAGAAGATTCAATTCCATATATTTTTTCTAATTGGAGATTTGGTTCACCAATTTCATAAGAATAAGAACCTAAATGTGGACCATCTGAATATAATTCTTCTAATCTAGGAGCTTTCATTGTATTCATTATCCAACTATTAATTTCAAATTTATTAATTATTTTTCTTAAACCTAATGAAGATGAAAAATATTTAAAAGTTCTAGTTTTAATTTCTTTATTATCTAAATTTGATAAAGAAATATTATTTTGTTCTGGTGCAATTAATAAATATCCCATCCTAAAAGAACTTAATATATCAAAACTGAAAAAATCTTTTTCATAAAATCCAAATAGTGATAAATCTAGTTCATCAGTCTTAGGAGTCCAATAAAATCCAATTGGTGAAAATTGTTTATATTTTAATTCCGAACCCATAATTAAATTAAAAGATTGAAATTCAATCTTACAATTATGTGTATTTTTTGATAAGGCTACTGAAAAATAATCTGAATTATTTTCAAATTCCTGATGTTCATAAATAATATAATTATAATTAAAATCAAATTGTTTAAATTCAAAAAATGAAATATCCCAATGAAAATTAAATTGAAACGTATTTTTTATCAATTCTATATCTACTCCATTTATATGTCCTTCTGGACTTGATGGAATTCCATAATCCATATTATAATTTTCAAAAATAAAATTGATATAGCTATATTTATTATACTTTGTAAATCCTAATTTATAATTAGATGTTTTAGAAAATGTATTCTCTATTGTACCAATTGGACTTGTTTGATCATTCGTATTTCTATTATTAATCATTACATTTAACTGATTATTTTTTATAGGAATATATAACATTAGATTCCCATATAGCCCTTTATTAAATGATTCTCCTCCCAATAATAATTTTGTCTTAAAATTCTTAAACTTTACCTTTGGATTCCCACTAATGCTTGTATTTATCACTCCACCTATAGCATTAGAACCATATAATAAAGCTTTAGGTCCTCTTATTATTTCTATTTCATTTACATCAGTCATATCTAAAGCTATTACATGATCAATTGATGATTTAGATAAATCTCCCGTTTCACTTCCATCCTTTGTAATTAATAATCTATCACCAGAGTATCCTCTCAATACCGGTTTTGATGTTACTGAGCCCATTGAATTTACTCCAATGTTTGATTGATTAGACAATGTTGTTGCTATATTCCCACTAAGGTTATTATTTAATTCCTTTCCACTTAACACAACATCAGATATTTGATTTGATCTATCTTTATGAGAATGTATATGAATTAATTCTAATTCTAATGATTGAGGTTTAATAAATATTTCACCTAAATTAATTTTTTCCTTAGATAAATTCAATGGTATAATTAATTCTTTATACCCAATCATTTTAATACTTAAATCGATTTCATTTCCTAATTGTTCACTTAAAAGCAGATTAAAATATCCCACCTCATTTGTTATGGTTCCAAAGTCAGTATTTTTAATAAAAATATTAACATTGTTAATTGGAGTTTTGGTTGTAGAATCTAAAATTTTACCTGAAATATTATATGTCTGAGATAATGAATATCCCAGACATATAAAAAAAACTATTAAAAGTTGAAATCTTTTAATATAATTCAGTAACATTGAAAGATACATTGTTTATTGAAGTATAATCAGCATGGTCACCATGCATCAATTCTAATTTAAAACTAGATGAACCGGCACTTATTCCAATGATATGAATTGCTATCTCATAGTGTTCTTCCTCTCCTTCATGATCATTTTCACCTTCTTCATGTTTTTCAACTTCAATAATAGCAATAGAAGTGTCATTTCCAGTGATTATTAATTCATCTTCATGATCTTCTTCATCTTCTCCATGTTGAATTTCATCCCCCTCATGATCAAGAAAATGAACGGAAAGTTCCAGAGTATCTCCAACAATTAAATTGACATTATTAATTTCAATTGCTCCTTTAAATTCTCTGTATAGTCCATTACCATTTTCATCTTTTAAAATAAATCCATCTGTATCTGTGTGATCTCCACCATGTGAAACAGGGCTCTTTTCACAACCTATAGCTATTAAACCTATCAATGCTAATAGACCTAATTGCTTAATTATATTTTTCATTACAATAAGTTCTCCATATAAATAGTATATAAGTAATTTTAACCTCCCTGACCATTGTCAAGCAAGTTTGAATAAAATAGATATAATGAGTTAAACTACAAATTGTAGCTTAATCTAATGTATATCAATAAATTATAGTTTATTGGTTATATTTTATTAGAATATAGGGGGAGCTCTAGAGAGAGATATATTAGTATCGCTGAATTGAATGGTACTAAAATATTCATATACAATCAGGTCTGTTTCTCGGCTTAATAATGCTACTTCATTAAAATCTGAAATATAATTTTGACTATTTCTATAATTAATACATTCTTCACATTCATTGTGTTCATGGGTTTCATGATTATGTTCGTTTAAATAATGAATGTTTGAAAATAGTACATTCCCAACTAATAAAAATATTACATTATAAATAACAAGTAAATTCCTCACACTCAAATTTACAAATAAATTAATATTATATCCATACTAATTGAAAATTATCTAAATCTAGTGGATGATATATATTCTGTCTCTCAAGATGTTTTCTGATTTTGAAATAAGTTGAACAAACAGTTGATGATGTATTTACCCCACCCCTTGAAGTAGTGTATCCTAGTTTATTCAATCTATCTGCAACCTGTTTCCAAGTTAGACTTTCATCAATTCTTAAATTACAGTTTTTCTGATACAAAGATATCTGATACTCGGATAGCTTAGGTATTTTTAATCTGGAACTATCTACTGAAATTAAATAGTTCAGATATGGTTTTCTTTCATTTCTAAAACCCCACACATCGATACTATTCAACCGTAACAGAAGGTGTCATTTGGAACATTTTTGTTTCTTCCATCTATTTTTTTTTGGAAATCTCACCACCAAAGTTACTCATATTATTAACTTTATATTGAACATCATTTTGGATACTATATTGATAGAATCTCCTAACACTATCCTTACTCCATTTACTTCCTCTTATAGTAGTTATTCCATTTAGATTGAGATACATTGAAATTGATTGAAATGTTTTTCCATCGGTTCTCATCTGTGTAATCATATTAAGTAAATCTAACTTCTCTAATGAAGGTTCACTCTTCCTATTCTTATGAGTAATTGTTAACTGATAAACACCATCTTCAAAC